>Ga0209486_10000092_pt1 | contig 43307 bp, 43 predicted proteins | sample NCCompost_FD_187518 | JGI IMG/M metagenome (GOLD analysis project Ga0209486, IMG submission 187518) | Agricultural soil microbial communities from Utah to study Nitrogen management - NC Compost (SPAdes) (version 2) | ecosystem: Environmental > Terrestrial > Soil > Agricultural land | place...
GCCGCCGCTTTGTGGATCCAAGGGCTGTCGGGTCCGCTTGAGGCAGGAAACTGGGCCCGTATAATACCAGCCCCTTCGCGGGGCCCGACGCTCCCATCGTCTAGAGGCCTAGGACACAGCCCTCTCAAGGCTGGTACGAGGGTTCGAATCCCTCTGGGAGCGCCACTTGTGCAAGTGACTTCATGCCTTCGGTTTGTGACCCAGCACTCGGGCGGGCAGCAGGAGTACGGCTCTCAGCAGCTCGAAGAGCGCGTCGAAAGTGATGCCGACCAGGCGAAACGGCAGAGACATCAGCCACACGAATGGCCACAGGACCAGCGCGAGCAGGGCCAGTGGCCAGCAGATGACCAGCAGGACGAGCCAACCGACGAATGCGAGGATGGCTGTGCTCCGTCCGGTCTCAGACCGTCACGAATGACGCATCTTTCGTGGAAGCCACCATTCCATTGAACGCTTCGTTCGCCTTCGCCCAGTTGGGCCGCGCCTTTATAGACGCGTACCATCGCGCGACATTCGGGTACTTCGCTAGATCGCAGTGCGTGACCTCGCCGATCGAGAGGATCCCGGCGCCGAAATAGTCTGCGATCGTCAGCTCGTCGCCGCACAGGTACTTCTTTTCGTTGCCGAGCAGGTGGCGATCCAGGGCCCCCAGCCAGAATCTCGCCTTGTCCCTGCCCCACTCGACTGCCGCGGCCTGGGCTTCGTCGCTGCGTCGCTTGTGGTGCGGGAAAATCTGGGGATAGACCAGGCCGTATCCGAAATCACGGTAGAAACCCGTATTGAGCCAATCCATCATCTCGTTGACGCGCGCGCGCTTGCGCAGGTTTTTCGGATAGGCGGGCGAGTCGATCGTGTCGGCGAGGTACTTGAGGATCGCCGAGCTTTCCGTCAGCCGGAAATCGCCGTCCTCGAGCACCGGCACGAGCTTGCTCGGGTTGATGGTCTCGTAGGCCGACTGCAGGTGCTCGCCGGTCATCAGGTCGACCAATTGATATTCCAGGTCAATTCCGCTGTCCAGCGCAAACAGCACGACAGGTCGGCTGACCGTGGAAACCGGGTGGTAGTAAAGCTTCATCGAGGCGCACCTTGCATCCGTGGCCGGCACGGCGACCACCCCGACTACTGTATTGCGATTACTACGTCGCTGTCATTCGATGGATATCGCGCCCGCCGGAGTTGCGCCACTCGGCCGCAAGCGCGTCGGCGTCCGCCGCCGAGACCGCCTCCACCGACATCAGGATCGCGCCCTTGCGGATGTCCGCTTCGTAGCCGCGCACGCGCTCCTCGGGCACGCCCCAGTTGCCCAGGACGGCGATCAGGCCGCCGGCGACGCCCGCTGCACCCGCGGCGGTCAGTGCAATGGCCAGGGGCCCGACCACCAGGCCGATGGCAGGCACTGCGACCGCGGCACCGACTGCGGCTAGCACCGTCACCAGTACACCCACTCGGCCTCCCTTGGGACCACCGAGCTCGCCGCCTTCAGCCTCGCGCGTGCCGAGCTCCGCCTTCATCCCGTGCTCGGACTGGAGCAACTTCTTGCGCGTTTCCTCCGAAACGACGACGTTGACCTGCCCGAGCTCGTAGCCGCGCGCGAGACACGCCTGATAGGCGCGTTCAGCCGCGCTCCCGCTGTCGAATATTCCGACGAGGGGGTAAGTCTTTTCTGCGATCGCCGGTTTCGCCATGGTGGTCGTGGCTCCGTTCGTCCTGCTCGTCTCACGCTGACGGGGACCCGCCCCGGCGTCTGTAGGCCAGCGCCGGCGTATCATGGTCGGCGGTTGCCCGGTACAAGCAGCTTGGGGTGTCGGCGATGGATTTACAGGCCGTAGCGCACCCGCGATGCTGACGCGCGACCGGCTCGATCGTCCGGTGGACACCGGGCACGACCATGTGCTCGGTCCACCGGACGCCGAGATCACGCTCGTCGAGTACGGCAGTTACGCCTGCCCGCACTGCCGGGCGGCGAACGAGCGCATCGCCGCGGTGCGCGACCGGTTCGGCGACCGCTTGCGCTATGTGTTCCGCCAGCGGCCGCTGACCGGCAGCGACATCGCCCGCCGAGCGGCGGAACTCGCCGAATGCGCCGGGAACGACGATCAGTTCTGGGCCGCGCATGTCGCGCTGATGTCGCGCTCGACGCAACTGACCGAGGCAGACCTCGAGTTTGTCGCGCGAGAGCTGGGCATGGCCACTGCGGACGGCAACCCGGCCCGGGCCGCGGCGCGCGTCGACGCCGACATCGAGAGCGCCCGCGCGAGCGGTGTCGCGTTCACACCGACATTCTTCGTCAACGGCCGCCGCTACGACGGGCCCTGGGACGAAAGCTCGCTATCCGACGCGCTGCTCGGCTCGCTCGGGCATCGCATCCTCTCCACGGCACTCGACTTCGCGGGTTGGGCGCCGTCGGCCGGCGTGCTGTTGCTCTTGATGTCGATCCTCGCGGTCGCGATCGGGAATTCCCCCGCGGGCGCCGGCTTCGCGGAATTCTGGCAGCAACCCTGGGCGCTCGAGCTCGGGAGCGTCGGCCTGCGCATGCCGGCGCTCGACTGGGTCAACCACGGACTGCTCTCCGTCTTCTTCCTGATCGTCGGCCTCGAGATCAAGCGCGAGTTCACGGTGGGCCATCTCGCGAACGCCCAGTCCGCGGCGATGCCGATCGCGGCCGCACTCGGCGGGATGGTCGTGCCCGCCGCGCTGTACGCGTTCGTGATTCCCGACGGCCCGTGGGCCCACGGCTGGGGCGTGCCGATGGCGACCGACACCGCTTTCGCGGTCGCGCTGATCGCCATGATGGGTCCCCGCGTGCCGGTGGGCCTGCGAATCTTCCTCACCGCGGCGACGATCGTGGACGACATCGGCGCGATTACCGTCATCGCGCTCTTTTACAGCGCCGAGATCCACCCCGGATACCTCACCGCCTCCGCGGCCATCGTGGCCGCGCTCGCGCTGCTGAACCGCGCGCACGTCTACCGAGTGGCGCCGTACCTGCTGCTCGGTGTCGCGCTCTGGGTGTGCGTGCACGGCGCGGGCCTGCATGCGACGCTTGCGGGCGTGATCCTCGCACTGTTCATCCCGACGCGGCCGCCGCCAAACCTGAACGCGCTGATGACGCAGGCCAACGCGATCGTCGCCGCCGAGGCGCTCCACCAGGACGAGGTGCTGCGTCACGGGCCCTCGATACCCGTGCTGCGCGCGCTGGACTCGATCCACGACCGGATCGAATCGCCCGCGGACCGTTTGCTGCGCCGGCTCGCCCCGCGCTCGAGTTACTTCGTCCTGCCGGTCTTCGCGCTGGCGAACTCGGCCGTCGTGCTCAGCCTCGATGTCGTGTCCGGCCATGGGCCGTTGATGGCGGCGATCGCCTGCGGGCTCGTGATCGGCAAGCCGCTCGGGATGACGCTGTTCTGCGCGCTCGCGGTCGCCTCGGGCCTCGCGCACAAGCCGGTCGAGTACACCTGGCGCCAGGTCCTCGGCGCCGGCGCACTGTCCGGCATCGGGTTCACGATGTCGCTGTTCATCGCGGCGCAGGCGTTCACGATCGAGGCGGATTTCGCCGCAGCCAAGATCGCGGTGTTCGGCGCCTCAGTCATTGCTGCGCTCGCCGGTGTCGCGATCCTCTGGGGCGCCGGCAGCACGGCTTCCGAAGCGGTGCCGGAAGCGCGGACATGACGCGGCGCATCGCCATGTGGTCCGGCCCGCGCAACATCTCGACCGCCATGCTGCGGTCTTTCGGCAGCCGGCCCGACACCTTCGTCAGCGACGAGCCGCTCTACGCGCACTACCTGAAGGTCACGGGCATCGCCCACCCGGGCCGCGCGGAGATCTTCGCGGCGCACGACTGCGATTGGCGCAGCGTCACCACGACCCTGACCGGCCCGATCCCGGGTGATCGCCCGGTCTGGTACCAGAAGCACATGGCGCACCACCTGCTGCCCATGATCGAGCGCGGCTGGCTCGATGGGCTCACGCATGCTTTCCTGATCCGCGAGCCGGATGAAATGGTGGCATCGCTCCTCAGGACCTACCCGGACGCGGGCTTTGCGGACACTGGCCTGGCGCAGCAGTGCGAGATCTTCGACCGGGTGGCCGAACGGCTCGGCCGGGCGCCTCCCGTCGTGCTGGCAAGCGACGTCCTGAAGGACCCGCGCGAGCAGCTCGAAGCGCTGTGCGAGGCGCTTCGCATCCCGTTCCTGCCCTCGATGCTCGCCTGGGAGCCGGGTCGGCGCGAAACGGACGGCGCGTGGGCGCCCCACTGGTATGCCGCAGTCGAAGCCTCAACCGGCTTCGAGCCCTGGCGCAGGCGCCATGTCGAACTGACTTCGGCCCAGCAGTGGCTCGTGGACGAATGCCGCCCCTGGTATGAGAAGCTTTACGCCCTTCGCCTGCGGGCCTGAGGACAGCCGATGCTGCAGAAGTTCAACGAGCGCAACCGCGACCTGATCGTCAACATCAACGGCAGGCTCGTGCATCGCGACGAAGCCGGCGTCAGCCCGTTCGACAGCGCCGTCCAGGGCGGTGACGCCGTCTGGGAGGGCCTCAGGCTGTACGGCGGGCGCATCTTCGCGCTCGAAGAGCACCTCGCGCGGCTGCGCTCGTCGGCGCTCGCCCTCGCTTTCGAAGTCATTCCCTCGAACGAGAAGATCATCCAGGAGATTCGCCGGACGCTCGCCGCGAACGAGATGAAGGACGGCGTGCACATCCGCTTGACTCTCACGCGCGGCGTCAAGGTCACCTCGGGCATGGACCCGCGCCTCAACCAGTCCGGGCCGACGTTGATCGTGCTGGCCGAGCACAAAGCACCGGTGTATTCCAGGGCCGGCCTCACGCTCTTCACGAGCACGATGCGAAGGCCCTCGCCGGACGTGCTCGACCCGAAGATCCATCATGCGAACCTCCTGAACTCGGTGCTCGCCAAGATCCAGGCCAACGCCGCGGGTGCGGACGATGCGATCATGCTCGATGCGCGCGGGTTCATCGCGGAGACGAACGCGACGCACCTGTTCCTGGTGCACGACGGCATCGTGCGCACGCCGACGGTGACCGCCTGCCCGGAGGGCATCACGCGCATGACGGTGCTCGACATCCTTCGCGTGGAGAAAATTCCTTACGAAGTGCGCGATCTTTCGCTCACCGAGCTGTACCGCGCCGACGAGGCGTTCTGCACCGGCACCATGGGCGAGCTCGCCGGCGTCACGAAAGCGGACGGTCGCACGATCGGCGGTGGCGCGACCGGCCCCATGACCGCGCGGCTGTCGGCGCTTTACTCGAAGCGCACGGCGGCCGGCGGCACGCGGGTCGTGGACTGATCGAATGCCCGCGCGCGAGGTGCTGCGCCTGGGTGCCATTGGCGCGGTCGCCGCCTGCGCAGCAGCCTGCGCCGGCCAGCCCGCGCAACCGCAGTCATCGCACGCAGTCCAGGACCGCTGCGGCGGCGAGCCGGCCTTCGCTGCCGGCGGCGAGCGCGCGACGCTCTGGATCCGTCATTCCTCGGAGTTTCGCGCAGCGAGCGAGACGATCTACCGGGCCGCCGCGGACGCTCTCGCACGCGGACTCGCCGATCCCGCCTGGACCGCCGAGCCGACGCAGGCCGGCGATCTCTCCGCACTTCCACCCGCCGTCATCATGGACATCGACGAGACCGTGCTCGACAACTCCGGGCCGCAGGCAGAGATGCTCCTGAAGGGCACCTGCTTCGGCGAATTCCCGAGGGCCTGGGACGACTGGGTTGCGAAGCGCAGCGCGCCGGCTGTTCCGGGCGCGGCGGAATTCATCCGCGCCGCACGCGAGGCGCGGGACGGCGAGAATCGCGCCGTGCGCATCTTTTTCATTACCAACCGGGAATGCATTCCGCGCGCGGGCCGCGACGCCGCCTGCCCGCAGCAGGACGATACGCTGGTGAACCTGGAGGCCCTCGGCCTCGGCGGCGCGACGCTCGCCGACGACCTGATGCTGAAAGGCGAGCGCCCGGACTGGGACAGCGAAAAACTCGCGCGCCGGCAGGCCGTCGCACGCACGCATCGCATCGTGCTGAACGTCGGCGACGACCTCGCCGACTTCCTGCCCGCGGTGCGCCGGGCGACGGTGGCGGAACGGGACCGCGAGCGTTGCGCGCACCGGGACGAATGGGGCCGGCGCTGGTTCCTCGTGCCGAATCCGATGTACGGCTCCTGGCTCGTGGCGCTCGGGCCCGACATGGATGCGGCGATCGCGGCCGAACCCGGCGTGCCCGCGGGCTGTCCGGCGTCCTGAAGGTTGCCCCACTGTGACGGCCGTCAAGGACTGCTGCGAATCCGGAGCGGGCGACGCTGCGGTGATTTATGTTGACTGGCCATGACGCCCGCCGACGACCGCGTGCTGCAGCTCCTGCAGAAGTGGCAGAAGAGCCTCGACCTGCATTCACGCTACGCGGACCTGCCCGAAGACCAGTATTGGCTCGTGCAGCCCTGGCCGAATCACCAGCGCCCGACCAAGTGGGTCGTCGACCTCGCGCGCCAGCGCCTGGCCGACCTGCAGACCATCGTGAAGACGCGCCTCGCGAGCGGCGACCCGTCGCTTTCGGAAGCGCTCGAGCTGATGTCCTTCCTGACGAACCTCGTGGGCTCGCAGCACGTCGAGCGCTTCGTGCCGATCGCCGAGCCCGAGCGGGAACGGCAGCTCGAGAAGTCGAAGACGCCGAAGTCCGCGAGCGCCACGTCGACGGCGACGGTCGTCAAGCCCGCACCGCCGCCGAAACCCGCCAGGGCGGCCGGCGGAAAGCCGAAAGCGGCGGCCAAGGCGCCGAAGCCCGCCAACGACACGACGGTCACCGCCGTCGTCAAGGATGCGGCACGGCTGCTCTCGTGGGGCCGCGACTGGCACGAGCTGCCCGAGGCGATCGCGCGCATCGCCGGCCGGCCAAGCGCGTCCCAGGTGCGGCAGATCCTGCGCAGCAGCAAGGGCGACATCGAACAACGTGTCGGGCGGCAGGAAGAACCTTGACGCATTAACATCTGCGCCCGCATGGACCTGAAATCCAGTGCGGGCCAGCCTGCGGGACTCCTGCGGCGGCTCGCCGCCCTCTTCTACGACTTGCTGCTGGTGATCGCGATCGCCGTCGTGGCGACGTCCGCGATGTTGCCGCTGACCCACGGCGATGCGATCCTGGCCTCGACCCACGGTGCGCTCGCCCATGCCTACCACGCCCTCTGGCTGCTCGCCGTATTCGCGTACTTCGGCTGGTGCTGGACCCGGAGCGGCCAGACCCTCGGCATGAGGGCCTGGCGAATCGCGTTGCGGGACACCGGGGAACGGCGGCTCGGCTGGCCGGGGGCGATCACCAGGTTCCTGCTTGGCGCAGGCATCGCGTTTCTCGCCGTCCTGGGAACCTGGTACCTGTGGCACTCGGAAGGGTGGCTGCAGTCGGCGGGAGCGACAGCGTTGCTCATGCCGCTCGTGCTCAACTTCGCCTGGGTTCCCTTCGACGGCGCCGGCCGGAGCTTGCAGGACCTCGTCGGCGGCGCACGCGTCGTGCGTTCCGGCTAACGCACCCGCCAGATCGCGGCCAGGGAAATCACCGTCAGCAGCGCCGTGGGTCCCCAGGCCACCAGCAGCGGGTTGAGGCCGTAGACCTGGCCGCTGTTCTCGAGCGTCTGCGTCAGCAGCACGAACAGGACACCGGCCATGATCCCGAGCACCGTGCGCGCACCGGCGCCGGCCGAGCGCAGCGGACCGAACGCGAAGGGCACGGCGAAGACGCAGACGACCACGGCCGCGACGAGGCGCGAGATGCGCGACCAGAACGCGATCTCCCACACCGACGCGTCGAGCTGATTCGTCTCGAGGTGCTTCTTGTAGGCATAGAGGTCCGCGAGCGGCAGCGAGCCCGGCTGTGCGACCGCGGTGCCGAAGAAATCCGCGTTGATCCTCTGGTCCGTCACCAGCCGGCCGACCGTGCGCGCCGAGGTAGCCTCGTCGGACAGGCGCGTCTCGGCATAGCTGGTCAGCACCCAGCGTCCGCTCGAATCCTGTGCGGCCGTCTCGGCGCGGCCGACGCGCGTGAGCCGCCGCTCCGCGTCGAGCTCGTAGACGTAGACGCCGCCATACAGGTTCTGCGCCGCCTGGCGCCGCACATTGATGAAATAGGGACCCTCACGCACCCAGGCGCTGCGGCTGCCCGTGAACTCGAGCTGCGAGTAGCGGCTGAAGATCTTGAACTGGCGCGCGTACTGGTCGGCAGGCGGCGCGAAGTATTCGCCGATCACCCACAGGAGCGCGGCGACTACGACGCCGGCGAGCGCCGCGGAGACGGCGATGCGGCCGGTCGAGACGCCGGCAGCGCGCACGACCGTGAGCTCGCTGTCGCGCGCGAGGCCGCCGAGCCCGGTGATCGCGCCGATGAGCGCACCGATCGGGAGCAGCTGGTAGGCCTGCTGCGGCATCTGCAGGAGCGTGACGAGGAATGCCCCGGCGACGTCGTAGCTGCCCTGGCCGATGTCGTCCTGCTGCCCGATGAAAGTCACGAGCGTCATCAGCGCGAGCAGCACGGCCATCACCATCAGCGTGTGCAGGAGAATCGTCTTCGCGAAATAGCGGTCGAGGATCGTCACGCGGCGTACCGCCTGCGGCGCGCCCACCGCGTGATCGGGCTCTGCCGGTGTATCAACAGGAGCCCGGCGGCGAGGAACAGCGCGTGCACCCACCACGTGCCGACCTCCGGCGGCAATCTCCCCTTCTCGATCCAGACCTGCGTGGCCGACAGCAGGTTGGCGTAGACGAAGTAGAGGAGGATCGCGACCGCGACCCGCGCATAACGCCCCTCGCGCGGACGCAGCGCCGACAGCGGAACCGCGATGAACGCGAGGACGAGCACCATGATCGGCATCGAGATGCGCCGCTGAAGTTCTGCGATGTCGACGAGCTCGGTCGAGCCCAGCAGCTCGCGGCTCGGCTTGCGCTCCGGGACGGTGCGGCCCGCGCCGGCCTCCGGCACCACGACCGGGATGCCGTGCTCGGCAAAGCGGATGCGGCGGAACCCAGCCTGGCCCGGTATCCCCTCGATGCGTTCGCCGTCGTGCAGGACGACGATCTGCGTGCGGCCACCCTGCAGGACGCGTTGCTCGGCCCAGGCCGCCGTCGCGACCTCGACGCGGTCGCCGGCATGGTGCTGCATGAAGACGTGGATCAGGCGCCCGTCGGCGCCGCTCTCCTCGGCATAGAACACCGCCTTGCCGTCGGCGTAGGTGCGGAACGTGCCGGGCGTCAACTGCCCGAACTCGGCGTCGCGCAGCCCGCGGCTGCGCAGCGCCTCCGCGCCGTTGCGTGCGTCAGGACCGACCTCGAAGGTGAGCCAGGCGAGCAGCGCCGCGACCGGCAGCGCGAGCGCGTAGACCGGAAGGTAGAGCCGTTCCGGGCCGACGCCGCAGGCCCGGACTGCCGCCATCTCGCTTTCGTGATAGAGCCGCCCGAGGGCGAGCATCGCGGCGAGCAGCATGCTGACCGGCACCAGCACCATCAGGTTCTCGAGGGTGGTGAGGCCGATCAGCGCCAGCACGATGTCGTGTGGAAAGCCGCGCTCCGCGGCGATCCCGAGGATGCGGGCGAGCTGGTAGCTCACGAGGATCGCGAGCAGCACGACAGTGACGCCGGCCAGGGCGGTCGCGACTTCGCGCAGGACATAGCGGTCGATGGTGGCAAACAAGGCCGGTTCTGCGCGGATTCCTGAAGGTTTTCGATTAAACTCGGTGGGACACGGTAAACCAGCAGGGCAGCACGCTCAATGCAGTTTCACGCAATCAAGGCAGGCAGCGCGCGCCAGCGGACTGCCTGCGCGATCGTAGGCGTCCACGAGGGCGGGGTCCTGTCCGGGTCCGCACGGCAGGTCGACCGCGCGAGCGGCGGGGCGATCGGCCGCGTCCTCAAGCGCGGCGACTTCTCGGGCAAGGGCACGGAAACATTCCCGATCGTCGGCATCCGGCGCGGCCCGGCCGCGAGGATCCTGCTGGTCGGGCTCGGGCCGAAGTCGTCCTTCGGGCGCAAGCCTTACCGGCGCGCAGTCTTCGCCGCGACCCAATGGCTCGCGAAGGGCAGCGCGGACAACGCGACGTCGTGGCTCGCGGGCGACGGCGTGCCGGGCCTCGACGCGAACTACGCCGCGCGCCATGCGGTGGAAAGCGTCAACAACGCCCTGTATCGCATCCCGGACCTCAAGACCGCGAAGAAACCCCAGCGACCGAAGCTTTCGCGCTTCAACATCGTCGTGCCGGACGCAGACCTCGCCGCCGCGGAGCGCGGCGTCAGGGACGGGATCGGCATTTCGGCCGGCATCGCCAGCATGAAGGACCTCGCCAATCTACCGGCAAACGTCTGCACGCCGCGCTACCTGGCCGAGGCGGCCCGCGACCTGGCGAAGACCCACAAGTCGGTGAGCGTCCGTGTCCTCGAAGAGCGCGAGATCAAGCGCCTGGGGATGGGCTCGTTCCTATCCGTCACGCGCGGCTCCGAGGAGCCGGCCCGGCTCATCGTCCTCGAGTACGCGGGCGGCCCCAAGGGCGATGCGCCGGTCGCGCTCGTCGGCAAGGGCATCACCTTCGACACGGGCGGCATCTCGCTGAAGCAGCCGCCCGGCATGGACGAGATGAAGTTCGACATGTCCGGTGCGGCCTCGGTCTTCGGTGCGTTCAAGGCGATCGCGACCATCGGCGCCGCGATCAACCTCGTCGGCATCATCCCGACCTGCGAGAACATGCCGAGCGGACGCGCGACCAGGCCGGGCGACATCGTGACTTCGATGGCCGGCAAGACGATCGAGGTCCTGAACACCGACGCCGAGGGCCGCCTGATCCTCTGCGACGGTATCACCTTCGCGCGGCGCTTCAAGCCGCGCGCCGTGGTCGACATCGCGACGCTCACGGGCGCCTGCGTCATCGCGCTCGGCGCGTTCTATTGCGGCCTCTTCTCGCCAGACGACGGGCTCGCCGCCGCGATAGCGGCCGCGGGCGAGCGCGCGGACGACCGCGCCTGGCGCATGCCGGTGGCCGACGAATACGCGGATCTCCTGAAAAGCAACTTCGCGGACATGGCGAACGTCGCCGGCCGCGAGGCCGGCGCGATCACGGCGGCCTGCTTCCTGTGGCGGTTCACGGACGGCCTGCGCTGGGCGCACCTCGACATCGCCGGCAGCGCCTACCTGACGGGCACCCACAAGGGCAGCACCGGCCGGCCGGTGCCCCTGCTCGTCGACTGGCTCCTGCACGGGACCTGACCCGTGACCGGCCCACAGGTCGACTTCTACGTGCTTCCAGGTCACGAATCAGCCGCGCGCCTGCGCTTCGCCTGCCGCCTCGTCGAGAAGGCGTGGCTCAAGCGGCACCGCGTGCGCGTGCAGCTCGACCCGGGCGGCGATCTCGAGGCCTTCGACCAGATGCTGTGGACGTTTTCCGACCGAGCCTTCGTTCCGCATCGCCGCGCGGGTACGGCCTCCGACCTGCCGGCGCCCGCGCCCGCCGAAGTGGTGATTGCCGACACCGCAGAGGCCGACGCCGCCGACGGCGACGTCCTCGTCAACCTCGCGTCCGCGCAGCCGGCAACCGGGGACTGGTCGCGCATCGCGGAAGTGATCGACGCCGACGCCCTGCGGCGCAGCGGAGGCCGCGAGCGCTACCGGACCTATCGGGAACAGGGCGTCGAGCCGCAGACCCACGACATGGGGAAAGAGGCATGAGCGTTCTCCCAGGCTCCGATCGCGCACTCGCTTCACGGCCGGGACTCCCGCTCGCTCGCGCCGCCGGATCCCGTGCGCGCTGGCCGTATTGGGTCGCAGGCGGTGTCCGTTGAGCCGCGACGCCTCGCGCGAGCTGCCGATCCTGACCGACGTCGTGGAACTGCATGCGACGGGCAGCTTTCCGAAGCCCGAGCGCGCGGCCGAGGCGGAAGCCGAGGCGACGCTCACCAGCGGCCTGCTGTCGGATGAGGAATTCGCGGCGCTGCAGTCCCTGCTCGTCAGCCGCACGCTCAATTTGACGGATGAGCTTTTGCACTCCGCAGCCCGCGAGATCGAGGCCGTCATGCTCGAACGCGTGATCGACCGCCTGCGGGCCGCGCTGCCTGAGATCGTCGCCGCGGCGCTGCGCGAGCAGCTATCGTCCGGCGACTGACGCGGGAACGCCCGGCGCATGGACACGACGTATTCCCCTCGCGACATCGAGGAGCGCATCTACCGGCGTTGGGAGGACGAAGGCCTGTTCGCTCCGGCGGGCGACGGGCCGCCCTATTGCATCGTCATACCGCCGCCGAATGTGACCGGTACGCTCCACATGGGCCATGCGTTCCAGGACACGATCATGGACGCGCTGACCCGCTTTCACCGCATGTCGGGCGACCAGGCGTTGTGGCAGCCGGGCACGGACCATGCAGGCATCGCGACCCAGATGGTGGTGGAGCGCCAGCTCATCGCCGAGGGCAAATCGCGCCACGAGCTCGGGCGCGAGGCCTTCACCGATCGCGTGTGGCGCTGGAAGGAGGAATCCGGCGGCACGATCGCTCGCCAGATGCGCCGGCTCGGCGCATCGGTCGACTGGAGCCGCGACCGATTCACCATGGATCCCGGCATGTCGCAGGCGGTGCAGACGGCCTTCATCCGGCTGTACGAGGACGGGCTCATCTACCGCGGCAAGCGGCTCGTCAACTGGGACCCGGTGCTGAAGACCGCGGTGTCCGATCTCGAGGTCCAGGCCGAGGAAGAGGACGGCTCGCTCTGGCACATCCGCTACCCGTTCGCGAATGGCAAGGGCCACGTCACGGTCGCGACGACTCGTCCCGAGACGATGCTCGGCGACGTCGCAGTCGCCTTCCACCCGGACGACGAGCGCTACCGTGGACTCGACGGCACGGCGCTCGCACTGCCGCTTGCCGGCCGCGAGATACCGCTGATCGCGGACGAGTTTGCCGATCCGGCCTTCGGCACCGGCTGCGTGAAGCTGACTCCGGCGCACGACTTCAACGACTACGAAGTCGGGCAGCGCCGCGGCCTGCCGCTGCGCAATATCCTGACGGCGGACGCGCGGATCAGCGACGAGGCGCCGGCCACCTACCGCGGGCTCGACCGGTTCGAGGCGAGGAAGCGCATCGTCGCCGACCTCGAGGCCGTCGGTCTCGTCGAGAAGATCGAGCCGCACCGCCTCACGATCCCGCGCGGCGACCGCAGTGGCGCCGTGATCGAGCCGTGGCTCACCGACCAGTGGTACGTGCGCATCGCGCCGCTCGCGGCGCCCGCGATCCGGGCCGTCGAGGACGGCCGCATCCGTTTCGTGCCCGGGAACTGGGACCGGACCTACTTCGAGTGGATGCGCAACATCAAGGACTGGTGCATCAGCCGCCAGCTCTGGTGGGGGCACCGCATTCCCGCCTGGTATGGTCCCGACGGGACGATCTACGTCGGCGAGAACGAGGCCGGCGTGCGCGAGAAGCACGGACTCGCGGGCAACCTGCCGCTCCGCCAGGACGAGGACGTGCTCGATACCTGGTTCTCCTCGGGCCTGTGGCCGATCTCGACGCTCGGCTGGCCGGAAAAGACCCGGGAGCTCGAAACCTGGTATCCGACGAGCGTGCTGGTCACGGGCTTCGACATCATCTTCTTCTGGGTCGCGCGCATGGTGATGCTCGGCCTGCACTTCACAGGCGAGGTTCCGTTCCGGGAGGTGTACATCCACGGCCTGATCCGCGACCACGACGGGCAGAAGATGTCGAAGTCGAAGGGCAACGTCCTCGACCCGCTCGACATCGTGGACGGCATCGGGCTCGAGGCGCTGGTCGCGAAGCGCACGTCGGGGCTCATGCAGCCGCAGCTCGCCCCGGCGATCGAACGGGCGACGCGCAAGCAGTATCCGGACGGCATCGAGCCGTACGGCACGGATGCGCTGCGCTTCACCTTCGCCTCGATGGCGACGCTCTCGCGCGACCTGCGCTTCGACCTCGGGCGCGTCGACGGCTACCGCAAGTTCTGCAACAAGCTGTGGAATGCCGCGCGATTCGTGCTGATGGTGGCTGAGAACGAGGACGGCCCCGGGGCGGAGGAGCTTTCAATCTACGACCGCTGGATCCAGTCGCGGCTGCAACTGACAATTTCCTCCGTTATCGAGTCTTTCAAAGTATATCGCTTCGACCTGGCGGCGCAGGCCGCGTACGAGTTCACCTGGTACGAGTTCTGCGACTGGTACCTCGAGCTCGCCAAGACGACCCTGCAATCCAGCTCGCCGGAGCGGCGCCGCGGCACACGGCGCATTCTCGTCGCGACTCTCGAGAGCCTGCTGCGCCTCCTTCACCCACTGATGCCTTTCATCACCGAGGAGATCTGGCAGCGCGTCGGCGCGCGCGCCGGCACGACGGGTCGCTCGATCATGACTCAGCCGTTCCCGGTTGCCGATCCCGCCCTTTCGGATGCCGGCGCAGAAGAGTCCGTGCGCTGGGTCATGGACCTGATCAATGGCGTGCGCGGCATCCGCGGCGAGTTCGACATCGCCCCTTCGAGGCAAACCGTGGCCTACTTCGAAAACGCCTCGGATGCCGACCGGCAGCGGTTCGATGGCAGTGCGACGGCCATCTGCAAGCTCGCCGGGATCAGCGGCGCGGAATGGCTGTCCGGGGGCGCCGCGGCACCGCAGTCAGCGACCGCGACCGTGGGTGCGATGACGGTACACATCCCGATGGCCGGGTTGATTGACATCGACGCGGAGCTGGACCGCCTGAAGAAGCGGCTGGCAAAGCTGGAGAAGGAGCTGGCAAAGGCGTCGGGAAAGCTCGACAACGAGAGCTTCGTCCGCAATGCCCCTGCCGATGTCGTGGCACAGGAGCGCGACCGTCTCGAGGCTTTCAAGCGTGAACTGGCGCAACTTGCCGAGCAGCACGAGCGGGTAGCGTCGCTCCGATGAACGCGCAATCGCACGCCCCCGACGGCGATCGCGGCCCGCTTCTCGCCGCGCTCGCGAGCCTCAACCAGGTCCTGCTCGGCAAGGATCGCGAGGTGCGCCTCGCCCTCGCCTGCCTGCTCGCGCGCGGCCACCTCCTCATCGAGGACATCCCGGGCGTCGGCAAGACGACGCTTGCGCACGCGCTCGCGCGGGTGCTTGGCCTGTCCTACCAGCGCATCCAGTTCACGAGCGACCTGCTGCCTGCGGATGTCATCGGCATCTCGGTCTACGACCGCGCGAGCGGGCGCTTCAAGTTCCACCGCGGCCCGGTGTTCGCCCAGCTCGTCATGGCGGACGAGGTCAACCGTGCGACGCCCAAGGCCCAGAGCGCGCTGCTCGAGGCGATGGAGGAGCGCCAGGTCACGATCGACGGCGAGTCGCACGCGCTGCCGGAGCCGTTCTTCATCGTCGCGACCCAGAATCCCTCGTTCCAGGTCGGCACCTTCCCGCTGCCCGAGTCGCAGATCGACCGGTTCCTGATGCGGATCGAGCTCGGCTATCCGGCGCCGGGGCACGAGCGCCAGCTCCTGCGCGGCCGCGACCGCCGCGACCTGCTCGCGGACCTGCCGGCGGCCCTCGAGCCGGCGGCGATCCCGGCGCTGCAGAAGCGCGTGACGGAGGTCCACGCGAGCGATGCGCTGCTCGACTACGTGCAGGCGCTCGCGCGCGCGTCGCGCGACGGCGGCCGGCACCAGGCGGGGCTGTCGCCGCGCGCCGTCATCGCGCTCCTGCGTTCCGCGCAGGCCTGGGCCTTCCTGCACGGCCACGCGGGCGTGCTGCCTGACGACCTGCAGGCCGTCCTGCCGGCCGTCGTCGGACATCGCCTGCGGCCGCGCGACGCCGCCGACGGTCGCGGACCCGCCGAGGTCGCCGCGACGCTCCTGAAGTCGGTGCCGATCCCCTGAGGGCGGCAATGCGCGGCTGGGTGCGCGACTGGATCCGCCGGCGCCAGGGTCCCGATCGGGATGACGTGACACTGCGCCGCGGCCGCATCTACATCCTGCCGACCGGGCTCGGGCTCGCATTCGGCGTCATGCTGGTCGCGATGCTGCTCGGCTCGCTCAACTACGCGAACAACCTGGGACTGGTGCTCACCTTCCTGCTCGGCGCGCTCGGCTTCGTCGCCATGCACGCCTGCCATCGCAACCTGGAAGCACTGGTCGTGAAAACCGCGGGCACCGAGCCGCCCTTCGCCGGACAGCCGGCCGTGTTCCGCTTCGCGCTCGCGAACCACGGGCGCGCGCCGCGCTTCGACCTGGAGACGACATCGACGGCGGGCGGGCCTTCCGGGACGAGCGTCGCGGGTGGCGGCGAGGCAACCGTCGAGATCCGCGTGCCGACCCGGCGGCGCGGCAGCATCGAGCTAGAGCGCGTCGAGGTGGCGACGCGCTATCCCTACGGACTGTTCCGTGCCTGGGCCGTGCTGCATCCCGACCTCGCCTGCGTGGTCTATCCGTCCCCGGCCGCGGGCGCGCCGCCACCGCCGCTTTCGCCGTCGCTCTCGGGCGGCGGCAGCAGGCGCCGCGGCGATGACGATTTCGCGGGCCTCAAGGACTACCATCCGGGCGACCCGCCCCGGCACATCGCGTGGAAAGCGTACGCGCGCGCCGGCGAGCTGCTCGTCAAGGAATTCAGCGGCGACGCGGAGACGATCCCGGTCTTCGACCTGGCCGACGCACCGGGCGGCGACCTCGAGGCGCGCCTGTCGATCCTCGCGCGCTGGATCGTCGACGCGAGTGCCCGCGGCATGACGTATGGCCTGCGCCTGCCGGGCGACGAAATTCCGCCGGAGCCCGGCGAATCACAGCGCCGGCGCTGCCTCGCCGCGATCGCGCGCTTCGAGGCGCCCGCAACCGATGTCGCCTGAACGGCAGGAAAGCTTCAACCGCCTGGCCTGGACCATGGCCGGACTGGTGGCCGCGCTCGGCCCGCACTTCCTGCGCATGCAGGCCTGGGTGTCGGCATTCGTGATCGGCGCCTGCGCCTGGCGCCTGCTCGCCGAGCGCCGGGGCTGGCGGATGCCGCCGGCGTTCCTGCGCGGCCTCATCGCGGCAGGTGTCACGGTCGGCGTCATGGCCGGCTACTCGACGATCACCGGCCTCGACGGCGGGACCGCCCTGCTTGCGCTCATGTCGGCGCTGAAGCTGCTCGAGACCCGGACCGCGCGCGACCACGCGATCCTGATCTTCATCGGCTGGTTCCTGTGCCTCTCGGCTTTCCTGTATGCGCAGGACATCGCGACCGCGGCCTGGGTGCTGCCGACGGTCTGGCTGCTCGCCGCGGCGCTGCTTCGAGTCTCGCGCCACGGCGCGGAGGGCCTCGCGCCGCGGCCCTTCCGCACCACCGGCGCCATGCTCCTGAAGGCGGTACCGGTCGCACTCGTCCTGTTCTTCTTCTTTCCGCGCGTCGAGGGCAGCTTCTGGGGCGCGCCATCCTCCGAGCGCGCGCTCACCGGGCTCGCGGACGAGATTTCACCTGGCGACATCTCCGAACTCACGCTGAACGACGTCGTCGCCTTCCGCGTGCGCTTCGAAGGCAATCCACCGCCGCCGTCGCTGCGCTACTGGCGCGGCCCCGTCTTCTCGCAGTTCGACGGGTTCAGCTGGTCGCGCGGCGACGTGCAGTCGTTCCGCGGCGCCGCCGTCGCGTACGCGGGCGCGCCCGTCGACTACACCGTCACGCTCGAACCGACCGGCCAGCACATGCTGTTCGCGCTGGACATGGTCGAGAACTGGACGCCGGGACTCGCCGGCCAGGCCTGGGACTTCGGCCTGCGCACGCGCCGGCCGGTCAACGCGGTGCTGCAGTACGAGGCGCGCTCATACCCGCGATACCGGGCGGGCGAGGACATCGGGCTCGCGCTCAGGAACGCGAGCCTGCGGCTCCCGCCCAACCGGAATCCGCGCTCGACGGAGCTCGCGCTGCGCCTGCGTGGGCAGGCCGGCAGCGATGTCGCCTTCGTGCGGGCCGTGCTGGACCTGTTCCGCGAGCAGGAGTTCTACTACACGCTGACGCCGCCGGGCCTCGCGCGCGATTCGGTCGACGATTTCCTCTTCAACACGCGTCAGGGCTTCTGCGAGCACTTCGCCTCGGCGTTCACGAGCCTGATGCGCGCAGCGGGGATCCCGGCGCGCGTCGTCGCCGGCTACCAGGGCGGGGACTGGAACCCGCTCGGCGGATACATGATCGTGCGGCAGTCGCATGCGCATGCCTGGTCGGAAATCTGGTTGCCGGGCACCGGCTGGCGCCGCGTCGACCCGACATCCGCGGTCGCGCCCGAACGCGTCGAGCGCGGGCTCGAGGCCTCGTTTGCGGGCTCGGAGCTGCTGCCGGACGCGCTCGCGCGAGGCACGCCGCTGCTCTGGCAGGCGCGCATGTTCTGGGACAACCTGAATGCGCAGTGGAACGACGGGGTCATCCAGTTCAACCGCGCGACGCAGGACGCGCTGCTGTCCGCCTTCGGCTTCGATGATCCCGACTGGAAGGCGTTCGCGGCCGCACTCGGCATCGGCCTCGGACTCGCGGTCGCCCTCCTCCTCGCCTGGCTCGCGTTCGAGTTCCGGCCGCGCAGGACGGACCCGGCCTCGACGGCCTACCGCCGTTTCACCCGCCGGCTCGCCCGCCGCGGCATCGAGCACGAGGTCGGGGAGGCGCCGCGTGATTTTGCCAGGCGCGTGCGCAGGCTGCGCCCGGACCTCGGCACGCCGGCGCTCGCCATCACGGAGACCTACCTGCGGCTGCGTTACGGTCCCGCGCCCGCTGCGACGGACCTTCGGCTGCTGCGCGGGCTCGTCGCGCGCTTTCGTCCTTGAGCGCGGCGTTCGCAGTCGTACTCGCCGGCTGCCTCGTGGTTCTCGCCTGGCTCATCGGGCGGCCGTTGCTCGCGGCACGGCGGCGCGGCGTCCTCGAGGCTCGGGCGCTCTCCGCCGCGGAGCGCGAACTGCTCGCAGGCAATTGGCCCGGCTACGCGCGCGTGCCGCCTGCGCTGGTGCCGCGGCTGGACGCGCTGACGGCCGTGTTCCTCGGCGAGAAGGAATTCGTGGGCTGCGGCGGACAGGTCGTGACTCCGTCGATGCGACTCGCGATCGCGTCGCAGGCCTGCCTGCTGGCGATCGGGCACGATCGCGCGCCCTACGACTCGTTGCGCTCCGTGCTGGTGTATCCGTCGCAGTTCGTGGTGTCGGGTGAATGGCACGATGAGGACGGCGTGGTTACCGCGGAGTCGCGCGTGCTCGCGGGCGAGTCCTGGGACGTCAGCCGCGTGATCCTGTCCTGGGAAGACGTGGACAGCCGCGGTGCGCCGGGAGAAGCGTACAACGTCGTCATCCACGAGTTCGCGCACTACCTGGATCACGAATTCGGTGGAACGCCATGGATCGAAGGCGACGACGCGCGACGGCGCTGGATCCGGTTGCTGGACGAGGAATTGCAACGGTTGCGCGCGCAGGCGGAAGCCGGCGAGCGCAGCTTCCTCGATCCCTACGCGGCGGAAGACCGCAGCGAGTTCTTCGCGGTCGCGAGCGAGGCTTTCTTCGAGGAGCCGGCGCTCTTTGCGAGCGAACTGCCCGCGCTCTACCGCGCCTTCGCCGACGTCTATCGGCTGGACCCCGCCGCCTGGTCATGACGAATTGACGCCGCCTACACCCGCGCCGTCTCGGCGGGTGCGTCGATCGCCGACATGAGCCCTAGTTCTCGACCGCGACGTAGCGGGGATCGTGCGCCGGCCGCGACAGGATGCGCCGCAGGAGCGGCTCGAAGTGCGCGAGCGGCCGCGTCGCGTAGCCGGGGTCGAACGAGGCCTGGTCCCACTCGCAGAAGGCGACGCAGGCTTCGTACCAGCGGTGTCCCTTCAGGCGCTCGCGCTGGTGCCGGTCGCCGCCGAGGTGGTGGACGTAGTAATAGGTCTGGAAGAGGCCATGCTGCTCGACGATCCAGGTGACTTCCGGGCGCACGTAAGGCCGGAGGATCCCCGCCGCCACCTCGGCGTGGTTGTACGGCGCCAGATCGTCGCCGATGTCGTGCAGGAGCGCGCCGAGCACCAGTTCCTCATCGGCGCCCGCGGCCTCGGCGCGCGTCGCAACCTGCAGTGAGTGCACGAGACGGGTGACGGGATAGCTGTCGAGGGAGTTGTCGAGATTGCCGAGCGCCGCAAGTACTCGGTCCGGCAAGCCGGCGGCGAAGTCGCGCTCGGACTCGTCGAGCAGCTGGTAGTCCTCGCGCGTGCCGTCGGCCATCCGGCGGAAGCTGACGATCTTCTTCACGCGTCTTGCCCCGCGGAGAGACGGCGGCGGACGACCCGGTAGAGGCTGCGGGGTCCGTCGATGTCGATGTAGCAGCCTTGCAGGTGCCGCACCCCCTCCGCCGGATCGAACCCTGTGCGGCCGTGCAGCAGCCGCCGGTTATCCATCATCAGGAGTTCGCCGGCCGCGAGCAGAAAGCGGATCTCGAACTCCGGCGAGCGCAGCAGGTGATCGAATGCCCGGCGCGCGCGATAGTACCGGTCGAGCTCAGCGGGCGGCTGCAGCGGGACGAAATCCAGGCGCGGGCTGAAGTGAATCGCGACCAACCCGCCTTGCGCGTCCCGCTCGATCGGGACCGCGCTCGCGACCAGCTCAGTGACCGCGTCCTGGTAGCGGAAGCGAACCGGCGTGCGCGAGAGCAACGCGAATGCCTCCGGGTCGCGCGCCTCGAGCGCCCGCGCTGCTGCAAAGCCGTCGACGAGGGTCGAGAGCCCGCCCGACGTCTCGTTGACGAGGCAGTGCAGCAGCTGCACGCCGGGCACCGGGTCGCGGTAGGGATTGTCAGTGTGCGGGTCGAGTGGCAGGGACGTGTACGCGAGGTCGCTCGCCTCGGCCGTCGAGCGCACGTCGAAGAGCGCGCCGAAGTTGGTCTCGCGCGTGAAGCCGAACGTGCCGCCCACGCTGAACAGCGCGCCTAGCCGCACCGGCACACCGCTGAAAACGATGAAGCCGGTCTCGAGGAACTGGCGCAGCCACACAGCGAGCTGCGCATCGTCGGGCTTGGCTGACCAGGCATGGCGGCGCACTTCGCCCGTCAACGCGTTCCAGGGACGCGGCGCGGGCACGTCGTGGTCCGCAGCCGCGAGCGCCGCCTCTTCCAGCAGGTGCCGGCCGAGGAACTCGGCTTCGTGCCCGTCGCTGAAACGGATGCGATAGCGGCCGGACTCGGGCTCGCTCACGGACGTGACCGTCAACGCCGGATCGAGATCCGAGGGATCGTGCAGGCGCTGGCCGGTGCGCTGGTCCATGCTGCGCGGATCCCGGCAGCGTTCGCGAAGCCAGATCGGATGCAACGCGAAGCGCTGGCCGCCATCGAGCTCGATGGCGAGTTCTTTCGGAGAGCGGACCTGCAGGCGCGCCATGGGCGCCTACACTAAGGCCACGCGCGCGCAGGGGGCAAGCGATAGGATGGCGGCCATGCATTCACTGCTCCCGCTCATCGCTGCAATCGTCGTTTTTCCTGGCGCTGCCGTCTCCGCGGGTACGGATGAACAACCAGCGGGCATCAGGTCCCTCCTCGGCCAGCCGCTATCCGCAGAGGCGCTCGCGCCGGAGGACGAGTCGCGAATGAAGGCTCAGCTCGCGGAAGCGCAGGCTGTGTGGGAGAAGGATCGCAACAACGCGGACGCGCTCATCTGGGTCGGGCGACGAACGGCGTACCTCGGGCGGTATCGCGAGGCGATCGGGATTTTCTCGGACGGCATCGCGCGGCATCCGACCGATGCCCGCATGTTCCGTCATCGCGGTCACCGCTACCTGACGGTTCGCGAGATCGACCGCGCCATCGCAGACTTCGAGAAAGCCGCCGACCTAATGGCGGGTCGGCCCGACGCGATCGAGCCGGACGGCCTGCCCAACGCGCGCAACGTTCCGACCGGAACGCTTCACTCGAACGTGTGGTACCACCTCGCGCTCGGTTACTACCTCAAGGGCGACTTCAGCCGTGCAGCCGACACCTGGATCAAGGCACGGGACTCGGTCGCCAACGACGACAACCTCGTCGCCGCCAGCTATTGGCTGTATCTCTCGCTGCAAAGGGCCGGAAAGCCGCGCGACGCGGCGGCGGTCCTGCAGCCGATCACGGCGGATCTCGACGTCATCGAAAACACCGAGTACCACCAGCTCCTGCGGTTGTTCCAGGGCGAGCGGACGCCGGAAGACCTGCTCGCAGCGGCAGGCGACGATTCCGGCGGCTCGGCCACGCGTTACGGTGTCAGCGCCTGGTATCTCGTCAACGGCCGGCAAGAAGACGCAGCGGCATTGTGGGCGTCCATCCTGGAAGGACCCGACTGGGCTTCGTTCGGATTCCTGGCGGCGGAGGCGGAAGTGGCGAACGGCGAGTAGCGCCCAGAATCACTTGCGGCCTTTGGCCTGCGCGTCCTTCTTCAGCTCGAGCCGATGCGTAATTTCACCGACGACACTCAGGATGATGACGGTCAGCAGGACGCCGAGTCCCGCAGCGCCCAGTCGTCCCAGGCCGGCCGCTATGCCGACGGCGCAGGTCATCCACAGCCCCGCGGCGGTCGTGAGGCCTTCGACCTCACGCTGCTGAGTGAGCTTCAGGATCGCGCCGCCGCCAATGAAGCCGATGCCGGTCACGAGACCCTGGATCACCCGCGACATGTCGGCGGAATCCATGCCCCATTCGAGACAGCTGATGACGAAGAGCGCGCCGCCCATCGAGACAAGCATGTGCGTGCGGACGCCCGCGGGCTTGCCGGCGCGCTCCCGCTGGATGCCGACCAATGCACCGAGCAGAGCGGCGACGAGCATGCGGACGACAACCCGCGCCATCTCGGCCGAATCCGGCAGACCCGCCGTCAGCTCATTCCAATAAGGTTCCATGGTTCACCTCCCCCAGTCCGCCATTCCTCGCATAGGCGGCGCTAAGCTCGCGGTAATAGCGTGAATTGAAAGCAGCGATCGTCGTCAGCACGCCGAGCGTGCCGGCGACGACGAAGACGAGGGCAATGCCGCGCTCCGGGCCGCGGCCGAACCAGTCGCCGATCGCCTGGGCGCCGGCGCCGGTCGTCATGAAGGGAATGAAGATGAACTGCGCCAGCGGCGCGATCAGGAAGGCAGTCAGCGGCGAAGCGGCTTGCTCTACCGACTGGGCGAAGCCGAATACCCGGCCCTGGCGCTCGTAAGGGACGACCTTCTGCAGCGTCGTCTGCTCCGCGGCCTCCGCATAGGGTCCGAGGAACATCCATACCGCGCAGCCTGCGACCAGCAGGGGAATTGACGACTGGACCGTGAAGATGGCGGCGGCGGCCCACATTGCGAGATTGACGACGAGCAACGTACGCAAGGGATTCCTGCCAAGACCCGTCCGCGCGATCACGACACCGCTCAGGATGAAAGCGCACGACACGAGAGCCCAGAGCAGGCCCCATGCCTGCACCGACATGAGCGAGAGCCCGTAGGCGTCCATCAGCGCCATGAAGACTCCGCCCAGGAAATTGTTGAACGTGGCGAAGAAGATGAGGGCGAACAGGCCCGACACGCCGGCGATCACGCGGATCGTTCCGGGCAGATCGACACGCTTGCGCGCATGCGTCGTGTCGGCCGGCGGTGGCTCATCGAACCGCACTCCCACGAGGTGCAGCATCGCGAGCAGCGTGAACACGAGCGCGAAGGCGAGCGTCGCGATCATCCCGCCCCAGGCGACGAGAAAGCCGCTGATCGCAGAGGTGGTGAGGAAGCCGACCCCGGTCGCCATGCCGACGAGGCCGTTCGCCTTGTCGCGCCGGTCCTCGGGGACGAGGATCGTCACGAGCGTCGGCAGCGCGATGCTGCGGACATTGCCCGCGATGACCCCGAACATGACGGCCAGGATGAACAGCCACAAGGCAATGCTCGTCACGTCGGCAAAGCGTTGCTCCGGGACCAGTACCGACGCCGCAAGGGACGCAGCGTAGAGGGCCAGGGAAACCGCGCTCGAGACCATCATCACGGATTTCTTGCGGTGATGGTCGACCAGGCTGCCGAACCAGATGCCGAGCCCCGCAGTGAGCGCGAGATAGATGCCGGCGATCATCCCGGTCGCGAGCACCGACCGCGTCTCCAGGAATACCCAGAAGGTCACCGCGAACCACACGGTGAAGTTCGTGATGTTCGCGATCAGGTTGTTTGCGAGGAGATGGTGAAACGGGCTCATTCAGGGCGATTTTCATTCCGGGCGGCGCACGCGCGCGAGCAGGACCGCCCCGCCCGCGAACAGCACGATGATCGAGAGCATCCCGATGCGCGTGTCGCCGGTCGCGAGCGCCGTGACCCCGACCAGCACCGGACCCAGCACGGCCGCGAACTTGCCCATCATGTTGTAGAAGCCGAAGAACTCGCCCTGCTTGCCCTCGGGGACCAGCGACGCGTAGTAAGAGCGCGACAGCGACTGGATGCCGCCCTGCACCAGGCCGATGACGGCGGCGAGCGCATAGAAGTGCGTGACTTCGGTCATCCAGTAGGCGGCGACCGTGGTCGTCGCGTAAATCCCGATCGCGATGAAGATGCCCGCGCGTGCCCCGATGCGCTGGCCGAGCCAGCCGAACGCGAGCGCCGCCGGGAAGCCCACGAACTGCGTGATCAGCAGCGCTGCGATCAGGCTTTGTTGCGGGAAGCCAAGCGAGAGGCCGAAGTCGACAGCCATCTTGATGATCGTGTTGACGCCGTCGATGTAGAGCCAGTACGCGAGCAGGAACCAGACGAGCGGTCGGTACTTGCTCAGTTCCGTGATCGTCCCGCGGAGCTCGCGCCAACCGGCCCGCGCGGCGTCGGGCAGCCGGAGTTTCCGCGCTGGCATCTCCTCCCGCACCCAGAACAGGCACGGCAGCGTGAACAGCAGCCACCAAGCGGCGACCATCGGGAACGCGAGGCGCACGGCGTCGGCGGGGTCCGCGAGGCCGAAGCGCCCAGGGCTGGTGACCATGGCCACGTTGAGGAGCAGCAGGAGCCCGCCGCCTGCGTAGCCGAGCGAGTAGCCGAACGCGGAGACGACGTCGTAACGCGGGGGATCCGCGACGTCCACGAGGAGCGCGTCGTTGAAGATCACCCCGCCCCAGAACCCGATGCCGGCGAGCGAGTAGACGACGGCGGCGCCGACCCAGTCACCCCGGCCGATGAAATAGAGGCCGCACGTCGCCGCAGCGCCGACCAGCGTGAAGAACGCGAGCAGCTTCACGCGCGCGCCGCCGCGGTCCGCCATAGCGCCGAGCAGCGGCGCCGCCAGCGCGATCACGAGGCTTCCGAGGCCGCTCAGCATCCCGAGCCGGAACGTGCTGACCGCCGCCTCGGTGCCGACGCTCCAGTACTGCTTGAAGAAAACCGGGAAGAACCCCGCCATGACCGTCGTCGCGAACGCCGAGTTCGCCCAGTCGTAGAGCGCCCAGCCGAGCACGGGCCGCGTGAGCCAGGGGCGCTTCACGCCGCCTCGGCAAGGTGCTCGCGGGTCTCGCGGAACACGAGGTCCGGCCAACGCTCGATCGTAAGGCCGAGGTTGATCCGCGACGGCGCGAGGTAGACGAGCTCGCCGGCGTGGTCGAGCGCGAGGTTCTCGTGCGCCCGCTCGCGGAACTCCTCGAGCTTCCGCGCGTCGCCGCCCGCGATCCAGCGCGCCGTGACGACGTTCACCGGCTCGAACGCGCAGGTCACCCCATACTCGTCGGCGAGGCGGAAAGCCACGACGTCGAACTGCAGCGGGCCCACGGCGCCGAGGATCAGGTCGTTGTTCCTGAGCGGCCGGAACAGCTGCGTCGCGCCCTCCTCGCACAGCTGGTCGAGCCCCTTCTGCAGCGCCTTCATGCGGAGCGGATCCTTCAGCACCGCGCGGCGGAACAGCTCCGGGGCGAAGTTCGGGATGCCCGTGAACATCAGCGACTCGCCCTCGGTGAAGGTGTCGCCGATGTTGATCGTGCCGTGGTTGTGCAGCCCGATGATGTCGCCGGCGAATGCCTCATCCGCCTGCTGCCGGTCCGCCGCCATGAAGGTGAGCGCGTCCGCGATCCGGACTTCCTTGCCCAGCCTGACGTGGTGCATCCGCATGCCGCGCCGGTAGGCGCCGGAGCAGATGCGCAGGAACGCGATGCGGTCGCGGTGGCCCGGGTCCATGTTGGCCTGGATCTTGAACACGAAGCCAGTCAGCGCAGTCTCGGCCGGTTCCACCTCGCGCGTCGTGGCGCGGCGCGGACGCGGCGGCGGCGCGTGGGTGACGAAGGACCCGAGCAGCTCCTCGACGCCGAAGTTCGAGATCGCCGAGCCGAAGTGCACCGGCGTCTGGCGGCCCGCGAGGTAGGCGCCGGTATCGAATGCCGGCATCGCGCCGCGGATCAGCTCGACCTCCTCGCGGAAGGCCGCCGCGCGCTCGCCCAGGAACTCCGCGGCCGCCGCGCTCGCGAGGCCGTCGATCACCCGGTTCGTGCCGACGCGGCCGCTGCGGCCGCCATCGTAGGCGTAGATGCGGTCCTCGCCGAGGTGGTAGATGCCCGACAGTTCGCGACCCATGCCGATGGGCCAGGTCACCGGCGCGCAGTGGATACCGAGCACCCGCTCGATCTCGTCGAGCAGCTCGACCGGCGGCCGGCCGTCGCGGTCGAGCTTGTTGATGAAGGTCATGATCGGCGTGTCGCGCAGGCGGCAGACCTCCATCAGCTTGATCGTGCGCTGCTCGACGCCTTTCGCGCAGTCGATGACCATGAGGGCCGAGTCGACCGCGGTGAGCGTCCGGTAGGTGTCCTCCGAGAAGTCCTCGTGTCCCGGCGTGTCGAGCAGGTTGATGATCCGCCCGCGATACGGGAACTGCATCACCGACGACGTTACCGAGATGCCGCGCTGCTGCTCGAGGCGCATCCAGTCGGATGTCGCGTGGCGCGCCGCCTTGCGACCCTTGACCGTGCCCGCCATCTGGATCGCGCCGCCGAACAGGAGCAGCTTCTCGGTCAGCGTCGTCTTGCCGGCGTCCGGGTGCGAAATGATCGCAAAGCTGCGGCGGCGGGTGATTTCGTCGTTCGGCGTCATGGCTGAGCTTAAAGGGGACGCGCCCCTTTACCAAGCAAATGGCGCGCCCGCGGAATGGTAAAGGGGCGCGTCCCCTTTAAGCCAGCGTGCCGAGCTCGAGCCGGTAGACCAGCGCGTCCTCGCGGCCGTCTTGCGCCTGGTAGTAGCCGCGGCGCGTGCCCACGCACTCGAACCCGAGCCCGTGGTACAGCGCGATCGCGGCCCGGTTGCTGCGGCGCACTTCCAGAAATGCGTCGCGCACTCCACGATCTCGCGCCTCAACGAGCAGCGCGAGCAGGAGCGCGCGTCCGGTTCCGCGCCGGCGCAGGTCCTCGGCGATGCAGACGTTCAGCACGTGCGCCTCGCCCGCGCCCATCGACAGCACGCCATAGCCGGAAACGCCCGCGGCCGTCTCGACCACGACGCAGTGATATCCGACGCGCAGGCAGTCGGCGAAGATCTGGTCGTTCCACGGGAACGCGTAGGACGCGCGCTCGAGCGCGGCCACGTGCGGCAGGTCGGCCTGCGCCATCGGCCGCAGCCGCCAGCCGGCGACCGCAATATCCTCACGTGCCGTGGCCACCGGCCAGCACCTTGAGCACGAGCTTGAGGTCGTCCCAGGATTTTCGCTTCTCGCCCGGCGCGCGCAGCAGGTAAGCCGGGTGATAGGTCACGACCACCGGCACGCCGTCGAGATCGTGCACGCGGCCGCGCAGGCGGCCGATCGGCTGGTCCGTGCCCAACAGGCGCTGCGCGGAGATGCGCCCCACGCAGAGGATTGCCGCGGGCGCGACGAGCTCGATCTGGCGCTTCAGGTACGGGAGACACTTTCCGACTTCGTCGTCGCTTGGGTCGCGGTTGTGCGGAGGCCGGCACTTCAAGACATTCACGATCATCACTTCGCTGCGCGCGAAGCCCGCGGCCCGCAGCATGGAATTCAGGAGGATCCCGGCGCGACCGACGAACGGCTCGCCCTGCCGGTCCTCCTCCGCGCCTGGCGCCTCGCCCACGACCATGAGTCGTGCGTTGCGGTTGCCGACGCCGAAGACCGTCTGCGTGCGCGTCTCGCACAGCCCGCACAGGCGGCAGTCGCGCACGGTCGCGGCGAGCTCCTCCCAGTCGGGTCCGGGCGGTGTGGCGCGGGCAGGCTGTGGGGCCGTGGCCAGGGCCCGCGGCACCAGCGGCACGATGCCGAGCGCTTCGAGGACCTCTTGCCGCCGGGCCTGCATGTGCCTAGGGCGACTCCGCGCGGCCGCCGTCGCGCGGCTTGCGTCGCAGCTTCAGCCAGCTCCAGCCGAGCGGCCCCGACAGCGCATAGATGGCGAACATGACGAACAGCACGACCGCCGGGTTGATCGCGATCAGCGCGATCGCGAGCGGCACCAGCAGCAGTTTCGAATAGCGCACCCGCTCGCCGGTCGCGCGGTCCTTGAAGCTGCGATAGGGAAACCGGCTCACCATCAGGAGCGCGGCCAGCAGCGTGATCGCAAAGGCGAGCACGAGGCCCGGAAGTCCGGTCACGTCGTACTCGTGCGCGAGCGCGACGAAGGCGGCCACGATCGCAGCTCCCGACGGGCTCGGCAGCCCCTCGAAGTAGCGCTTGTCCTGGGTCGCCGAGCGCGCGTTGAAGCGGGCGAGACGCAGCGCGACGGCTGCCGCGTAGAAGAACGCCGCAATCCACCCGAAGCGCCACCAGGCGTCGCCGTATTCCGCGATGCGCTCGACGCCCCACTGGTAGCAGACGACCGCCGGGGCGAGGCCGAATGCGACCATGTCCGCGAGGCTGTCGAACTCCTTGCCGAAGGCAGTTTCGGTGCCCATCAGGCGCGCCACGCGGCCGTCGAGGCCGTCGAAGACCATGGCCACGAACACCGCGACCGAGGCCCGCCCGAAATTCCCGTCGATCGAGGCGACGATCGCGTAGAAACCGCCGAACAGGCAGCAGGTGGTCAGCAGGTTCGGCAGCAGGAAGATGCCGCGGCGCATGCGTACTTCGTTCAGGTCGACTTTCATGCGGATATCGTGGCAAGGCAGGTAGGCAGCGCCTAAGATACCGCGCTTTGGGACCGGCGACACGCGCCTCATTCCCGGGCAAACCAGAAGGTTCTGATGCGCCTGTCCGAATATCCGATCCAGAGCCTCAAGGAAGTCCCGGCCGACGCCGAGATCGTCAGCCACCGGCTGATGCTGCGCGCCGGCCTCATCCGGCGCCTGGCGGGCGGCCTCTACTCCTGGCTGCCCTTGGGCCTGCGCGTGCTGCGCAAGGTCGAGCGCGTCATCCGCGAGGAGATGAACCGGGCGGGCGCCCTCGAGATCTCGATGCCGGTCGCGCAGCCGGCCGAGCTATGGGTCGAGTCGGGGCGCTGGGACCAGTTCGGGCCCGAACTGCTGCGGTTCAAGGACCGCCACGACCGCGACATGGTGCTCGGGCCCACCCACGAGGAGGTCGTCACCGACATCGCACGCCGCGAGCTCAAGAGCTACCGCCAGCTGCCGGTCAACTTCTACCAGATCCAGACCAAGTTCCGCGACGAGATCCGCCCGCGCTTCGGCGTGATGCGCGCGCGCGAGTTCGTGATGAAGGACGCCTACAGCTTCCACGCCGACGAAGCCTCCCTCGCCGAGGGTTACCGCAAGATGTACGACGCCTACAGCGCGATCTTCTCGCGCCTCGGCCTGCGCTTTCGCGCCGTGCACGCCGACAGCGGCGCCATCGGCGGCAGCGCGTCGCAGGAGTTCCACGTGCTCGCGGACTCCGGCGAGGACGCAATCGTGTTCTCGGACGGCGACGACTACGCCGCGAACCTCGAGCTTGCAGAGGCGCTGCCTCCCCGCGAGCCGCGCCCGGCCGCGGCCGAGAAGATGCGCGAGGTTGCGACACCGGGTGCGCGCACCATCGCCGACGTCGCGAAACTGCTGAAGCTGCCGCCCGCCCAACTCCTCAAGTCGCTGGTCGTCGACGGCGCGGATGGCGGCCTCGTCGTGCTCCTGCTGCGCGGCGACCACGAGCTGAACGCGCTCAAGGCCGGCAAGGTCCCGGCCGTGGCCAAGCCGCTGCGCATGGCGGATGCCGCGCGCATCGCTTCCGCTTTTGGCAGCGAGCCGGGATTCCTCGGCCCGGTCGGCCTGCGGATGACCGTGATCGCTGACCACGCGGCCGCTGCCCTCGCCGACTTCGTCTGCGGCGCGAACAAGCCAGACGCGCACCTCGCGGGCGTCAACTGGGGTCGCGACCTGCCCGAACCCACGCGTGCGGACCTGCGCAACGTCGTAGACGGAGACCCGAGCCCGAGGGGCGCGGGCACGCTCACGATTGCGCGCGGAATCGAGGTCGGGCACATCTTCCAGCTCGGGCGCAAGTACAGCGAGGCCATGAAGGCCAGCGTGCAGGACGAACAGGGCCGCGACATCGCGATGCAGATGGGCTGCTACGGAATCGGCGTGACGCGCATCGTGGCTGCGGCCATCGAGCAGAATCACGACGATCGCGGCATCATCTGGCCGGCGCCGCTCGCGCCGTTCGACGTCGTCGTCGTGGGGCTCAACTGGGAGAAATCAGCCGCCGTGCGTGATGCCGCCCTAGCGCTCTACCGCGAGCTCGGCGAAGCGGGCTTCGAGGTCCTGCTCGACGACCGCGACGCGCGCCCCGGCGTCAAGTTCGCGGATGCCGAGCTGTTCGGTATCCCGCACCGGGTCGTGGTGTCGGATCGCGGCCTCGCCGCCGGCCGGCTCGAGTATCGCCACCGGCGCGCCGAGGCGAGCGAAGACTTTCCGCAGGGCGAAGCGGCCGCCTTCCTGCGCGGGCGCTCCGCGGCCGGATGATGCGGGTCCGGGCCGGGGCGGAGCGGACCGCGCGGATCATGGCCGCCGCGCTGGTCGCACTCGCCATCGCTCCCGCTGCGGGCGCCGACCGCCAGAAGGACCCGGGCCTGCGCGAGGTGATCGCCGCGGCCATCAAGTCGACATCCTGCTTCGAGGACAAGTACGACGACGTCGTCTGGTACGCGCTGATGCAGCCGCGGGTCGAGATGCGCCTGCGCGCGCAGCCTGCGGACCTGCGCCTCGGCGACGACCTCGGGAAAGCCTCGGAGCGCATCCTGCGCTCCGTGCACTGCGAATCGAGCAAGCACGCGATGCTGCGCGACCGGCCGCAGCTCGTGCTGGCCGTGATCGACGTCGAAAGCGCGTTCGATCCATTTGCCGTGTCCTCCGCAGGCGCCGTCGGGCTCATGCAGGTCATGCCCTTCTGGCCGACCGAGCTCGGCCTGTCGCGCAAGGACCTGATCGACGTCGAGCTCAACATCCGCATGGGCACGAGCATCCTTGCCTACTACCTCGAGCGGGAGAAGGGCAACTACACGCGCGCGCTCGGCCGCTACAACGGCAGCCTCGGTCGCCGCGAATACCCCGATCTCGTGCTCCGCAGGCTCGACTCGCGCTGGCGGCGTTAGGGGACTGTCACCTTTGCGCGCTTTGGCGCAAAGGGGACTGTCCCCTCCCGGTCTAATGATGGTCAAAGGGGACGCGCCCCTTTGCCAATGTTAAGGGGCGCGTCCCCTTCGAGTTCAGAGGTCGAGGAAACCTTCGGGCCACTCCATCGATGCGGGCTCGATGACCGCTACCTCGACCGAGTCGACCCGCGCCATTGGCGGGCCTACGTGCAGCCACGCGATGAGCGCATCGAGCGCTGCCGGAGACCCCTCCGCATGCACGAGCACCGAACCGTCCGGGCGATTCTCGGCGCGGCCCCGCAGTCCGAGGGCCGTAGCGCGCTCGGCCGTGCTGGCGCGAAACCAGACGCCTTGGACGCGCCCGCTCACACGGATGCGCCGCGCCGCCTTGGTCGATGGCCTAGAATCCATGGCGCCCCAAGTCTGTGGACGCACTCAAACGAAGGCAAGGCGCGATGCCGGATATCCTAGTCCTTTACTACAGCCGCCACGGTGCGACCGCGGAGCTGGCGCGGCAGGTCGCCCGTGGCGTCGACGGCGTCACCGGGTGCCGCGCGCGCCTGCGCACCGTGCCGCCGCACGGCGCAACGGGCGCCGTCGCATCGCCGGCGGACGGCGCGGCTCTCGCGACCCACGAGGACTTGCGCGAATGCGCCGGACTCGTGCTGGGAAGCCCGGTCCGCTTCGGGAACATGGCAGCGCCGCTCATGGCGTTCTTCGACGGCACCTCCAGCCTGTGGCTCACCGGCGTGCTGGCCGGCAAGCCCGCCGGCGCATTCACCTCGGGCAGTACGCCGCACGGTGGCCAGGAGACGACGCCGCTGGGGATGCTGCTGCCCCTCCTGCACCACGGGATGCTGATCGTAGGCCTGCCGTTCACGGAGGCGGCGCTGTCGGAAACCTCGGGGGGCGGAACGCCCTACGGCGCGAGCCGTGTCGTGCGCGAAGGCGAACGGCGAGCGCTCACGGACGAGGAGCGCAAGCTCGCGCAGGCGCTCGGCGCGCGTGTCGCGAGCGTCGCGATTGCACTCGGCACGCGGAGCGCATGAACGAACCGGCGCGCACCGCGCGCGGCGCCGCCATTGCGACCTGGCTCGCGCTCGCCGGCTCCATCGCGCTGTGGCAGGCAGCGGGTTCCGGCATCGGCATCACCGCGACGCTGATCGCCGGCCTGCCGCTGTTGCTGCCACTGCCCGGCCTCTTGCGCGGCGCGCGCCGGAGCCTGCGGGCCGCACCGATGACGCTCGCGCCGGCGCTCGCGCTCTCGGTCACCGAATTCCTCGTCAATCCGCCGGCGCGGCCGTTTGCGGGCGCGACGCTCGCGCTCGTGTTCGCAGCATTCGCCGGGATCCTGGCGGCTCTGCGTACGCTGCCGCCGGATTGAGTCAGGCTGCGCCGCGCGCAAGCCAGTCGCGCACGAACGGCACGGTGAGCCGGCGCTGGGCCGCCAGAGACTCCGTGTCGAGCGCATCGAGCATGCGGCACAGCGTCGCGAAATCACGCGGCGCGCGCCGGGTCAGGAATGCGAGCGTCTCGTCGGGCAGCTCGAGACCGCGACGCTCCGCGCGGCGCCGCAGCGCGTCGGGCTGCGCAGATTCCGCGAGCGGGTCGAGGCGGTGCACTTCGGAGGCCGCAAGGCGCGATGCCAGGTCCGGCAGGCGGACCGCGGTCGCCGCCGGGCTGCCCGCTGCCGCGATCGCGAGGCTCGCCCGTTGCTCGGCCAGGCCGTTGTAGAGCGTGAAGAGCGCAGCCTCGAACGCCGCATCGCCCGCGACGGCATCGAGATCGTCGAGTGCGATGAGCGCGAGCTGTTCGAAGCCATCGAGAAGCTGGGGACCGTCCGCGCGCAGCTGCGCGAGCGGCAGGTAGGCGGCCGGGTGCCCGGCGCGGCCTGCCTCGGCGCAGACCGCCTGCAACAGGTGGCTGCGGCCCGTCCCGGGCGGACCGTACACCCAGACCGGTGCCCTCGATGCGCCGTCGGCCAGCCGTCGGAGTGCTTCCACCGCCGCGGCGTTGGTGCCGGGCACGAATGTCTCGAAGCGCAGCGAAACGCCGAGCTGGACGCCGAGCGGCAGTTGCCGCACCGTCAGGCGGCTCCGCGGCGAGAGCGGCTCACGGCGATCGCCTTGCGGATGTAGGTCAGCACGTAATCGACCCCGCTCACGACCGTCGTCACGAGGACGAACGCGCCGAGTCCCTGGACCAGCCAGTCCGGCAGGTCGCGGAACGCCGCTTGCCAGACGACCGCAATGACGTACAGCAGTTGAACCAGGGTGTTGAGCTTCGACGGCACGGTCGGACGGCCCTCGACCGGCCCGAACAGCCACCGGTAGATTCCTGCGCCGGCCCCGATCACGACGTCGCGCGCGACCGCGACGGTCGCGAGCCAGTCGGGCACGAGGCCGATGACTGCGAGCGTGATGAAGACGCTGACGAGCAGGATCTTGTCCGCGAGCGGGTCGAGCCACTTGCCGACTTCGGACGTCCACCCGAAGGTCTTGGCGAGGTAACCGTCCAGCATGTCCGAGGCCGCCGCGACCGCGAACAGCACGAGCGTCTGGCCGTAGCGCCCCTCGGCCAGCAGCACGACGATCGGCACGGTCAGCGCGATCCGCAGCAGGCAGATGAAATTCGGGACGGTGGCCAGCTTCATGGCGAATGCGCGTAGATCAGGCGGCCGGCATCGACGGGCTGCAGCCGGCCGTCGCGCAGGATCGCCTCGCTGAGCGCGTCCGGGTCGCCGCGCACGTTCACGCGGAACGACACCGAATCCGCGTTCACCTCGTCGACGGCGACGCCTCGCACCGGCGCGAGCCTCGACAGCGTGCGCATGGCCGATGCATAGGACTCGAGCGTCTCGATTCCCGTGACCGTCACCGTCAGCTCGCTGCGCTGTGAGGCGCCCTGCGAAGCGTAGACGCCGGCATAGCGCCCGGCCGCCAGTTCAAGACCCGCCTCCAACTCGCCCGCGGCGCCGCCCGATGCGCCCGCTGACGTGAAAGTCCACTCCACCTCGTAATCGCCGGCGGTCGACTGGCGCGCGCGGCCGATGAGCACGCCGTCGGCACCGTAGCGCCTGGCCGCGTCCACGAGCGCATCGTGGTTCCCGGACCAGGCCTGCTGCATCGCGGCCACGAGGTCGTCGCCGGCGTCCGGCCACACGACCGGAAGGCCATGGCGGGCGGCGCTCGAATCGACGCGCTCCTTCTCGGCGCTGGTGTCGCTCGCGGACACGAGCGCGCGCCGGCCGCCGCCGCGGTCGAGTGCGAGCCAGACGAGCGTCACCGGCCGCTCGTTGCCCCAGAACGCGAGCCCGGAGGCGTCCACTGCGTTCTCGATCGCAGGCCCGTCGAAGCGCACCGTGAGCTGGTTGCCGGCGGCGCGACGGAAGCTCGTGACGTAGCGCGAGGGCTGCGCGACGAGCGGCGCGAGGTTCGGAAGGTCCGGCGCGTCGCTGCGGCCGGTCACCCGCGTCAGGACGGCGCGCATGGCCTCGCGGAAGGCCGCGTCGTTGTCGCCGCTGTAAGGGACGGTGACCGAGTACAGGTCGGCGAGCGGCTCCGCCTGCGCCGGCATCGCCAGCAGGGCGAATGCCAGCGCCGCGAGCCAGGTGCGACATCGTCGCGGGAGGTCGGGGTCGGGGCGTGCGCTCACGCTACAATAGTACACCGATGACAGAACGCACCTCGCTGACATACCGGGATGCCGGCGTCGACATCGATGCCGGCGAGGAGCTCGTCGAGCGAATCAAGCCGCGCGTGGCGCGCACGCAGCGGCCGGAGGTGCTGGCCGGCATCGGCGGCTTCGGCGCCATGATCGAGATTCCGGAGGGCCGCTGGCGGCGCCCCGTCCTGGTCGCCGGCACCGACGGCGTCGGCACCAAGCTCCGTCTCGCGATCGACACCGGCCTGCACGACGGCGTCGGCCAGGACCTCGTCGCCATGTGCGCGAACGACGTCGTGGTCCAGGGCGCGGAGCCCCTTTTCTTCCTCGACTACTACGCGACCGGACGCCTCTCCGTGGACGTCGCAGAGCGCGTCATCGCCGGCATCGCCGAAGGCTGCGTACAGGCGGGATGTGCCCTCGTCGGCGGTGAAACCGCCGAGATGCCGGGCATGTACTCCGAGGGCGACTACGACCTCGCGGGGTTCTGCGTCGGCGTCGTCGAGCGCGACCGGATCATCGATGGGCGGCGGACGCGCGCGGGCGATGCCGTCATCGGGCTCGCCTCGTCGGGGCCGCACTCGAACGGCTACTCGCTGATCCGCCGCCTGCTGGCGGATGCCGGCGCGGATGCGTCGACGCGCATCGACGGCGGACGGCTCATCGACCTGCTCATGACGCCGACGCGCATCTACGTGAAGCCGTTGCTCGGCCTCGCGGCCGCGGTCGAAGTGCACGGCTTCGCGCACATCACGGGCGGCGGACTCACCGACAACGTGCCGCGCGTGCTGCCGGACGGCCTCGGCGTGCGGCTCGAGCCGCGAGCCTGGCGCCGGGCGCCGGTCTGGGACTGGATCCAGAAGAGCGGACGCATCAGCGACGCGGAAATGCACCGCACATTCAACTGCGGAATCGGCATGGCCGCCATCGTCCCGCCCGCCGCCGTGGAAACCGCCCTAGCGCACCTCAGCGCCGCCGGCGAGCAGGCTGCCGTCATCGGCGAGGTCGTCACGGGCACGGGCGTGCAGATCGGCTGATGGCACTGCCCTTTGCCGTGCTGATTTCCGGGCGCGGCAGCAACATGCTGGCACTCGAGCGCGCGACCCGCGACGGACGCATCGACGGCCGGATCACGGCAGTCATCTCCGACCGTGCCGACGCCGCCGGCCTCGACGCGGCGCGCGGCCTGGGCCTTGCGACCACGGTCATCGCGCCGGCACCCGGCGAGGATCGCGACGGCTACGGGCGGCGGCTCGCCGACGCGATCGCATCGAGCGGCGCCGCGCTCGTCGCGCTCGCCGGCTTCATGCGCGTCCTGGACAGGGGTTTCGTGCGTGCGTGGCAGGGGCGGCTGCTCAACATCCATCCGGCGCTGCTGCCCGCCTACCGCGGCCTGCACACCCACCGGCGGGTGCTCGCGGCCGGCGACGCCCGCCACGGCTGCACGGTCCATTTCGTCGTCGAGGAACTCGACGCGGGACCCGCAGTCATCCAGGGCAGGCTCAAGCTGCGGCCGGGCGAGGACGAAGCGGCGCTTTCAGCGCGCGTTCAGCGGCTCGAGCACATTGTTTATCCGCGCGCCGTCGGCTGGTTCGCGGCCGGCCGGCTCGAATGCCGCGACGGCGCGGCGTGGATCGACGGGCGCCCCGTGGGGCCGGCCGTGGTCGAGGAGAAGACTTGAGGACGATGGCGATTTGCGTGCTTTCGATCCTGGCGGCGGCACCAGCGGTGGCCGAGCCGGCGCTCGCGCCTTTCGTCGCGCAGTACGACGTCCGTTACGGACGCATGGCGGTCGGCACGACCCGCACGGAGCTTGCCGAGGCGAACGGCCACTGGACGATCGAGTCCACGTCGACTGCAAGCGGCTTTGCCCGGGTGATCGCCTCGGGCACGCTCAAACAGCGTTCCGAGTTCGACCTGCTCGACGACGGGCCGCGGCCGCGGAGCTATGCATTCGACGACGGCACCGGCCGCACGAGCCGCGACGTCGCGCTCGAGTTCGACTGGCGCGCGGGGCGCGTGAGCGGCACGGCCGAGGACGAGCCCGTGGATCTCGCGACCGTCGCCGGCCTGCAGGATGCGGCATCGATGCAGGCGCTCGTGCTCGCGCGACTGCGATCCGGCCGCGAGCCCGGCACGATCGCCATGATCGAGAAGGACAAGGTGAAGTATTACCGCTACACGCTGCTGCGCCGCGAGACGCTCGCGACCGCGCTCGGCGAGGTCGAGACCGTGGTGTACCGGAGCGCCCGTGACGGCTCGGACCGCGAGACGCTGACCTGGCATGCGCCGAAGCTCGGCTTCGCCGCGGTGCAGGCCGAGCAGCGGGTCGACGGCAAGCGCGGCTTCCAGACCTACATTCGCAGCTTCGAAGGGGACGCGCCCCTTCAAATTCGTGAAGGGGACTGACCTCGTCACGAATTTGAAGGGGCGCGTCCCCTCCGTGGTTCAAGTGCGGGGTAGCGTCACGCCTTTCTGCCCCTGGTACTTGCCGCCGCGGTCTTTGTACGAGGTTTCGCAGACCTCGTCAGACTCGAAAAACAACATCTGCGCGACGCCCTCGTTCGCGTAGATCTTCGCCGGCAGTGGAGTCGTATTCGAGAACTCGAGCGTGACGTGGCCTTCCCACTCCGGCTCGAGAGGCGTCACATTCACGATGATTCCGCAACGCGCCAGCGAACTTTTTCCAAGGCAGATCACCATCACATTCCTGGGGATCCGGAAATGTTCCACCGTCCGCGCGAGCGCGAACGAGTTCGGAGGAATGATGCAGGTTTCGCCCTCGAAATCGACGAAGTTCTTGGGGTCGAAATTCTTCGGATCGACGATGGTCGAGTTGATGTTGGTGAAAATCTTGAATTCCGTCGCGCAGCGCACGTCGTAGCCGTAGCTCGAGGTGCCGTACGAGACGATCCTGCGCCCGTCCACCTCGCGGACCTGGCCCGATTCAAACGGCTCGATCATCCCCTGAGCCGCCATCCGGCGGATCCACATGTCGGCCTTGATCGTCATTGCTCCCCCTCGACCCGAATCGTCGGCATCTTCACGCCGCCCCTGATCGCGCTCGCGGCCAGCGCCCCGGCTGCGCGGCGCGCGATGGCGTGGAACGCGGCGGCGACGGGCGAGTCCGGCGCAGCGACCACCGTGGGGCGCCCCGAGTCCGCCTGCTCGCGGATCGCGCCGTCGAGCGGCAGCTCGCCGAGCAGGACCGTCTCGTAGCGCTCGGCGAGCGCGCGTCCGCCGCCGGCGTCGAAGACGTGCGATTCGTGCCCGCAGGCGGGGCAGCGGTGCAAGCCCATGTTCTCGACGATGCCGAGCACGGGCACGCCGACCTTGCGGAACATCTGCAGTCCCTTGCGGGCGTCGAGCAGCGCGATCTCCTGCGGCGTCGTGACGATGACGGCCCCGGATACCGGCACGCGCTGCGTCAGCGTGAGCTGGATATCGCCGGTGCCCGGCGGCATGTCGACGACCAGGTAGTCGAGCGCGCCCCAGCGCGTGTCCGCGAGCATCTGGGCCAGCGCCTGGGTCACCATCGGCCCGCGCCAGGCCATGGGCTGGTCGGAATCAACCAGGAAGCCGATCGACATCACGGGCAGGCCGTGGCCGCGCGGCGGGTCGAGCGTCTTGCCGTCGGTCGTGGTCGGCCGCTGCCCCTGCAGACCCATCATCCGCGGCATGCTCGGCCCGTAGATGTCCGCGTCGAGGAGGCCGACGCGTGCGCCCTGCGCCGCGAGGGCAAGCGCGAGGTTGGCGGCGACGGTGGACTTGCCGACGCCGCCCTTGCCGGATGCGACGGCAATCACGTTGCCGACCTCCGCCAGCGGCCGCAGGCGCGGGTCGGCGACGAAAGCCGGGATGCGCGCGGATATCTCGTATCGCGGCCGGTCCGGCACGCCCTGCGCCGCCAGCGTGGCGTCGAGGGCCTGCGCCAGCGTCTCCTCGTAGCCGCCGACGGGAAAGCCGAGGACGATGCGCGCGACCGGGCCGTCCGCTCCGCCGGCAATGGATTCGACGGCGCCGGCATCGAGCAGCGTCATGCCGAGGTTCGGTTCGACGTGCCGCCCGAGCGCAGCCTTCAGGCGATCCAGCGGATCCGGGGCCATTGTTGGGTTCCAGTTGGGGGCGGCATTGTAGCCGATGGGCGCCGGCGGGCCGGGGCCGCGGGGGGCTATGGCATACTGCCCGTTCGGGATGTACTGGAATCATCCCGCAATAAAAGCCGGAGTCGGATGGGAATTTTCGGAGGCTACCGGGCGGATCGCCTCATAGCGGAGGTACGGGAAAGTGGCGACCCGACCACCGCCAAGGCGAAGGCGGCGCTGACCAAGCTGCAGAGCCTTGGCCAGAACGCCATCAAGCCGATCGTCGACGCGCTCGCAACCTCGGACAAGCGTGAGACCGTCGCATTCGTCGAGGTGCTGACGCCGCTCGTCGACAACAAGTCGTTCCCGCTGCTGGCGCAGGCGCTGGCGGAGGAGAACCCGCGCGCGGTCGCCGGCGTCGCGTGGGCGCTCGCGTCCTCGCGCAACTATTCGCCCGGGCTTCTGCTCGAGCTGCTGCAGAACCCTGCCGTCTCCAAGCCCGCGGTGCTCGACGTCATCGCCTCGCAGAAGAACCGCTTCAACCTGCGGGAGCTCCTGAACGCCGCATACAACCAGGACCCGAACGAGAAAGCCGCCCTGTTCCGGATCGCGGGCGAGCTGGTGGACGCGGACTCGGTGGACGAACTGGTCTCCCGCGTCGACGGCAAGGACATCATCGCGCGCACGCACATCATCTCCCTCCTCGCCCGTTTCGACACGCCCAAGGTGCGCGCCGCCCTGCAGCGCACGCTCAAGGACCCGAACAAGCTGGTGCGCGCGGCGGCCCTGCGCGCCATCGCGAACGGCAGCGGCCAGGCCGATCCCGCGATGGTCGCGCCGCTCCTGCGCGACCCCGACATCGAAGTCCACAACCCCGCGATCGAGTTGCTGTGCCGCAGCAAGCACCCGGACACGGTCCGCCACCTCGTGGAAGTGCTGAAGGACGAGTCCGAGAGCGCACGCCGCGCGGCGGTCGAGGTGCTGAACGTCGTCGGGGACGAGGGATCCATCAAGTACCTGCTGAAGGCGATCCGCGACGCCGACTGGTGGGTCCGCAGCCGCGCCGCGGACGCGCTCGGGAAGATCGGCGGCCCGACGGTCATCTCGGCCGCGCTACAGCTCGTCTCGGACAAGGACGAGGAAGTGCGCCGCACGGCGATCGAGATCCTCAACCAGACGCGCGACGAGCGCGCGCTCGCGTACCTGATCGAGGCGACCCGCGACAAGGACTGGTGGGTCAGCGAGCGCGCGGTGGACGCGCTTGGGGCGATGGGCAACAAGAAGGCCGTGCCGCGCCTGCTCGAGATGCTCAACTCGAATCCCAAGTCGGTGCCGACCGTGGTGCGCGCGCTCGGCAAGATCGGCGACTCCGCGGCGACCGAGGGCGTCCTGCAGGCGCTCGACCGCAGCGAGACCGACATCCGCGTCGAGGGCATGTCGGCGCTGGCGCGCCTCGCCGACGACAAGTCCGTCGACGCCGTGCGCGAGAAGATCCTGCCGTTCACGACGCTCACCGACCAGACGCTGGCCGGCGCCGCGCAGCGCGCCATCAGCGAGCTCGACACGCGCTTCGGCACGTCCTCCGTGCTGGCCGCGCCGGGCACGCTGACGCAGGCCGCCGCCGCGGCGCGCGCGGACCAGCAGCGCACGCTGCTGATCGAATCCGCCGACGTCTCCGCGATCATGAAGAAGGCCGAGGCGCTGCAGCGGCTCGACATCGCGACGCTGAAGCCCGGGGACTTGCTCGAGGGCCGCTACAAGTACATCGAGCGCATCGGGCGCGGCGCGTTCGGCACGGTGCTGCTGATGGAGGACACCGTCGTCGACGAGCGCCTGGTCCTCAAGTTCCTGAACCCGAGCATCGCCAACGACGAGGAGATGATGCAGCGGTTCGTGCACGAGCTGCGCTACAGCCGCAAGATCACGCACCCGAACGTGATCCGCATCTATGACTTCCTGCACATCCGCGGCAACTACGCGATCTCGATGGAGTACTTTCCGTCGCACACGCTCGGCGGCGAGGTCTCCGACGGCAAGCCGCTCGCGCTGCGCCGCGCCGTGCGCCTCGGCATGGACGTCGCCAAGGGCATGTCGGTCGCGCACGCGGTCGGCATCGTGCACCGCGACCTCAAGCCCGCGAACGTCCTGATCAACGACGAGGGAGTGCTGAAGGTCGTGGACTTCGGCGTCGCCGCGGCCCAGCACCAGGGCGACACGCAGCTCACCAAGACCGGCTACGTGATCGGCTCGCCGAAGTACATGGCCCCGGAGCAGATCCTGGGCAAGAAGGTCGACGAGCGCGCAGACATCTATTCGCTGGGCGTGATCCTCTACGAGATGATGACCGGCACGCCGCCCTACCACCGCGGCGACCACATGTCGGTCATGTACCAGCACGTGCAGGGCCGCGCCCGGCCGCCGATCGAGCTCAACCCCTCGCTGCCGCAGGGGATATCCGACCTGATCATGAAGAGCATGTCCGTGGACAAGGAAAAGCGCTTCGCGAGCATGGACGAGGTCAGTGTGGCGCTCGAACGATTCTTGTGATTCACTCGCGGCGCAATGCCGCGTATCGACGCATTCCTGAAGCTCGGCTCCGCCCAGGGCTGCTCTGACGTCCACCTGGCCGTCGGCGTGCCGCCGATGCTGCGCATGAACGGCGACCTGGTGCCGATCCGGTTCCGCGAGCTCGGCGCGGCGGAGCTCGAGGCGTACGTCACCGAGATCCTCACGCGCAACCTGTCGGAGAAGTTCCGCGCCGGCCACGACGTCGACTTTTCCTACGTGTCCGAGGAAGGCGGCCGGTTCCGCGTCAACGTGTTCCGCAAGGACTCCGGCGTCGGCGCCGTGTTCCGCACCATCCCGGCCGAGGTGCCGACACTCGACTCGCTCGCGCTGCCAGCGATCGTCAGGAAGCTGTGCGACTACCACCAGGGCATGATCCTGGTGACGGGATCGACCGGCACCGGCAAGTCCACCACGCTCGCCGCGATGATCGACATGCTGAACGCCACCAAGAAGCTCAACATCATCAGCCTCGAGGACCCGATCGAGTTCGTCCACCGCAGCAAGCAGAGCCAGGTGGTGCAGCGCGAGCTCGCCACCCACCTGCCCACCTTTGCCGAGGGCGTGCGCGCCGCGATGCGCGAGGACCCGGACGTCATCCTGGTCGGCGAGATGCGCGACCCCGAAACGATCTCGATGGCGATGACGGCGGCCGAGACCGGCCACCTCGTGCTCGGCACGCTGCACACGACGAGCGCCGTCAAGACCATCGACCGCATGATCGACGCATTGCCGGCCGACGAGCGTGAGCAGACCAAGAGCTTCCTCGCGCAGGGGCTGATCGCAGTCATCACGCAGGTGCTGGTCAAGAGGCCGGAGGGCCGCGGCCGCCGCGCCGTCTGCGAGGTCATGGTGATGAACCGCGCGATCGCGAAGCTCATCCAGACCGACCAGACGCACCAGATTCCGGCGCAGCTGCAGACCGGCAAGGACGTCGGGATGGAACTGATGGACCAGGCGCTGATGCGTGCCATCAAGGCCAAGGAAGTCGACCCGGACGACGCGTACGTCTACGCGACCGACAAGAAGCTGTTCTCCAAGCACGTCGTGGACCGCAGCCTGCTGCCCCGGTTCGAGACGCTGGAATAGCGGGGCCGCGCCTTGGCGAAGATCGACGAATACCTCGAGGAGATCCTCAAGCGCGACGGCTCCGACCTGCACTTCATGGCAGGCGACCCGCCGCGCATCCGCCAGTACGGCAAGCTCGATGCCCTGCGTGCCGAGCGCCTGGGCGCCGACTACGTGCGCGAGGCGATCTACGAGATCATGCCGCGCAAGGCGCTCGACCGCCTCGAGACGCGCGACGGCACGGACTTCGCCTACTCGCTCGGCACGATCGCCCGCTTCCGCGTCAACGTGCTCAGGCAGCTCAACGGCATGGGCGCGGTGTTCCGCGCCATCCCGTCGAAGGCGCAAACGCTCGAGCAGCTCAAGATGCCCGATGCCGTGCGCAACCTCGCCAAGGTGTCGAGCGGCCTCATCCTCGTGACCGGCAAGACCGGCTCCGGCAAGTCGACCACCCTCGCCGCGATGATCGACGACATCAACACGCGGCTGAAGGGCCACATCCTGACCATCGAGGACCCGATCGAG
>Ga0209486_10000093_pt1 | contig 43205 bp, 54 predicted proteins | sample NCCompost_FD_187518 | JGI IMG/M metagenome (GOLD analysis project Ga0209486, IMG submission 187518) | Agricultural soil microbial communities from Utah to study Nitrogen management - NC Compost (SPAdes) (version 2) | ecosystem: Environmental > Terrestrial > Soil > Agricultural land | place...
CTCTCGCCGGTGCGGCTGCGGCGCTGCGCGGCTATCGCGGCCGCATGGTGCGCCTCGCAGAGTCCCGCGCGCCGCGCCCGGTTGGTGCATTTCCGGCACAGCCCTTGCTTCTTTCGCAGCTCGGCTCGAACCTTGTCGCCCGCGCGATTGCGCGCTTTCTTCGCTTCGTGCCACGCCTTCGCGGCGCTGCATGCCTCTGCTTTGGTCGAGGCCTCAATGAACCGGACGTATCTGCCGCCCGACTCTTTCGCCTCCACCTGCTCGCATTTGAGAATCGCGCCGCTCTTGTCGAGCTCCACCCTAAACCAGTTCATCCTGACCTCCTTTTGAGCCACTATGCCACAGACCGTTGACAAGTCAACCCGGGTTCTCAAGGACCCAATCACGGGCGAGCTGCTTTCCGTCCCGGCGGCGGAGGCGGACGACCGCGCTGCGCGCGAGGGCCTGGAGTACGCCACGCTCAGCGAAATCTCGAAGTTCAACGAACGCGAGAAGTACGGCAGCGCGGGGCAGACCGCCATCGGCGCGCTCGAGCTCGCGGGCGAGGCTGCCACTCTCGGGCTCGTCGCCGCAGAGGGTGAAGATGCGGAGGCGCGCCGGCGCGTGCTTCGCCGAGACAGCCCCATCCTGGCGTTCGGCGCCGAGCTCGCGGGTGCTGCGCCGGGCATCGCCGCGGGCGCGCTGACGGGCGGGGCCCTGCCGGCGCTGGGTGTCGGGGCTCGGGCGGCTCGCATCGCCTCCATCGTGGCGGAGGGCGGCGTGTCCGGCTTTGCCTCGGAGCAGGTCGCCGCGCGCGAAGAGGGCCGAGACATCGACGTCGGCAACATCCTGCTCTACGGCGTCGGCGGCGAGATTGCAGGCCGGGTCATCCCGAAGGCGCTCGGGGCCGGGCTGCAGAAGATGGTGGGGCGAGGCGAGGATGCGCTGGCCGGCGGCGCTGACAACGTGCTCGTGCGCGCAGAGCAGCGGGCCGCGCAGAGCGGCAGCGACTTGGCGGAGGCCGCGCCCGGGCCCGAGCGAGACCGCTTCCTCAAGGACAACGCCCGCGACCTGGTGAATGCCGCCACCGAGCGCGCGCGCAAGAACCTGGACGAGGCGAGCGCGAAATTCCAAGACCTCGGGGACATCTCCAAGAAGCGGCAGAAGATTGCCAACCTGGTGAGCAAGGAGCACGTCGGGCAGGACCGCTGGGTCAACGACCAGCTCGACAACCTGTCGCGCATGCGAGCAGAGATTCAAGGCGGCGGCCCGCGGGGTGCGGACATTTCGGGAAAAACGCTCGAGGATTTGCACGCTCTGCCCATCGAAGACGCTTCCGATATCGCCCGCGTCGAGGCGCTCAAGCAAGACCCGACCTTTCTCAAGACAGGGCGCGTGTCGTCCAATGACGGGCGACAGGGTATCACCGTTGTGCAAGATAGCGGCGAGCTGCATCTGCGCGACGGTCGGCATCGTCTGCAGGCGGCGCAGGAGCTCGGCCGCGATGACGTGTGGGGGCGCGTCATCGATGCGCAGACCGGCAAAGAGGTCTACCAGGGGCCGCTGCGCTTGAAGCCTTCGGACGCCACCGATTTCAAGAACGCGCCGGGGCTGGCCGGTATGGCCAAGAAGCTGGAGCGCTTTCTTGATGACGCGGAAACACGACTGACGGCGAGCCGCAAGGCAGCGGATCGCTTCATCGCCGCCGACCAGGTCAAGCGCACCCTGCAACGCTATCATGTGGCGCTCGGGCGCTCGAAGATGAACGCGCAGGACGCCGTCTACCACGAGCAGATGATGAGCGTCGTGGACGCCGTCCAGGAGACCATCCGGCGCGGGCTCGAGGATGAGAGCCTGTGGGGCCGCGCCGCGCGCTTCCAGGCCGACGTCAACAGCGCCTGGCACAACCGATGGTTCCAGGGCGCACCAGTCGCGGAGGCGGACCTAGCGCGCGTGACGGGCAAGGAATTCGACGCAAAGCCCATCATCGAGTTCGACCCGGCCAAGCTGCGCAGCTTCCTCGAGAAGGACAAGATTGGGCGCGGGCTGACGGAAGAGAAGCTGGCGGCCGTGCTCGACGGCTACCAGGAGATGGCGGAAGCACATCGCAAGTGGGGCATGACGAGTCCCAAGGAGCTCGACCGGCTCCAGGCCAACGTGGCAGAGGTCCGGCGCGTGCTGGCGGAGGCTGACGAAATTCAGGGCGCGGTGCCGCGGGCGACGAGGGCGGAGGCGGCGGAGGCCGCGATGGACCAGCTGGTGATGACGGGCGTTCCGGTGCTGGGCTCGGCGTACGTCGCCACCAAGCGCGCGCTGCGCAACATCAACACGGCCGGCAAGGGCCACATCCGCAGCACGGCCAACACGCTGGTGAACGGCACCCGGCGCGTCGGCAAGGCTCTCGAGGGCGCTGCAGACAGGGGAGCCGGCGCTGTGGGCGTCATGGCCGCGGGGCAGCTGCGCGAGCGGCAGACCACCGACGCTCGGTTCCAGGGCACCTACCCGAGCATGACGCAGGCCTTCATGGCGAAGCGCGAGCAAATCGTGACGGCCATGCAGGAGCCCGAGCAGCTCTCGGCCGCCATCGCGACGAGCCTTGGTGACCTGCCGGAGGCCATGCCGGACGTGCATTTCCGACTCACGCAGCGGTTGGTCCAGGGTTTCGCCTACTTGTCGCAGAACCTGCCGCCGAGCATCGAGAACAGCTTGCTGCAGCGCCACGCCATCCCGCCCGACCTGCAGAGCATTCGGCAGTTCGCCAAGCTCTGGGAAGCCATCATGGACCCTGGCGCGGTCGTTCAGGACTTCGCCACCATGCAAGCGACCGTCCCGCAGGCGCGCGCCATTGAAGTGGTCCACCCGGACATTTTCGAGCAGCTGCAGATGGACGCCATCACGGCCATCGCCGAGAGCCCCAAGCGCCCGAGCTGGGAGCGCTTGCGCTACCTTAACCAGATGTTTCGGCTCGGGCCGGCGCTCGGCGGCATCTGGCGGCCGAGCGTGGCGCGCAACATCAAGAACAGCATGGCCGTCGCGCCTCCCGCGGCGCAGAGCGGGCCACAGCCTCTGAAGACGGGCCCCGACAGCCCGCGGGGCATTTCCTCCATCGCCAACGGGCCGACGTCCGGTTCCGCTTGACATCCGCCAGACTTTTGGTACAATACTTGCACCCATGATTCGCTTCGATTGTTTCGGCAAACCCGTCAAACCGTACGTTCCGGCATTCAAGCCGGACAACGCAGGCGCGTGCAGTCGATACTACCGAAAGAACACTGAAAAGTGGCGTGCGTACAATCAAGCGAGGCGCAGCGCGCTCGGGCGTTTGACCTCGCAGGACATCCGAGAAATTCAAGCGCGTGACGGCGGGTTTTGCGCCTACTGCTTGAAGCCTGGAGCCACCGACCTGGAGCACTGCACGCCGCTCGCTCGTGGTGGGGCCAACGCACCCGACAACGTGGTCATGGCGTGCAGAAAATGCAACCAGAAGAAGCGCACCAAAACCGTGCTCGAATTTCTGGTGCTCTGAAAAATTATGGCAGCTTTTCCCGGCAAGTCCGACCTCCGTTCTCCGCCCTACTCCAAGCCCTACGCCGCAGGGCAGGCTTCCCCGGTCAACCTCACGACCGAAATCGAGCAGGCGCGGTGCGCCACGAGCGGCGCCGTCGCCATCGCCACGGCCACCACGTGCCAGCTGGTCTACAAGGACAGCAGCGGCACGGCACGCGACACCGGTTCGTTCACGGCCGTCGTGGGCGACCACTTCAGCCTGCCCTTCGCCATGACGGAGTTGACCACCAACACCGGTCTGCTCGTCCTCGCCTACTGGCACGGCTCGAACGCGAGATGACCGCCACGATTGCCGAGATTCTCGACGCCGCTTGCGCTGACGCGCGGGCGGACGGGAAGCTCTCGCCATCACTTCGAGCTGAGCTTGCGGCATCCTTCAATGAAGGCGATGCACAGCCCGGCCACGACCAGGTATCCAATGAGAAACGTCATGGTGGGAGCCTAAGGCCCCGCCAGAGGGCTGTCAAGTAAAATGGGCCACTATTTGGACTCCGGCCTCGAGCACGAAAAGTGGTATCGGGTCGACAACAGCGAGGACGCCGCACAGCTCCTGCTCCGTGACGCGCGGCAGGTCTTCCAGGACAACGGGCCGCGCTACTCGGAGTGCAAGTCCTACTCGAGCGTGTTCGAAGGCCTCGAGCTCACCAGCTTCGAGCTGTCGGGCTACCAGTTCGACAACCGGGACGTGTGGGGGGACGCGTTGGACGCGCCCGTCCTGAAGAACACCATCCGCTCCACCGGCATGACGCTGGTGGCGAAGCTGACGGCCAACGACACGCCGCTCGCGCAATTCATGACGAACCGTGGCGGCTGGCAGGAGTCTGTCAAGGCCGTTCGCATGGGGCGCCTCGTCGATGCGGAGGTGGAGCAGCCGCAGGGCATCTTCTCGACGCTCCACGAGATGCACCGCCACGGCGCGACGCTCGCCATCAACGTGACGGGCTCCTACATGATTTTTTTCTTCCCCGGCGACGAGGGGGTTCGGTGCGAGCTGGACGATACGCTGGCGGTCGGCATCGAGGTGAGCGGGCGCTTCGGGCGCATCACCAGCCTACACCGCACAGTCTGGCGCGACGCGGATGAGCTCGCCGCGGACTTCCCCGATTTCGAGGATGAGATTTACGCGGCCGAGAGCACGTGCCTCGACGGCTCTATCACGATGGCCGACCAAAGCCATGAGAACGTGCTCCGCCCCAAGCGCGGCGTGCGCCTCGTTCAAGGCTGGCACCTCAAGTACAAGGGCTGCATGGGCCGCGAGATGTGGGTGCTCGAGAGCGACGCAACCATCCTGCGCGACCGCGATTACGACCGCAAAACGGGCCCGTGGGTGAAGTGGGATTTCGAGCGCTCCCTCTATGGCGTGTGGGGAACGCCCATGACGCGCACCATCTACGAGATGGCCATGCGCGAAAATCGCATGCTTTGCGACATGGACGCGGCCGAGCGGAATAGCCCGCAGTGTCTGCTCATCCTGCCGGAGAACGCCGAGAAGGAGGGCGACCTAGACGAGGCGCGGGGCTGGAGCATCATTCGCTCAAACGCGCCGGCGGGCTCCTGGAACTTCGCCACGCCCCCCAAGTACAACCAGATGTCGGCGGATTTCGTCGACCGGCTGTCGGTCTACTGCGCGGACACGTCCGGCGTGAGCCAACAGCACAGCGCGGCGAAGGGCGAGCCCGGCACCACCAGCGGCAAACACGAGCAGCTACGCGCGGGGCTCTTTACAGAGCGCTACGCGGACCAGGAGCGCCGGCTCATCCAGGTGCGCGCGGTGGACACGGCCAAGCGCATCGTAGAGGCGCTGGAAGAGCTGCTCGAGGAGAGCCCCGAGTTTTCGCGCGTGTGGGCGCGGGGCGACAAGACGGAGGAAATCAAGGCCTCCGACCTGGACCTCGATGCGAGCAAATACACCATCACGGTCGCAGCCGTCAGCGAAGACAAGGACTCGCCACAGGCGCGCGCCGAAAAGGCGTACGAGATGTTGCAGAACGGCCTCATCTCGAGCGCCGACTATGCCTCGCTGCTCGAGACCTTCGCCACGCAGGAGAAGAGCTCGCAAATCATCGCACAGGAGCGCTGGGTCGAGAAGCAAATCGACAAGTGGTTGCACAGCGACGAAGACGCGCGCCTGGAAGAGAACTTCTACCAGGGGCCGACGGAGTGGCTCGACCTGCCAAGCGCCATGCGCCAGGTCTCGCTCGCGCAGCTGCAGGCGCGCACGCGCGAGGCGCCTCCGGAGATTCTCGAGTACTTCGACAAGTTCCTCGCCGAGTGCTCGGACTTCATGGACGAGGAGAGCGCGCAGGCGGCCACCAACATCTCGACCGACGCGGCAGGGGCAGCCGCCATCTTCCCCGGCCTTGCAGACCAAACCGCGGCACCTGCCGCACCACCCGTAGGAGCCCCAATTGGCTGATACACCCGACACGGCTTTCGCTGAAAGCCTCGCCGCCGCTGCGGCAATGGAGAGCACGACCGATGATGTGGAATCCGCAGAGTCTAAGGAGGATGGCGAAGGCGGCGCTTCAGCTGCCGGCGGGAACGCGGCCGTCGATGACGGCGGTGTGGGCGATGACGAGGGCGATGATGCCGGCGATGACGAGGGCGATGACGATGCGGACGACGCGAGCGAAGATTCGGCGTCGAGCGACCTAGCCGGCATCAAGGAGCTTTTCCTCTCGGGCGACAAGGCCGGCGCGCTGAAGGCACTCGGGCTCGACCCGAAGGTGCTCGACCTCAACGACGCCAAGTTCCGCACCATGCGGCAAGGGCTGAAAGAGGCGGACGCCAAGCTGACAGCAGCCGCCGCGAAAGAGGCGGAAGTCAAGGCGGCGGAGGCGCGCACGGCCGAGATGTATGAGCGCGGCAAGAAGGAGCTCGGGCCCGTGCTGCAGCTCCAGCGCATGCTCGCCAAGGGCGACTACATGAGCGCCAAGGACCTGCTCGAGGCGCTCGCCCCGCCCGGCACCACCTATCAGCAAATCGCAGAGGGCATCGCCGCGGCAGCCAAGGGCATGAGCCCCGCCGAGCAGCTCTACCGGCGCAAGCTGCGCGAAATCGACGAGAAGGAGCAGGCGGCGAAGGCGCCCGAGAAAAAGGAACCCGAGAAGCCGGCGGCCGTCGACACCGGCAAGAACCTGGAGGGCGCCAAGAAGGCGCTCGTGGGCACGGCGCTGGCGGACATCCCTGGCGCGGCAGAGGCGCTGGTGAAGGTCGCTGCCGAGCACTGGGACCCGGTCAAGAAGGGGCTCAAGCTGCCCCGCGCAGAGCTCATCAAGCTGGTGCAGAAGGACCCGGTTATCTCGCAGCTGCTCGAGCTCAAGCAGCTGAAGGCCAAGAAGGCCGGCAAGGCGCCCGAGCCGGAACCCGAGGTCAAGCGCGACACCAAGGGGCGCTTTCGCGAGCGCCCGCGCGTCGATTCGAAGCTGACGCCGGAGCAGCAGCGGAAGGCAAAGCAGGAGGCAGACTTCAAGGCGAGCGTGGCGCAGGCCGCAGCCATGGAGCGCCAGGCGCGCCGCGCCGCGGGCGCAGGGAAGGGACGTCGATGAGAGCTCTCAGCAACCAGGTGGTCATCAAGACGCGAGAGGACTTGGAAGAGCCCTACGCGCCGCCCTGCCGCATCGGACCCGGCGGCATCGAGCCGCGTCCGTTCTTTGGCGAGGTGGTCAGCGTCGGCAAGGGCGACCAGCTACACCCGGACATCCCGGAGCTCCGAAAGGGCGATATCGTGCTGTGGAACCTCGCAAAGATGGGCATGCCCGCCCTCGTGCACGGCCAGCCCTTCATCCTGAACAGCTTCAACGCGCTGCTCGCTCGGGTGGACAACGTCGGCACCAAGGACGAGGAAATCACGGCCATCCTGGACATGGTCTTGACGGTCGAAGATGGCGACATGATGGCACGCCAGGTCTCCAGCAAAATCATTCTTCCCCAGAGCGTCGTCCGGGACGGCATGGGCGAGAACGGAAAGGGCAGTGTCGTCTCGACCGTCTGGGAACGGGTCCTCAGCGTCGGCAAGGGCATTACGTTCGCAGGCCGCACCCTGTGCGCGCGCTGCAAGGACCACCTGCAGCGCACTGAGGTCCCGGACATCCGCCGGCACGACCTGGTGTGTTTCAACCCAGCGTGGTCCGTAGACTGGAGGCGAGGCGGGCGAAACCTGCGTTTCACGCCCTACTCGGAAATCCGTGCGGTCGCGGAAAGCTGAGGCGCTCTCCCCCGAGCTCTGCCTCCGTCTCTGCCGCGCCATCCGGAAGTACCCCAACATCACGGCGGCTGCGGACGCATGCGGCGTCAACCCGCGCACGCTCCAGGGCTGGATAAAGCGCGGCCTCTACCCGAACCCGGACCGTGTGTACGGGGCTCTGGCGCACGCGGCGCGGCGCTCGCTGGCGGTCTGCAAGGGCAGGCTTTTCGACACCCTCATGGTCGCCGCGACGGGCTACGTGGATGCGGACGGAAAACCCCATCCGGGCGACCCGAAGTGGGCGGCCTACCTCATGGAGCAGATGAAGGAGGAAGGTGACATCCCCTGGAACGCCACCATCCCCGACGATGGCGACATGCCCGCGGTGCGCAAGCACCTGTTCCAAAATCCGCCGGCGCAGATGCTCAAGGACATCGCAGACGCGGGCATGAAGCTGGTGCCCCTGACGCCAGAAGAGAGAGCGCTCCCGGCCGCACCCGTGGACGGCGAGCTCGTGGACGATGAATGAGCTCAGGGCGCGAAGCGCACACCCCAAAACGTCAGGATGCGCAAGAAGGCTCGCGCGGCGTCTGCCGTGTTGATGTCGCGCAGAACGTCGGCCATGAAGGCCTTGTGAGAGGAAACAGGCGCGTTGATGACGGAAACAGGGAAAACGATTCTGTTCATACCCAGAGCATGACAGCGGCGTTTGAGCCTGTCAAGGAAAATCGACTGTGACCGATTGGGCCTTCGAGGACCTGCAAGCGACGTACGACCTGCGCGACGAAGCGCCGGCCTGGACGCACGCGGTGGACGCCGACACCAACGACCTCAAGGCTCTGCTCTGCGGCCGCCGCTCGGGTAAGACCTCCTACATCGCGCTCAAGCTCGCAATGGACGGCCTGCCTGGTGAGGTCCATCCCTTCGTGTGCCTCACCCAGCAGAAGGCCCGGGACAACCTGTGGCCTATCCTCGACCGCTTCCAGAAGACGCACGGCATCAAAGTCGACTACAACCGCAGCACGGGCACGGCCACCACGGACCGCGGCGTGGTCATCCAATGCATGGGGCTGTCCACCAAGCCTGAGATTGAGAAGCTGCGCGGCCAGCGCTACCCGGGCGTCATCTTCGACGAATGCGGGGCGATGAACCAAGACCTGCTCAAAACCGCCATCTTTGAAGCGGCAGAGCCGGCGACCGCGGATTTCTACGGGCGGGGCGGGTTCGGCGTCATCTGCAGCGGCACGCCGAGCTACGCGCCGGTCGGGCTCTGGCACGACATCTGCGGCGGCAACGAGGGCCCGAGCAAGCACGGGTTCTCCGTCTTCCGGGCTACCATCCTCGACAACCACCACATCCCGAACGCTGCGGCCTACCTCGAACGCAAGCGGAACCAGAAGAGGTGGACGGAGGACACGCCGGAGTACATGCGGGAGTACCGCGGGTTGTTCTGCCTCTCGACGGACGGCCTGTGCTACGGGCGCGCGTGGAACGGGACGGTCGAGCGCCGCGTGCTGATGCCCCTCATGGGGCTCACCATCATCTCGTTGGACTTCGGCGAGTCGAGCCCGTGCGCCTGGAACGTGGTGCGGGTCAGTCTCCATCGCGAGCAGAGGGGGGACCAGATTTACGAGGAGATGATTTGCCACGTGCTGGAGAGCCGGCGCGAGGTCTGCGACAGCTTGGCCAAGATTGCGGGCATCACCCGCGACTTGATGAAAACCTACAGCGCTGGCTACCTGGTGGGCGACAGCGCGGAGGGTTTCGGCATCCGCCAGCTCGTCCAGCAATATGGGCTGCCATTCGAGAAGAGCGAGAAGAGCGGTCAAAAGCAAGAGCGCATCTTCATGATGGCCGGCATGCTGCGCTGCGGGCAAGTGCGCATCTATGAGGACTGCTACCCGCTGGTCGAGGAGATTTCGACAATCCCATGGAACGAAGACCACGACGACCACCACGGTAGCTACGCCGACCACTGCAGCGATTCGCTCCACTACGCCATCGAAAAGGCGATGATGCTGACGCGCGTGAAGCCGGCGCAGCCGGCACCGGGCACGGCTGCGTATCACCAACAGAAGCAGCTGGAGCTCAAGCAAAAGCTCATCGCCGCGGCGAAGGGCCAGAAGCCAGGCAGGAGGAGATAGCCCGACGCAGGGCGGCGCTCGTCAGATGGAGCCCCTGTTCCCTGCGCCGGGCTGCCGTCTCAGTCGCGGCCCCAACGGGCGCGGATGCACGAGCCGTCGCAGTAGACGGTGTGCGGGTAGGTGTCGTAATCGCCGGCCGTGACGCTGTCGTGGCCTTCGCACTCGCGGGTGTCGAACGTCTCGTCGAAGGCGCGTTCGACATCTGCGTCAACGAAGATGGCAGGCTCTCGACCGCGGTCTTGCGTGTGGAGGGCGATTTCTCCGCGATACTCGGTGGCGATTGCTTGGGTCAACGTCATACACAGAGCATGCACCGTCCCGCCCGAGCCGTCAAGGAAAATCGTCAACGGACCATTCCGCAAGGCGGATGAGCTCGCGGGCGAAGCGCTCTGGCGACGCGCAGGCCTCCCGTTTCCTGAGCGAGGGTTTGGGGCGCTTCTGCTTGGAATCATGCCCAATCTGGTGGGTGTAGGGAGGCTCCGACCAGTCGAGCTCGAAGGGCGCGCGCCGGCCGCAGTAGATGAGCCACGTGCGCTTCCGGGCCTTGTGGCCGTAGGCACACTGCGAGACCTGGCACACCCACACGCCCGCGCCAACCTGCGTCCAGCGCCAGCCGTCCGGATGCGGCACGCCGTGCGCGGCGAAGGCCTTGGAGCCCGCCGGGTGCTCGAGCACGCCGCCGCACCGGTCCAGCTGCTCGAGCGCGAAGGCGAAGCAGCCGCCGTCATTCCCGGGCCTGTTCTTCTCTTTGGGGTAACGCTTGAAGTTGACGGCCGCCATGTTCGTCCAGAGCTGGCACGGCGGATGCGCCACCACGGGCCCGGGCCCGGCGTACGTGCGCGCGTCACGCTTCTCGTCCCAGCAGTGCTCGGCGCCGAGCAGTCGCGGGTAGACACCCTTGGCATCGACGAAAAGCGCGTCTGTCATGACTTCGGGCTCATCTTCGGATTCCAGTGGTATTGCGGCGACTTGCCGTTCATCTGGAACCCTACGCGGTCCTCGAGCAAGGACATCGCTTCGTTGATTTCCCCGGGCTTGGCCGCGACGTCGTGGATGAGCTCAGCGCGCGTCAACCAACGGTCGGCCTTCTGCAGCCGGTCATAGAGCTGGTGCGCCATTCGGGCGACCTTGGGGGTTGACTTGCGGTCGGTGGCAGCCAGCGCCGAGTAGGCCAGTTTGATGCCGGTCGAATCCGGGTCGTCCGGCGGGGCCGGCGTGCTGTTGAGGTTGGCCTCCACCTGGAAGCTGCGGAGGGAGAGACCGTCGCGCGTGCCGGCGGCATACCCCTTGGTGACGCACGTCTCCTCGTCACGAGTGAGCTCGATGTGGTTGCCGGCGGCGCCGAACAGTGCGGCCGTGCCGTTGCTACGCCCGCTCTTGTTGTTGTGGTGGAGCACGATGACGTTGCACCCTGTGCCCTCCGCCGCCTTGTCGAGCGTGTAGAGCCCGTCCGCGAACTTCGGGTCATTCTCCTCCACGCCGGCCTCCCGCGAGAGCGAGCGCAAGGTGTCGAAAATCACCAGCTTGTGGGCTGACAGCGCCTGACGCAGATGGTCGAAGTTGCATTTGGGCCCCGCGAGCCGCAGGATGTCCGTCACGTGCAATCCGTCCGGAATGGAAATCTGCTGGTCGAGCGCCAGGCGCTTCCAGGTCCGCGCCACGCCCTCCAGGTCCTCTCCCGCCACGTACAGCACGTCACCCTTGCCGACCTTCAGCTTGCCCCACAGCGGCCGCCCTGAGGCCACTGCGAGGGCGACAGAGGCCGCCAGGGTGCTCTTGCCGCAGCGGGCGTCAGCGGTCCACAGGGACGGCCGTCCGTCTCGGATGCCGAGCTCCTTGCACAGGTACTCCACCCGCGTCACCTGGCCCACCAGGGCGGCCGCGCTGACCCAGAGCATGGCGGGCTGTTCGACGGGCGGAGGCGCCGGCACGACGCCCGCGGCGAGCCGCAACGTGTCCTTGGCGTGCGCCGGCACGAGAGAGCCCGGCTGGTGTTGGCGGTCGTGTGCGGCCTGCTCGACCTTGTGGGCCAGCTCTGCCTCGCTCCAAGAGGGCTTGCATCGGGAGTTGAAAATTCGAAGCGCCTTCATCGAGGCCTCGAAGGTCAGCCGGAAGCTCGAGCGCAGGGTGCACGCGGCGTCGAACAGGCGGCCGTGGCCATCGTCGCCCGAGACCGACGCTGGCATGGAGCGCATCATCGCCTCGACGTCAGGCCAGAAGAGCGCGCCATCCGAGAGCAGCCCGTCCACGTTCTCGGCGAAGTCCTGACGATGCTCCTGCGCCTCCGCCGCGGCGACGGTCGGCATCGAGGCGGCCCAGCCCGCGTCATTGACGCGCCACTCCGCGTCCGGCGGAGGCACGAAAAACGACCGATTGGGGTTGCAACATTTCGAGTCCATCTCGAAATCGTGCATCGCCATCTTGGCCTTGAATTGCGCCTTCCAGGTCTTCGGGTCGCCCGGTTCGGCCAGCTCCACCACCACACGCCAATGAGGGTCGGCGGGCGTGTGGCTGTGCGTGGTGTGCGCGAAGAAGTTCCAGGCGGCGAGCTGGTCCCATGGCGGCTCGGCGCCGTCGAAGTCCAGCGCCAGCGCCTCGACGCTCTTGGTGTGACCCTCCGTCTTTCCGCCCTGCATATCGCTCGGGCTCCAGAGCGCGGCCGTCTCCTTGTCGGCGGAGGCCTCGCCTCGCAGGAGATCGGGCAAGTCGGCGAAGTCCACCTCGCCATTCTGCGGCTCGGAGTCGTACTTGTTCGTGAAAAACGAGAGCTTCATCCGCCCACCAGGAAGAGCCGTTCGGTGTGAACCTTACCAGATTTCAGCCCGAAAGTCCCTTTCGATGTCCTCGACCAAACTTCTTTACCGTGCGGGAAGGAGTATTCTGAAACGAAAACAGGTCCAAATTTTGCCCACTGTAGGACCCTCGCGTCAAACATCTCTGTATCGAACGCGCCGATTGCCTTGTATCCTGCTGTTCCGCGATACGGCGGGTCCAGATAGAGCACGAAGCCCGAATCAAAAGGCTCTTCAGCCAGGAAGTCACACCAGAACACATCCGTTGGCACTGGCGCCGCTCTCTTTACGTTGCGGGCGGCTAGTTGCGCGTAAGTAAGAGGCCCATTAAACCCGCTGGCGTATGACGCGAAGTAGCTTCCGCCGAAAGATGACCCGAAACCGATGAGGGCTTTTCGTGGGTCGCTGTCGGGTAGGTTGCGTGCTGCGGCGTGCTCTTCTCGTGAGACATCGGTCGGAGGCTCCCACCCGGCACGCACGGCTTGATAGAGCGCTATGAGTGATGCGCAGGCGTCGGACGCGAACACATGGCCGTTCACCGATAGCGCCTCACTCATTGAAAGACCTCCGCAGAAGGCGTCCCAGATAGGTCGGCCACTGCGGACCTTGTCAATCTCAGCCGCCAACATCCGCGCAATTCTGGTTTTGCCGCCTAGATACCGCATTGCGCATCTCGGATTTCCTGGTGCGTCACCCGGCAGCGGCTTTCCTCGCCGAAGCGCTCGTGGAACGTGATGCACTCCACCAGTCGCTCGGAGCGGTAGCCCTCGCTGTGGTGCCAGAAGTCCGGCGCGCACAAGCTGTTGAAGCTCTCCCATCGGCCCCAGCGGAATTCCTGGACGTTCTTGTGGTGGATGTGGCCTGTGAACGCGCGCCGGTGCGGGCACTCGCCGATGTCCTGCGGGCGGTCGACCAGCATGATTTCCCCGAGCTCCTGAGGCTTGACGCGCTTGTCTCCGTGGGTGTACATGAACAGGTTGCGGTTCCATCGCAAGTACATGTACGGGTTCGCGTTGTCGAGGATTTCGACCCGGTCGGAGCCCTCGTAGATGGCGGCGAGCCAGATGCGCGTGATGAGCGAAAGGTCCGGGTCGTGGTTGCCCGGCACGATGACCACCACCACGTGCTGGTGAACCTGGAGCAGCCGGTCAATCATGTAGCGCAGGCACGTGAGGCCCTGCTCCATGATTTTCGTCTTGCGCCCATCGACGTCCAGCTTGTTGCCACCGCGCGGCGTCACCTGCTTGTCGTTCTCCGCGTGCCAGAGGTCCCCCACCTCGCAGAGCACGGCGGTTTCCGCGATGGGCGCCTTGCGCACCAGCAGGTCAACGCTCCGGCGCAGGTCCGTGGTGGCGATTTTCAGGTCGAAGTTATTGCCCGTTTCCCGCGCGTGCGCGAGCAGGCCGATGTGCGGGTCGCCCCAGACGAAGTGATTGAGCCGATAGCTCGGGTCGACGCCCGGGATGATGACGCGGGGCTCGGGCAGCGCATCGCCGCGGTAGTCCTCCATATGGCGGTCGATGGCCTCCACCAGCTCCTTCGAGCTGTAGGGCGAGCGCCGCGCCTTTATCCACTGGCCTGTAATCTGGCCGTCCTTCACGTAGCTCGAGAGCTTGTCGACCTCGAACCCGTCGAGCACGGCGGGCAGCGTGCGCTGCTCCGGCGCTTCCTCCGCGTCGGGCTTGCTCTGGACGCTCTTGGGCACGCCGTCGCCGTCCGTGGTGAGCTGCGTGACGTGGAACCCCTCCGGCACGGGCGGCTGCGCCTCCGTCAACGCATCGACGTTCGCGGCCACAATATGCATTCGTTGCAGCCGGCGCCGGACGCTGTTCCGGTCGATGCCAGCGGCACGCGCAACGCCCTTGTAGCTCTTGTGCTCTGCCCAAAGCTTCCGCAGAGTTTCGTCCGTCACCACTTCACGAGCCATTTCTTGAGCTCCCTTCTTGTGAACCGCTGTCCCGCCTCGCCGATGGCGATGGCATCAATCTCGTCCTGGTCTGCGTCGTTTTCCGGGTCGAGCCCCGTCAGCCGGAACATCTCGACGAAGTTCCGGCAGGCGCTCTCTTTCTTCATGTTCCACGCGCTGCCGAGCAGCTTGCGCTTCCAGTCCTCGACAGGAATCCATACGCGCATGCCGTCGGGCGCCAGCGGCGTGGAGAAGAGCCCCGCCATCCCCCAGCCCGCGGGCGACACCACGCTGGCCGGCGTGCGGTCCTCGCGAATGACGCCCGTGGGTTTTTCAGCGATGACGAGGGTGAAGAGCGAGACGGGCGGCTGTCGAAAAGTGGTCCACTTGGCGTGCGGCACTGCGAAGTGGTTGCAGGCAAAGACCGTCTTGGGCGGCTTGCCGCCGTCGATGCCGCACGTCCACACGTTGCCGATGGTCTCTTCACTCTTTCGGGGCATTCTGCCCTCCACTGAAGGCGCTGGTGGGCAGCCCGCGCTGCTTGGCCCGCTCGCGCCACGGGATGACCTTGCCCTTCTCGTCGATGAAGCCCCACGGGCGCTCGGAGCGCCATCCGATGAAGAGCGTCCAGGCGCCGCCGGGCGAGAGCTCGACGATGCGATGCATGTCGGGAATGCGGCTGACGCGGCCCGGGCGCCGAAGTTCCCAGATGCGCAAACAGCGCGGGCTCCCCGCGGGGAAGACCACGAATGTCTCCTCCCTGTACCAGCCGCGCAGCTTGACCGACCAGCTCGCGAGCCACGGGTGGTTGTGCGGCATCGGGTCCTCGTCCGGCAGACGGATGTGGTTGACGTAGACCGATAGCAGCCGGGTTTTCAACAGCTGCCAACGGTCCATGTAGACCTCGCCCGTGCCGCGCGCCATCGTCACGTGCCAGCGCCAGCCCGTGACGCTCTCGAAGGCCCATGCGGCCCATTGCTTAAGCGTCATTTTTCCTCCAGCGGCAGCTGGTGCCCAGATTCGTCGGTTGTGCCCTTCGGACCGCTCTCGAACGTGTACTTGAACAGCTGGCCTGAGCGCGCGTGAAAAATCACGATGCCCTCCGGGTTCATGAAGCCAGGCGCCGCATGCGAACCCGACAGCCTCAATTCTGCCAGAACCAAGGCCAGACGTCCAGTGTCGAATTCGCCCCAGACGTCGAGCTCCGGCACGACCGACACGGGGCAGCCTTCCGGCACGCCGTTCTTGGGCGCACGGAACAGCGCGAAGCGCTTGTGGTCGAGCCCGTAGGTGCGCTGGATGCCCTGCCCGTACCACTCGCCGAAGTGGCGGCCGTAGCCGAGCCGGCGCAGCCCGTCGAGGTTGTCGAGCACCCAGCGCCCGAACCCCGCATTGTCGCCTTTGGCGTCCCAGCGCGCGGGCCCAAATTGCAGGTAGCTGTGGTCCAGCTCAACCTCGAACAGCCGCCTGTTGCGGTAGCACGCGCCCACCAGGTAACCGCGCTCCGTCTGCGCAAGCTCGAAGCAGGCGTTGGTGCCGTCGAGCTTCTCCGTCACGTGCACGTCGCCATGGAGGCGCGGGATTTTCTTGTAGGCCTCGAACGGTGCGAGCGACGGAAACCCGACGCCGAACCCAACCGTTGAATCAAACTCCATTGGTCGCCTCCTTTTCGAGCGCGATGAAGGGGCCGACACCGGGACGGTCGTCGTACTGGTGGAGCCCGCGCGCCGTGTAGGCGGCTAGGAACATGTAGCAGCACAAGAAGTGGTGTCGGTGCGGCAAGCCCGTTTCCACGTCGAGCTCCGGCATCCTCGCGTAGTGGTCCATCGCGGCCCGGAAGATGCGGCTGTAGGCGATGCCGACTTCCCAATTGCGGGGCGCGTACTTCTGTGCTCCAAACTCGAGAATCTTCACGACGCCAAAGTAGTCCGCCGGCGCGAGGTAGAGCGGCGCCATCGCACCTGCTCGGTTCCACCAGGCGCGCAGCACGAATGCCGCGTCGTCCATCTCCGCCGGGGCGTAGCGCCCGTCATCCGGGGCGCAGCGCACCACGTCGTGCGCGAGCAGGTAGCTGGCTGGCTTCTTGGCATCGAATTTCATTCCTGACATTTCGGCTCCTTTCATTGAACGATGAACAGGTTCAGCGACCCGTCCTTGTTGTGCTTCTTCCACTCCTTTGGGAAGTCTTTCGTCCACCGGTCCATCGCCGTGTGGTCCACCGCCATCTTGACGTTGGGCAGATTTTCCTCAGCTGCCTCAATCATGCCACGGTTGTGGTGGTATGCAACCTGGTCACGGTCGAGCGGCTTGCAATCCGAAATCAGCTCGTCGTGGACGAAGGCGCAGACGCGGCCAGGGATGGTGCCCATGAGCTGGCCCGTCACCACGTACCACAGGGCGTCAGCCGCGGTCTGCATCCCGAGCGCCTGGAAACCCGTGTTGGCGGCTGCGCAGCTGGTGGCGCCGCGGCGGATGATGTCCGTTCCGGGAATCGGCACGGCATAGAGGCTCCATCGGTCGCTCGGGTCAATCTTGAAACTCTCGATGAAATCGAGGTAGGCCATCTGGTCGTGCTGCGTGGCCCACCAGAGGTCCATGAGCTCTTGCGCCCGCTCGACCGTCAGCCGCACGCCATAGCCGTCCCGAGCGTAGCTCTGGAAGGTGGTGGCCTTCCGCATGTTGCCCGGCAGCCCGAAGTTCAGTGGCTTGGCGGCCCCGCGCGCGAGCTTCGCAGCCTTGTCGCCATGGACGTCCACAAGGTCTTTGAAGGTCTTGTAGTCGAGCCCTCGCGGGTCAATCTGCCGCCCCACCTCACAGTGATAGTCGAAGCCCGCGCTGATGCGGTCCGCCATGCCGCGCCGGCCCGTGTAGCGCACGATGAGCTCGGCCAGGGTGCCGTTCTCGAGTCCCACGTAGTCGCTGGCGACGAAGCAGCCCCAAAGCGCGCGGATGCACTCGCGCACGCCGGCCTTCTTGCGGAAGTTCTGGATGTTCGGGCGGCTGCTGGTGGTGCGCAGGGTGTTGGCAAAGCCAAAGCGGGTGTGGAAAATCCCGTTGACGAAGAGTTTGATGTCCTTGTTGATGACGGCCGACCACTCTTGGTAGTCGGCAACGGCAATCAGGTCTTCGTCGCCGCTCTCGCGCAGCACGCCCTTGCCGGTGGAGATGGCGCCCGTGTCCGTGATGATGCCCATCGCCTCGAGGTTCTGGACGTCCACCAGGTTCTCGTCCGGGTAGAGCCGATTTCGGTTTCGGCCCTCGCCGCAGCGAACGGGCACGCGGAATGCATCCGCGATGGCCTGCTGGATGTTCCGGAGCGTCTTGACCGGGTTCGGCTTGTTCTTCTCCCGGCGCATGAAGCCGAGCTCAATGGCGCGCGTGGCGAGTCGCGCCGTCTCAGCTCGAGCCTCCACCTCGAGCTTGGCCACAATCTCAGGGTCAGCGCGCAGCCCGAAAGCCGAGATAGCGTTGAGGCAAAACGCCGTGCGGCAGAGCTTGGCCAGGTCTTTCTGGGTGCACCAGCCCTGGCCCCAGATGCGCTCGAAAAGCTTCCAGCAGAGCACCACGTCATCTTGGCAATACTCGACCTCCTCTGGCGTCATCGCCGATAGGTCAGTGCCCCAGTGCTTGCCGAACCCGAGCCGCAGCTCCTCGCCGTCTTCATCCGTGGCGTGCTTGCTCTGGTGGTTGAGCCCCACCATCTGGCACAACCGGTCGAGCGCGAGCCCGCCGCGCATGTCGCCCCTGCTGATTTCGATGATGCGCCAGAGCAGGCCCGTGTCGAGGATGCGGCCATCTTCGTAGGCGCGCAGGATGGCCCGGCGCAGCTCGGGATACCACTCCCAGAGGCACAGCATGTCATACGCGATGTTGTGCCCGATGATGACCCAATCGCTCTCCAAGAGCTCGAGCACGACGCGGCTGAGCTCCCACGTGCCGAACAGCTGAGGCCCGAGCCCTGGCCTGAAAATGCTGCAGACGCTCACGGGCGGCGCGCACAGGCCAGGGCGAATCAGGCACGTCTCGAGGTCGAGGCATGCCACGCGGCGCAGGTCGAGCGCCTTGAAGAGCTTCCTGAAGTTCATGCCGGTTCAGGGTCGTCCACCGCTTCAAGCCCCGCGCGGCCCTGCCCGACTGCGTACGCCATCCCATCGTCGTTGACCACGACGCTGTGCTGCTTGCAATAGATGGCCATGCAACCGTTAAACCTGCGCACGGCGCGCAGCGTCGCTGCCGGCGGAACGAAGCCGCGCGAGATTTCATCGCAGACCTGCTCGAGCCAGTGCGCCAAAACGTCCTCGCAGCCTGCCGGCGGAGGGCTCAGATGCATGTTAGACATCGGCCCTCCGTTGGGCGAGCGCGCGGTCCAGGCGGCTCCGAGGCTCATCGCTGTCACTCGGAGCCGCAATCACGCCGTCCCAGAGGGGCTGGTAGGCGACGCCACCATCGAGCCAGCGGCGGAAGTTCCGGTGGCAGGGGCGGCAACGGACCATTCCGTCTTCCGCCTCTGCTTCGCCGCAGGTCCTGCACATCATCACTGGTTCCATGGTGGACAGTCCTTTCAGCCCTGGAAGGGCGAGAAGTAGTCGCGGGCGTAGTTCTTGGCTTCTTCGGCCGCGACCTTCTTTCCGTCCACCACCTTGACCACATCGACGGTCTTGCTGGTGATGGAGCGGGTGTGGACGATGATGGTTTCGCCGTTCGCCAGCTCGTTCTTCTCGGAGGCGTCGATGAGCTGTTGCTCGATGTCCAGGTACTTCTCGCTGATGGCGTTCTGCTTCTTGGTCGTCTCGACGCCGTCCACCTTGATGACCTTCTCATCATCCAGGTCGACGAATTCCGCCTCGAAATCGTCCGTGGTCTGGCCCGCGCATGCGGCTAGGAAGCCCTTCCGCTCGCGGTCCTTGTACTTCTGCGAAGCGCTGTCGCCGCCGAGCCAGAAGCGCAAGGTGTAGGAGCGGCCGACCTGGTTGGGTGCGGACGTCTCCAGGATTTTCACTTTGGCTTGGAAGCTCGCGCTCACGTCCTTGCCGCCCTTGCCCTTGCCCTTTTCCATCGGCAGATAGTCGTAGGCCAGGACAGCTTCCTTGTGGGTGCCTGCGAGGTCTTCTGGGAACTTGCTCTTGTTGCTGAGGCTCGAGACCTCCTCTCGTGCGAGAGAGGGAAGCCCGAGCTTTCGAATGTCAATTGCCATGTTTTTCTACTATCCTTCCTTGCCCTTGCGGGCGGTTAGAGCGGGCGGACTTCGTAACTCTCGAAGCTCGACACGCCCGAGGCGTCGTTGTCGACCGCATCCGCCAGAGCCTTCCAGGCCTGCGCGCGGGTCGAAAAATCGTCCGGCACGGACCAGGAGCGCCGTCCGCCCTTGCGCAAGAACACCCCGAAGCGCGCGGGCGTCTCCTCCGGCGCGGCCTCGTCCATGTCTTCCTTGTCCGCGTCGAAGGTGCCCTCTTCGATGCCCTGCTTGAGCGCCAGCAGGACATCTCGCGCGCCCGCGTTCTTGCCCTTCTGTTCGATGAAAGGGGGATACGTGGGGTCCAGGGAACATGCCAGAGCGCCGAGCGCCGCATGGACCTCGAGCATTCCGAGAGCACCATCGATTCGAGCAACCAGTTTCGCCTTGTCAATCATTGAAAACTACTCCTTCCGGTACGTCGGCTGGGAAAGTCCAGTCGAACAATGTCGCCTTCTGCTGCATGATACTCTTGCTCTGGCGGGCGGCGTCGTCAAGGACTTTCGCCACACTCTCCAGATGTTCCTTGCACGCCACGAGCACATCGACCTTGCACGGGCGCGTCTGCCCCGCGCGGTGGATGCGGCCAACGTTCTGTTGAAAGTCCCGATTGTTCGCGGGTATAGCCGTGAACAGCATGCGATTCCAGGCCTGCAGATTCTTGCCCGTGCCGCACGCCGCGCGCGCCGCAATGACGGTCTCTGTGGCGTGCTTGCCCTTGGCATACATCTTGTCGATGCGCAGCTTGCCACAACGCCCGCCCTGCCCGAAGTACTTCCAGCCCGTGCGCTTCGAGAGCTCGAGCCCGAAGGCCACGTGGTCCACGTAGATGATGCCGGGCGCCTCGCCGCCCCAATCGGCGCACCAGTCGAGCATGCTGTCGTCGAGCCACAGCGCGCGATGCCCGGGCTCGAAGGTGGGGCGGATGGCTTCCCAGCGTTCGTAGGCCGCCTGGTGGCGAGGGGCGAGCAGCCCCTGCGCGGCCGCCTGCGCCACCTGCAGCGTGGTGTAGAACCCCAGGTCTCGATTGCGGATGCATGCGCGCACGCTCTTGAACCACATGCGCCGTGCGTCCATCCAGTCGAGCGGCGGAACCGGGTCCGCAATGTAGCAGAACCCGAGCGCGAGCTGCCGGCAGCACGCCCACACGCCACCCTCCGTGATGCGGTCGGGCCTGCGCTCTTCGTCTTCCTCGACGGGCCCGTCGGGCGATAGGTCCCAGCCGTCGGGCCGTTGGTTGAGCTTGCGCGCGCGATGGAAGTGGGGCTCCATCATCGGCGGCGCCTCTACCAGATGGCACTCGAAGGACAACGGGCCCATGAAGCCCTCGTCCGTGATGAGCACGCCGGGCGTCTGCTTGAGCCGCATGTGGTAGGCGTCGCGGATGACGTCCAGGTCCTCCGTCGGCTCCACGCCCATCTGGATGCACACCTTGCGCGCGTTGGTGGTGTCGCCCTTGTCGATGACGGCCGACCACATCATCACTTCGTCCGGGTCGAGCGGAAGCGGCGAGCCCTCCCCCAAGCACCAGCCCAGGATGTGCGCGTAGTCTTTCACGCCGTGCTTGTCGGGCGTGGCCGTGAGCGCGATGAGCTTGCACTCCTTGTGCGTCAGGAGATAGTCCTGGATTTGCAGGGCGAGACCCGACGCCTCGCCGCTGTCGCTGTGCACGCGCCGGAGCTTGTCGGCCTCGTCGCAGATGATGAGCGTGGGCCCGAGCCCGCCCCACAAGCGCGCGATGCTGTAGCCTTCCTTGGGCCAGCGCGAAACGTCCGTGTAGCCGAACAGCTTGTATTTGGTGCCCTCGATGCCCCGCCACTCCTTGCGGTACTCCTCGAATTCGTCCTCCGTCTTGGCCTTATCGCCGTTCGGCACCAAGATGAGCACGCGCTCTTCCTGCATGATTTCGCCAGCCAAGAGTGAGATGAGCGTCTTGCCCATGCCGACGTCGGCCATCACGAAAACCCCGCCGCACTCCAGGGCTTCTCTGATGCTGACCGCTTGGATTGGTCGGAGGCGCCCGTCGCTGCCCGGACAGCGCAAGGCCTCCGTCAGCGGTTCTAGGGTCTCCTCTACGAGCGCCGTCCAGTCTCGACGGGGCAGTGCGGCAATCCGGTGTTGCATCAAACCTTCGAGATTGTGACGGTCGTGCCCGCCGGCAGGAGGTCTCGAACGAGATTGATAGCGTCGGCCAGGCTGTTGCCCTCCGCGAACTGTGAACTACCAGGGGCCGTAGCGGCGGGCTCGGCGGGCGGCTTGGGTGCGTTTTTCGAGCCAGCGGGGCGCCCTCGACGTGCTTTTCCCTCAGTAGGTGTCTCCGTCGAAGCAGCAGGCGCTGCCTCGCTCGAAACGGAGGGCTCGGGGGCAGCCGCAGCAGCCGCAGGCGGGGCTGCGTTCGCCACCTCCGGCGCGGCCTTCGTCTCGAGCACCTGCTGTGCCTCCGGCGGGTTGACCTTGCTGTCCTTCTGCGCCGCGTAGTTCCTCACTCTGTCCGCAAATCCTGGCATACATTATCGTCCTTTCTCCGGCATCGCCGGAAGCTGCAGGTCACTGTAGTTCATCATTGGCGAGCTCTTGAACGCGCAGTGACCAGCCGCGTCGCAGAAGAGTCCCGAGCCTTCGCAGGCCCGAGGATTATGCGGCACAAGCCGCGCGCTGTCTAGTGTTTTTTCGGCCCATGCTGCGCGCATGTCCCGGATGAGCTCGGCTGTCGGCACCACGTACTTCTCGAACCACGCCTTGGTGGCCTCCCACTCGAAGACGCCCGGCACCACCCACGTGCGCGGCGTCTGCCCGTCCTTGAATTTCTTCGAGACGAAGCACCATTCGGCCGGTATGGCGGTGATGCCCTTCCAGTGGTCGCGCATCAAAAGGTAGCTGTAGACGTTGGGCTGAAATTCGTTCTCGAGCGTCTGGAGGGCCCAGAACTTCTTTCCGCCGCCCACCACGGGCAACCTCGCCTTGGGGCTCGGCGCGCCGGTGGTCTTCCAGTCCTTCAGTTTAGGCTTGTCGAGGTAGTCGGCGCGCAGGTCGACCTGCAGCTTGTACTCCGGCAGCTTGACCAACTTGATGATTTCGCTCTGGTGCCGTCCGCTCTCGTTTTTCACGTAGTTGGCGAAGAGCTCGCGGCACATCTTGCCGATGAAGGACTCGGGGCCGTACTTGGGAGGCGCGCCCGTGATGAGACACTTCATGTCGTGGTGGACCGCATTGCCGATGGCCAGCGCCTCGCCCTCGAGCTGCGGCACACCCTCGAGGTAGTGGTATGCCCACTTTCGAGGGCAGTGATACGCCATCTCCAGCTGCTTGACGCTGACGCGAAGGAGCTCAGCCATTCTTATACCGCATCGCCTTCTCCATCCATTCTGGGTCGTCGATGACCGTCCGGTTCTTTTCGTAGTGCTTACTGGCCACTGGTTCGCTTGACCAAATCCACCATGAAATCGAAGTGCTTTTCGACCTGCGCGATGGCCTCTTTGCAGTCGTCGAGGGCCCTGTGGCTGCTGCCCTTGTCGCGCGCCGGCTCCTGCCCCGTGAGGAAGCTCTGGAGCAGCCAGAAGGCGTTGGTGTCGAAGTTGCGATAGTGGAGCTTGCCGAGGGACTGGGGCAGGTACTTGCGCATGATGGCCCGGTCAAAGTCCACGCCGGCGCCCGCGAGCACTGAGTCGTTGACGCCCTGCTCCGTGATAAAGGCGCTCACCAGCGCATCGAGCTTGGTGTAGTCGTTGAGCTGAGAGCGCTTGCAGGCCTCCCACAGCCCGTTGGCCTGGTGCATCTTCACCACGTTCGGGTGGATGAAGATGGTTTCGCCCCCCGGCGTGAGGAAGTGGTGGTCCTTCGTCAGCGCCGGCTTGAGCGGGAAGTGGAACACGTGCGATTGCTCGGCCACGATTTCGAACGTGGGCGTTTCGACCACGACCATGCCCACCTCGAGCAACCGAGCCTCGCGCGCCACGCCGTCGCTGTCGAGCAGACCGGTGGTCTCGGTGTCGAGGAACAGGACCCTCATGAGTAGGCCTCGACCGTGGTGAGGACCTTGGGCTCGAGCAGCTTGGAGTGGTCGCCATCGAAGATGAGGTAAACGCGGCCCGCCCGGTCGGGCGTTGCCTTGACCGGCGGAACTTCGATGCGCGCGGTCGCCGTGAGCGCGGCATTGCGCAACTCCACGTGCTCGGAGCTGTGGATGCGAATGAAGGTGAGCGGCGTCTGCCCGCCCTCGCTCTTCACCACGATGAAGCGCGCCTGGTGGTTCTCGCGGCAGATGCGCACGAAGTCCGTGTCGCGGGGCGTGGCCTTGAAGGTGTAGATGCTTTTCATGTCTTTGGTTTCCTTTCAGTGTGAGAGCGTGGGGCAGGAGGGCGTGTGGCATTGAGAGCCGGTGCACCTGTCGCAGCAAAAGCGCGTACGTGGCATGGTCAAGGGCTGGCGCGTGAGCTTGTTGCGCAGCCGCCGGAACGCCTCGAGCTCGAGAGCTTCGATGCCCGTGGCGCGCGCATGCGTGTCAGGATACTCCCCTCGACGCGCCTTGGCAAGGGCGTAGAAAAGGTGTTGGTCCGTCATGCAGCCCACCTCGATGCGCGAGCCATCGCCGCTCGTCCAGGTCTTCACCTGGTTGGGCTCGGTGCGGTCAGCGAGCACCAGGTGGTCGGGGCTCTTGGCGTGCTGCTCGACGTACTCCTTCTCGAGTCGGTCGAGCGACTCCTTGGCGCAGTAGAGCGAGATGAGGCGCGCCACGGCATTGTTTTCGATGTTGCGATACGCATCGACGAAATAGCGGAGAGTTTTCATGTCTTGGATTCCTTTCTTACTTGTTTTCCCAGTGGCCGCCGCGGCCCGAGTCCGCGTCGACAACCCAGTGCTTGCCAACGGCTCGAGCGTCAGCGGCTCGCCCCCAGGCATGGGTAATCATCTCCGTCATGTATGACAGCGAGACGTGCTCGTCGCAAGCCCAAAGTTGGTCTAGCAACCAACCGAGCGTCCCGCGCTCGGGCTCATCATCCGCAGCCGGCAGCTCGGCTACTGGGTCGGGGAGATGCAGGCGGCCCATCTCGTCGCGCACGACCTCACCAGCTTTGATGGCGGTAGAGAGCCATTCCTGGTCCTTGGTATTGCCCTCGACGGCTCGGACCAGTGAATTAATTGAGTCGTGCCGGCGCTCGATTAATTCAGGGGCCATCTTCATGCGCCGCTCCCACACAGACGAGCGCGCCGTGGCCATCAAGTATTTTTTAAATCGTGTGTATTCAACAGGTTGCATTTATTTTGCCTTTCTTGTTTGGAGAGTTTCACCCAGCACCCACTTTGGGCAGGTGAAAAAGGTGGACAACGTTTCACCCACCCAACATCGACCACCGGAACACCCACCCTAACACGCGGCGAAAACACTGTCAACCACACATTTCACTGACCACCTTGCAGTGGGCTGGGAAGGGAGGTCTGCCGACCGTACTTCCCACCCTGCCCCGGGCGAATTGTTGGCACGGAAAATAATCGCCCTGGTGGGGAAAATAATGCTGACCATTTTCCGCGCGCGGCCGTACTAATAGGCATGAAGGACAAGACGACCGACACTCTCTGGACCGCCGCCAACAACTCCCTCCATGCCAAGCAATGGGCCGACGCAGGCCTCATCTGCGAGGAGCTTTCGACCCGCGCCGACGTGGGGGACTATCTGCCCCGCCAGCTTGCGCAGGGCTCTGGCGCCCTGTACCAGTGGCTGGTCGACCGCATCGACGCCGTCAACAGCAGGGTCGACCGGAATGAGCTCGACCGGCTCCTCGAGGGCTGAAGAAAAGCACCGGGGCGCCTTGACTCGGGGCGCCCCTGCGCTACCTTGAAAATGCGGCGGCTGACAACGCGGGCCACGACCTGGCCCCGCTTCCTCCAGCCGCCGCGCATCCCAACGGAGAATGAACATGAACCGACACGCCATCGAAGAAAAAGCCAAGTACCACGCCGCGCACGCCGCGGAGGCCTGGACGTATCGTAACCTCGCGGACTACGCCATCGAGACCGCCCGCTTCGAGCTGGCGTGCAAGGCCGGCGCCCGCATGGACCGAGCAGCAGCCAGGCTCTACGACCGCATCCACGGAGCCCAGTCATGGCTGACAGGCGGCCGCCCGTGAAGCGCTGCGTGTTGATGGCCGTGCGTGTGCCGCTCCATCGGACGCGCATCGTGCACGATGAGCGCTGGGGTGTGTGCGTCGAGCTAGTGCCCAACCGACCCGGGTGGGGCGAGGTCCTCGAGTGGGTGCTGTGCCTCGCCTTCGTCGCTGTGCTCGTGGGCGCGCAGCTTCTGCTCGCGGGCCTTTGAGCGCTCCATGCGCTTGCGCAGGGCATCGAGCCGCTTGCGCTGTGCCTCAACCTGCCGGTTGGTGACGTCGAGCCGGCGCCGTAGCGTCTGGAGCTCGGCCAGCGTGTGCGCGAGCTGCAGCCCTAGGTCATCGACGATGAAGCGCTTGGGCAGCGTCACGCCGCACGCTCCGAGCTGCGGGCCATGATGCGCTGGCCCCGCAGCATGTAGTACGACATTAGCGCCGTCTCGTCCCAGACGCGGTACTGGAGCCCGCCGTTGACGTCGCAGGGCTCGAGCACCATCACCAGCTGGTAGGTGGCGGCCATCTTCTTGACGTGGTAGAGCGCGAGCTGGCGGCTGATGCCGAGCGCATCGCCGATGGCGCGGACCGTGAACGGGATGCCCGTCGCCAGGAGCTCGCGGATGCGCGCCTGCTTGCGCAGCGTCGCAGGGCTCGAGCTCGAGCGCCATTTGGGCGTGCGCTTGCCGCGCGCCTTCTTGGTCTTGGGCGCGAGCTCGCCGATGTAGGAGTCATTGAGGCTGGTGCGGGTGTAGGTGGTATCATCGAATGCCATGCCCCACAGTAATGCAGCGTCCGTGCCAAATTGTGGGTGACCCGCTATGACAGCGGAGTCATGACGCTTAGCTAACGACGCACTGCGCAGAGGGGCGGGACCGAGCGCCACGCGCTGCGGCAAACGTGACGGGGCGCCTTGACACCAGACCCGCCGAGTGATAGGGTGCTCGTCATGCTGACGCCATTCGAGCTCACGCTCCTGTTCATCATCTCCGGCCTGCTGCTCCTGTGCGCGTGGCAGAGCTACCACCACGAGCTGCGCCGCCCGAGCCGCCCGCCTTTCGAGAATTACGGCGTGGACATCAGCGTTGCGCCGTGCATCGGCATCGCGGACACGCCAGGGCGACTGCCCTCGTTCACCATCCGCGAGTTTGGGGGCGCGTGAGGCGCACGGAATTCATCGACGTCGAGCACCGAGGCTTCAACCTCGACGACATGGCGCACGTGAACGACAGCCTGCTCGCCGCGTGCGTGGCAGACGACGCCGTCGCGGATGCGTGGGAGCGCGATGCGTTCGAAGGCATGTTCGTGGACGAAGCGCAGGACGCGATGGCTTCCATGTGGCACGATGCGCAGCGCTCCAGCCTCGCCAGTCTCAACCGGCGCCTGTGGGCGCTCAACATCGAAAGGACCCTGTCATGACGCCCGAAAAACCACTCGACATTCAGATGGACGACCCGCCGCTTGCGAGCTTCGGCCCCAACCGCCACGTGCGCCGAGCCGCCGCCGCCATCAAGCGGCGCATGCTGCGCGCTGGTGAGCATGTGCGCCTCGCCCGCTGGGGCAGCCCGCGCAGCAACGCAGCTCGCATCCGGTTCGCTGCGCTCTGGCGCGCGTTCCTTTCCACCAAGCTGTTCGCGCTCTGCTTCCCCCTCGCCCTCGCTTGTGGAGGCGTCGACAACGACGAGCTGTTCGATGACAGCGAGCTTGGCGACGGCGGCGATGAGCTCTGGCGAGGGCCTCAACGCATGGGGCTCGAGCTCGACGAACTACACCCGCACGCAGGTCAACGGCGCCCAAGCCGTGACGACCTTCTCGGCGGGCGAGGTTTGCCGGATGAACGGCTTCGTCACATCGAGCAACTCGACCATCACCGAGCAGCTGGTAGACTGCGCTAGCGACTGAAAAGAACGCTTGACAGAACGCGCTGAAAGGTTGTAAGATGCGCATTACCAGGCCGGGTTTCCTCCTTTCCCCGGCCTGGCCCTCCAAAGTTGGGGCTGATGGCCGATACCCTGCTTCGTCATGGTGCCATCAGCCCCGTTTTTGGGGGGAAGCACGCACGAACCATTGCGGCCGTGCGCCCCAAACGTTACCGCAAAGCGCCGCACCGGGCGCAACGACACGCAAGTACGGTAGTTCTACTGGATTGTCAGGGGCGAAGGGACGGCAGGTCCCTCGTAAGATACCACAGTGCGCCCCTTGACAATCCGCTTTTCGTGCTTACATTAGATAGACCTTCGGACGTTTCTGCAGGGGCAGACCGCTGAGTTTTTGAGCTCGGGTCGTTCATGCATGGCACACTCGGGCCTTCGGGCTCGAAGCCATCCAGCCCCGCCAGAAGCGCCCCAAGAGAGGGGACTCTAGCCGCCCCAACCAAAGAGCCTGCGACGTTGCCCGGCCGTCATTGCCGAGTGAAATCAACGATTTGCAGGTCTCTCCATGGCTGCTCCGGCAACCCCGACGTTTCGGCTTAACTGGCTGAACATCCATTACAAGAAGCTCGAGAACATCCACAATGCCTCCATCAAGGCCTCGCCCATCCTCAACAGGATGCGGTTCGAGAAGGCCGGCGGCGAGGCGATTGCGCGACCCTTCGAGCTCAACGGCTATCGCGGCGACAGCGGCAACTTCCCGGCCGCGCAGACGGTCGCCAATCAGGCCGATTTCCGCAACAGCTCCAAGTACCGCTGGCAGGTTCCGCTCGGGCTGCACACCGGCTCCATCACGGTCGAGTTCCGTGATGTCGCCCTGAGCAAGAGCGACCAGGACGCGGCCGCGCGCGAGCTGCAGCACACCACGGACGGCGTCTTCAAGCAGCGCGCGTCCAACATAATGCGCCTGTGGTTCGGCCCGCTCGGCTCCTACGTCGGCTCGGGCACCTTCACGGTGGCGAGCGGCGTGGTCACCAGCACCAACCGCATGGACGTCGTGGACATCTTCCCCGGCGACGTGGTGAGCTTCAGCGCCACGGACGGCACCAGCGGCTCGGTCGTTGGCTCGCCGGGCTACGTGGTCAAGACGGAGGTGGACATCGCCTCGAGCGCCTCCGGCCGCTTCTCTGTCAGCCCGAACAGCGCCGGCACGGTCGGCAACCCCGCTGGTGTGGCCGATGGGACGTACTACGTCTTCAAGTACGGCAACTTCGACAGCTCGAGCCCCACGAGCAAAATCACGCCCCTGCAGGCCTACCTCACGGCCACGCCCGCGAGCACCGACCTGCACAACGTGAAGCGCTCGGCGCACAGCATCCTCTCGGGGCTGCGCGTGCCGGACACCACGATGGCGGGCCGCTCCATCGGCTCGAAAATCAAGCTGTTCATCGCGCACGCCATGAACATCGCGGGCGTCGATGGCTCGTCCATCGATACCGTGGTGCTCAACCCCATTGAGTGGGCGGAGGCGGAAGAGGAGTACGCGACCACCATCAGCCGCGACGTCTCGCGCAAGACCGAGGACGGGTTCTCCGAAATCGTCATCAACACGCCGCGCGGTGAGACCCGCCTGGTGGCAGACCCGCACTGCCCGCAGGGGACCATGTACTTCCTGTCGATGGGCGAGCTGTGCTTCTACAGCCCGACCGGCACCATCGCGATGTGGGCCGACCTCGAGGGTTCCATCATCCGCCGGAAGGAGACCGAGCTGGTCTACGAGATGACGCCGGTGTCCCTCATCGCGTCGACCATGGGCGCCCCGTTCGCTCACGGCCGGCAGAGCACCACGGTCTAAGGTCGCCTCGCCCGGCGCCGCAAGCCAACCCCGAGCACATCGGATGGCGCCGGGCGGGACCTCCTACAAGGACACACGAAAATGCTGCAGGACTACAAGCCCCAGCTCGACACGCCGAAGCGCCAAGGGCGCTTGGCGCTGGTGTACATTCAGGCCACTTTCGCCTCCGGCGTTGCGACCGTGGACACCGACAAAAGCTCGCCCCGCGTCACAATGGTGAAGAGCGCTACCGGGCGCTACACCATCACCTTCCCCAAGTCGCAGTTCGTGCACTGGGTCGGCGGAGGGCTTGACCCTGCCGCAGACGACCCGACGGACGCGAACGAGCAGGACGTCTCGCCCCGCTCTCTCGTCGCCTCGAGCGGCGGCACTGGCACGGGCTTCGTGCTGTTCCGCGACTCGGACGACGGTGCGCTGCGCGACCCGAGCGACAACACGCGCTGCTATATCACGCTGCTCATCGGAGGGAACTGAGATGGCATCCCGACCTAGTTCGAAGGCGCTCGCTGAGCGCCTGGCGGCCGCTGAAGCGCGGCTCGACGCACTGGAGGCCGCCGCGAAGCGCGCCCCGAAGAACCAACCCAAGAACGACAAGAAGGAGCCGGAACAGGCTCAGAAGGAGCCCAAGTAAATGGCTGCTGCAGTTTTCACCTCGAGCCCGGCGCCGTACCTCAACCGGCTCGAGAATTTCGACACCCCGACGCTCTTGCGTCTAGGCCAGAGCTCTGGTGCGGACCTGAACATAACGGACGCTGAGCGCCTCTTGGGCCACACGCCCGCAAGCGCCGCGCGCCAGTGCCTCGAGATGGCGCTCAAGGGCTATCACACCCTGGAGTACACCATGTCGGCGGACACCAACACCGCGGGCGTCATCAACCTCACCACGGGCGCGCTGGTGGACTTCCTCACGGTCGGCAAGAGCCGGCGCATCGAGGTTGTGGCGTACCTGTCGGCGGACGTGGACAAGGCGCTTGTCGAAGAGCAATATCTGGTGGCGTGCGCAGCGACGCCCATCGTCTATCGCTTCCTTCAGGGCTTCACGGCCGACGCGGCTGCGGCTGCGAACGCTCGAGCCACCATCGGGGCTGGTGACCTGTCGACGGCCATTAACGCGGCGGCAGCAGTGCTCTCGGTCTCGACGGCGGACGTCATTCTGACGCTGACGGGTGTCTCAAACATCGACACTCGGTGGGTGGTGCAGGTCAAGGTTTTTCCCTGCGTGACCCACCCGCTCATCGCTACCACCTAAGAGGGCGGCAACCGTCCACCTTCGCGGGTGGCAAAAGGCCCGGCGGCAGAAAAGCTGCCGGGCTTTTTCTTTTAGTTCCCACCACTTCCGCCTGCCACTTGACTTCCACCTTCGGGCATGATACCCTTAACACCACTTCGTGAGTGTGAAAGGGCCCGATGAGAGAACCTATTTTTTCGTGCAGTGCTCCATGGGTCTACTTCATCCAAGCCAAGAGCGGCGGGCCAATCAAGATTGGCAAGGCCGCGAACGTCCGGCGCCGGCTGAAGGCCTTGCAGAGTGCCAGCCCGGAAAAGCTCAAAATCCTCGGCGCGACGCGCGTTCTGTCGGAGCCCGAAGTACACAGAATGTTTTGGAAAGAACGCATCCGGGGCGAATGGTTTGAACCGTCGCCCGCCCTGCTGCGCTTCATCGACGCTGTCCGCGAGTTTCGGCCGTGTCGATAATTCTCAGCTTGCTCCGTTGGATGCTCCGCATCCGAGAAAGGCCCGCCCGTGAGATTCCTTCTTTTCCCTCTCGTTTTTCTGGCCTGTGCCGGCGCGCAATTGTCGCCTGCGCAGCAAGAGCGGCTCGACCGCTTCGAGTGTCAGGCACGCGCGCTCGCGCCGGTTGTCGAGCCCGTCCATGATGCCGTCCAGCTCCTACGCGACCTGCGCGAGGGTAAGGCGGACCTGGGCAAGGTCCTGAAGAGCCTCGCCGCGACGGAGGGCGAAGTCCGCGCGCTGGTGGCGCGTCTGGAGGCCTGCGATGGCGCACCCGAGCCGCAGCCCGCGCAGCTCGTCCCCGCGAGCTGGTAACGCCATGCGCTGGGACGCGAAAACCCTTATGGCGCTCGGGCCCATCGTCGCCATCCTGGTGGGCGGGGCAGAGGCACGGCTGGCCGTCAGTCGCCTCGAGGACAAGGTCGACCGCCTGGCCGACCGCATCGTGCAGCTAGAGCGCACGGGACACTTTGCAAGGAACGACGACCAATGAACGACCCAGCAATGGCAGATGCCCTCATGGCAGAGGAAGTGAGCGGCGACCTCGGGCTCGGCGCGGAGGGCGAGTCGCCGGACATGTTCGGCGAGAGCTCGGGCGGCATGGAGCTCGGCGCGGGCGACGAGACGGAGCTCGACGAGATGTTCGCGGCCGACGCGCAGGCGCTCTTTCCGGACTTCGATGACGCGCAGCTCTCGAGCCTCCAGAAGCTCATCGACGCGCGCATTGACGCCAAGTACGGGCCAGGCATGGGCGGGGACATCGGCGAGGCGCTGTGAGGTCAGCGGGCGACGTAGCGGCCGTCAACCCCAAAGCCCTGGCCGGGCGGGTTCGGGACGCGGGCGGCCCGGCCCTGTGCCTGCAACTGCTCCATCTCCCAAACCGGAAGATGTCGCCAGCCCAGCTGCTCTTGGAGCAGAACGAGCGTCGTCGGCTCGCGCGAGGCCCGCAGGGCGGCGTGGACGGCTTCGATGCGGGCAGTGAGTGCTGCGTTGTTCATACCTGTCAAGAACGGACGCTGTTGCAGGAACTTAAGAGAAATCTCTCGGAAAGATTCATGCCATGAGCATCATCAAGACCCGGGCGGTATTCCGCGCTCTGGTCACCCGGCGCGCGCGCATCGTCGACCACCTCAACAGCCACCCGACGCCCGACCTCAACCTCGACTGCGACGACGGCTACCGCGACCTTCTCACGCTCGCAACGAACAGCAGGTGGAGCACCTACCTGCGCACGACCGGAGAGCTGGCGCTGCCGACCTCCGCGGCGGCCACCGGTGAGACCTACGCCGTCGTGCCTGTCCCCACCAGCTGCGCGCAGGTCCGCAAGCTGGAGATTCGGCGCGGCGTCCAGTGGTATCCCATCGAGGAAGTGGGCATCGGCCAGCTTCGCGATTTCCAGCCCATGAGCGGCTCGACCTCCGGCGCCGGCCCGTTTGGCTGGTGCCTCTTGGACCAGGGCGTCAACGCGACCCTGGTGGGCAATGACGCCACCGCCGACACGGGGGTGATTGCGGTCACTCCCGTCCCCACGTCCGGATTCTATCAACTCTGGTATCTCCCCGAATTTGCTGGCACGAGCGCCGAGAGCGGCGCCAACGGCTTCTACGTGTACGCCAACGACGACCATCTCCAGTATCATGTTTATTCGGTGGTTGTCAAGGTCCTGATTTCCGACAACGACAGCGAGGGCATGTTGGCCGGCGCGCAGGCGCAGCTCGCGCGGTACGAGGCGCGAATTCGCGAGGGCGCGCCGAGCAAGAGCGGACCGCGCACGTGGCGGCGCTCGAGGAACTACCGCGGATGACCTGCATCATCGGTGTGGCCGGGCGCGACGGTTTCATCTGCGGCGACCGGCGCATCACAGCGGACGGCGAGCGCTGTCCCAACATGGTCAAGGTCTATGCCAACGTCGGTCTGGTGGTGGGCATGTGCGGAAGCGCCGGGTGCTTCTGGCAGGTGGCACGGCTCATCAAGGAGGGCCGCACCGACCCGAAAGACCTCGTCGAGGCCATCGACGAAGACTCAAGCGGGCTGGCGCTGGCGGCTGACGGCACGCTGTGGGGCGTCAGTGAGGGCGCCACATGGCCCGTGCGCCAGAAGGTCAAGGCGATTGGCTCTGGCGGCGACCTGGCGACGGGCTACCTTGCCGCGCTCGGCGCGCATGGCCGAAAGGCAGTGCGAGAGGCGCAGCGCTACGTCGCCACGCAGCGGACAGACTGCGGCTCGGGCTGCGACTTTCGGACGTTCGTGAAGGGTGGCGGCAAGGTGCGGAATGGCAAAGGAAAATAGCTGGGCGAAGAAGCACCCCGAGAAGTATCGGGAGTGCCAGCGCCAGTCCTCCCGCCGACGGAAGATGACTGGCGTTCCGGAGGTCGAGGCCAAGCAAGGAGACCTGTGCGCCATCTGCCAACAGCCTATGCTCGGGACGCCGCACGCCGACCACAGCCACGTGACAGGCAAGTTTCGCGGCTGGCTGTGTCGTAGATGCAACGTCCTCATGGCGGGTCCCGATAGCCCGGCCTGGCTGGCCGCAGCTCTCAAGTACAAGGCAGACCATGAGCAAGCGAAGTAGGTTCCAGGCGCCCCGAGTCCTGACGGACTTCGCCGCGACGCTGCGCGCGCTGCGCGAGGTCCAGGAGTCGCTGGACTCCGTCTCGCAGAACCGGGCAGAGCTGCGCAAGAACCTGCAGTCGTTCAACCTCGTCGCTGGAAATTTTCAGAGGGCGAGCGCGCCGGCCGCCGGCATGCAGGCGCGACTGCCGAAGGCCTCCGGCGAGAACCTTGGCGACTCCATCACGCTCCACCTGGAGGGCATGCTTGGCGTCCTGGAGGTGCACGCTGCGCCGGGAGACACCGTCAACGGGCTCGCCACTGCGGAGTTCACGGATGATGGCGTGGTGGTGCTTTGGTCCAACGGCGTGGACTCCTGGTCGAGCGTGGCGCAGCTGCCCACCAACAGCCCGAGCGGCTCAGCGCTGGATGCGGAGTACGTTCTCGGCGCGGCGCATGGGAGCCTGCCCAACGGGCGTGTCGCCACCGACAGCACGGAAATCGATGCGGTTCTCACGACACCCAACGTGGTGAGTTGGACTTTGAATGTGGCCAGCGTCGCTTTCTCGAAGCTGGCCAACCTGACCGGCCTGTCCGTGCTCGGGCGCGCGGCGAACAGCGCAGGCGTCATGGCTGCCATCACCAGCACGGCGGGGCGGCAGGTGTTACGCAACAACGACGCTGGCACGCAGCTCGAGTGGGGAAACCCCGTTGAGGCGCAACTGGACGGTGTGGACCAGGGCGACGTCCATACCGTCAATCGGGAGGACGGGCGGCTGTCTGTTGCGAGCGGCGTGGCCACGTTCGAAAAGCCGCAGCAAGTCAACGACACGCAGACCGGCAATTTAAATGCATATGCGCTGCCGGCCACTCTCAAGCACGGGGACCAGCTCTCCCTCATTGCGAGCGGCAACATCGTCCTGAACGGAATCGATGCTACCGGCGTGTCGCCCGGCTTCACGTTCTTTCTGAACTTCTCGGATGGTGGCGTGGCGGGACGCACGCTGACCATGAACGATGAGAGTGGTTCTGCGACCGCCACCAACAGACTCTCGATGCCGGGCGACCTGGCGGCCATTCTGGCGACGGGCTCGAGTCTGGCCGTTCGCCGTGCGTCAACCCGCTGGGCCGTCTACGACGCCAGCCTGTTTCGGGTGCAAGACGACGGCGTATTCGTCGACTACGCCCGCCAAATCAACGCGCTGTCGACGACCAGCGTAACCGCCACGGCGGCCGTCGCTGCGGGCGTGGCGTCTCTCAGCTACCAGCGCGCAGCGCTGACGGGTGCTGTTACCGCGAGCGCGAACAGCAATACGACCGCGTTTGGGGCACTGGCCGCGAAGAGCGTGTTGGCCAACGCCACGAACGCCAGCGCGGTCCCTGCGGCATTGGCGGGCTCCGCCGCTTTTCAGCACCTGCGCGTCAACAGCGCCAACAACGCGCTCGAGTGGGCGACGTTGTCCGGCTATGCCTCGACAAGTATCACGTACACCAGTGATACTTTCCAGCGCGCCGCGCTGACGGGCGACGTCACGGCGTCCGCGAACAGCAACACGACCACCATCGCGAACGACGCCGTGACGAACCCCAAGCTGGCCAACATGGCCAATAGCACGCTGAAGGCGCGGGTCACGTCCGGCACAGGCGACCCCGAGGACCTGAGCATCAACACCGACACGGCGCCGGCTAACATCGGTGAAGGTGCCACGGCCACGGGCCTTGCCGCGCAAAGCCGGGACGACATGTGTCGGTGGCTCTCCTCTCAGTCGAACGTCCGCGTTTTCGAGGAAGAATTCATTGGCAACCTGGCCGCGTGCACGGCGCGCTTCACGGTCGTAAGCGGCTTTGCCGGATTCCCCACGCTGTCCGCCGTCAGCAACGGAGAGTTTACCGGCGGCATCAATCTCCAGAACACCAGCCCCGCCGGCACGACGCGCGGGGTGTTCACCCTAGGGGCCGACGAAAACGCGCTGAATTTCAACTGGGATTCGCTGCGATACCTGTGCATCGTCTTTCGCGCCGGGTCGTCGACGGTCGTTGCAGACACGCAGTGGGCGATGGGACTGGTGGGGCCGTTCGCGAGCTATGGCGCCATCACCGCGTCTACGCTCGGAGGCACCAGTGAGGGGATTTTCATCGAGTATGTCACCACGCTGTCGAGCGGACAGTTCCGCGTCGGGCGCCGCACGAGCAGCACCACCAGCGTCACGGCGACTGGCGTGGCTGCGGCTGCCAACACGCGCTATGTCTACGAGGTTTTTCGCACGGCGGCCGGCGTGGACTACCACTACCTCGACGGCGTTCTAATGCGCACGGACGCCAGCGGCATCGCACCCTCTGGCACCGGGTGCACGTTCTTCTCGACGATTCTGGGAAGCACGACAGCCACGCGGAACTTCCAGCTCGACTCCATCAAGGTCGTTAGCCAAAGCGCCAACAGATTCGGTTAAGGACAGCCTTCATGCCAGTATTCCACAGCCTTCGCATCGACCTTGAGCGGTCCGCCCTCACCCTGGTAGGAGGTCATCAGCGCGCTGTCGGCGCGGTGTCCTTTGATACACACGTGACCGAATTCGTGGGCGGCGACGCTCCAGAGCACATCGAGACCGCTGCGCCTGTTGCGGGCAATCTCGATTTTTCCCCTGCTCTCCCGCCCGTTGGTGGAGCAGGTGCGGCCCTCGGGGCACGCTCGCTCCGTCCGCTCGTCTTCCGGAAGGTCGTCAACCAGCTCGAAATGCGCTTCCTCCGAGAACATCGCTTCCTCAGGGCACGCCGCGCCCGCTTCGCACCACGCTGCGACGGCCGCGCGAATGGTCTCACGTTCGCTTTCGCTGAACGCCTCGTCGATGCTGTAGAAGGCCGGGGCGCTTGGGCCGCCGCAGCCGCACATGGTGAGTAGCAGCAGCACGACCAAACCCCCCAACAGGCCCCAAGCTTTCGGCGTCATGCCCTGAACTTAGCGCGGCCGGGAAAGCTGTCAAGTAGCAAAATGTCTGAGATTGTCGAATTTCCGTTTGACTCTGGGGCCTACGAGGCCGCAGACCGGAAGTGGCTCGGCGGCGCCATGCTCCGCGTCGCAGAGAACGCGCGCCTCGACCGCGACGGGCGGCTCGTCCATCGCCCTGGCGCAACCGCGCTGAGCTCGGGCACGATGAGCGCCAACGCGCTGGTGCCCTACGACCTGGGGAACTACCAGGGGCGGCTGGTGGCGCTCGGCAGCCAGAGGAGCACGGGCACCGGCATCCAAGACCTTTTCGAGTGGGTCGCGGCCGCCGGCAAGTGGAGGGCGACGTCCGGCGAGGACACGAACAGCTCGACGGGCCAGCGCGTGCCGACGCTCACCAACGTGCGGGAGGTGGGCGCCGTGCCGGACCAGGGCGGGACCGTCCGCCACGTCTCGCTCGCTTGCGGCGCGGGCTACGTGTGCGCGGTCATCGCGCGGGCGACGGAATCCACCATCCATGTTTTCGAGCCGACCACCAACCAGACGCTACTCCTGGTGGACGTGGACATGCGCCTTGCGCGTGTCGTCTATGCCGGCTCGGACTTCTGGATTTACGGCGTGGATGCCGACGAAGATATCGTCCGATGCAACTTTGACCCGGTCAACGACGAGACGATTTCGAGCATCTCGACGCTTCTTTCGAACGCAACCACGGTCACTGACCTGGCGGTCTCGACCTTCGGGACCGGCTCTGCCGTGGCGTGGTGTACCGCGTCGAGCGCGGTAATCCGCACCTACTCGAGCGCGGGCGCATTCGTGGCCACCTGGACGGGTCTGGCCGCCGCGGCGGAGGCCGTCGCGCTGGTGGGCAACGTGGCGGGCACCTTGCTCACGCTCTGCTACCAGGACGCCAGCTTCGAGTACTTCGCCACCACGTTCAACGCGGCGGGCGCGGTGCAGAGCGGCCCCACGAGCCTGTTTGGCGGTGCGGGCGGCTCGGGTGCGCGGCTCGGGGCGTGCCTCCAGTCGAACGGAACGAGTATCAGCGTGGTCGGGACGAATGACAGCACGCGCCTTGGGCTGTTGCAGACGCTCATCCAAAGCACGCACGGCACGACCGCGACCGTCAGCTATGCGGATGCGCGCCCCGAATGCGGGCCCGTCGCCACGACCAACGAAGAGTTTTCGGGCTGGGTCGACATGATTGCGTCGAACGCATCCCTTGGGACTTTCCACGTGGTGGGCAATCGCCAGCTTCCCCAGTGCTTCCTCGGGGCGCAGCTCATCGAGGAAGTGGGCGGCCCAAATCGCATCTGCAACGGAGCGACCGCAGGCACCAAGGTCTACATGGCCTACGTGCAGCTCGCGGAGAACACGGGCATCGCGAACAACAGCCTGCGCGCCACCATCATCGAGGCCAGCGCCGACGCAACCCAGCGCCGGCAGATGGCGAAGGTTGCCGGCGAGCTGCTCATCTCTGGCGGGCTGCCCCTCACCTACGATGGGCGCACCATGGGCGAGATTGGCTTCGCCGAATGCCCCATCGTGCTGTTCAGCTCGACCGCCACGAACGGAAGCCTCACGCAGCTCACCACCTACCAGGTCAAGGCCGTCTGGAAATGTTACAACGGCCAGAACCTGGTGGCGCGGTCGCAGCCCTCGCCGCCGCTCTCGCAGACCCTGACGGGCGCGGACGACGCCATTTCGTGGCTGGTGACGACGCCGCACAGCCTGCGCAGACATCGCGCTTTCCGCGACCAGAGTTTGACGGTCGTGGTCGAGCTCTATCGCACCATCGGCAATGGCGCCAACTTCCAGCTCGACGTGGTGCAGGCCATCGACGTGAACGATGACAGCGCCGCGCCTGTGACGCTGACGAGCTCACGCTCGGACACGTCGCTCTCGGATAACGCGGTCATCTACTCGGACGAAAGCGGGCTCGAGATTTCGGCGCCGTTCCCTTTCAGCTACGTGAGCCCCGCGCGGGACCGCGCCTTCGCGGGCGGGACGCCAGACGCGGCGACGTGGCTGATGAGCGACCTGCTCATCCCGGGCCGCCAGGTCTCTTTCGCCTTCGCCAAGGCGGCCTACACACAGCGCGCGAACCAGGCCATCACGGCCGTCGCCGCCTTCGAGCAGGTCGGTTTGGTGTGGTCGCAGGACGAAATCCAGCAGGTTCCAGGGCGCGGGCCCGAGCGCAGCGGCACGGGCGAATTTGACTCGATGATTGGCGTCCCGACGCCCGGCGGGTGCATCGACTGGCGCTCCGTCATCGTCGCCCCGCCCGGCGCGTTCTTCCAGATGGCGACCGACAAGCTCATGCTCCTGGCGCGCGCGCAAACGGGCGCAGGGGCGGGCGAGGTATCCTGGGTCGGGCAGCCCGTGCGGGAGACGCTGGCGGCATTCCCTGTCATCACTGCGGCCGTGCATATCCGCTCGCAAATGGCCGTGGCGTTCGCATGCAACGCCGCCGACGGCCTGTCCGGGCGAATCCTCATCTATGACCTGCGCCGTAGTCTTTGGTTCGTGGACAACGTGGGCGGGCCCGTCAGCGCGCTGGCGGAGCTCGATGGGCGGCTGGTGTGGCTCTCGAGCGGCGTCATCTACCAGCAAGACGCGGCGCCCGGGACAGGAACCTTCATCTCGCTCACGCTCGAGAGCGGGCTGGTGCGCATCAAGGAAGCGCTCGGTTGGGGCCGGGTCTATAAGATTGGCCTTCTGGGCACGGCGGCGGGCCCCTGCACCCTGCAGGCGCTCATCGACTACGACGACGGCGCGGGGTTCGTGTCTCTCGGCAGCGAGACCTTCGCCGGCACGGAGGGCGCATTCGAGCGCTTCTGGTCCCTGGCAAACCAGAAGGCCAGCCGCTTCGCTGTCAAATTCATCGTGACGCATGCCAGCACGGGCAGCGCGGGGCTCCAGCTCAACGGGTGGGCCGCGCAGGTGGACGGCTCGAAAAACATGGTCCGGGTGGGTTCCACTGGACAAGTGGCATAAGTTTTGCTATAGTAAAGGACTCCAAGATGCCCTATGTGATTGACCCCTCGACCGGATACCAGGTCTGGCAAGAGGACGAAACGACGCAGGCCTTCGCGCCCGAGCCAGGGACAGCCGGCACGACCGTCTACGGCACGGCCAACAGCGGACCGAACCCGGACGGCTCGCCCGGGCTGACGCCCACCACGCCCGCCGGCGGCTACAAGGCCGCGGCGCCCGGCCAGCAAATCCAGAACCAGACGGCGGCCTTTTCGAAGGTGCTCACCAACCGGCTTGGCGGGATGCGGGACGACGCGGCGGGGCGCGGCAACGCAGCGCTCTCGAGCTTCTACGGCATCGAGAAGCCGGCCGACAACACCGCAGACCTAGCCAACACGTTCGCGGGCGAGAACGCCGTTGACCCGGGCACAGCTCGCAACCCCGAGGTTGACCGAGCGTTCCAGATGTCGAGCGAGCTGGTGGACCGCATCCTCAACGCTCCGAGCCAGGCCCAGATGATTGGAGACCAGGCTCTCTCGCAGCAGCTCGCGGTCGGGCGTTCCAGCCCTGGCGGCATCGGCAACGTCCAGGCGGGCGTCAAGGCGGCCATGGGCGCGGCCCCACAAATCCAGCAGCAGGCCAATCAGGCCGTCCTGCAAGAGCAGCAGATGCGCGCGGCTGCGGCTACCGGCGCGGCCAACATCTACGCGGGCGTGGCGCAGGGTACGGCGGACCGCGCCACCCGCATCGCCGAGAGCAACCAGAGCGCGGCAACCAACGTGCTCGGCATCATGGCGCAGAAGTACGGGCAGGAGCTCAACTTCACCACGGAGCAGCGCGGCCAGCTCGGCCAGCTCGCCCGGGACTTCTACAACAATCAGGCGCAATTCGCGCAGATGGACGTCAACCAGCAGATGGCAGCTTGGGACGTCATCGTTCGCACCTACGGCATCGATTCGACTCTGAAAGCCGCGATGGAGCAGATTGCGGCGCAGGAGAACATCGGTCCGCTCGATGCGTTCAAGCTCATTCTCGGCGGCGTGGACGCGGCCGCGAGCCTCGCCACGAAGGGCGCATAAATGGCACGCAAGCCGAACCCGAACGACCCGTCGCTGGTGGACATCTTCGACGATGCGACCGGCGCCTTCCTAACGACCGTGCCGGCGGAGGCCTCTGCCATCACCACGGCGCTCAACGGCCCGCAACCCACGCAGGCCGGGCCGCAATTCAACATGGAGGCAGACGCCGCGGCGCAGGGTCCGATGGGCATCCTGTCGGTCGGCGCAGCGGATGCGCCCAAGCCAATCGGCGACGCAGCCAAGGTCGCTGGTGCGCTCGGGACAGACCCGACGCTCGACCCGGCAGGAAAGCCTCTGACGCCGCCGCCGGCCGACGCCGCCTCCATCCTGAAGCCTGGTGTGGCCGACGCCGCGCCAGCCATGCTGTCGGAGGGCTCTGAGGGCGGGTTCATGCCGCAGGAGCGGCTCACCAAGGGGCTGACGCCCGAAGGCTACGACCGCGCCGCGGGCGGCATCGAGGACGTGGCGAGGCTCGAGCGCGAGGCGGCGCTGGCCGAGTCCACGGCGATGGAGTCGCAGCTCGAGCAGGACAAGCTGCGGCAGGCTGAAGACGAGCGCAAGGTCAAGGAGGACATGGCCAAACAGGCGCTCGAACAGAAGCTAATCTTCGAGCGACGCGCGCGCGTGGAGCAGAAAATCGCCGCCGTCAGCGCGCAGGAGCCGGACCGACACCGAGCTTTCCCTAAAGGCTGGGGTCTCGTCTCGACGCTCATCGGCTCCATCGCCGGCGGCATGCTCGCAGGGCTGACGGACGGGCGCTACCAGAACGCCACGCTAGGCGCTCTCGACCGTCGTCTCGAGGAGGACGTGCGCGAGCAGCGCGAGAGCCAGAGCGTCATGATAAAGGAGCTCACTAGGCAGCTTGGCTCCATCGACGCGGCAGAAGACATGTTGCGTGCGAAGCAGAAAGAGACGGCTCTGAAAGAGCTCGAGGCGCGGCTTCTGGGCAACAAGAACAAGGTCGAGCCCGCTCGCATTGATGCTGTTCGCAAAAAGTGGACCGCAGATATCGCGCGGCACAAGGTCGACGCCCTCACCAAGCTCGAGCGGGACGAAACCATCAAGGACGTCAACACGCCCGGCTCGGCGCCGCAGCCGTTCAACGCTGAGAACTTCCGAGCCAAGGCGCTCGCAGACTACGCGGCCAAGAACGGGTTGCCGCCCAAGGAAGCGCACAAGCAGTGGATTGCCTACAACAAGAGCTTCCAGGAGAGGGCGACGCTGCGGGCAGCCCTGGAGACGGCGGACCGCGCCATCACCAAGTTCGAGAGCAGCGGAGATGTCGCGGGGCTCGGGCCCCTCGCCAAGTACCTTCCGAACGCCATCAACGCGAAAGACGCCAAGGCCGTGCGCCAGGCGCTCGGGTTCGCCACGGCGCAGTACCTGAAGGCTGTCAGCGGGGCGGCGGTGACGGAGCAGGAGTTTGCCAGGACGCGCGAAACCATCGAGAGCGCCGGCACCTACGATGACGTGAAGCGCGGGCTCAACCTGCTGGGCCAGAGCGTGAAGGCTGCTGACGAGGAGAGCCAGACGGAAAACCCGCGCTTCTTTGACCTGCGAAACCAGTTGCGCAGCCTCAACAGTCAACGCGGCGTGGCGGGGCAGCGCGGGCGCTCCGAGCAGGAATCCGCCGCTGGTGATATCGTGGCCATCCCGAAGGAATCGCGCATTGCCTACGTTCACAACAACCCGGGCAGCCTCATGTACGCGGGGCAGGCCGGCGCAACGCGAGGCGAACCAAAGGAGGGCGGAGGCTACTGGGCCAAATTCGAGAGCCCGGGCGACGGCATGCGAGCGTTGCACCGTCAGTTGCTGAAAGACCAGGGGCGCGGGTTCAACGTCCGGCAGTGGGTCGAAAAGTACGCCCCGTCCAGCGACGGGAACAACGTGGACCGCTACCTCATCAAGCTCAACAAGCTGATGGGCGTGGACGAGGCGACGCCACTAACCGAGATGAGCATGGAACGGCTGGCCTTCGTTGTCGCTCAAATCGAGAGCGGCACCCGGCCCACCAAGTGAACGGCGTTCAATCTCTGCGACCAGCCATGCACGAAATCTCTCAGGTCCGAGCTCATCGAAGCGACGCAGGCAGACCCGAAAAGGCGACGCTCTGCATTGCCCGCGGGCGCGCGCCTGCGCCTCGTCGGCTGACAGAGCGGGGCGGGGCGTGCTCTCGCCGGTGCGGCTGCGGCGCTGCGCGGCTATCGCGGCCGCATGGTGCGCCTCGCAGAGTCCCGCGCGCCGCGCCCGGTTGGTGCATTTCCGGCACAGCCCTTGCTTCTTTCGCAGCTCGGCTC
>Ga0209486_10000094_pt1 | contig 43135 bp, 31 predicted proteins | sample NCCompost_FD_187518 | JGI IMG/M metagenome (GOLD analysis project Ga0209486, IMG submission 187518) | Agricultural soil microbial communities from Utah to study Nitrogen management - NC Compost (SPAdes) (version 2) | ecosystem: Environmental > Terrestrial > Soil > Agricultural land | place...
CTTGACGTGGCCTTGGGTGAGGGGGCCACTGAGTCCGCGGGAGCAGGCGGGCGCGCCCAGATAGCTCTCGCGGACTCGCTTTTGAAATATCGGTGGTTTTGCTTCTTTCCTAAATTACGTAACAAGGTAGTAGTTGGGATCGTTTCCGGCGGAAACATTGCGCCTGAGCGTTTCGCGCGCTTATACAGTCATAACATTTGATTTTGGAGTTGACTTGCTACCTCACGTGGCGTAAAAGAAAGGCCTCTCGAGTCGCCGGTCGCTAACTAAGCAGGACAACCCCAAACATTGATCCGCGATAGTTGGAGACGATTCAGCCCAGTAACGTAATAAAAGGAGATCGAAAACAGTGAGAGTTCGAACCTGTCTTATTGTCCTTACTGTCTTGGGGGTTGTGATTGCTGGTTCTCTGGCGCCCAGTCTTGCTGATAATGGCCCGAATCACCGAGTTCGCAACCTGCGTTTTGGCGTGTCCGGAGGGAATGTCAACGACCGTACGAGCCGATTCTGCTGTAGCGGCACGCTTGGAGCGCTCGTCACCGACGGTACAGCGAATTACATTCTCAGCAATAACCATGTTCTGGGACGTAGCGACCAGGCCGTCGCGGGTGAAGATGTTTCGCAACCCGGGTTGATTGATAGCAATTGCAACGTCGCAACCGTCGTTGCCGATTTCACCGCCCTTTCACCGTTCGGCTCGAACGTTGATGCGGCGATTGCGCAATTGAGACCTGGAACTATGGATGGAACCGGAGCGATCGAAGACATTGGTGTTATTAGTAGGACTGTCGTAGCGCCAACTGTTGGCATGTCAGTCGCCAAGAGTGGACGCACCACCGGCTTCACTACCGGCACCATCTCTTCGATAAACACGAGCGTGAACGTTCAGTATCAGCGAAACTGCGGTAGCGGCAGGAAGTTTACGGTGGGTTACACGAACCAGATCGTAATTGGTCCCGGTTCTTTCAGCGCTGGCGGCGATTCGGGATCGCTCATCGTTACTAACAACTCGGCTCACAACCCTGTGGGCTTGTTGTACGCGGGCAGCAGCAGCGCAACCATCGCGAACCGGGCCGGCGAGGTGTTGACGAGACTGAGCACGGTCATCGGCCGCTCGCTGAGCTTCGTCGGTTCAGGCACTGCGAGTCCAACGATTCTGTCAGCGCAAGAGAGCGACGTGACACCTTTCATTCGTGGACGAGGACAGATGCGACAACTACCTGAACAAGCTGCTGATCGCGCGACGGCAGTGCTCGAACTGCACCGTGCTAACCTGATGGCAACACCGGGTGTGATCGGTGCCGGCGTTGGCGCAACGGCTGACGATGAAACTGAGCCTGCGATCGTTATCTATGTCGATCGAACAGCGCCGGGACGTCCGCAGTTCGCGCAATCAATGGATGGCATCGCGGTCAGGGTCGTGTTGACCGATCCGTTTGTTGCTTTCTAACCCAACCCGAACCTCGAGATCCGTGTTTCTTAATAAAGGGGCACGGATCTCATTGTCTTCGGGGGAGGTAACTGCGGTGTATCCAGGCGCCGCCGTAACCGGCGTCGCGACTCTCGAGAAACAAAGCGTCCTCTGTCTCGCGTCTCACTGACTCCGTTCGAACACGAACCGCGCTTATGGCTGCAAGACCAGGTTGGTGTCCGCCTACAGTCACCACTGTCTCCGTTCCCAACTCGCTATTCACCAGAAACGCGCCGACGGTGTCGATCGGCAACGCGTTTGGCGCGCGCTTGATTCCTGGCGTCGCGATGGCTTCAATTGACGCCGCTTTCAGCAGCCTGGGCCAAAGTCGTTTGAACATCTCGTTTGACGAGTAGACGTCGGCGCCTATGATTTTGTCGTTAATCGCAAAAGCAACGCCGATCACGTCGTTCCAGCGATGCGGCACGGATGAGAGGTTGTTGATGTAAGGCGCTGTCGATTCCTTCACGGCTTCGTTTTCGAGAGCTAACGGCAAGCTGGTCGGCGAGTCTTCGGACCGAACGCTCCCTGCCACGCCTGCACCGATGTTCTCGCTCGCAGATTTAACCTCGTCCCACACGCCGGTCTGGGTCGCGACGTCTTTGATTACTTGTTTCAACGAGTAATTCGCCACCATTTCCGTCATGGTGAAGTGGTCTGCCGATTCACCACCACGTGCCTGCCAGCGCGATTGTTCCACGCAAAACGCGGAGATCGGAACCGGTCCTGATTTCGCAGGCAGGATAAGGTCAACTGACAACACGCGATCCTGTCTTCCGCCCTTCACGATGTCGCCCGCCTGCACGAAGACTTCCTCGGTCGCTGACACATTTTCAATCGACAGCTCATTAACGTAGCCCGTCTCGTGCACGATCACGATCTGGCGCGCCATTGCATCTTGTAATGGCGTGTACAGACGTCTGTCAGGCGAGTCTGGGCCATGAATGAGAAAGATAGAGAGATCTTCGAATTCATATGGTCCGGACAAGCGGTAATTATTTAGTTGTACGTCTTTGATAACAACAGGTGGCGGAGTTTTGAACAGATTTGGTAGCGATAGTTTTGCTAGCACCACGCCGACGGTGAAGGTGATTACGGCGGCAAGAAGCGCGAAAGTGCGTTTATTCATGACAACCTCCCGAGCATGAAAATTAGACGCGCCATTGCGTCAAAAGTTCCGGGACTTCGTTGGGTTGTCTCCTAATGGCATCGCCTTTTGGCATGAATGCGTGGTTGCGAATAAGATGGACAACGTGCAGCTTCCCGTTAATCCACCAGTTTTGCCGATGCTGGCAAAGCGCGTCGCCGAACTGCCTGCGGCAGGTAATTGGATTTTTGAACCGAAGTGGGATGGCTTTCGCGCGCTGATCTTCCGCGACGGTAAAGAGGTGTTTATTCAGAGTCGCGATGGAAAACCGTTGAATCGCTACTTTCCGGAATTGATCGATCCTTTGCTGAAGTACTTACCGGTGCGTTGTGTGCTCGACGGCGAAATCGTGATTGCTCAGGACGGCGCGCTTGATTTCGACGCGTTGCAACTTCGTCTTCATCCGGCGGCGTCGAGGGCAAAAATGCTCTCCGAAAAGATTCCGTCATCCGTCGTCTTTTTCGATCTGCTCGCGCATGGCGCGCGAGACATGCGAAATGTTCCTTTTGAACAGCGCCGGCTGAAGTTGCAGTCGATACTCGCGAAGGCGAAACCCCCGATTCATCTAACGCCCGCGACAACCGATTTCGCGACCGCTTCAGACTGGTTTCGCCGTTTTGAAGGTGCCGGACTTGATGGAGTTGTGGCGAAACCAACGTCGGGAGTTTATGAATCGAACAAGCGGGTGATGCTCAAGATCAAACACGAGCGCGATTGCGACTGCGTTGTGGCTGGTTTTCGCTGGCATAAGAAAGGAGAGCGCACGAGGCTGGGATCACTGCTGCTTGGGCTCTTTGACGAGAGCGGAAGACTGCAGCACGTCGGCGTCTGTGCGAGTTTCACCGATCAGAAGCGACTGGAGTTAGTAAAGTTTCTCGCGCCGTATCGCAAGAACGCTTTGCAGAATCATCCGTGGAAAGAGTGGGCCGCAGGCCCGGATGCAGGTCGCATGCCCGGCGGGCATAGCCGTTGGAGTCAGGGCAAGGATTTGTCGTGGGAACCGTTGCGTCCTGAACTGGTGGTCGAGGTTGCTTACGAGCACATGCAAGGCGGTCGCTTTCGACACATGTCCCAATTCCGCCGCTGGCGCACCGACAAGAAACCTGCAGACTGCACCTTCGAGCAGCTCGAAGTCGTCCCACCCCATGAACTGGAAACAATCTTCGCCACCGGGCGTTAATCGGGGGGCACAGCCCCAATTTTCTTGGGCGGCCTGACGGCGGGGCAAAGCCCCGCCGCACATCGGGCGGCAAAGCCGTGATGAAACAATCCTTAGACTCGTCTGAGTCGGTACGGCAGGGGTTTGCTATGCCCCTGGTTCGGGCTTCGCCCTGCGATATTCGCGCCACTCGCGGGTGGGGTCGTCGTCGGGGTCGGGGGGTTCGGCGGGTGGGCGGAGGTCTTCGGGGACGTGGCGGAGGTTTACGCGGATTCGTGTCCAGGTCGATGAGCGACCGCGCATGGAGTCGACTAAGACATCCTCAATTTTGATAAGTTTGGCGATCTTTCGGTGCTTCTTTTTCCAGCGTTCCAGACCAGCTAATGCAGCTTCCTTATCCGGCGAGTTAGCGACGACGATCAGTGGCATCTTGATGCGCGGTTTTTTCGCCGGCTTCTTCACGGATTTCGTCGATCCAGCAGATCGCGCACGCGAAGGCGCTACCCGCGTCGCCTCACCCGCCATCTTGCGGAAGTGCGGCGGCCAGGGCGCATCACCCAGTCCAGACTCCTGATCACGATCTGCAAGCTCAAGCAACTTCTCCAGCGAACCAGCCGCCTGGTCCATCTCCGCATGCGGATCGCCAATCTCCGCGCACCGCTGCGGCGCCGTCAGGATCGTGAAATCTGCCGGGTCACACTCCATCACCTCATCCCAATTCAACGGCATCGACACACGCGCATCGGGCAGCGGCCGCACCGAATACGCCGAGCACGTCGTACGGTCCTTCGCATTCTGGTTGTAATCGAGAAACACCCCGTGCCGTTCCTCTTTCCACCACTTCGAACTCGCAAGCTTCGGTACTCGTCGCTCGATCTCCCGCGACAACGCGACGGCCGCACGTCGCACTTCGCTAAACGTCCAGCGCGGATGGATCCTGACGTTGACGTGCATACCACGCGAACCACTGGTTTTGGGCCAACCGCGCAAGCCCATCTCCTCGAGCAGCGCTTTCACTTCCATCGACACGCGGCGAACAGCGTCCCACTTAACACCCGGACCAGGATCAAGATCGACGCGCAACTCGTCCGGGTGGTCCAGATCGCCGGAGCGAACCGGATGCGGATGCAGCTCGATGCAACCAAGATTGACGATCCACGCGAGTCCCGCAGCATCGTCAACCACGACTTCTTCAGCTTCGCGTCCGGAAGGAAAAAAGAGTGTGACTGTGCGCAACCACTCCGGCCTGTTCTCCGGCGCGCGCTTCTGATAAAACGCCTGACCCTCCGCGCCGTCAACAAACCGCTTCAGCACGATCGGCCGATCGCGAATGCCGTTGAGCGCGCCTGGGGCGATCGCCAGGTAGTAACGAACGAGATCGAGCTTTGTAACTTTGACTTGCTTAGTGAAGTACGGCTTGTCCGGGTGAGTTATGCGGACGTCGCGTCCTTCGATCGAGAGCGTCTCGGTTGTATCGTCCTTCTTCGGGGCCACTGATTCACCACTCCAGCTTCATAGCGCTTTCGCCATCGTGATGAAATGACACGGCAGCTTCGTTTGCACGTCAGGCGGGAAGGGACGCGTTCCGGTCTCCACATAGCCACGTCGTTGATAGAACGGCGTGAGCTCCGTCCGCAGATTCACGATCCAGATATCCATAACGCGACACCCCATCTCGCGACAGTGTTTTTCAGCCGCCATCATCAGCAACGAACCAAGCCCGCCTTGCTGCTGTGAAGGATCGACTGAAAGCAGTCCCAGGTACGACCGATCGCCATCTTTAAGCTCGACGTAAACGCATCCGACTAGTACTCTGTCACCGCGCGCGCGCGCCTCGGCAACCAGAAACGTGCCGGTAGTGAAGAGTCGTTCGACCTCTTCCAGCGTGATCCGATCCTCAAAACAGAAAAAGTCCTCCGCCACCTTAAAGGCGGAGTTGATAACGGCCATTATCTGCCTTGCATCCGCGGCTTCGGCAATCCTGATGTGCACAGGTTGGCTCATGAGTTTATCAACACAAACAGAGGCGAATCATATATGACGACACCCCTGGTAGTCGAAACCGTCGCTTCGGAATCGCGATCGCCAGAAGCACGTTCCGGACTCGATCCGTGGCGCATCGACGAGTTACCACCAGCGCCAACTCCTCGTGGACTCGGTTGGTTCAGCGCGATTGGACCAGGCGTGATCGCACTCGGAGTTTCGATCGGCAGTGGTGAATTTCTACTTGGTCCGGCGGCGTTCGTTAAGTATGGACTCTCGCTACTGTGGATCGTCGGTGTCGCGGCGCTTCTGCAAACACTACTGAACGTCGAAGTGATGCGTTACACGTTAGCGACGGGCGAACCTGTTTTCACCGGGTTCATGCGCACCCGTCCACATTCGACTTTCTGGGCGTGGTTCTATTCGATTCTGTTCTTCCTGCAAATGGGCTGGCCGGGTTGGGCAGGCGCGGCGGCGGGCGCAGTCTTCTTTCTTTGGGCGCAACGTCTTCCGGGCGCGGCCGAAACAGGAACGGTTTACCTGATTGGCGTCGGGCTCTTCCTGATGTGTGCGGCAGTGTTGATGGTTGGTCGTCGCATTGAACGCACGCTCGAATACTTAAACTGGATCATGGTCGCAGCGATTATCGGCGGACTTGGTTTGCTTGCCGTAATGTTTGTTCCAGGACATAACTGGGCCGCTGGCGTTGCTGGCTTTGCGGGCTTCGATCTGAATACTGGCAACTTTCAATTCGTCCCTGCCGGAGCCGATTTCTTTCTGCTCGGCGCTTTCGCTGCCTACGCAGGTGGCGGCGGTGTTGCCAATCTAACCTTGAGCAACTGGGCACGCGACAAAGGCTATGGCATGAGTAGTATCGTCGGCTTTATTCCTGCTGCCGTCGGGGGAAAGAAGGTCTCGCTGGCACACTCGGGCAGCACGTTCAAACCGGATCGGGCGGCGCTGGAGCGCTGGAAGGGTTGGTGGCGGCTCGTGCGTGTGGATCAGTGGGGCGTCTACTTCACAGGCGCGATACTCGGTATGGCGTTGCCGGCATTACTCTACGTAACATTTGTACCTGCCGGCAGCGAAATTCGCGGACTCGGGATCGCCGCTGCGCTGGCTCAGGCGGTCGGTGCTCAGAAAGGCGCCTTTTTTGGTTTGACGATAGCTGTCCTGGGCGTTTGGATCCTCTTCAAGACACAACTCGATATCCTCGACGCCATGACACGTGCGATCACCGACATTCTTTGGACCGGCAGTGCGCGCATACGCGCGTGGCGCGGCGGCGACGTGCGCGTGGTGTATTACGTCACGCTCGCAGTGATCTCCTTGTGGGGGATTGTTGCGCTGCGTCTGACTCAACCCATCGTCCTGCTTGCACTGGGCGCGAACATGGCGGGAATTGTTTTCATCATCAGTTCACTGCATCTGCTTTACGTCAACACTCGCTTGCTTCCGATTGAACTGCGGCCGCCGATGTGGCGTCGTGCCGCACTTGTCGCACTCGCGATTTTCTACGGGTTCTTTTTAACCATGTGGGTCTGGAGCAGCATCTCCGGCCCATCATGATTTTTGATGGTAGTCACAGGCATTTCTTATGCGGCAGGTGACGGTTGCATTTGCCGGCGACCCCGGCTATAGTTTGGGGCAATTAGGATGGTTGGTGAATCCTTCCATCTCAGTGGTTGTCGGGGTGAGGACGATGACCACATTTAGATTAGGCGCGGCAGCCCAAAACTGTCGCGCCTTTTCGCAATTTACTCCCTCTCAGCTCTCTTTCAAAACAAATTATGCGGATCAAATTCTTCACTCATTTCCTTGCTACTGACAACTCCGTTTGCTCATGTTTACGCGCAGCAGACGAAAGCAACAGCCTCGAAGCCTGCCGCGACCCCCCAGACGTTCACCGCCGAGGACCTCGGTTGAATTCAGCGTTCAACCCGTGCGTTCGGCCGAGCCGACCGCAGGCGAAGAAGCCACGGTGAGGTTCAAGATTTCCGGCACGAATGGCCGCGTGCCGCTTAGTAACCTGCGACCAGTAGCGTGGGTCGATCTGCGCGCGTCACAAAAGATCTCCGACGCCCGCGCGTGTCGCGAGAAGGTGCAATCGTTTTTACAGTCGTCGTTCACAAAGCGTCCAACAGTCGATTTAAACGCCTACTTCATCCGAAACGCGCACTGGCGAAGGTTGGCGAACGCTTTGATCTGCGTTTTCGATTACTGGAAACGAAGACCGGCAAGCCAAGAATGGATCTCGACGACGTGCGGGTGCTGGTGTTTCTCGCGCCGGGCATCTGGCAGCATCGCGAAGACGCCAAGTCTGTCGGCGACGGCGTTTACGAGATGAGCTTTGTGCCACCAAACCCCGGCGTATACTATGTTTTCGTGCAGAGTACTTCACTGGGACTTGAGTTCAACCAGTCAACTCCGCTAATGCTTTCAGCCGTAAAGTGAGTATCAAATGACTAAATTTATACCGCTCGTGGTCCTGTTTCTCGCCTTTGGCTCAGTCCATGCGCAAACAAAGGAACCGGAACAGTCGTCGACGCAGAAATACTTCAGCGACATTCAACTGGTGAACCAGGACGGCGAAAAGATGCGCTTTTACAGCGATCTGCTTCAGGGAAAGACAGTCATCATTAACTCGTTTTTCGCAACCTGCCAGGGAAGCTGTTTGCCGCTCATGCGCAAGATGCAAAAGGTGCAGGAAGCGCTCGCCGATCGACTCGGCAAAGACGCGCGGATTATTTCAATCAGCGTTGATCCAACTGTCGACACACCCACCGCGTTGAAAGCGTATGCGAAAAAGCTTCAGGCGAAAGACGGGTGGTATTTTCTGACTGGGGATAAAGCGAGCGTTGAGTTTGCGCTCAAGAAACTCGGTCAGTTTGTCGAGAGCAAGGAATCGCACCTCAACATATTCATCATCGGCAACGAACGCACCGGTCTGTGGAAGAAAGCGTTTGGGCTCGCGAAGAGTGAAGAAATAGTTAAGGTTGTCGATAGCGTCGTAAACGATCAAGCACCTGCCAAGCCGTAACACCTGGCGCCGCAAATCATGACCAGTCGTCTTCTGAGCGCGATCTGTCTGACGATTTTCAGTCTCGCTTTATATAGTCAGGCAGTATCAGCTCAACAACCGCTGACGCCTCAGGAAATCCGCGGCAAGCAAATCTACCTCCAGGGCACGAGTCCATCGGGTAAAGAAATACGCGCGTACGTCGGAGACGAATCCCTCGAACTTTCGGGCGCAGTAGTACCGTGCGCAAACTGCCATGGCCTCGCCGGGCAGGGGAAAGTTGAAGGCGGGATCAGTCCCTCGAATGTGAACTGGGAAGCACTCACAAAGCCTTACGGCGTCACGCACGTCAATGGACGCAAGCATCCGCCCTACACCGCTCGTGGGATCGAATTGGCGATTACTCGCGGACTCGATCCGGGCGGAAATAGACTGCTTTACGTGATGCCCCGGTATCAGATGTCGAAAGAAGATCTCGACGATCTGGTTGTCTATCTCAAGCGTTTGGGAACTGACGTCGATCCGGGAGTCACTGAAAACAAGATCGTGATCGGCATAGCGTTTCCGACGGTTGGTCCAGTCGGTGAGTTGTCGCTTGCAACAAGAGACGTCATCGCCGCAGCGTTTGCTGAAATTAATGCGCAAGGCGGCGTTTACAGTCGCCAGCTTGAACTCAAAACGATCGCAGTTGACACGAACGCGATCACGCGTGCGGATGTCGAAAAGTTGATTAAAGACGAGAAGGTTTTCGCACTGGCGGGAATGATGATCGCAGGCGTCGAGAAGGAGATCGTGCCATTCTTGGCGGAGCAGGAAGTGCCTCTCATTGGACCGATGACGCTCGATCCGAAGATCGGCGCGCCGCTCAATCGTCAGATTTTTTATGTGCTCTCCGGGGCTGCGACACAGGCTCGGGTGCTGATCAGTTTCATGTTGAAGAAGCCGGAGTCGAAATCGCTGACCCTGGGCGTCGTGCATTCCGGCGGTGATCTGGCGACTGGCGTTATCGACGCACTAAAAGATGAGAGTCGAAAAGAGAAGTTAACGGCGCCGCACGTCGTCGCTTACGCGGCCGGAAGTTTCGCCGCAGCGGAAACAGTCACGCGTCTGAAGCAGGCGAACGTGAACGGTGTATTCTTTATGGGAAGTGCGACCGATTTGTTGGCGATGATGAAGGAAGCGGCTAATGTTAACTGGTTTCCCCAGATCTTCGTGCAAAGCGGAACTGCAAGCCAGGCGCTATTCGACGCGCCCGCTGGGTTCGACGGAAAAGTCTTCTGCACGTTCCCGACTGGTCCAGTCGATCAGACTGAAGAAGCGATAAGAGAGTTTCGTTTGCTGGGAGAAAAGTATAAGTTAGCTCCGAAACATCTCGCGGCTCAGATTTCGGCTTTTAGTTCCGCCAGGATTTTGATTGAGGCTTTGAAACGAACAGGCAAGGACTTGAGCCGCGAGAAACTTATCCAGGCGCTCGAAGGCTTTTACAACTATCAGGCCGGATTGACGCCTCCAATAACCTACGGCCCCAATCGTCGCATCGGGGCGATGGGCGCATACATCGTCATGGTCGATCTGAAAGAGAAGAAATTTGTGCCCGTCAGTGGCTGGGTTGGGATCAATTGAACCAGTGCGCTAATGGGCCAGTGTATTTCTATCGAAGTTCAGAGTACACACCAAAACCTATTCGGCCCGAGATTTCACTTGCATTAGGTCCAATCCAATGTTAATAAAACCGCTGAACTTATTCTCTGTCTCTGTACATAACCTGCTCTGCCCAGAGCCGCTCTGATTCAGCGTTTGCGAAACTGATATGAGGCCTCAACACCCAGAGGTGATCATGCACATAAACTCTGACAGCCATTGAGAAGCCTGCTAGAGTTGTTTTTCGGATGCTGTTGCCACCTTGTCAACGAATGCCAAGTTCCGGCAATAACGTTACGATGGGCCACTTACAACTTAAAAGTTGGCACATCCTCCTCTGAGGTGCTGGAAAAAAGATCGAGGGTATCAAAGTGACCCAGCGACAACGCAGACAAATGTTAATCCAGACTGTGGTTCTTAGCCTTTCTCTTTGCGGTGCCGTGATTGGGATTCAAAGCCTTGCTCAAGAGCAGACGGAGGGGCTGATAAGAGTAAATTTGGGTGATGTGTTTGAACGCGGCGTCACGAAGATTGAAGAAGCCGATCTCGCAAAGCTACCGTCGATACCACAAGGGTTTGTGTCGCTAAACAGAAAAGCTTACGTGGTGTCGACTACCGCGGTTGCGTCGGGTCCATACGATGCGATTTTTAAACTGAACTCAGGCATGGATGAGCAAGATTTCCGGAAGCTGCGAGTGCTGCACCTTGAGCCCGATGAATTCGATCCGGACAGTTATGTTTGGGTTGATCGCACTGCTGCGTCTGATCACCCAGAGCCGTCCCACGATTTCCGTCAAAAAATGATCATTGGCCATAGCACTGAATTACACTCCGGCATTTATATGGTTGCTAAGCTGGTTCCTAAGATCGAAGGGAATGCGGACCTGGAAATAACAGCGAAGAGCACGCCCGATCAGGTGCAGATGCCGGGCAACGTTACATTTTCGATCTCCGTGAAGAACAACGGTCCTAATGGCGCAACAAACGTCGGAGCCAAGATGGATCAATCACGCGTCGGAGGCTACTTCATTTCTGCGACACCAAGTCAGGGAACCTGTAAATATTTCCGGAGCGGCGTGTATTGCAAGTTGGGCCAGCTTGCTGTGGGGGCTGCCGCGACAATAAAGCTCACAGTTGAGCCGGAGCCGGATTTCGCGGGATCGTATGAAAGTACTATGCGGGTGGCTGGAAATGAGAAAGACAGCAACCTCGAAAACAACCAGACCAAAGGAACGGTGCTAACGATCAAGGACCCTAACGAACCGCCTGTGGTTGGATTGGAGTACGGTCCTCCCCAACGATTCTTCCAGCAAGGCGAAACCATTCACCTAAAGGCCACGGCTAGCGATCCTGATGGCTCGATCAAGAAGGTTGAGTTTTTCGATGCCTATTCCAAGGGGAGCCTGGGTGTCGGTGCCTCCACCAATGACAAAGACTTCACCCTAAGCGTCAGCGAACTAGCTAATGGTGAGCATTCCCTGATTGCTGTGGCCACGGATGATCGCGGCCGCGAAACGGCGTCCTATCCGCAGCAGGTCTTTGTGAATGGACCAATCCAGGTGAGAATCCTGGAACCAAAGGCTAAAGCTCTGTTGAAACCTGGTGAAGATCTGACTCTGACGGCCGAAGCCGTTAATGGATACGTCAAGACCTTGGAGTTCTTCTTTACACACGGAACCTCGCTTGGTCAGGCAACACGGGCTGAAGACAATCGGTTCACTCTTAAGTTGCGTGATTTGAGAAGATCGATCTACACAATCGAGGCCGTAGCGAAAGACGAGTCGGGTTTGATCTCGAAATCACCGCCGATCGAGTTCACGGCGTCGCACCAGCCGATGGTTAAAATCGCAGCGCCCGCCGAAGGATCTGGTTTGATAGCACCAGCGAACATCGAAGTAAGCGTCAATTGCGAGAGTGTTGGCGCGCTGTTTTATGCCGTCGAGGTTTACGCGAATGGCGTGTTGATCAAGCAAGGCTCGACATCAAGGGAAGGGAAATACATTTTCAACTGGACAGACGTAAAGGCGGGTAAATACACACTCAAAGCCGTGGCGATTGACGATTTTCGAACGCGGGGTGAGTCGTCTGAAGTCAATATTGTCGTCAAAGATCGCAACTTGAAGAATCAATAGAGCTACAAGGTGCCTCAGTGAAGTAGCAGTTCAGGCTTACCACCAACGAAGAATGCCCCGTCGCTATTGCAGGTAGCGACGAGGCCGTTCAGAACCAACTCTCTGCCACTCGAAGCGCAAAGATTTGTTCCGATCCACTGCGAATCTTAGCGTAAACGTTGGCAGGGCTCAACCGACGATTAATCGAGAGGCCCATGCGCAACAACACCACTCAACGCGAACAATCCACCGTATCCTCCGACGCAAGGAGAGCAACTAATCTTAACCGCCGGGCTATCGTGCTCGCGTTGACGATCGCTGCGGCTGTACTCGCGATCATTCTTCCCTCGTCGAGTCTTTCCTCGGCGGTCCGGCCCTCTCCACATCGAGCGGACATTGATCGTCAGGCGTCTGCGACTCGGCAAAGTGCAGAGCGGCTTCAGAAGGATTCTAGTGGCGTTGCGCCGCTCATCAACATCAAAGCTGCGCTTGGGCTCACCGCGGCAGACACGTTATTCGTGCCAGAACCTTTACAAAGTGGCGGCACTCAAGTCATTGTGAATTTCGACGACGTGCCGCCCTTCACCAACGTCGAGAACCGTTATCCCCACGTTAAATTTTCATCGCCACTAAGAACGATTGAGGCTAGGGACTACTGGGCTCCTCCCACTAGCCATCCAAATACAGCTTCGCCTTGTTGTGATTTAAATGCAGGTTTTGCTGATTTCATTGCGACCTTTCCGCAACCAGTGAACGATCTTTCCTTCACGGTCAACGCGCCGGATAAAATCGGACCCATCGCACTAGTAGATCTCTATCAAAACGGAGCACGGACGCTGACAAATCACACAGTTCATGGCAACGGGATATTTGACATACCGTCTGTCAATTTTAGTGGGTTCAAGAGCATTACTAAGGTAGTTGTGCATGACGTCACAGATCCTCTTGGTTTAGGTTATGACAATTTTGCTTTCATCGTCCCAGCGCCGACGCCCACGCCTACGCCGACACCAACGCCCACTCCCACTCCTCCTCCTCCGCCCACAAATTTGAAAGCGACTCCGGACGAGGAAGCTGTCAATCTTCAGTGGACTGCCTCCCCAGGAGCGACGGGTTACATCATTAAGAGAAGTCACACTCCCGCTGAGAGTGATGCGTTCAAACGAAGCACTATTACGGCTCTCATGGCAGAAGATGGGAGTCCAATGAATATTCTGGACGTGATCACGACCAACGCTACCTCACTGGTCGATACAAATGTAACTGCCGGCATTCGGTATGAGTACAGAGTGGCGGCAATGGGGTCTGGCGGAACAGGTGCTGACACCGATCCTGTCTGGGCTGAGCCTCTCGACAGGAGTAACTGTTCGTACGAGGCTAAGACCGACGTCACCGTAGGACAGATAATCCCTGTCTCGGGTGGTGGCTGGACCATGACGTACGAGATTTCGCAGAACGATGGTCTGGTTATTAGAGATGTAAAGCTGAACGGCAGATACATGGCCGCGCGTATCAGTGTTCCTTACTTTGTGGTCGACACTCAAACGTCAGGGCAGAGTCCGGGACCAAGACGCGGAGAATTGATGCGCAACGGTACAAGCGGCGGGCTACGTAGCAAACTAGTGATCTTACACCCGCCCAAAAGCGGCGTTGAGAACCCTGGCGGACTGTTTTTCCATGCGGTCTATGCGATTGACAAGATGCCGGGCTCGCCGAAGGCCTGTCTCCTGATAGCGCAAGACTTCCAGTTCTTTCAGGTCAGTACGAGCGACTATAATCCTCCCTACTGGACTGGGCCATGTGAGCCGAGCGAGACCATCAAGGATTGCGCAAAGTTCCGGCCCATGATCCATTACCAATTCAGTTCGCCCTCCAACCAGGAGTCGCTCAAGAGGATCGAGATTCCGCAAAGACACCACTATTCAGTCGGAAAGAGTAGCAACGAGCCGGCTTCGCATCGTGCCGGATTATTCCGGGACGCCGATGGATGGCTAAACATGCGTAGAAAAATGGGGTTTGAGGTCGCGAGAAATCCGATCGTCCAGGAACTTTGGGGACGTGGTATTTCAAATGGACAAGCAGCTGGTCATACGAATGGACCATGCAGGGAAGACGGACCCTTCGATAACCTCCACCAGACGTGGAAGGATCATGTTTTAACTCCACCCCTGAATTTCACTAACTTTACCGTTCCCATCATCGGTGTGCCCATCCCCGATGGGACCGTCGGACCCGGTTGTCCTGAATGTGTGCATATGCATTGGCGTTGGGGCAGCGAGTTTGACGACAAGCCCTTCGGAGGGCCCTTTCCACTCGTGTACCCGCCGGCTTCCGGTAATCCGCCGGTTGTGCGTAATCCGAATGCCTCATTAGAGGTAGCCATCGTCAGATGGAGAAGCGGAGAGGAAGATCCCACCGATTATCGCAGCCTTTTTTGTTCCGGCTTGGAACCGATACCAGCCAATCCCAACGAGTCGCCCGTCTTTTGGTACGTAGCAAGTTCCACAAAATCAGACGACTACATGTTCTGGCATACCGGCTGGTATCGACCTGTCGAGCAGCTTCTGAGCAATGTGAAGCTGTCGCTCACGGCCGAGTCGACCGCACCACAGGTAGCTACACAGGATGGTCCGTTGTCCTTCGACCTGGGCGATGTTTTTGAGCCCGGAGAAAACCATGTGGAGATCATAAATTCCGCAACACTTCCGCCGCTTCCTCCCGGGTATGTGTCGCTTAACAACCTCGGGTATCTAATCACGACTGAGGCTGAAGCTACCGGTCCCGTGATGATCGACTTCGGCGCAGTCTCAATCAACGACCAAGCCACTTTTGACAATCTCAGGATCTTTCATGGTGTGCCTGATGCGTTCGATCCTGAAAAGATGGTGTGGGTTGATGTGACGATACTGCCCCCGAATTCGCCCGCCCCGAACTTCTCAAATCGGATTCTGACGAGCAAAACGCCTGGCCTGGGTTTCTTTGCAATCGGGAAACTGGTCCAGGTAGTTCCGCCGAATACGAATCACGTGAATCTCTCAGTGACCTCAACGGATGGTCCTGATCCCGTGATATCTGATAATCAATTGACCTATACGATTACAGTAACCAACAACGGTCCCCAAACAGCCACAGAGGTGGCTCTGCGGAACACTCTCTCGCAATTCGCAGGCTTTGACTCGGCAACAGCTAGTCAGGGAAGTTGTAAAGCTATCCGCGCTGAGGTCTATTGCAATCTCAATACGCTTGGCGTCGGTGCTTCGGCGACTGTGACTTTAAAAGTGCTGCCTCGCCACGGATCCACAGGCAATCTCGAGGTTGAGAATGCCGTGACTGTGCGAGCCGCAGAACTGGAGGACGATCCGTCGAACAACACGTCGGTGCTAACCACTACTGTCCTGCCGAATTCGAATATTGCTCCGGTGATTGTTCTTAACACAAGCTCGGGGCAACTGCTTAGTGGTCCGGCTTCGCTCCAACTGACCGCTACCGCGACAGATGCCGACGGCTCGATTCAAAAGGTAGAGTTCTTTGACAATAAAGAGTTCATCGGTCTTGGTGTTCCAACCGGAGGCGGCGGCTATGCGTTTACAGCGACGCTTCAGCCCTGTAATCCTTCGGAAAATCACCACGATCAGGACGATCATCATGCACTACCGTGCGGATCGCATGCACTGGTGGCCCTTGCGACTGACAATGGCGGAAAGTCGACCGTCTCTAACACCTCGGTCGTGTTCGTTAACGGCGCGGCCAACGTGAGTATTACGAGTCCGGCGTCCGGCTTGATTACGGACCCGGGCGGAACCCTGACGATTTCGGCCACCGCCACAAACTCCACGGGTTCCATTTCGGAAGTAGAGTTTTTTGCGAGCCAGACCTCTCTGGGCCATGGTGTGCTTAACGGTCAGAACCAGTATGTGTTTTCCTGGACCAACTTGCCTGCGGGCCAGTTCAATATCGTGGCGGTGGCAAGGGATGCTAACGACGTACCCTCCAAGTCGGCTCCTGTCACAGTTAAGATCGGTACTCCGCCGGTAGTTTCTATGCTCACTCCGATCGATGGAACGACCTTTCCGTCATCAACGAACGTTGGCCTATCGGCAACTGCCACCTCGACGAGCACTTCGATCGATAAAGTGGAATTCTTTGCAAACGGTGTATCGATTGGAACGGGCGTTGGTCTGGACGGACGTTTCCTGTTGACGTGGCGTCAACCGGCGGATGGACTTTACGCCATCACCGCTGTGGCCACTGACGTTTTGGGTCTGACCACGACCTCAACTGCGGCGAATATCGGAATCAACACCCAGGCTCGTCCCGGTGTAACTGTTTGGTTCGACGACGCACTCCCTCCAGGCGCAGTGCCGCTCTCAGACGAAGACGGAACAGTCAACAACAATTGGTACTGGGTGAATGGAAATCCCGGAGCTTTTTCCGGATCGAAGTCGCATCAATCGCGAAACTTCAGAGGTGCGACGGGAAACACCGTCCACTCACACTCTTTTCAGGGCGCCACTTTTAAGCTCCAGGCCGATTTGAACGACTTACTTTTCACGCACGTCTTCCTCGATATCAACAACAGGCCCCGCGAGATCATGTTGGAGTGGAAAGATGCCACTGGCTGGGAGCATCGTGCCTATTGGGGCGACAACGTAATCAACAGAGGAGTGAACGGAACCGGAAGCCGCAAGTACATGGGACCATTACCGAAGGCTGGACAGTGGGTGCGTCTCGAAGTCAAAGCCGGACATATCGGCTTAGGCGGCGCCGAGATCGATGGAATGTCACTCGTTCTTGATGGCGGACGAGCAACCTGGGACTTCGCAGGCAAGGTCTTTTCCATTTATCCCAATGGGACGCCAACTCTCGGCGGCGATACTGATTGGGTAAACGGAGCTGTCCCTGCGGGCGCAACTTCCTTTGAGCAGGACTCTACCTGGAACTGGGTTAGTTGTACCGTCGCCACGAAGTGTCATGAAACAAAGAATATCCCGGTCGGCGAAGGAAAGTTTCGCCAGCATTACTTCACTGGCGCAACCCCGCAGTTGGTTAATCCGGGTGACATATTGTTTACGCAGGTCCAATTGATTGAGCCAAGTTTGAGACCCGATCAACTTGTTATTCAGTGGCACGACGGCAAGGATTGGCATCGTGCGTACTGGGGCGCTAACTATCAGACTCTCGGACAGGACGGGACTGAGAATTGGCGTTACATGGGTGGACTTCCCGCTGGATTCTCGTGGGTGAGGTTAGAGGTGCCCGCCAGTTATTTAGGATTAGAAGGAAAGTACGTGTCGGGCATGGCCTTTGGCGTCTACAGAAAGTCCGACAACGTTCACGTGGTCTGGGGAAGATCCGGAAAGGCAGCAGTTGCCACGACCGTCGTGCCTGTCTTGTCGTCGCTGACGGGCGTGTCAAGGTTCTTCCATAAGGATTTTGGGTATTACTACTCGACCAAAAACATTCCGCTGAATGAAAGTAACGATCGGCAGGATGGGGTGAAGTTCTTTGTCCATGCTGACCAGGCTGCCGGCACGGTCCCGTTCCATCGCTTTGTAAATGTTGATCCCAACAAGCGGGAGTTCTTCTATTCCAAATGCAAGGCGTGTCCGACTGCGTCAGTTTGGAAGTACGATGGGATCGCATTCTATGTGTATCCGGATGACTCGACGCCCGGTGTAGTCCCACTGTATCTGTTTCACAGCAACACGATTGCGAATCGCTACTTCCTTACCACAAATGAAAGTGAAGGGAATGCGCTCGGCTTCGCGCCGGACGGACCCTGGGCTTATGTTCTTCCATCAAATCCCACGGTGCCTACACGTCCTTACTTTTTAACTCGACAAACATGCAAGTTGAGCTGGCTCGACACGTCCTTCAACGAAACAAAGTTCAGGATCGAGATTCAGGATCTGCAAACATTCGCTTGGAATTTCGTCGCCGAGGTTGGTCCAAACGTCACGGAGTACCCAACGTGCGGCAGCGGCGGTGAGGAGGGGCAAGCAGTATTTAGTCGCGACGATCTTGATGGCTCGGAGCGCGACGGCGCTCCTGTTTCGGGACCGAATGCTTCCAATGCTGAGCCGGCTGCATGCTGTGTCTTTCCGAACTTCCGAATCTTTGCGGTAAATGACCTGGGAGACTCACAGTCGTCAAATGAAACCCGTCCACCAACCGGAAGAATCTGCAAGGGCTGCATTCGCATAGCTAGTGCTGGTGAGGAGTCGGTGGGCGATCCTGCGCTAAGCGACCCGCCTAACGTCGAAATAGTTGGCCCGGTTGAAGGACAGGTAGTGCCAAAGGACCTTGCAATACTTGCGAACGCATTCGACCTCGACGGTAACGGTAGCCTCACAAAAATGGAGTTCTACTCAAGTGCTTTGAAGCTAGGTGAACTTACCGGCCCAGCACCGTATAACTTCATTTGGACAAATGCACCCACCGGCCCCCATACGTTGACCGTAGTAGCAACCGATGGGTCAGGCGTAACGACAACTTCAGCGCCGGTTCATATCACAGTGACGGGCGCGCCGACCGTTTCCTTAACTACTCCAACATACGGAGCAGTGGTTGACGCTCCAGGAAGCATTCCGCTTCAGGCTACAGCCTCGGATCCCGATGGCACCATCGCAAAGGTGGAGTTTTATAACGGCGAAATAAAACTCGGGGAAGACACTACAACGCCGTACTCTTTTGCCTGGAACAACGTTCAAGCCGGCACTTACAACATCAGCGCTAGAGCGGTCGATAACCTTGGGCTGGCGGTGACATCCGGGCCTGTTCAAGTGATTGTGAATACTGCTCCGACAGTAACGTTGGTCTCGCCAACAAACGGACAGATCCTTACGGCGCCTGCGGCCGAGGTGCTTCTGATGGCAGACGTCGTCGATGCTGACGGCAGCATTCAGAAGGTCGACTTCTATCAGGGAACTACACTCTTAGGTACTTCAACAACGGTTCCCTACAGCTATAACTGGACTAACGTTCCCTTCGGCAACTACAACATCACCGCGAAGGTGATGGACAACAGGAACAAAGTCACGACTTCCGCGCCGCACAACCTGATTGTCAACGCGGCGCCGAGCATCAGTATTACGAGTCCTGCCAATCAGGGAATGGTGACGCCGTCGTCGAACCTGGTCATCAACGCCAACGCCACCGATGCTGATGGAACGATCACGCAGGTGGAGTTCTACCAGGGCACAAGTCTCATCGGAACAGACAGCACTTCACCCTATTCGGTGACGTGGAACAATGTTCCGTCAGGCTCCTATCTGCTTAACGCGAAAGCGACGGACAATCGGGGCTCAACCACGACGTCGGCGCTAGTAACTATTACGACTCCCGTCTTCTTCGACGACTTCAACGACAATTCGTTGAATGCGAGCAAGTGGACGGTCGCCGCTCCGGGATCACCTGCGGTCATTAGTGAGCAGGATCAACAATTAAAGATTACATTGCCTGCAAACACCGCAACCTACAACGGAATCGTTTCCAACGCTGCTTACGATATACGTGGCGCGACTGTGCAACTTGAACTTGTGCAGTCAGTGAGTCAGGCCGGTTGGGCCGAGAACATGCTCAAGATCGAGAAGGACGCTCAGAACTATCTGTTGATAGATACCGGTGCAGGGAATCTGTTGCTCCGGTCCATGGTCAACGGGATTAACGACCAGTTGGTTATTCCTTACGATGCTGTGGCACATCGCTACTGGCGCATTCGACATGATGCGGGTCCGAATGCTATCAATTTCGAAACCAGCCCTGACGCGCTCATATGGACCAGTCGAAAGACTGCCGTTGCCGGGTTTTCTCTAACGTCGGTGAGGTTTAGTCTTTTTGCCGGCGCATATGGGACCGGAAATGCTACTCCGGGCCAGGCAATCTACAACGATTTCCAACTCATCGCGGGTGCCACAACACTCATTGCAGATGACTTTGATGATAACGCATTAGACACATCAAAATGGATCACCAATAACCTGTTCAGCGGTTTCACCGATAACTCGCTGCCGATGAACGAAACAGCTCAACGGCTGGAGATCGGTCCTCTGTTGCTAAATGCAAGCGGTTCGCACTATAGAGGAATTCGCACCACGAACACTTACGACTTTACGGGTGGCACCGCCTCAGTAGAACTGGTTCAATCCGCCTCTTCGGCAACTGAGGGCGACGCTATGTTTACGGTTGGTCTCAACGTCGACAATTATTACCGCCTGTATGTTAGCGGCGGGAACCTGTTTGGCTTGAAAAAGATTGGCAGCATTAAGACCACGCTGTTTACAATTCCATACGATCCGGTCAATCATAAGTACCTGCGAATCCGTCACGATGCGCTCGCAAACACGGTGATTCTGGAAACTGCGCCTGGCAATGGATCCGGACCGGGCATGTGGACACAGCGGTACAACCAACTGTGGAGTGCCGCAGTGCAGTTGCCGTCTACTTTGTTTGAACTTAAAGGTGGTACGTGGCAACCAGAAGCAAATGCTGCGGGCAAGGTTATCTTTGATAACTTCTTGGTAACCAAGTAGGGTGAGAAAAGCGTAGCGATTAATCTTGTCTTCACCGCGTGCACGCGATTGCCCCCTCGTTAGCAACCACATTTCGCAGGGTGGAGCGGTTGGGTCGGGATAAAATCAATGATGCGGCTGTTGATTCTATTAACCCTGTTCACTCTGATGCTGGCGACGTTCGGAATCCTGACCCGCGCCGAAGACCGGAGTGTTCAGGACGAAAGGGCGAAGGGCTGGCGCGGGTTGGTGCCGTTGCACGCTACTCGTCGCGACGTCGAAGGCCTCCTTGGGGCGCCAAAGACGCCCGGAGGATCAACTTACGAACCAGACAAGCAGTATATTTATGTTGAGTACTCGGATGGACCTTGTGAAAAGGGATGGCCTTATGGATGGAACGTTGAAAAGGACACTGTCACAAGCATCTGGGTTAGTGCCAAAGATGGTGTCTTTCTGGCCGGTTTGAAAATCGACGAAAAAAAGTACCAGAAATATACTGAGGGTCACATACAGAATCGAGTTCATTACGTTAATTACGAGGAAGGAATCGACATTCTCGTTGATGACACGACGATCGCGATCGTAAAAGGCTTTTATTACATGCCAACGACGTCTGATGAAAAGCTGCGTTGTCCCGACGCAAAAAACCGGCTGCCAGTAGGACGCAAGCAGGCCGACTCATTTGGTAAGTTCGACGAATACGGCGATCTTAAACCAACACACGAACGCTACCGGCTAGATACTGCGGCGTCGTATGCGGTTTCAGTTACTGACTCCGAAATCTACATCATCGCGTACGCGGGGCGTGAGGCTCATCCGGGTGAAGCGGAGACGCGTGCATCATGTGCCCGGGAATACCTGATCAAGGAACATAAGATCAGCGCCGAAAGAATTCGCGCAATCGATGGAGGTTATCGTGAGCAACGCCTGGTTGAGATCTATGTAGAGCCGAAAGACGGAGACATTCCGCTGGCAAGACCAAGCCTTCGACCGAGCAAGGTTAAGATTGTCCAGCAGAAGAACCCGGCCCGATGTCAGTTGATTACATCGGCGTGAAGAGCAGATCGAGGGGAGTTAACATGAAGAAAGCAACAGGGATCGTTTTATTAGTCATCGCGACGTTATTCACCGCTGGGTACGAGGCCACGGCCCAAACAAGCAAGACGACGAAAACGCAAACGAAAGTCGTTTACGCGTGTCCGATGCATCCGGAGGTCACGTCGACGAAGCGTGGTGCGAAGTGCCGGAAGTGCGGAATGAATCTGCGACGAACGAAGACAGAGGTCGCGCACGTGCCGCCCGAGATTAACCCAGTTGACCCCGCCGCTGATCCTTCAACTCCCAAAACCGAAAGTTATTCTTTCAGTGCAGCGAAAATCCCACACGCTCGCGTGCTCGATCAAAACGGGAAGCAACTTAACTTCTACAACGATCTAATTAAAGGCAAGAGCGTAGCGATCAATTTCGTCTTCACGACATGCACCGCGATTTGCCCGTCGTTAGCCGCGACGTTTCGCCGGGTGCAGCAGGAAGCACGCACGCGCGGACTCGACGTACAACTAATCTCGATCAGCGTCGATCCGACCGTCGACACTCCCGAACGATTGCAGGATTTTGCGAAAAAGTTCAAAGCCGAACCCGGTTGGACGTTCGTCACCGGTGACAAATCCGAGATCGATGCGTTGCTCCAGGCGCTGGGAGCCGGCGTCACCAACAAAAACGATCACACGCCGATGGTTCTCATCGGCAATGAAGCCGCTGACCAGTGGACGAGAGCGTACGGATTGTCGTCACCTGCGAAGATTCTCGATCTCATTCAATCCGCTTCGTCTCGCAAGTAGCCATAACGCGTAGTTAAAGAGTTTCTAAAAACGATCTTGCAAGACTGCCAGCCAGCTGCGCTTCGAGATAGCGTCTGAGATACTGCCCGGGATAACCGATGACGTCCGACTCGGGAATGAACGTACGCCGGAAATGGACCAAATGGCTGACGGTCGCGCGCATCCCGATCGGATCACACCACGAGGTGTCAATCTCCACCGATGGATCGGAAAGATTACACGCCATCATCAACTATGTATCGAGTGATCCGGCTGCCGCGTGACGCACGCCGCCCGGTCCAGCCGTATTCACCATTAGAATGGCCCACTGCGCACCGCCGGCACTTGTCGCGAACGCTTTATTGCCTTCGATGATGTAACCGTCATCGACTTTCTCGACGCGCGTTCCAAACCTGACTGGTTCACCGGGTTTACGCGCCTGCGGCTCGCCACTCCACGCGACCCACTTTTCACCGCGCTGCACCACACCCTTGAACCAGCGCGCCTTTTGTTCTTCGGTGGACATGCCGTCCAGCAACACGAGTGAATTGACGTGGCCTTCCCAGCAACGTGCAAGTGAAAGATCAACGCGCGCGATCTCCTTGGTCATCCACAACGTGAAGACGTCGCCGGCGTATGGACCAAGCCCGAGTCCGCCATACTCTTTCGGGACCACCGGAGCGTGAAGTCCGGCGCGGAAGAGGTCGTCAAAATCTTCAAATGGAAACGTGGCGGTGCGATCGTATTGGGCGGCGCCGCGGAGCGAAGTTCTCGCGGGCCAGGACGCTCACGCGGTTGATTAGGTCCTGCTGCTCGCTGGTCAGTTCGAGCTGGCTATAAGTGTCGTTTGTGTCGGTTGTTAGCATTTACACGGAGATTGCGTCGGGCAGCGTGGACAACTCGACGCCATTCGTCGATGGCGGAGCGGACAGGATAGCGATGACCGAAGTCTCAGCCATAACAAAATTGCGCTAACGGGAGTTAACGTTTGGAGTCGTAAAACTACTGGCTGGATTAGCGAGCCGGGCGTCGTACTTGTCGTGAGAATTCAGCCGTAGACATTTAGAGCGGCGCAACTATACTTGGCTTAATGGTATAGTTCAATAAAAATGTAGAGTCATCAAAGATCACACGTTTGGGAGACGCTTCAATGGACACCACCTTCGCATTGTTGCCGCCTGCGCCTGCACATAATCCGGTCAAGCAGGCCACCGCGCGGGCCAATGAGCTCGGCGAGAAATCGATCGCGACAACATTGGGTTACTTCGCCACGATGCCGGCATCGACCGGAATCATCGCCAATCCGGTCTTATATCATCAGCCCGTTGACTGTAACGGCACAACGATCACGCTAGACATCAGGTCATTCACAATCCGTGGTGTTATACCCGAAGCCGACATCGTGCGCGGCAGCGCGGGACCAATCGACGTAATTTTTGTTGGTCTTTTCAGCGGTGCGGGTGAATCTCTCGATTCAACGTACACGAAAGAGAAGCTGGCGGGCTTTATCGATCACCAGTTTTTCGAAAGCCTGGGCACGCGCGAGGACGGCAAATTTCGAGGAGGATCACTGCTAGAGGAACTAGCTGCTTTCGTCAAGAAGTATCCGGGCAATGGTCCCGAAGTAGCAATCCAATATTTGGCGGCGCTCGAAAAGGCGCGCCTGGTGCATGCCGAACCGCAGGACCACGGCGTGCACGACGATCGCGATCCAGTTTCGCTGCTAGTGGAAATGATTAGTCTTCATATGCGGAACGTTGCCGCTGGTGGTGTCTCTGCGTATCTGAACCACTTGCTGGCGACAAATCCGCAAGCGACAGAACGCGATCTCGCCGCTGCGGCGAATGAGTTTATCGCCGCTGAAGTTGCCGAAGGACGAAACGCATTCGAGATCTCCTACAGTCTCATCCTGGGTCGTCATGCGAATGAACACGAGCGTTTGATACTTGAACGCATGGGCACGATCCAGATCCATCACGGGTCGGCGGGTTCGAGCATGGTCGCGCGCTACATGGCGACGTTGCATACACTTTCTGCTTCCGACTTTTTCGTCGCTTCACAAATGGCGCTCGACGGCGCGCGTCACTTTGGCGCCATTCACGACATGTCTGATTTCGTCCAGGAACTTGAAGCGTTACCAGCCGACAAACGTGCCGATCACATTCGTCAAAAGATGTTGGGTGGGGGACTGCCGACCTTCGGACATCCGGAGATTTCAGCCGCCGGAAGAGGAAACCAGGTCCAACAGGATCCGCGGCCGGCCATCTATATCGATCCTGTTTTCAAAGCGATCGACGCCGGTAAGTTGACGATCTCACCGCGCCAGCGCGAGCGACTCGCGATCGCGCGGCTCATTTATCTAACTGCGTTTGTGAACGGAGTGCTGAAGGCTGACAGGCAGGACGAACCGCCTTTGCGGCTTACGGCGAACACAGATTTTGGCGCCTGGTGTGTGCAGGAAGCACTCGGAATCGAAGAAGAGGACCGCACGCTGTTGACGTATATCTTCCGCGGTTTTGGTTGGATGATGGACGCGCGCGAACAACTGCAACAAAAGATGATTCGTCCGGTTATCGCTCCTGATCCACAGATCGTCCCCAAGCCAAACGACGATTCGACGATTCCTACGTTAGTCGAGCGTGTTCATCGTCGATTGATTACAGCAGAACCGTTCAGTGCTCAGTAGCTCGCGCGCCCCGTTACATGCCGATTCCCTTGAGGTGGTAGCGTCCGGTGTCGTAGTAGCGTTCGACGTCGACGATATTGATGGTGCCCTGGACGGTGGCGATGTCGACCAGTGAAAGCTCGTACGCCGGCGCAACACCGCGCACCGAAACCATCTTTCCGAACTCTTTCGCCGCGACTGCCTCCGCTGCTCGCGCACCAAACAGCATTCCCATAACCCGGTCGATCGGACTTGGTTGTCCACCACGTTGCGGGTGGCCCAACACGACTGCTCGCGCTTCATACGGCGTCTCGCTTGCGATTCTTCTGGCCAGTACTTCGCCGATCCCGCCGAGTCGCACGTGGCCAAACGCATCATGCCGATCGTCGATCGTCACTATCTCACCATCCTCAGCTCGCGCGCCCTCGGCGACGACGATTACCGAATAGCGCGGGCGCTGATCAACACCCCGGCTTAAATCCGATTCGCCCAAACGTTCGCGTAGTAAATGAAACACGCGTTCATAGCGAAACGGATGTTCGGGGATCAGTATCAGGTGCGCCTGTCCGGCGACGCCCGACCACAGCGCCAGATGACCAGCATGCCGTCCCATCACTTCCACGATCTGCACCCACCCGTGCGATCCTGCGGGCGTGCGTGATCGCTCGATCACTTCGGAGACGTTTCTTAGCGCGGTGTCGAAACCGAGTGTGTAGTCGGTGCCGTTGAGATCTTTGTCGATCGTTTTTGGAATGCCGACGATGTGGCAGCCACTCGGCGCGAGTTTCGCTGCAACGCCGAGCGTGTCTTCACCGCCGCAAACAACGAGCGCATCGAGTTTCAGTGCTTCAATGTTCTCGAGTACTTCATGCGATCGATCAATCGATTCGCCATCTTCGTTCACCTGCCGAAACGGATTGGTGCGCGAAGAGCCGAGATTGGTGCCGCCGTCGCGGTCCCAGCGACGAACCATCTCGCGATTCAGTTTCAGCACGCCTGGCGCGGGATTCATCAGGCTGCGCCAACCGTCAAACAATCCGACGACTTCGAGTCCGAGTTCAGACCCGCGATAAACAAGACCTTTTATAGCGGGGTTCAATCCGGGCGCATCACCGCCGCCCGTCAAGACCCCGACGCGCATCTCAGCCATCTCTTTTCGTTTTTTCCTCTTGCCTTAAATGACCTCTGCGTTCAGAGTATGACGCGATAGCAGAACCCGCAACTCCATATTCAAACAATTTTGAGGATGACGTTCATGAAACGCTGGGAAATACATCTTCTTGTTACTGCGACACTGTTGGCCCTTACTGCTTCAATCGTCTTTGGCTCCATGGTCCAGGACAAGCCTGTCATTGTAACAGGCTCGGATCTGACGCGGCTCGTGCCGAATAGTTACTATTTCAAAGGTCAGAGCGCTCCCACGCAGATCCGTAACACGGCCGCCGCAAGATTCGGCACGGATCGATATGTCATCGTCGGACTGGTTGATACTTCGGGTTACTCCGCGGAAATTCGCGCTAAGTATGAAGGTTTCTTCATCACGGATTCGCCGATCAAAGTGAATGGAGAGGCGCTGCCGACCGGAGCTTATGGGTTTGGTTTTTCAAATGACGGAAAGATGAACGTGATGGACCTTTCGGGAAAGGACGTCCTCTCGGTATCGTCAACTAACGACAAGGCACTTCGGCGCCCGCGACCATTAATGATGACGAGGTCGGACGATGAAATTCGTTTTTATAGTCGCCGGGATTACGTCGTGATCACAGCCAATTGATTTTTTGTGAGTCGATCAAGCGGTATCCTGCTCCATCCCACCTCGTCCCCGAGCCGTTTTGGCATCGGCGATCTCGGACCGGAGCTTACAAGTTCATCGATTTCCTCGTCGAGGCCGGTCAGACGTTGTGGCAGGTATTGCCGCTGGGGCCGACCGGCTACGGCGACTCGCCTTACGCTTCTTACTCCGCATTCGCGGGCAACACGCTGCTAATCAGTCCGGAACGTCTGGTGGACGAGGGGTTATTGGACCATGGTGATCTTGAAGAAACCCCAGTTGGTCCAGTCGACTACGGTTGGGCTCATCAACTTAAAGACAAGATCCTCGCGAGTGCTTATTAAGTTTTCGTTAATACGAATGACGCGACTCTTCGCTCCGAGTTTGAAGCGTTTGTGCGGCAGCAGTCTTACTGGCTCGACGACTATGCACTTTTCCGAATGCGAGTGCTTCAATTTGGGCGTCAGTCGCAAATAGGGCGGTTGCACCGTTGCAGGATGTTCTGGGATTGGGCGGCGAGGCGCGGATGAACCTTCCAAATAGCAACGAAGGGAACTGGATTTGGCGTTACAAACCGGGGCGAATTGCCAATAATTGCCGAGGATCTCGCTTATACCGGCACGCACGACAACGACACTGCGGTCGGTTGGTTTAACAGTGTCGCCGGCGAAGGCTCCCTCCGAACTCGGTGTTATTACTGCTGAAGTTAATGAGTTGCGTGACGAGTTGGGGTTTCCGAACTCCAAAGCCGCTAATCCATCACGATTTTGTCACATGTTTAGAAAAAGAATCGAATGTGCGGTTCCGCACAAGAAGTTTAACCCGTTATGTGTTATTAAACATCCTCTCCTAAATAAAGAACCCCCTGGTAGTGCGGCAACATTTAACGCAATAGGGACCGATCCCGAAGGATCACAGTATGCGTAAAGCAAGAACGTGGGCTGCTTGTCTAGGTGTTTTGGTTTTTGTCACACTCACCATTTCATCCGCTCGTGCGGATTCGTTCTCTGCCGTCGACTTGGTGACGCTGAACAATAGCGAAGGCCACCACCTGAATTTCCGCGACGAAGTTCGATCCGCCGTGCCTTCTCTTTTTGCTGAGTTTTTTGAAGGCAATAACGGATTACACATCGGATTGTTGAAGAATAACGCGCAGGATCTGGTGTTCGAGAACAGTAGCGGAAAGCACCTCGGATTTAGTGTGGCGACGGCGAACCGGGGAAACAGAACTGGGCTCTTCAGAGGTCCGACCTCCTCGGGAGGTGGTAGTGGTGAGGGTGGCGGTAGCACCATTCCAAATCCAGAGCCGACAGCGGTATTGCTGCTGGGTAGTGGACTGGTCGCAGCCGGGGCGTACGCACGAAGGCGTTTCCGGAAACCTGGTCGCTAGTTAGCCACCGATTCGATTTGTTGAGATAAGTATTTTGCTGGCGCGGTGCGGGCCGCTGGCCCAGTAGTGCTTTTGCCAGATCCAGAAAGCGGGTCGCGGCCCAACATCCTTCCCGGTACGAAGGCGTGTTGGGCCGTAGTATTTGGTCCTACCAGATCTGAACGCCGCGTGGCCCGAAATAAAGCTCAAGGACCGGTTGGACCTATGGTAAACTTCGGCCCTCGAAATTTTGCTCAGGTCTGACACAGTTTTGTGGCAAACTTCAGCCAAATGATTGTTGACACAAGGATTGTATTAGTGTAATAAATCCTAAGTGTTACCGCCTTTCCGGGCCGTAATTTTTCATGCATTAAGGGGCTTTGGACGGGTTCGGAAGTTTACCGAGTGTATTCCCACGACTGTGAGGGCCGTCGCGGTACGCAATAAAGACCTTTGTGTTTCACTATACGGGAGGAAAGTTAATGACTAGCAAATCTTGGAGCCGCAAGTCCATCGCGACTGTTGTGGCTGTTGCCGTTTTGAGTGTTTACTCAATGGTGGCATTGGCCGGAGCAGGCGCCAAGGCCTCAGGCGAGTTGTCGGTCTCCGGGCAGGTTACGGTGAACGGCCAAAAGATGATTTCCGGTGGCACGGTATTCACCAATTCGACGATCAGCACTGCTCCTCAAAGCAGTGCATCAGTAAGCATCCCGAAGGTGGGCCGAGTTGAACTCTCCGCCAATAGCAATCTCCAACTCAGTTTTTCGGAGAGCAGCATTACGGCAATGCTCGAAACTGGAAGCGCCCAGGTATCAACGTTAGAAGGAACGACAGTCAATCTGACAACCAAAGACGGTACTGTTGTTGTGGACGGTAAGGAAGCCACCAGCTTCACGGTGAGCGCCTCTCGTGGTCGCACCTCAATGACGACTCTCTCAGGCGTAGCAGAGTTCCGCACGGGAACCACCGCCAAGACGGTCGCCGCTGGTGAAAGCGCCATGGCAGGTGTGCCGAATCCGCAGACTGACGATGATGACGACGACATGAGCGGTGGCGCACTCGCCGTGTTGTTGCTGGCCGTCGGCGGCGCCGTGGCAGCCGTTCTTTATGCCACGCTTCATGACAACGATCTTAACTTCGGCGGCAGCGTTACCGTAGTCAGCCCGACCAAGTAAGTTATCGTCGGTTTGCACAAAAATACTGTGGCACTGGACACCAGCGCTGCAGTCACCTAATTTGAACCTTGCGGGTCACGCGATGATTCTCGCGCGTGGCCCGCAAGGTTTTGATTGTTAGAAAGACGGATTTGACGAATGCATATTGCGGTTATCGGTACGGGCTACGTCGGACTCGTGACCGGAGCTTGTTTTGCAGAGTTTGGAGTCGAGGTTATCTGCGTCGACGTCGATGAGCGAAAAATAGCCGACCTCAATCAAGGCGTGATGCCTATCTACGAGCCTGGGCTCGAGCAACTGGTAGCGAAGAATACCCAGGCCGGGCGTCTCAAATTCACCACCGACGTCGGTCACGCCATCCAACAGTCTCTCGTCATCTTTCTCGCAGTCGGCACTCCACCAAAATCTGACGGTTCACCGAATCTGACTTTCGTCGAAGCCGCCGCGGGCTCCGTCGCGGATCACCTGAACGACTACAAGGTCGTCGTCACCAAGTCGACAGTCCCGATCGGCACCGGTGAACGCATTCGAGAAATCATCAACGCCCGCAAGAAAACCAAAACGAACTTCGGCGTCGTCTCGAACCCCGAGTTTCTTCGCGAAGGCGCAGCGATTAACGACTTCATGCGCCCGGACCGCGTCGTCATCGGCAGTCGTGACGAAGAAGCTATTGCGATCATGAAGGATCTTTACCGGCCGCTCTATTTGATCGAAGCACCGTTTGTGATCACGTCGCTCGAAGCAGCCGAACTGACGAAGTACGCCGCAAATGCATTTCTCGCCACGAAAGTTTCTTTCATAAACGAAATCGCCAATCTCTGCGACAAGATAGGTTGTGATGTGCACGACGTCGCACGCGCCATTGGCATGGACAAGCGCATCGGCAGCAAGTTTCTCCATCCCGGCCCAGGCTTCGGCGGTTCGTGCTTCCCGAAAGACACGAGAGCGCTCGCTTCCGTCGCGCGACATTACGATTGCTCGTCACGTATCGTCGACGCGGTGATTGAGGTTAACCAGAATCAGGCCGAACAGATGATGGTTAAGATCCGCAAATTGGTCGGCACATTAAAAGGAAAGACGATCGCTGTGCTTGGTCTCGCGTTCAAACCCGAGACCGACGATATGCGCGAAGCGCCGTCCGTCGGAATCATCAAAAACCTGATCGAGGATGGCGCGACAATACGCGCTTACGATCCCGTGGCGAGGTTGGAAGCGAAGAAGATTCTGCCTGACATCGTTTATGCCGACGACGAATACGCCGCGGTTACTGGAGCTGACGCGCTTGTGTTCGTGACTGAATGGAACCAGTTTCGCGCGCTCGACATGGTGCGGATTCGCGATCTGATGAAGTCGCCTAAGGTCGCCGACCTGCGAAACATTTACGATCCGGAAGATATGCGTGAGATGGGATTCGAATACGTGGGGGTGGGAAGATAATGGCCCTGTCAGGAATCGCCGTGGTTACTGGTGGCGCGGGTTTTATCGGTTCGCACATCGCCGGTGCCTTGGCTTCAAGCGGCGTTCGCGTCCGCGTGCTTGACGATCTGTCGACGGGCCACCGCGAGAACCTCGACGAGATTGGCGGCGACATCGATTTCGTTCGAGGCAGCGTCGCTGACGAACAACTGTTGTCGAAAGCGCTCGAGAACGTCGAATTGATTTTTCATGAAGCGGCGATTCCCTCGGTGCCGCGATCAGTGGAGTCGCCCCGAAACACCCATATCGCTTCCGTCGACGGCACGTTTTCACTGTTGCTGGCTGCCAAGGAAGCAGGTGTGAGACGTGTGGTCTACGCGGCGTCAAGTTCGGCGTATGGCGATCAGCCGACGTTGCCGAAAGTTGAACAAATGGCGCCGGATCCGTTGTCGCCTTATGCAGTGGCGAAGCTGGTGGGTGAATACTACTGTCGCGTGTTCACGCGGGTCTACGGTCTTGAAACCGTCTCGCTGCGTTACTTCAACGTGTTTGGACCACGCCAGGATCCGGGTTCGCAATACTCTGGAGTTGTTTCGCGATTCATCAGCGCGCTTTTGAGCGACGAACGTCCGGTGATTTTTGGAGACGGCGAACAGTCGCGAGATTTCACTTACATCGAAAATGTAGTCGCGGCAAACCTCAGCGCCGCGTCCGCTCCTAAGGCAGCAGGCAATGTGATTAACGTCGCGAATGGCGAGCGAATCACGCTAAATGAGCTCCTCAACGAATTGAAACAATTAACCGGACGAACAGAAGTCACCGCTGAGTATCGCGATTCTCGCGTCGGCGACGTTCGTCACAGTCTTGCAGACATCACAATGGCGCGCGAACTCCTGGGGTATGAATCGAAAGTAGACCTGCGCGAAGGCTTAAAACGAACGCTCGATTGGTGGAAAACCAGCCGTTTCGCGACCCGCTAAGTTCAAATCACTTCGTATCGAGTTCGAACAGCAGCGACCCGGAATACTCCATATATCCGCAGCGATTGGTACGAGTGCGGACATTATTCCTCACGGCATCTTGCTTGCCTTTCTTTATTGCGATGAGGGCAACAATGAGAAGCAAGCAACTAATTGCGATTGTGTGTGTGATCAGCGCCTGGATAGGCATAGCGCAAAGTCAAACACCGGCGCCGCCACCGCTGTCTCCAACCGACAAGCAGACTGCTGAAGCATTCGAGAAACGCGCAAAAACCTATTCGAAGATGCGTGAGGCATTGGAAGAAAAAATGCCGAAGCTCTCGAAAGAGGCCAAGCCTGAAGAGATTCAAGCGCACAAAACACAATTTCAGGAAAGAGTGCGAAATGCGCGTCTCAGTGCGAAACGTGGTGATGTGTTCACGCCCGACGCAATGACGTTGATTCGCAAAATTATCAAGGACGAATTCAAAGGCCGCGAGCGCGTTGAGTTTCGCGACACGGTATTGAGGGAAGCGGAGAACAAGGCAGTTCCGCTGCGTGTTAATTATCCGTATCCGGAATCGCAGGAGTTGATGGAGATGCCGCCGACACTTTTGCTGCGTCTACCACAACTGCCGAAACAGTTACGCTATCGCTTTGTTCGTAACAACCTGTTGCTCGTCGATCGCGAAAACGGACTGATCGTTGACTACATGACTAATGCGCTTCCGTAAACAGGGGTTGAAATCATGAAACGTATCCTTTCATCACTTATCCTGACCATTCTTTTGATAGTCGCGGGCGTCAACGCCCAGAACAATTCAACCCGCAAGAACGGAAGCGCGCCGCCCAAGGCGGGGATTTCGCTGACGTTGCCGAACAAAGAAGGCAACGTGCGCTTCCTGGTGATCGGCGACACCGGCACCGGCACCGACAAGCAAGAGCAACTCTCGCAGATAATGCTTCGTTACCGGCAGACGTTTCCGTACGAGTTCGCTTTGATGCTCGGCGACAACATGTACGGCAGCGAAAAGGCGGCCGACTACAAAGAAAAATTCGAGAATGTTTACAGATCATTACTCGATCAGAAAGTGAAGTTTTACGCGGCACTCGGCAATCACGACGAATCGAACCAGCGCTTTTACGAGTTCTTCAACATGGAAGGCCAGGAGTACTACCGGTTCACAAAAGGCAACGTCAGCTTCTACTCGCTAAACAGCAACTACATGGATAAGAAACAGGTCGATTGGTTAAACGACAAATTAGCAACTGACAGATCCACCTGGAAGATCGCTTACTTCCATCATCCGCCGTACTCCTCGGGTGGCGCGCATGGTTCCGACACCAAACTCCGGCAAATCGTCGAACCAATATTCATCAAGTATGGCGTGAATGTTGTGTTCGCCGGTCACGAACACTTTTACGAACGCATCAAACCGCAGAAAGGCATTTACTACTTCATCTCCGGCTCGGGCGGAAAGTTAAGAAAGGGAGACGTGAAGCAGGGCTCGCCGTTGACGGCAAAGGCCTACGATGCGGACATGTCGTTCATGCTGGTTGAGGTCGACGACAACCAGATGCATTTTCAAGTGATATCACGCACGGGTGAGACTGTGGATTCGGGCGTCATTGTTCATCAGCGCCAGTCGAGCAAAGCTGCTTCAAACTCTCAGTAAACGGCGGGCGCGCCACACCTGCATCAGTAATGATCGCCGTGATCAAGTGGTTCGGGGTGACGTCAAATGCCGGATTGTGGACTGCGACTCCGTCAGGCGCAAGTTGAAGATCGCGAATGTGAGTCACTTCCATCGAATCACGCTCTTCAATCGGTATTTGATCGCCTGAGGCGAGCGACAGGTCGAGTGTCGTTAACGGCGCAGCGACGTAGAACGGGATCTCGTGTTCGCGCGCGAGAACCGCGACCATGTAGGTGCCGATCTTGTTTGCAGTATCGCCGTTCGCCGCAATTCGATCGGCCCCGACGACAACCGCGTCGACTTTGCCACTCTTCATAACGTGGCCGGCCATGTTGTCGGTGATCACAGTCACGGGAATGTCATCTTTTGCGAGCTCCCATGCGGTGAGGCGAAGACCCTGTAGAAACGGTCGAGTCTCATCGGCGATGACGGCAACTTTCTTACCCGCGTCTCGGGCGCCACGAATGACGCCGAGCGCCGTGCCATAGTCTCCCGCTGTCGCAAGGGCGCCGGCATTGCAATGGGTGAGCACTGTGGCGCCGTCCGGAATGAGTGGTCCACCGTGCTTGCCGATAGCGCGGTTAGCGGCGATGTCTTCTGCAAAGATCTTGAGTGCTTCGTCGACGAGGGCTTTCTTGACTGACTCAACGTCGCCGCTTTGTTTGTTTCGTTGAAAGGTGCTGCGCATTCGTTCGATGGCCCAGAAAAGATTCACTGCGGTCGGTCGCGTCTTGCCCATCACGTCGCAGATGTAAAGCAAATCGTCTTCCAGATCGGCGACCGACGTTCCCACTGACTGGCTCGCGCCGAGCGCGATTCCCATCGCGGCAGAGACGCCGATAGCTGGAGCGCCCCGCACAACCATCTTCCGGATCGCTTCGGCGACTTCGTCATAAGAACGCAACATCAGGTAGGTTTCTTCAGACGGCAGAAGCCGCTGGTCCAACATACGTATTCCGTCTTTTGTCCACTCGACTGTTTTGATCATGTGCGAGCATCTTACTTTCGCTTAAAGCTGCGTGCAATCCGCGTCATTCGTGGTTTAGGTTGTTGTTAGGTTGTTGTTAGCTTTTAGGTTTGACAGCCCATTGACGCGCGTGTTAGTGTGCCGCCTTCGTAAACGCTGATCTTTGCACAGAAGAGTGTCCGGGTGCCCCGATGAGGGGAGAATAGGGAAGCGGGTGTGAATCCCGCGCGGTCGCGCCACTGTGATGAACACGCCTCGGCGATGTTCTTAGCCAGGAGACCTGCCTGAACACTTTGCTGCCTCTAAACACTTCGCGCAAAGGTGTTCAGGCCGCTACGGGTTTTACACGAGTCCCGCTGACGCCTGTTTTCCTTGCCGGAGGAAAATCGAGAGTCGGTGGGACTTTTTTGTTAGCACCTCTTTTTACAACCACGTCAATCCGTGCGTTGGTCCTAATCTGTCTGTTGCTCGCTTGCGCGTGCAACTCCGGCAGGCCCACTCGCGACAGCTCGATAGCAACGCGCGAAATTACCGACGACGCGAGCCGGCGAGTATCACTTCCCGAGCGCGTCGATCGCGTAATCACGCTCGCGCCTAATCTAACCGAGATCGTATTTGCGGTTGGCGGTGGTGATCGACTCGTTGGAAATACCACTTACTGCGACTATCCAGCAGCAGCAAAAGCGATAACGAAGGTCGGCGACTCACTGCAACCGAGTCTCGAGCGAATCATTGCACTCCGGCCGCAAGTGGTCCTGATCTCAACAGCTTCGCAGCTCGAAGTTTTCACGCAGCAACTCCACAACCAGAACATCGCCGTATTTGTAACGGATCCGCACGACCTCGATGGCATCTTTCGTTCAATCGAGCAGATTGGACAGATAGTCGGACGAGCGGAACAAGCAGGAGCGCTCGTAAAGCAACTACGCGCGCGCACAACTGCGGTCGAGCAGGCGGTCCAAAACACAAAACCTGTTGCTGTGTTCTATCAAGTCTCGGGCGAACCACTCTACACGGTTGGTAAGGGTGCGTACCTCACGGATCTGATCCGCCGCGCAGGAGGTGTTTCAGTTACTGCGGACGTCCCGGGCGCGTGGCCCAGATACAGCAACGAGTCGGCGCTTGCCGCGAGGCCGGAAGCGATCATTCTGCCAACAGGCGGATCGATGGGCGCGGCAAACTCGTCGGTGACTGAAGCGTTGCGCAACTCGCCTGCCGTGCTCGCAGGTCGCGTTTATAGGATCAATGACGATCATCTCGCTCGTCCTGGTCCACGTCTCATCGATGGACTCGAGGAGATGGCCCGCGCGCTACATCCGGAGGCGTTCAAACAATGACTTCTCCCGCAAAGGCGCAAAGACGCAAAGGAAAGAAAGAAGCCTTAGATTTACTTGGCGCCTTGGCGCCTTTGCGCGAGATCGTTCGACACAGGTATCTCGAGACAAGGTCCAAACGATGACCGCAGCGCTTTCAAATCCAATTGCATTGCGGCACAACCGCGTCACGTTGCGCAAGACGGTAGTCTCGTGCGCTCTGCTGGCGCTCGCGTTATTGCTTGCGGTGATCTTGTTGTCGCTCGTTGGAAGTGAACAGCTACCGGTCGGCTCTTCGTTGTGCGCGCTCCTGTCGTTGGGGACCACGCCGTGCGGCCTGAGCCAGGACCAGTTTGACATCCTGTTTCAAATTCGTTTGCCGCGCATTTTATTAGCCGCCGCTGTTGGCGGATCACTCGCGACGGCAGGTGCAAGTTACCAGGCGCTGCTGCGAAACCCGCTCGCCGAACCGTACCTGCTGGGAATTTCAAACGGCGCTGCGGTTGGAACGATGGTGGCGCTCGTGTTCTTTGGCGCCAACGAGTGGAGCCGGCCAGTATTGGCCTTCGCCGGTTCGCTTCTCGCCACGTTCGCTGTTTATCGGCTCGCGCGCGGACGCGCGGGCGCAACGCCGGAACGTCTGATACTTGCCGGCGTCATCGTCACGACATTTCTATCGTCGGCGATCGTTTTTGTAACCACGCTCATGGACGCGACGCGGATTCGTTCGTTCACGTTCTGGCTGCTTGGCGATCTTTCCGGAACGAGTAAGACGCTGCTGCCGGTCACGATTTCGATTGCCGTCATCGGAGCAATAGCGCTCACGCTCAACGCTCGTTCGCTGAACTTACTGATGCTTGGCGAACGCGACGCTTTTGATCTAGGCGTTGAAGTTGGGCGCGTGCGTATCGTGGTCTTCGTCGTCGCGAGTTTGTTGGTTGGAAGTTCCGTGGCGGCGAGTGGATCGGTTGGTTATGTCGGACTTGTAGTACCGCATCTCGCAAGACTCTCGCTCGGGAGCGATAACCGGATCAGCATTCCGGCCGCAGCACTTGGCGGGGCGGTGTTTGTAATCGTCGCTGACACGATCGCACGCACGATAATCGCGCCGCGCGAACTTCCGGTCGGTGCGATCACGGCGCTGATCGGAGCGCCGTTGTTTATCTATCTGTTGAAGAGGGGCTGACGTGCTCGAAGCTCGCGACTTAACCATCAGTTACAACGACCGCGTTGCGGTGTCGAACGTGACCTTGTCGCTCGAGGCAGGTGAGATAACCGCGCTCGTTGGTCCAAACGGCGCGGGTAAGTCCACGTTGCTGCGAAGCTTGAACGGACAGGTCGCTCGCACATCCGGCGAAGCTTTGTTGGACGGTCAACCCATCGAGAAATATAACCGGCGGACCATCGGTCGTCGTGTTGCGGTCGTGGCCCAGGAGGCGGAGCTCCGGTTTCCCGTAACAGTGCTGGAGTTCGTGCTCGGCGGCCGTTTTGCGTGGGGGCCGAACTCGGGTTGGGGCTGGGAAACTGAAACCGATCTACGCGTGGCCGCTGAAGTGCTGGCTGAAACGGAGCTCATGGAACTGAGTGGACGCTTGATGAACGAGTTGTCCGGCGGTGAACGGCAACGTGCCGTTCTTGCCCGCGCGCTTGCGACCGAGGCGTCGTTCCTGTTGCTCGACGAGCCGACTGCGAATCTCGATCTCTCGCATCAGGCAACGTTGCTCGCGCTGGTCAGAAACCGTTGCGACAAGCGACAGGCGTCGGCGCTGGTGGTCACTCACGATCTGAATTTAGCAGCGCAATTCGCAGACAGGATTCTGCTGATGAGAGACGGCAAGGTTGTTCGATTAGGAAAGCCGGAGGAAGTGCTGACGCCACAATTACTGAATGAAGTTTTTGGGGTGGAAGTTTTGGTTGACGCGCACCCAATCTCGGGCGCGCCTCGTGTCACGCCGATTAGGAGGAACTAATGAAGAGAATTGTTCTGATAACTGCGGTTACGCTGATCACTTCAGCAAATCTTTTTGCGCAGAACGGCGGCACGATCCGCGGCACAGTTACTGATGAAAACGGTGCGAAGGTGGCGAGCGCTCGCGTTGTTTTGAATTTCACGCCCGGCGTTCAGCTCACTACTCAAACCGATCAATCAGGTGTTTTTGAATACAAGGGCCTGCGCTCCGGATCGTATTTGATTGAAGTAAAAGCCGGCGGATTTTCAGAGTTCACATCAGAAGCGATCCAACTCGATCGCACAGAGACGAAAGAACTCTCAGTCCAACTCAAAGTCGCGGCGATCAATGCGAGTGTAGTCGTCACCGCCACGGGAACAGCGCAACGCGCTGATGAAGTGGCGAAGGTTATTTCGACACTCGATGCGGATGAGATCGAAGCAAAACATGAGTTGAGTCTTGCGGAAGCATTGCGGGGAACTCCGGGCGTGCGCGTCCAGCAACAAGGCTCGCCGGGTTCGTTAACAACTGTGCGCCTTCGTGGTCAACGAAATTTCGACACCTCTCTGTTGCTTGATGGTTTGCGTATCCGCGACGCGAGCGACATCAACGGCTCTGCGCTGTCGTTGATCACCGACCTGGTTCCGGTCGCGCTTGATCGGGTTGAGATTCTTCGCGGCTCGGGTTCGTCGATCTTCGGGACACACGCGATTGGCGGTGTGCTCAACGTGATACCCGCGGTCGGATCGGACGGCTTTCGCGTTACTGCGGGATTTGAAGGCGGTGGTTTGGGTACGTACCGCGAGCGTTTGCAGGTGACAGGCGGTGGGAAGTCGTTTGGGTACGAACTGGGCGTGAATCGTATCGACGTGCGCAACGGGATCGATGGCGACGACGCTTACGGCAACACGGGATTCGCCGGACGCCTTCAGTTTCAACCAACTGAATCGATAGCGATTGCCGCAAATCTCTACGGCACGATTGCAAACGCACGTCTCAACGACAGCCCCTTCGCACTACCCGCAGCGTTTAGCAGTTCGCAACCCTTCCCGGATGCGGTTTCCGAGGTAAATTTTCAACCAGACTTCAACAATCCCGACCAGGGACGCAGGCAACGGCTGATCGTCGGCTCTGCACGATTCACCCACGTCGCAAGCGATCGTATTTCTTACTCAGTCGCTTACCAGCGCGTGTCGAGTAACCGGCGCAACTACAATGGTCCAAATCTGGATCCACAGTTCGCACCGTTTCTGCCCTTTGGCGACTTCGAATTCCTCAACGTTAATCGTGGCAGCATCGACACGGTCGACGGTCGCGTGAACATTCGTTTTTCGCGATCGAACCTGGCGATGGCGGGAGTTGAGTTTGAACGTGAATCGTTCTTCCAGAGTTCGCAGCCTTCCTTCAATGCTTTCAACAACACAACTGATCGACAACGAACATTCGCCGTGTTTGGTCAGGACCAGCTTTCGTTTCTCGATGATCGACTGCGACTGTCGCTCGGTGTGCGTGGGCAGTGGTACCGGATTCGCAGCGCCGACCGGCCTGGTATTTTACAGGGCACGAAGGCGGACAGTTCCGCTACCGGCGACGGAGCGATTGCCTACTTCATTCGAAGCAGCGGCACGAAGCTGCGCGCGCACGTCGGCAATGGCTTTCGCGCAGCTTCACTTTTCGAACGTTTCGGTGAAGGAAATTTCAGCGGTGCTGGATTGACGCGGTTTGGTGATCCGACACTGCGCGCGGAACAGTCGATCAGCGTTGACGGAGGTTTCGATCAACGGGTCGCAAATGATCGCGTGATGTTTGGCGCTACGTACTTCTACACGCGCCTGCAACGGGTGGTCGCATTCACAGGTTTCGCCGTCGATCCGCTTGGGTTGGACCGTTTCAGTGGTTTTGTCAACCGTCCCGGCGGGCTTTCGCGCGGAGTGGAGACGTATCTAAACGCATCGCCGGTGAAGGGCATGGACCTTAATGCTTCGTACACGTTCACCAACAGCGATCGCTCGCTTATTCCGCAGGGCCTTCAACCTGAATACGTGATACCGAAGCACTTGTTGGGACTAACGTTGCGCCAGCGTTATCGATCGTTGTTGTTCAGCGTCGACGTGAACCGGACGGGCTCGTACATCGCGCCTGTTTTCGAAAACGGATTTCCGTTTCGCATGGCTGAGCTGACGTTTAGCGGGCATACGAAGGCAGACGTCTTTGCGAGTTACGAAACGAGGCGAAGCGAACGAGTTGTCGTGGTGCTTTTCGGCGGAGTCGAAAACGTTTTCGATCGCGAGTATTTCGAGAATGGTTTTCTGGCGCCGGGAGTGGTAGGACGCGGTGGAATCACCGTCAGGTTCTAATCACGAACATGGAAATCCGGGTTGCAAGGATTATGAGTTCTGGACGCTGGTGCGTCACTTACGAGACCCGTCCTTGCAACCCGGAAGCTGAAGAACCTCAGGTTTTCTTTGTAAACAATCCCCCCGCGAGGAACACGACGCCGAGCAGGACGTGAATGGCGTGGTCGGCCTGGCCGAGATGCAATATCCCGGCGACGTTCCACATGCGGTCGTTACCGACGCCAAGGGCCATGCCGAGAATTCCGAGCGCCAGGTAAACGACGCCGAACACGAGGCAGAACGTCTTCGCCGCTGACAAACTACCAGCGAAGCCGAGGTACAGAGCGATGGCGCCTGACACGATGTGGACGGCGTTATGCGCCCCCGTCAGATGCGCGCCGAGCAAATCCGGCTTCGCAAAACCAATCAGACCCACTAAAACAAAGACGACCCCAAGAATCTTGCAGACGGTTTTTGCCATTTCTCAGCCGCTCCTTTTGAAAACGGTGGTAAAACTGGCGGTCATCGCCCAGAGGCATTACCAGGCGTCCGCGTTTTCTGAAACCCTGAGGGGGATGGTCCGTTCGGTGCGCCGCATGTATATCAAAGAGAGCGGCTAGTTGCCAAGTATTTTACACTCTTGATTGGCCGGCTTGGTCTGGGATCACGCATTTCGCGAGTGCTATACTTGGACGCGACCCCTGCAGCAAATGCTTTTCAATCAAGCGAGGTTTGTTATGTTTTTCCGCAGACTTTTGGTTGCAAGTTTTCTCCTCATTTTCACCGCGACTGCGGCAAGCGCCTACACGATCGTGATGCGCAACGGCCGGAGAGTTGAAATCCCGAATAAGTTCACGCTTACAAATTCGACGCTGACTTACGAGACAGCGCCGGGAATTCAGGTCACGATTCAGTTGACTGGCATCGACATCGCCACCACTGAACGCGTCAACGGCCAAACAGCTGGTTCTTTCATGGCCTCAGGTTCGAAACCGGAAAGGACCGCGCCGGTCGTCCAGACGGGACGACAGACGGCCACGAAATCGATAACGAACAAAGATCTCGAAGTCTATCGACGTTCGAGGCTCCAAAGTGAACGAGAGCGAGAAGAGTTAGGTTTGCCGTCTGTTGAAGAGCGACGGCGCGAGGTCGCGGAGATCGACGACCGCACGCAGGAGCAAATTCGCGACATGCGTTCCCGCGAAGAACTCGATTTCTGGCGCAACCGCGCGATGACGCTCGAGACGCAAATAACTGCAACGCAAAATCAAATGCGAGTTAACCAGGTTGACGAATATCCATGGGCGTATCCGTATGGAGTGGGAATCGTCACGAGTGGTTTTCCATTTGGGTTTGACGGCTCTCGCGGCCTCAACAGCCAGTTCGATAGATTCGGCTTGCACAAGTTCGGCTTCAGCAGATTTGGATTTAATAACTTCGGATTTAGGGGCCACTTTCCCGGGCACCTCAGGGGAAGGTTGCTGTATTCGTTTCCCAGGTCGGGCGGAAGCGGCCGCCACGGCGGAGGTGGTCATCGCGGCGGACGACGATAGAACGAAACATGAACTGGGAAACAGTCATCGGACTCGAGATTCATGCGCAACTGAGCACCGATTCGAAGATCTTCTGCGGTTGCGCTACACGCTTCGGCGATCTACCTAACTCGAATACTTGTCCGGTCTGTCTCGGTCTGCCGGGCGCATTACCCGTGCTGAACCGGCGCGTTATAGAACTCGGCGCGCGCGCTGCACTCGCGCTTGGTCTGCACATCAACCAGCAATCGATCTTCGCGCGCAAGAACTACTTCTATCCCGATCTGCCGAAGGGATATCAAATCTCGCAGTACGATCAACCCTTCTCGGCCAACGGCGAGCTCGAGATCATGACCGCGGAACGCGATGAGGCGGGTCATCCGCTTGAATGGCGGCCGAAGATGATCCGGATAACGCGTTTGCATCTCGAAGAAGATGCGGGCAAGAACGTCCACGAAGGTCTACCGGATGTCGATCGTTATTCCTATATCGATCTGAATCGCGCCGGCGTGCCGTTGGCTGAGATCGTCACCGAACCAGATTTCCGGTCGTCGTGGGAAGCTTACGATTATGTCAATCACGTGCGCCGTTCGTTGCAATGGGTCGGCGCTTCGGAAGCCGACATGGAGAAGGGAAACCTTCGTTGCGAAGCGAACGTCTCCGTGCGGCGCGTTGGTGATGAAGTGTTTGGCACGAAGGTGGAACTGAAGAACCTGAACTCGGTCCGGTTCATGCAACGCGCGATCGAGTTCGAAGTAGCGCGGCATATTCAGGTGCTTGAATCAGGTGGCCGGTTGACGCAGGAGACGCGGCTTTGGGATGACCGCGCGATGGAAACTCGCGTCATGCGTTCGAAAGAAGAGGCGCACGATTATCGCTACTTTCCCGAACCAGATCTGCCGCCATTGATCGTTTCGAGTGAGTTTATCGACCAGGTCCGCGACTCGATGCCCGAGCTGCCAGAGGAGCGTCGAAAGCGATTCAACGAGCAATATGGATTGAGTTTTTCCGACGCTTCGCAACTCGTTGCGGATCGCTCATTGGCTGACTACTACGAGGACACAGTCAAAGCCAGTGCAAATCCTCGCGCTGCTTCAAACTGGATCAGATCCGAGTTATTGCGCG
>Ga0209486_10000095_pt1 | contig 43004 bp, 37 predicted proteins | sample NCCompost_FD_187518 | JGI IMG/M metagenome (GOLD analysis project Ga0209486, IMG submission 187518) | Agricultural soil microbial communities from Utah to study Nitrogen management - NC Compost (SPAdes) (version 2) | ecosystem: Environmental > Terrestrial > Soil > Agricultural land | place...
CCACCGGCGCGTGCAGCGTCCAGTCGCCGGCTGACGCAGAAGGGATACGCCGGCGTATGGCCGTTACCATTTCGGCCCAGGTCAGGTTATCGAGTCTGATCTGTTCGAGTGACATGCTTTGCTTAAAGGCTCCTTTCCGATCGCGTGGGCGTCGGAGTGAGTTTAGCTCTCCTTTTGCCGCGGCTACGCCGCCTGATTAGCTCTCCTTTTGGCCCGGCTACGCCGCCTCATTAGCTCTCCTCTTGCCGCGGCTACGCCGCCTGATGTGAGGCGAGGCTATGCCTCGCCGTCAACGCTTTGCTCCAATAGGGGCTCGGCCCCTCGTTCGGCCTTTGGCCCAAGCCTTTGGGGCTTAGCCCGGACCATGGGCGTAGCCCATTGCTTAAACAACTGAACCGGCGAGGCAAAGCCTCGCCGCACCTCCGTCGGCAGAGCCGTGGCAAACATTCTCTTGTGGCGAAAAGGAGTGACATCAAACCCTCTCGATCGTTCCCAGATAAAACGGAAAGACCAGGTTGTTGCGCGTGTTGGTTTGCCTGACAACGTAGCGAATCTGCACGGTGACGCGTGTTTCATCTTCCGGATCAACCTCGGCGATGACGCTTTCCGTCTCGACGCGAGGCTCCCAATCTCGAATCGCTTCACGAACCGTTGTCTCCAGTAAACCGAGGAACTGCACACTGCCGGGGGCGAACACGAGACTCGGCGCCTGGCATCCAAAGTCGGCACGCATAACTCTTTCTCGCAGATCCGTCAGCAAGAGAATCCTGAGCGACTGTTCCACGTTCACATCGTTTCCCACGTAGGCCAGGCTGCCCGTTTCATCAGGCAAAATCGGAAAGCGCCAACCTTTTCCTAGAATCTCGTTTCTCATCGTTCTAAGCAGTTTTCGAAATCGTTGAAAGCACCGCGGGTGTTAGCGGCGGCACCGGTGGACCAGTAGGCAACGTCGGGATGTTGCTAACGTGTGTGTGAGCGTTAAAAGCGGCGAGCAACGCCTGACCGAGCACGACGGACTGCGCCGCGCCCGCACCGCCGAGTTTTATGTCGGAGCCGGAAAGGATGATTTGCGTCGCTTCGAGCGTGATCTTTCCCGGCTCGATGATGATCGATTGGCCCGTCGAAGTTTTGATCGTGATCTTGTTTGACGCATCCTCGAGGTCAACCGTTTGGCCACCCGCAGTCTTGATCTTGATCTCCTTCTGACCGTTCGTGTCGACCATCAAGATCTCGTTCTCACCCTTCGTCCGGATCATCTTCTCGTCCTTCGTCGAGCCCTCACGAAATGTCGGTGGCTTGTCCTTGCCGTTGTATAAACCACCGAGAATGATTGGAAGACGCATGTCGCCGTGAATGAAAGCGACCAGCACTTCGTCGCCTACTTCGGGAATAAAGAAAGCTCCGTAGTCGTTGCCGGCGTAAAACTGGCGCACACGACACCACTCCGATTCCATGTCCGGGTCAAACCAGGGAAACTTTAACTTCACGCGCCCGAGCTTCTGCGGATCATCGACGTCAGTTACAAGTCCCTCCGCGACGCCGTAGTAACGCTGGTCAGTTGATCGTGAACGAGGAGTGTTCGGCATTACTTTGTCTCCCCGTCGTAAACTCGACGCACGTCGAAGTTCGTTGTATAACCGTTGTTGCCCAACGAGTGTTCAACCTTTTTCACGTAGTACTCACCGCTAAAACGCTTACCGAGGTTTTTCAAAAAGACGTTGTCGCCGGGCCGCAGATCGGGCAGACCGATCACCTGGCCCGAACCGGTGATGAATTCGTACGCTCTTTCCGCAAGCAGACTGATCGCCAGCTTCTTCGCTTCTTCCTGACTGGTCACCGGCGCGTCCACAACAACCTCCTGCTTCCCATTCAATTGTTTCTCGGCTGCTTCCGGACCGCTCGTTCCTTTGTTACTACCACCACGGCCGGGAAGATCTTTCGGCTCGGCGGTGTACTCGAAAACGTCCTTCAGTTCAGCGCTCCACCCGCGTACGGTGACCTTGCTCACTTGTCTGGAGATCGTTAACTGCGGCGAGAAATTGATGAGGTTTTTGCCCCACTCGAATTCGTAAACACGGATCTTGTCGCTGCTGCGGCCGTCAGTCGGCTTCACGAAGTAAAGCGTGTCTTTGCCGGTGTCAGGATCTGTCTGGACAAAACAGTCGAAATCGATGCGCTTGGCGCGCTCCATGATGAACTGCGCGTCATCCTGGTTCTTTTGGACCACGAGGTCGTGTTTCTCCGTGGTCTTGGTGACCTTCACGTCGAGGCCGTTACGTTGGCCTATGATCGTCGCGATCTCGGGATCCGTCTGGTTTACAAACTTCTTGATGTCCTTGTCTGTCGGCTTTCGATCGCGCAGCTTCAACATTCCATCGAGACCGCTGATTGAGATCGTGGGTGAGCCTGACTCGGGAAATTTCGGTGCGAGAGTCGTGATTTGTCCGCGGGCCATCGACAAGAGGTTGCCGGCGTAGCCCATCTTCACGTGTACGCGATTGCCGAGGTCGTAAGTCACCTGTTTGGGGTCGGTGGGCTTATCGCTGTACTTGAAGAAAAATGTTTTGTCGTCCCAGTTGTTCACGTTGAATTCGAAGCTGGTCATGTTTTCCATGTCCATCACGACCTTCACTTCGAGTATGTCGCCCTTCGACTTCGGATCGAGCTCCTGACCTTCTATTTCGATCCGGTAATCCGGAGCGTAGTAGTCAGTTGGAAGTCCCGGTTGATTGACTGAACGTTCCGCCACGATCTGTTCATCTCCTAAAAGCCGGTCTTAAATCCACCCGCGGCAGAAGCAGCACGCGGCCTGGATCGATCGTTCGCGGATCGCGTATGCCGTTGGCCCGCGCGATCTCTCGCCACAAGCTTGCATCGCGATAAACCGCCGCAGCGATGTTGCTCAACGTGTCGCCACGACGAACAACGTATTGCTTCTCAACGTCCGGTGAACTTCGCGGCGGCTCTTTTAGTTGCACTTCAACCGGCCGGTACTCCTTCAAACTGATCTGCACCTTCGCTCTTAGCGGAACTCCTTCGGGTGTGAACATCAGGTAGGTGACGTTGCAACTCTCCATCACGCCTTTGAACATCTGTTTGGCCCAGGTGAAGCGGATGATGGGCGGCGCGTGCAGCTTGTCGTTGATGTTCATCAACCCGCGCAGGTCGTTGACGTACTTCTCGCGAACGTCTTCGAGTGTGTCGGAAGTGTCGACCAGCAGGTCGGCAGTCAGTTTTTCACTCGCGCCCCGGATGTATTGAATTGGCGGCGTTTCAAGACCAGGGATCGGAATTTCCGCAAAGGTGTTGGCCTTTTGCAGTTGATACTCTGTGGGGTTAAAGCAGAACGGAATGATCTTCACGCTGCCCCTGGGCTCGAGAATTTCCAGTTGCGCTTTAACGAATCCGAGTTTTAGTAAGCTGAGTGGCGTAATCATTTGTGTCAGACGTGCTCCTCTTGCTTATCGCCGAGGGAACGTTCGCAGTCGGCTCGCTTCTGGCGTTTCTTTTCGTCTTCGCGTTCCTTCTCCCGCCGTTTTGAGTACTTCGTGAACAGCCGCGCGAACACGGCTTCATCACCTTCGCCTTCCACGTCAAAGCGCACATCGAGGTTGTGAATCGTTACTGGCATCGTTAAAGCACCGGATCGGGTGGCGATAGTGGAATCTGCATGAGTCCGTGATGAGCGATTTCCAGAGTTTCAACTCCGACCGCGTTTTGCATCGCGTTTAGTTCCGGTCCGACCCACTTCACAGCGATGCCGGCGCTGAAGGTCCAGGTCATCGCGGGAATTCCGGCCGGTGTAAGCAGGATGATCGCGCCGTCGCGACGCGCCCCGAGCGATTGATTGAGTCCCGCGAGGTACCAGAACCAAAGACCGGGTTCACGCACGATGCCGCGCTTGAGCGAAATGCGTGTCCACGAGTGACGCACCGGCAATTGATGGACGAAGTCGTTACGACCGCCCTCCGCGTACGGCAACACTTCAAGATCCGCGCCGAGTCCCTTCGCCTCCATGAACGCGCCACCGACAAACAGCGGCAGTAAAATCGCCTGCTGCGGGGGGATGTATGCGTCCGCGGGATCAAGCGTGACGATGAAGCGATAAGCGGCCAGCGGATTCTCGATCACGACTCGAAAACCTCCAGTGTCGCGTCAGCACTCACCGCGATGCGCAACATGATGAACTCCATTGGCGTCGCCGGAGCGATGTCGATTTCGCAGAACAGGCGACCGTTATCGATGTCGTCCTGAGTCATGGTTTTCTCATCGCACCGAACGCGAAACGCTTCTTCCGGCCGCGCTCCTTTCAAACCACCGGCCCGATACGTTTCCAGCAGGATCGTCGTGATGGACCGCACAAACGTCAGCCATAGCTCCGGGCCGTTGGTATGGAACACCAGAGGCTCTGCGACTCTGCGGATCGCTCTCACCAGACGATGGACCAGCCGCCGATGCGCAACGAAGCGGCCGCTGAAGTCATTGGACAGAGTGCGTCCACCCCAAACCTGAATGCCGCGCCCGGGTGCGCATCGCAACAGATTGACTCCCCCTGTGTGCAGGACCGTTTGTGCGGGTTCGTCGAACCGCGTCGCGACGTCGAGCGCTTCAAAAAGTTGAGCGTTAGCGGGTGTATGGTGAGCGCCCCGCTCGCGGTCCAATCGACTGATAACTCCGGCCACGTGCCCTGAAGAAGGTATCGAGCGCAGCGGATTAAGTACGCCACCAAGCGGATCGCTGACGGTCAAACGCGGGTGATAGACAGCGGCCGCGCGATTCAGCCGATCGTCGCCAAGCACTCCGCGCAACACGTTCGCCCAGTTCGCAATTTGTTCCGCAGTTTTGATCGGAATGCCTGAAGACTCCTGCGGAATGTCGATCAGAATCAACCGATCGCGTGAAGCCTCAGCCCGTGTAACCAGACTCCCAATTATTTCCCAACGATCATGAACGTCGGGCAAGTCAGTGTTGAGATCGGGAGTGGAAACGATCGCGATCTCAGGTTCCTCCGCCATTGCCCAGCTATCCGGTTTATTGACTTCGATGGCATCGATGTATTCGAGCCTGCCGGGTGGTTCGAATGTATCCAGCACCGAATCAAAAGTGAGCGTGATTGGTGGCCAAACGATCTGTCGTGGGCCAGGTGTAGGGGCCGGCAGCGTAATTTCCTGGCCTGCAGGGACCAGGCGAATGAACTGCGAAAGGCGTGCAACCTGCTGATGTAATAGTTCCTCAGGATTGTCCGGCGAAAGCGCGACTAGATACTCGACTGGCTCATCCGGAGCATGAACAACGAAATCGACTTCCGCTTTTCCGAGCGGACCTTCGCGCCGGTAACGAATGTGTACTTCTGTGTTGCGCGCCCATTTTCCGGGCGAGCTCGCCTCGATGCGATAAGCAGTCCAGAAGAAAGCGGTGGGCGACTCCGGTGTAAGCACATCGTTGAGGTCGAGATCGGCGACGCGCCAATCAGCCGAGGCAGTTCTGACGTCTGGACCACAGAGGCGGACCACATGGGCCACCTCGCCACCATTCTCGAAATAACCACGAATGGCGTAGGGCATGATCGCCTGCGCGTCCAGACCTCCAAACTCACGCAGATAGGCGCGCCAACCCTCGACGCGAACGAGCTTTCCGGGAGTTCCCCGCCGGGTGCGTCCCATGAAACCCGCCACGTCTGAACGCAGTGGCGAAGGTTCGACAGGACGCGCACCCGCAGTGAAATACAGCCCGGGGATGGTTGCAGCAGCAGTGCTCATGCCTGACCGTCAATCTCGATTCCTTCGTGACAAATCTCGAGCGACTCCAGCGCGATTTCGTTGTTCTTGGCATTGAAGCTGGGCCCGGTGTACTTGCAGGGCCAGCCGCGACGGAAGTTCCAGCGCATCACTTCATTGCGGTTTTCATCGAGCATGATGATGGAACCCTCCGTTCGTCGAACGAGGCCGTTCATTGCTTCGACGACCCAGTTCCAGAACGCGAGATCTCCCGTGTAACCGCGTTTGAGAGTGATGTTGGCGAACTTGATCAGGCCGGGAATCTTTCTGACCGTGAGCGACTCGCTGCCGTTGCGATATTCGATGGGGTCCATCGAGGTGTCGCCGATCATGGCCTCGGAAAATGAGCCTCTGACAGCAGTGCCATCTTCACTCACGCCCGCGACGACTACCTCGAAGTTATACCCAGTGTATGGATCTTCGCGAAAAACCGGAGGCATCTTCTTTCCCTTTCGTTAGCGGTTGACAGTTACAGGAGCGTGCTAAACCCCCGTCGCCTCGCGTGTCTTCTGCTGAATGCGGAAGATCACAAACTCGGCAGGCTTCACCGGCGCGATCCCGATGATGCAGATCAAACGACCGTTATCGATGTCCGCTTGCGTCATCGTCGTCAGGTCGCATTTGACGAAGAACGCTTCTTCCGGCTTCGTTCCTTCAAGGGCTCCCGAGCGCCAAACCGTAGTTAGGAAATTGGTGATGGTCGCGCGGACGCGGGCCCAGAGCGGCTCGTCATTTGGTTCAAACACGACCCACTGTGTGCCTTCATCGATCGACTCTTCGACGAAAATGAAGAGCCGGCGCACGTTGACGTATTTCCACGACGCATCGGACGTGAGCACACGCGCGCCCCAAACACGTTGACCGCGGCCCGGAAAGTTTCGCAGTGCGTTAATGTTTCGCGGATTGAGTAGATCTTGTTCGCGCTTGGAAACATCGCGCACAAATCCATCCTTGAAGCGAATGCCGCGCACGACCTCGTTCGCGGGCGCCTTGTGAACGCCTCGCTCGACGTCGACCCGCGCGTAGACACCGGCCAAGTGTCCCGACGGCGCGAGGTGAACGTCGCGTTTCAAGAACGGATCGCGCACCACGATCCACGGGTAATAAATCGCAGCGTACTTCGTATCGATCGGTTCGCGGAATTCGCGAATACCTTCGATATCAAGATCGTCAGGAGGATCGATGATTGCGAAACGATCTTTGAGTGTTTCGCAATGAATGATCAGCGCGGATTGAACTGACGAGGACCACATGCCGGGCGCCAGGGCTATCGAGATCTCGTCGATGAATTCGAGCGCTTGGATGCCCGTCGAATTTTCACTGCCGCCTTCAACGCCGACGAAGTCATCGGGCGTCAGGCCGTTCAGGTTGTCGCGTCCACCAGTGAGATCTCCCCAAAACCGCACCGGTCCAACTGCCGGCGCGGGAATGATCGGAAGTTCGCTAAGTTGGCTAACGGCACCCGCGAAATCCGGGCCGGGGACGAGATCGACTAATTGAGATTCGTTGTTGACGTGACGAACAATGTAGTTTGGACCACCGTCATCGACGAAGCGGAGGTTCGAGAAGGTTTCTTCTTCGACAATGATATGTTCGCGCCGGTACTGAACAGTCACTTCCGCTTCAATCAACCTTGCCCGCATATCCTGGAAATAAGCGTTCGCAGTATTTCCTGACAAAGTGACGGCATCGCCGGCGACGGAATCGACCGTGAAGGCTTCCTTGGCCGTGCCGTTGTCCAATTCGAGGATCGCGCCGTTATAAAGTTGGGCGGCGTTCTGAAGGTTGATGATGTTCAGGTTCGCTGGATCGATCACCGCGCGCCTGCGCCTGACGATCGTGCCTGGCGCCCAGGTATCGCCGGGCGGAACCGGATTGTTCAGCGTGAAAAAAGCCTGACCCGTGGGCGTAACGTTGGTAATAGTAAAAGCGTTACCGCCGATATCGATCACATCATTGTCCGCTAGACCGGCCACATCCGAAGTAGTGACGCTGGTTCCCCCGGCGGCTACGGCTCCCACGACGGTCCCGCGTGGAAGACCGCCTTCTGTGATCCCTGCACCATCTGGTAAGCCACCACCCGGAGCGACAGGATTGATATCGAATGTCGCCGGTGCCCTAATGCCGGTGATCGTGTAGTTGTTGCCGTCGATCTCAACCTGATCGTTTGCGGCGAAGCCCGTTGCGCTCGCAGCTTCCACTTCGGTATCGCCGGCATTGCCCTGGGTGGCAATTGTGGTCGTTGCCGGATTGCCGGCGGCTCCCGTCGTCGCCAACATTCTCAAGGCCGCTCCAACGACGGGGCGAACGCGGGCGCGCAAACCGTTTCCGGCAGCAATCCCGGTGACGTCAACCTCGTTTCCGCCCCAATCTCCAGAAGCTTTCGCGCGCACGATCAACGAGACGTCCGGCGGAGGTGCGGGCGGCGCTGTGCGCGCGATGATCTCGATAAAGTCGCGGCCGGCTACTACTGCCTGCCCGATGGCTGCGTTGAGTTGAACCTCACCCGTCGCGGTGTAACTGGTGACAGTGAAGTTGCCGACGTTCGCGCCGTTGACAAACAATTGAAGGGCAGTGCCGTTTGCGATGCCCATCGTATGGCGCAGGCGGAGCGAAGTCGCACCTACATCCGCGTCGCGAATGATTTCGGAGATCAAACCGCGTGCGAGCGTGAGCTGTGCGGTTTGCGCAGTGCCGCTGAAGACGCGTTTGACGTAAAGCCGTTGACCGCCGTTGTCGAAAAAGCCTTTGACAGAAAGTGGAAACTGCCACCACATCCCGCCCTCGGCATCGTCGTTGGCCCACTGGTTCCGCAGCGCAGGATCCGGTTCGGGCAGGAAGCCGCCAAACCTGCGTTCGAAATCGAGAAAGCTCGTTACGAGCACCGGCTTGCCGGTCGTCGGCCCACGGGCCGTGATTCCTATGGCGCCGCACGTACTTGTGCTGACACCTTCAATTGGTTTTGCGCCAGCGTCGATTTCTTCGACATAAACACCGGGGCTCAGATATTCAGGCATGGCTTCATCCTCTCAATTGATTTGAATGTCGTGGTTCACTCCCAGATCCTGAGGAATCGTGATGGGTATAGTTCCCGTCCGGCCCGTGCGCGGATGGGTAGCGTCTATGAAAACTGGTACGTTTGGCGTCACCCAACGCAGCGGCAATGCATAGACGCCGCGTTGATTGGTGAGCACGCGCTCCTGGACTCCCTGACTGACGATCACGTCAGCTACTACGTTTCCGTTCACATCCACTGTGCGGCCACGCAACACAGGCACGTTTGCGGGAAATGGATAAGCACTCGCAGGTGTCAACACGACATCCTGTGGCAAAGGCAGATTTGGCGGGGGCGGAAAGTTTGCCGGTGGATTGGTGTCGTTGTAAGGAAAGGCGTCGAATTCAACACCATCAAATTGCGCACGGTAGAGTGGTTCATAAAACTCCGCCTCGATGCGGCAACGATAACGGCGTGGTCCACCGAGAGTTTCGGGATGACGTTCAAGGCCGGGATAAGTTACGTAACCGCTCGGTGTCATCACAGCTTTTATCTTTGTGTCGAACCAACCTCCTGACGGCGTCTGGCGATCGAGAAAGGCCGTTACGGGACCAAATGGGTTCTTCCCCGTGATGTCATCGAGGAGGCGTAAGCCAATCGGGCTGTAAAGCATCCACCTTTCGCCAGGAAGCGGCTTTCTCACGATCATGGTTGCCTAACCCACAAGTGCTCTCTTAACGGCTTCGAAACAGACTATTCCGTCAAAGCTGATCATGGTTGCTGGTCCAATTCTTCGTAATCGAGTTGCCGCGCAGCGACCGGACGCCGGCGATCGGCAACCCCGGGATCGAGGTTCACCACTCTGATTTCGTATGCGACCGAAAGGTGGTAGGGCTTTTGCACTGAAAACCAGACGCGCGAACGCTCGTCGAGCGTCAACATCGCCGGAGTGATTTTCAATGCCTGATCGCTGCCGGCCAGTCCGCCCGCGAGTTGTGGTCCACTGATAATTGCTCCGTCGTAAAGGGTTTGCATTACGCGTCCAAGGATTTGATGGTCCGTAAAACGGTCTCCACTCCATGGGGTCATCAGATATCGCAGCAACAGCGCCAGGGGCGGCTTTCGTATGATCACGTCCGGTGGCACTACATCTCTGACTCGCGTCCGGTTGCGAGCGCTTGGGTCTTCGATCACGTCGAACAAAAACAATGTGAGCATTGCCGGCGATGTAGGAATGTTTCCTTGTAAGTCATGAACTTGCGCAATCGGCGGAGGCGCTGGCACCAGAATGCTCAGCGCGTCAGTCAACACGGTCTGTAGCGTGAGCGATACGTCGGCGATGACGTTAAAATCAGGCACACAGATCCTCAGTCAATCAGTCGCAAACTCCGGCCAGACTGCGTCAGTCGGACGCAGTCAATTCAAGCTGATGCGACCTGCGGAGCAACAGTCGTACCAACTTGCGACTGATTGTTTTCCTTCGGGAATTGGAAGATCTGATTTGTTCGATCAGGCCAGGGTGGACATTTTTGTCCGTGCAGGGACGGATCGTTTTGTCCGGCCCTGCACGTGGACTTTGTGAAATGAGGAAGGGCGTTAGTTAGTCAGTTGTCCGTAGTCAGTGGTCAGTTGTTCGTTATGTAAAAACATGGACCACTGACCACTGACCACTGACCACTGACCCTGACTACGGACAATTCAGTTCACTTTGCGGCGGTCAGGCGATCGGTGTCGAAAGCGTAAGCCACTTGTCCTGCCGTCAACACCAACAGTCTCTTACCATCCAGACTGAAACGCGTAAAAGCGGCGGCAGTCTTGAACCGCAGACGCGCTTGCGAATTACCCGTCGCCAGATCGTAAAGAGTGACTTCACCGGGATAATTCTGGATGGCGATCTGGTTTCCTCGCGGATTCATAGCTGCGTTCGCTCCGAAGAATCGATGACTCAGCTCGCCGTCCTTGATCGAATAAACCAGCACGCGGTTGTTATCGTCTCGCAAAACCAACCAGTTGCCTTCCGAGAAGCCCGACTCGATGTCGAATGATCCTTTGCCCGTCTCGAGCAGCAAAGAGCCGACGGACTTACTATCAAACGCATCGTAAATTTCGACGATGTAGTCGTCGTCTTTATTACCCATCCGACGCGAGCGTTCGACGAGCGCCGGATCTTCTTTAAGTCGAGCCTTGCCCGCCTCACTGCCGAGACTCCAGTACAAGATCACGCGACCGGAATAATCGTCAAAGAAGTAATCGGGAGCTTCCTTCGGAAAATCCTTGGTCCAGCCGACCTTGTCGTTGATGACGTCTCGCAATTCGAATCGTACTTCGCGGTTCAAAGTCGCACCCGACTCGCTTGGATCCTCCCCTTCTTTGCCCTTCTGCTTGGCTTTTTCCTGGTCTTTTAACGCCTTGAGGCTCGTGCGCACCAGGACAAAACGGCCGTACTGTCGCGCGCCCCGTTCAGGTATCTCTCGCAGCAGGGTGGTCTCGCTCTTTGCCGGATTAAGATAGACGAGGCTGTGATTCACGGGTTCAAGCTTCGGAAAATCGCCAATGGCAGTGCCGTTTGGCGCAACGATCGCGCCGCGAAACCCTCGCACGTGCAGCTTTCGTTCGCCGGTGTTCAAGTCCCACATCGCGCCTCGCGTCTTCGACGAAACTGCCAGCCACTGCATGTTGTCGGAAACATTCGCCGCATAAATGCGGTTCATCGAACCGACCGGAATATCCAAAGTTGACGTCTGCTGAAGACGGAGGGTTTTCGTCTCATCATTGAACGACGCGCTCGAGATCGCGATATTGCCTGACTTCAACTCAGAGATAAGCACATCATTCCAGAGAGCGGCGGTCGGTTTGTTAAAGCCGCCGATAAGCTCGCCGCGCTCCAGATCGAAGAATGCGATCGTGTCTCGCCAGGACGACTTCACCACGGCGTAACGCGGATTCGCCGTGAGCTGCATGTCGTTGGCAACAAGGGTGAATTTCGCGATTCTCTTACCCTGCGGGAACGAGAAGATACCGGCCTCGTCCGCGCTTGTCGGCATCGTCGCGAGAATCTTGTCCGGCGCGAGGAAGATGTATGAACCCTTAGTGGCCTTCTTTAAGTCGCCGCTCGCGGAGATTGGTTTGCCAGTCGAAAGATCGAGCGCTAAGGCATCCGTCTCACCTATCGCCCTCGAGTCAATAAAAATACGGAAACGAAACTTGTTTGAACGACCGGCGAGGAGGTAGTGCGAGTCGGGAGAGAACTGAAGGCTAAAGAACGCGTTCTCATGTGAAGCATCGTCGTCGCCTGCGGTACGCACGATCCACAGCAGCAGCTCAAGTGGATTCAGTGTGGCGAACTCTTTCTTCTGAAAGATCCTTTTCCCCGTTTGCGTCTCGATAACGTTTAAGCCCAAATTGTAGTCGACGCATGCGAGGTATTTACCGTCGGGTGAAAACTCCTGTTCCATGCAGTCGCGCCTGACGACGAGCTCGCGGACTTCGACCGGTTTCGCATCAGCAATGCTCCACTTCTCAAACCGCAACGACTCGGTGCCAAACACAACGAATTTGCCATCGGGAGTAAACGAAGCGGGACGAGCGTCGGTGATCGGTATTTGGAATGCCACTTTCAATGGTTCGCGTTGGACCACCGTGACCGCAAAATCGTCCTGGGCCAGGAAGTATTTTCCATCGCCGGCTATGGCCACGTGCCAGATGTCGCTCGTTAGTTGCGGCGTGAGTTCGCGCTTCCAGAGAAGGCCCGGCAGTTGTTCGGCGACCTGGTTCTGCCGAAACGACACGACCTCGGCCTGCCAGCTCAGATACTCCTGCGATGCATTTGCGTTCCGGTTTTCACGGCACGCTGACGGAAGCAGTTCCGTGGCCTTGACCATCTCGCGCAGGCGTTTCTCGGTCGGAGTAGTTCCACCGAAGATGTTCGTAAACCAGTTTCCTGATTTTGCTTTCGCTTCAGTCAGCCGCGCGAAAAAGTCTGAGTACGCGTTTGGATCGTAACCGGCGGCGACCATCGCAAATAGACCGATGCGATCGGCTTCGAGCTGCTGGGCCGACTCGTGACCTGAGCCAAGCGACACACTCTTCGTTCGCTCTCGTTCGATAAGCAGGTTGAACTTGTCGGTGATGTCCTTGCGATCGCCAAGCTGCGTGACATTGAGGATCTTTTTGAAGAGTTCCGACATGTCGCTCGCGGAGTGACGAACAGTCGCGTGGCCAAGTTCGTGGGCCATGACGCCAGCCAATTCGTCTTCCGTCTTAGTGAAAGCGATCAGTTTGCGTGAAATGAAGACGTAGCCGCCGGGTGTGTTGAAGGCGTTCGCATCCGGGATGTCGATGATGAAGAACTGAAACTTCAGTCCGGTTGGAGGCATGTGGCGGACCAGGCGATCGCCGATTTCCCTGACGTATGCGAGTAGCTTTTCATCCTGGAGGTAGCGGTGTTCACCGGCCATCCGTTGATAGTTCAACTCGCCGAGGATCATCTCCTGTTCGGGAGAAAAGATGTTGTAGTTTTGGGAGTTTGCAGTAATCGCCGGAGGTTTGCAGTCCTGAGCGAAGGCATTAATCGCGCCGAGCCATATGCAAACCAATAGACAGAGGGGAAGGGTAGTTTTTCTTGGCAAGGTGATTCTCCGTTTCTTGGGTTAAATCCGTGTTCCTGTTGAGTGGGCGCAAGCAGAAACACGAAAAACACGGATCTAAGACACGGATACTATTTCACTTTTCGCACTGCGGAGTAAAGAGCCAGGGCGGACCCGCCGACAAATAACAGCGCGCCGCCGATTACGCGAGTGTAGTTTGGCAATTCGCGCACCTCAGATTCTGTAATGACTACGGCCGATTTCGGCTCGGTGTAGAGGGCCCGGTACGTGATCACGCCACCGGCCGTAGCTAGCAGAATGCCGACGATTAACAAGACAGTCTTCATAAAGGGTGGGTTATGTGCTTTGTGGTTAGTACTTTGTACTTTGTTCCTTAGTGCTTTGTACTTTGTATCTTGTTCGCATTCGTAGTAACTACAAAGTACAAAGCACTAAGAACAAAGCACCAAGAACAAAGTACCAAGCACTCGTTCTTAACGTCCCTTGAACGCGGGCTTTCGTTTTTCGAGGAAGGCACTGACCCCTTCATCCTTGTCTTCTGTTGAGAAGCAGAGCGCAAATAGATCGACCTCGCGTCGCAAACCTTCATCGAGATTTGAACGCGACGCCAGCTTCACTGCCTCCTTCGCGAGTTGCAACGCGACCGGACTCTTCTCAGCGATACGCTGCGCGATCTCCAAGGTCTTTGTTTGCAGTTGGTCCGCGGGAAAAACGTGATTGACCAACCCGATCGAGAACGCTGTTTTAGCGTCGATAATCTCGCCAGTGAGGATCAGTTCCATCGCTTTTCCTTCGCCAACCAGGCGAGTCAAACGTTGCGTCCCACCACCGCCTGGAATAATTCCGAGGTTGATTTCCGGCTGACCAAACGATGCCGTTTCACTGGCGATGCGAATGTCGCAAGCCAGCGCCAGCTCGCAACCGCCACCAAGGCAGAAGCCGTTGATCATCGCGATCACCGGCTTCGGAAACGAGTCGATCGCGGTAAACAACGAACGCATCATCATCACGTCGCGCTGCATGATCGATGTGCGACCAGCAAACTCCGCAATGTCGGCGCCGGCGATAAACGCCTTGTCGCCAGCGCCCGTAAACACGACGACGCCAACTGAAGTATCGCTTCGCAGTTCCTCCAGCAGGGCCGCGCCTTCTTCGCGAGTCTTGATATTTAGTGCGTTTCTCTTTTCCGGACGATTGATAGTAATGATCGCGACGCGCTCACGTTTTTCGAGCACGAGCGTCTCGTAGGTTTGGGACATTGAAAGCTCCTAGAATCCGTGGTTAGAAAACACGGATTCTATCACTTGGTGGTGTCGTCGCGCTTCTTCACATAGATGTCGCCGCGCTTAGTCATTTCGGCTTTTTCAGCAAGCGTGGCCAGCACTGACGCCAGGATTTCCTTATTCTCGAGTTTGAAGCTCGTGACACCGGTGACGTTCGTATCGGGATCGCTATATTGCAGCGTGAGGTAACGCACCTTTGTTTTGATGAACCGCGCGGGCAGGGTGAAGATCACCGGAACAGCGCTCGCGACAGTGGCAGCCGCAGGACGGCGTTTTTGCGTGTCAGCAAACGCAGAGGCGATCGCGTTGTAGGGAATGTGAATCTCTTTGGGTGGCTTTTTATCTTTGAAGATGAGGCGCTCATTGTCGTCGTCAAACGTGAGCGTGCCTTCCATCGTCTTGTTGAAACCGAAGACGCCGCCTTCATATTTTGCTTTTACAGTCTTCGGTGCGGGCGACGGTGCGGGCGCTTTCGCCTCGGATTCTATCGAGCGGGGACGTTGCGCGACCGCGGCGCTGAGCATCAATGCGACGAGAAGTAGACTTAGAAAAGTTCGCACGTAAATCTCCTTTACAATCCCGCTTCCGCTGACCAAGCCGGCATGCGATACAGAATCCACCAAAGTAATAGTTGAATGACTAAGACGACCATGCCGACGATCGTGCTCGCGTAGCATACGAAACGTCCTTCCTTCGTCTGATCTGAACGATACGATCTGACGACGCCGACTGTGCCAACCACCACCGCGCCCGGACAAAACAGAATGCCGAGGTACGGAACTAACGAGTATGTGGCAAATGCTCGTGCAGTGTCGGCTAAGGCCACAGATTTATTTCGCGAACGGCTTCACGCGTTCGATCGATTCTTTGAAATCTGTATCTGAGGGTGCAAGCGCAGCGCCGCGCTGATATGCACCCAGCGCTTTTGCGTATTGCTTGCTGACTTCGTATGCGTAACCGAGTTCGCGATAGACGTTCGCGTCGTCAGGCGATTTCTTCGCCGCTGTTTCCAAAGCCGTGATCGCCCTTGGCAACGCACCCGCGCGCGAATGCGCAACACCGAGAAGGTAGAACGTGACGCCAGTGGCGTCCTGCGCCGAGCTAGCGCGTTCGAGTGCCGTTGCGGCTCGGGCGAACTGCTTCGATCCGATTAACGCCTGACCGAAGAGTGTCACTGCTTCGGCGTCGGTTCGCAATTTGATCAGACCCTCCCCAGCGCGCACCGCGTTCAGGTAATCCGCCTCGGCTTTTGCGGGATCTGTGCTTAACGCTGCTCGCCGGAGATAGGCGGAGGTCAACAAGGTCCAGGCGCCAGTCAGGCGCGTATCATTAACGGTTGCGCGGTTCAGCGAAGTGATTGCGCCGTCGATATCGTTTTTTGCAAGGGCAATCTGGGCCAGGTAGAAGAGCGACAACGAATCTTTCGGATTCAGTTTCACCACACCGTTGAAAGTCTTCTCCGCATCGGCCGTCTTTCCGGTTTTGTATTCCGCGATGCCCCGGTAATAAAGCATCATTGCGTCAGGCTTATCCGCATTGCGACTGGTGGCCGCCACCAGGTAAGGCAACGCCTGCTCGTATTTCTCGCCAAGCACATAGGCCTGTCCGAGTGCGCTCTCCGTGTTTGGATCTTCCTGTTTGGAACGACGCTGCAACTCAATAGCTTTCTCTAGATCCTTCGCGGCCTCCGCATACTGTTTCAAATTCAGTTCAGCGAAACCCGCAATCTTCCACGCTTCCGGATCGTTCGGATGCGAAACGGTGAGTTCCTTTGCTTCCTTCGCCGCGGCCGCAAATTGTTTCTGTTCGAGCAAGAGATAGGCGTGCTTCGTGTCGGCCGTTCCAACCGAGTTCACTACGGGTCGCACTGGCTGCACGTCCAACAACGAATCGTTCGAGCTCGGTCGCCGCGTCGACGGCTTCGGCTGAGGTTCAGGCCGCAACAACGGATCAGCCGCCGGTTTCTCGGCACTGGCCGTACTTTTCGAAGTCTGCCTGGTCGCGCGTCTCGGCCGCGTAGATTGCGCCTGAATAACCGATGCAGCGAGCAAACACGCCGCTCCAACGCTGAAAAATCGTCGAATAAAGGTAGATCTCTTCATATGGGTCAGATTGTATTCGGGAGAGGATAGGTTTGAAAGCTCAGACCGTTTCCGTGACTTTCGGATGCGGCCTGAGCTTGCGGAGTTTGCCCGTGAGATCTCGCTAAATTCGTGTTTTAGCGCAGAAAAGCTTCGCGCCAAGCCGCAAAGGAAAAACCGTTCAGATCATCCTTGGAGGCACTTCACATTTGCCGCTTAGCGCCTTTTTGCCGGTACCCTTCCGCTTCTGTAAAACGCTAGAAGTTCAGCTTCAGTCCAAACTGGAACTGCCGGGAATCGAACGCAGCCGTTGAACGGCTGAAGTATCGACCATTGTTGGCGCGCTGGTTGAACAGCCGCACATCGTCAATAAACGGCGACGCCGCAGCCTCGTTGAACCGATTGAACAGGTTGAATCCTTCCGCGATCAGTTCCAGCCGCAGGCTCTCGCCCAGCGGAACCAACTTCGCAATCCGCATATCCAGCGACACGAAACGATGCGTCATGCCGTAGTTGCGCGGCAGGCTTCCGGCTGAAAACTGTCCGCCCGAGATCAACGGCACGCAGCCGGCAGTTCCCGGCACGCACAACGTTCCGTCAGACAACACCGCCGGACGATCCGTTTGGTTCGACTGGTCGTTGTTCGTGTCCTGGTTGCTCAGAATGTTGAATGGTCGACCGGACGAGATCTCGAAGATCGGTGCGATCGTGAAGTTTGCCAGGAAACGATTGAAGCCCGACCCCGTGGTCCAACTGTTCGGCGACGCGATCACCGCGCTGAACACAAAGCGGTGACGTTGATCGAACAGCGAATCCGAACGTTCTGCACGGAAGTTGCGATTGTCCTGCGGCAGCAGCAACGTTTGGAGGTCAGACGAATCGTCGATCGAGTGAGACCAAGTGTAAGAAGCGAGAAATTGAAAGTTATTCGAGAAACGCTTCCTCAGATCCGCGTTCAGCGCGTTGTAGCTGGAATTGCCATCGGACGTTTGCGCGTTGATCGAGCCAAACGGCGAAACGACGCCGGGGCTTCGCAGCGATCCGGGCAGCGCGGAATTGAGAACGGCTGGTGTCACAACGCCGCCGGAAAGTGCCTGAGCCAGGAAGTAGTTTGGCGCGCTCGGACGGAAGAAATTAGCAATGCCCGGATTGACGATGCGGCTGCCGATGTTTGTAAGCGGCGCGGCAATCATGCCAGGGATGATGAGCGCGAACGTTTGGCCAGCCGTTGGAAACGCAGGAGCGCCCGTCGGCGTGGCCATCGTGAAACACAGCAGGGGTACACCGCCCGGACACGGAGCACCCGTTGTCGGTATCGAAAACGCCAACGCTTCAGTGGTGCTGACTGGATTGCGGCCCGCAAAACGGAAGAAGTTTTGGATTTGTAGCTCCGTGCGCGGCGCATTGATATCGAGCGGGTGCGGCAAATGACGCGCGTTGACATGGATGTAGCTTCCGGAGAGCGTCATGTCTTTCGTCAATTCACGCTCGACCGTGAAGTTGCCTTGCAGCGCATACGCGTACTCGAAGTTCTTCTGCACGTGCAACGTAAAAGGCAGTACTGGACCAAAGCCGGGGAACGTTTGATCGTTGAATCGCTGTCGTCCGAATTGATACTGAGCGCCCGCGGCGACTCCTGGAGTTACGACACCCGCGGGACAGATTAACGTGACTGGTCCACCCGGAGGGCAAACTGTTCCCTGAAACACTTGCACGGCGTTGAGCAGGGCCGTTTGTGCCGGACTGCCCGGAGTCAATATGCCTTGTTGTTGTTGCACGGCGTCAGCGATATCGGAGTTGAAGGAGATTGCGAGCAGCGGGTGATCGTAGAAGAGGCCGTATGCGGCTCGAATCGCAGTCTTGCCGTCGCCCCACGGATCCCACGCGATCGCCAGGCGCGGCGCCCAGTTATTCTTGTCACGCGGAAATCCCTGTTGCACGCCCATCGCGTCCTGTGCAGCGAGCACGTCGGCGGCTGAAAGATTGATGCCCGACAGTGGATCGCGCAGTGGCAGCGTGGGAATCTGTTCCGTCAATTCAATGTCGTAACGAATGCCGTACTTGAGGGTCAGGTTACGACGAATGTTCCAGTCGTCCTGCGCAAAGAAGGCGATTGGCTTGTTGCTGATGCTGCTGACCGGATTGCCAAAGCCCTGAATAAAGTTTGCCGGAAATCCGAGGCCATATTGTTGCACTGGTGTGAAATCCGGCGCGCCTGCGAACGCCGGGTTCAACGTGGCGGCGGAGAGTCCACCGAAATTGAACAGTCCCGCAAAGTTAAGTTCAAAGATTGCTTCCGGGATCCGAACAAATGCTACGTCGCCACCAAATTTGAAGTTGTGGCTGCCGCTAACGATGTTGATGTTGTCGGTGAACTCAAAACGCGTTTCGGTGCGGAGCACGGGCGAGAATAGTTCGCGGCCGATAAATGCGGTACCGGAGATATTGAAAGCAACCGCATCGCCGTTTTGCGATTTGAACGTTGCGCGGCGCAGACCGAAATTGAAGCGAGCTTCGTTGACAACCTTCGGTGAGAGCGTGGACGTCAGGGTCGCAACCACCGGAACATCCTTAAGCGTCTGGATACCAGTGCGTGAAAAGTCGTTTTGACCAAGCGATTGGTTCTGCGATTCGACCTGGATACCGCTAATCTCGCTTGGGTTGTAACCAAACCTCAATGTCAAATGCTGACTGGGTGTAATGAAGTGGTCGAGGCGGAACGAGTTGAAGGTCGTTCTGTCGGTAATTGGAAACACGCGTTGCAGTCCGTTCAGCGGCCGGAACGCTATAAAGTCTCCGGCGGCGTTGGTTGTACCGCTGGGCACTGGCGCGCCCGAAAGAATGAAACGTGGTCCAATTGCGCCTGGTAAGATGGGACTGATCGCTGGACACAAGCTGCCGTCGTTTGGTGACGTCAACGGATTGCTCCCGGTCAAAGCGGTGGTGCCGCCACTGGATGCAAAGAACGCATACGCGCGAGCTCCGCAGACGGTGGTTGGCGTTCCCAAAGCCACAAGAGCATTGATGAAACCGGCTTGCTGCGGAGTGATGTTATTAAACGTGCGCGCGACGGGATTGAGTCCCGGAATTACCGGAATCGTCGCCGATCCGGTCAATCCCTGAGCCACGTTGCTGGTGAAGAATCCGGACTCGTTGCGTCGTCGTTGTTCGAAGGCGAAGAAGAAGAACGTGTGCTCCGGATTAAACGGGCCACCGATCGTGAAACCATACTGCGTTCGCGTAAACGGCGGATCCTCAATCGGGGCAAAAGCGTTACGAGCCTGGAAGCTGCGGTGACGCAGGAACCCAAACATGTTGCCGTGAAACTCTCTCGTGCCTGATTTCGTGACGACGTTCACGACACCGCCGGCAGAACGGCCAAACTCTGCCGCGAACGAGTTAGACACGACCTGAAACTCTTGCACCGCTTCCTGACTAACCGTTGATTTCGAAGCGTTCACTGAGTTGTCAGTGTTGTCAGCGCCATCGACCTGAACGAGGTTCGAACGTCCGCGCTGCCCGCCGAAGTTCAAGCCCGTGGTGGGCGCTGGTCCGATCGGACGGCCGTTATCGCGCCCCACAGTCGACGTCAGGGTGGTGAAATTGATGTAGTTGCGTTCGTTTATCGGGAGGCTATTGATCTGCTGCTGTTGGATCGTGGTTGCGATTGCGGTCTTCGTCTGCTCAACTATTTCCGAAGTTGCATCGGAGACGGTGACTACCTCGGAGATATCTCCGGGCTGGAGTGTGACGTTTAGTTCAGCGGTCTGTCCGACGGTGACGGTAAACTTAGACGCCACGTATTTTTTGAAATTTTGCGCCTCGACCGTGACCTCGTAATCGCCGGGCGGCAAGTTGATGACGCGATAGAACCCCTCGTCGTTAGTGGTGGTGGTACGGGTGACGTTTGTGGAGGGATTACGCACCGTGACGGTCGCGTTTGTAATCACGGCTTGAATAGCGTCTCTGACCGTCCCCTGCAGGTCGGCAGCATTCGACTGCGCCTGTCCGAAGGCGACACTCGCTGCTGCGAGGGTGATCAGCAGCAGAGAAGTGATGCGACATGATCTGACAAGTCCGGACATGAAGGATACAAACATCGCCGTATTCTCCTTAACTAGTTTCGCGACTCTAGTACTCGCGCAGTCACTAAAGACCTGGTTTACGTTTCGCTTTCCGTGGACGAGATTGCACGTCGGAGATCCGTCTCCGATTACTGTCAGCGCGTGGGAGTGAATCGTGCGCCGCTATCCATTGCGCTCCCTTGAGATTAGAAGCCGTGTAGAGAGACCAAAACTGCTCAGCCTTTTTACTCTAAAAGACTATTGTGTGGCAAGAATTTATCTAATTTTGCGTGGGAGCGTGTGGCGCGGACGAGAAGGTTGCGAACGCGATCGCTGGAGCCGCAAATCGCAACGCCCAGATCGGCGAGCCGAGGACTGAACGCAGCGCGCCGAAGCAATCCGCAAATTCGGAGACGAGCGTCAAACGTTCGGCGATAAGCTTTGGTGTAATCCGCTTCTAACGACGCCAGGGAATCGTTTTGCCGGCGAAGAATCGTTTGCGCAACCAATTCGCCACTTTCAAAGGCCATCAGCATGCCGCTACCCGTAAAAGGATCGATAAAAGCCGCCGAATCACCGATCGCCAGTAAACCAGGCGCGGGACTCGGGCGCTGGCGGCCAAATCGCTCCCACGACGCGCTGAGCCAGTCGGAACAGACCTGCGCATTTTCCAACGTATAAGCAGCACGCCGATTCATCATCAGGATTTCACGCAGGACGACATTTGGGTCAGAGTTACAGCGCTTCACGCTTTTAGCGGCAATGATGAAACAGAGGTTGCTGGTTCCTGCTTCTACGGTGCTCAATCCACCATAACCACCGGGATAAAAATAGATCTCGCATGATCCAGCGGCGACCCTCGTTTGCTTCAGATGTGCTTTGAACGCGACCAGGCTCGGACGTTTGACTTTGCCGTTCGCCTGGCCGATTTTTCGCGACACAATGCGAGCTCGCCCAGTTGCGTCGATCGTGAGCGGCGCGCAATAGTCTTGAAGACCACCATCGATCTTCACGCGTACGCCAACGACCCTGTGACCGTCCAACACCGGTTCCGTGATGCTCAAGCCTTCGTGAACGACAACGCCATTGTCTTGTGCGCGCCGCAGCAGGATCTCGTCCATAACCGCGCGACTCAAGCCAAACGCTGAGCGTCCGCTACAAAACCATTTGCTAGGGACCGCAACGTGATGTCCCTTGCTCGAGTAAAAAACAGTTTCATCAAGTAAAGCCGGACCGGACGAGATCAGCGCGTCGGCTACCCCGAGCTTTTCAAAATGGGTTTGGCATTCAGGAGAAATGAACTCGCCACACAACTTTGCCCGCGGGAACTTCTTTTGCTCGATCAGCAACACGCGCGCACCGCCGGCGGCGAGATGGATCGCGGCACTGGCGCCCGCTGGTCCACCGCCCGCGATGATCACGTCGTAGTTGTCTTTATGTGATTTGAGCATTCAAAACCAAACGAAACGGAAAGTGGCGACTCACCCCAACATTGCGCAGTCCGGCTCGCTTCGCCAGTTCGAATAATTCGTCCGCTTTGAAACTTCGCAGTATTGACAGTGCACCGTCGTGACGGAGTAACCTGTTCTTCAACACCAACTTTCCAAGCGTCGTGTAAAGAAGGTAAGCAATCGGGTGACGATGAAGATCGATCACGATGATTCGCCGGCGCGCGACCCGCTTCATCTCGCGAAGAATCTGAACGACTTGCTCCTCGACAAAATGATGCGTAAACAACGAACAGATCACGTAATCAAAATCCCCGTTCGCAAACGGCAACGACAAGGCATCGCCTCGCACTGAAGCGATCTCTGGAAACGCACGCGACTCTTCGAGAATCGCTTCCGCGGAGCGTTCGTTCAGTTCAAGTCCCACGGCACGAACGGTGCGGCCCGTTTCTCTGGCCCAGGCCGCGGTGATGCGCAACAGTTCTCCCGATCCGGCGCCGACATCAAGCACGGAGAAGTCTCTGAGTTCAGCTGACGCGACCTCCCGGAAAAGCGTGCTTTTCAATGTGTGAGCATCACCCATCCAGCGATTAACAAGTTGCAGCTCGCCGATGCAGTCTTCGTATTCGGACGCCGTGTAGTTACCCGTGTCGATGTGTTCGAGTTTGTAACTTCGCCGGTTGAACTTGTCGAACATTCGTCAAAAGGGCACAAAAGAACACTATGAGTTAAGCAACCTTAGAGACCACAAGGGCACTGTTCTTCGAGCCAAAGCCGATGCAGTTACATAGTGCGACTCGCACATTCGCTTCGCGCGCTTCGTTGGGGACGTAATCGAGATCGCAATCCGGGTCGGGATCGTCGAGATTGATTGTTGGTGGGATTTTGTTTGTATGCATCGCGCAAAGCGCCGCGCTCAGACCCGCCGCGCCGCTCGCGCCCTGCGGATGTCCGATCTGCGATTTTGTCGCCGACATCGGTATGCGCGTAGCCTGACCATCAAACGCGAGCTTCAACGCGCTGGTCTCGATGCGATCATTCAGCAGCGTCGATGTGCCGTGGAGATTCACGTAATCGATATCTGAGGGTTCACAACCAGCGTCTTCGAGCGCGAGTCGCATCGCGCGCGCGGGTTCGTCGCCATCTTCCGCCAGTCGCACACGATGGTATGCGTCACACGTTGCCCCATAGCCAAGAATCTCGGCGTATATCTTCGCACCGCGATTCGTAGCGTGTCGCAGCTCTTCGAGGACGTAGATCCAAGCGCCCTCGCCCAACACCATTCCTGAACGATTTCGAGAGAACGGTCGCGATGCTCGATGGGGTTCATCGTTCCAGTTGTTTGTGAGGACGGTCATTAGATTGAAGCCGGCGAGGATCCCGGGTGCGATTGGAGCGTCGACACCGCCGGTCAGCATCACGTCCTGGCGGCCGAGTGCGATGTGTTGCGCGGCGTAAGCGATCGCGTCTGTGGAGCTGGTGCAACCCGTGGAGACGATGTGCGACAACCCACGCAGGCCAAACGCCATCGAGAGCTCGCTCGACAATCCTCCATGTGTCGACGCCGGGATCGTGTAAACACTCGCTTTGCTGGTTGGACCAACGTACCAGTATTCGTACTGTTGTTCGGTGAAAGCGAGTCCGCCTCCACCCGTGCCCAGCTGGACGCCGATCGCGCGGCGTTCGTCCAGTGACAGATCGTTTGGAAAGATACGCGCGTCTTCGAGTGCCTCACGCGCAGCTGCAAGGGCCAACGGCACGGTGCGCGGAACATGCTTGCGATCTTTGGGATTGAGTTGTGCTTGCCAGTCGAATGATGGTACTTCGGCGGCGATCTGGACAGGAAAACTTGAGGGATCAAAGGCCGAAATGCGACGGACTCCGCTGTCTCCAGCAAGGAGTCCGCGCCAAAACGTTTCGCGGCCGATCCCCAAAGGAGTGACACACCCCATGCCGGTGATAACTACCCGGCGCGGACGCGTCAACGCTCTCAACATGAGGACAAAACCTGTGTTCTAACCAATCAAGCTAAACTTTCTGCCCGCACTCATTGCAGAACTTAGCACCGGGGGCCAGATCTGCCTGGCAATTCGCACACTTCGCTGGTCCCTGCTTCGCACCGCATTCCACGCAAAACTTCGCATTGGGATCGTTGCGATGACCGCAGCTGGAACAAGGAATGCCCGCGTTGGTAGCGGCTGGCTGGGAGGCAGCGCCGCCTTCTTTTGCTTGTCGAATCGCGTCGGTCATCGCGCCCGCCATCGCATTCCCGACCGCAAAACCGGCGCCGAGTCCTGCTCCAGTGCCCGCGCCGCCCGAAGGATTTTGTGCCGCATCGCGCATGGCGTCGGCAGCCTGGAACTGCGTGTAACGACCCACGTCGCCAATTACACCCATCGAAGTGCGCTTGTCCATCGCCGCTTCCACTTCCTGCGGCAACGAGATGTTTTCAACAAGGAACTTTGTTAGCTGCAAACCGTACGTCTGAAATTCTTCGTTCAGCTTTTGACGGGTCAGTACGGAGAGCTCGTCGTAGTTTGACGCTAGATCGAGGGCGGCAATCTTCGACTCGGCGAGGGCGTCGCTAAAGCCGCTGACCAGCGTCCGCTTAAGTTGACCTTCAACATCTTCGGTTACGAAGTGCGCGTTCGTCCCCGCGATCTCCTTAATGAACGCCTTCGGTTCTGCGACACGAATAGAATAGATACCAAAGGCGCGCAGCCGGACCATGCCGAAGTCGGTGTCGCGCATCATCACCGGATTGGGCGTGCCCCACTTCAAGTCGGTGAACTGTTTGGTGTTGACGAAGTAGACCTCTGACTTGAAGGGCGAGTTGAAACCGTACTTCCAAGCGCCCAGCTTCGAAAGGATTGGCGTATTACCGCCGTCGATCGTGTAACGGCCCGGGGGAAACTGGTCCGCAATCTGACCCTCATGCACAAAAATCGCGGCCTGCGATTCGCGCACAATTAACTGTGCGCCGTTCTTGATCTCCTGGTCTTTCACAGGAAATCGGTACACGAGAGTGTTGCTGCTACTGTCGAGCCACTCAATTACTTCAATGAACTGCGAACTCGGGCTTAGGCGGTCAAGTATTCCCATTTGAGCCTCATCTTCCTAACAGAATCGAAACCAGCAAATTATACGATCAGACGGGGGAATTTGATGCACGCCCGAACCAGTCACGACGTCTGACAATGACCAAAGCGGCAAAACCACCGGCTATATCAATCAGACTGTCGTAAATCGTGCCGGTGCGGGATGGAACGAAGGACTGATGATACTCATCGGCCAGGGCGTAGACAATTACGAGTACCAGCGAAATCCCAAAAAATTGCTCGCTCAGCGCCTCCCGCGGCGAACCGCGAAAAGCCCGCGCCGCGAGAATTCCGAGCAGCGCATACTCCGCGAGGTGTGCGATCTTCCGGGTGGCAGCGTGAATCGTGAGCATCGTCTCTGGGCTCGTGTCCGGAAACAACCACAGCACCAGTGGTCCAATTATTCGTGACGTGTTTCCGGCGGAGAAATTGCCGGTGGAAGCAAACGAGATAAACGCCATCCATGCGATGAGCGGGAGGTAACGGCTAATCGTTCGGCGCGGCGTACTAGAGGGCAGCCGCTCCGGAAACGACTTCGATGATCTCATTAGTGATTGCCGCCTGACGGACGCGATTCATGTTCAACGTCAAAGTATCGATGAGTTCGCTCGCATTCTTCGACGCGGAATCCATAGCGGTCATGCGCGCGCCATGTTCGGAGGCTACCGACTCGAGCAACGCGCGAAAGATCTGTGTTTCCACCAGCCGCGGCAACAGCCGGCCCAACATTTCTTCAGGAGGCTGTTCGTAGATATAGTCGACGAGTGTAACGGGCTGTTGAGACTTCGCTTCCGGTTCTTCTTCCTGCGCGCGTGCGACAGGCAGCAACTGTTCGAGCACGACACGCTGCGACAGTACCGATTTGAATTCGTTGTAGATGAGAAAGACTTTGTCGATCCCCGTGTCGTCGGTGTAGAGCTTTATGATGTGGCGAGCAACTTCGAGCGCTTCTGAAAACTCGACGCGCCCTTTGCCGGTCAATCCGAGAAACTCCCCGACGAGGGTTGCGTGTCGATTGCGGAAGAAATCACGGCCCTTACGTCCGATTGGGAGAAGCTCAATCGTTTTGTTCGGATTATCTTTGATGAAAGATTGTGCAGCCTTAGTAAGATTTGTGTTGAAGGCGCCGCACAGTCCTTTATCGGCGGTCACGAGAACGAGCAGGTAGCGCTCGTCGCCGCGTAGATCGAGCAAAGGGTGATGGAAATTCTCATCGGTCCGCTTCGCAAGCTGGCCGAGCACCTCCATCATCTTGTTTGCAAACGGACGCGCAGTGACGACGCGATCCTGCGCGCGTTTGAGTTTCGCGGCAGACACCATCTTCATGGCCTTAGTAATCTGCTGCGTGTTCTTGACCGACTTGATGCGCCGGCGAATGTCCAGAAGATTCGGCATCGCTTAAGCTGTTGGGGCCGCGGCCGTCGAGGCGTCTCTTGCTGACGGCGGAGCAAAATCTACGTCCTCAGATTCTCGTTGCCAGGAGTCCTTGAAGTCTTCCAGAACCTGTTTAAGGTCGCCCTTGATCTCATCCGTCAACGATTTCTTTTCAGCAATAGCTGCGAGCAGACCGGGGTGCGAGTTCTCTATGAACTTCAAAAGGCCCGATTCGAAGCGACGAACATCTTCGACCGCAACATCGTCAACATAACCGTTGGTGGCGGCCCAGATTACGAGGACCTGCTTCTCAACGTCCATCGGTTGATACTGCGGTTGCTTAAGGATTTCCGTCAGACGTTGTCCGCGCGCCAACTGCGCCTGGGTAGCGCGATCGAGGTCGGAACCAAACTGTGCGAACGCCTGGAGCTCGCGGAATTGGGCCAAGTCCAACCGCAGCGTTCCAGCCACCTGTTTCATCGCCTTGATCTGCGCCGATCCGCCCACGCGCGATACGCTGTTTCCGACGTTGATCGCCGGACGGAAACCACTGTTGAAGAGGTCTGCTTCGAGGAAGATCTGGCCGTCGGTGATAGAAATCACGTTTGTTGGAATGTAAGCCGAGATGTCACCTGCCTGGGTTTCGATGATTGGCAAGCTTGTTAGCGAACCGCCGCCCTTCAGGTCAGAAAGTTTCGCCGCCCTTTCGAGGAGACGCGAGTGCAGGTAGAAAACGTCTCCGGGGTAAGCCTCGCGGCCCGGCGGACGCCGAAGCAGCAGCGAGATCTCGCGATACGCGGCCGCCTGTTTTGAAAGGTCGTCGTAGATCGTCAATGCATGCTTGCCGTTGTCGCGGAAATACTCACCCATGGCTGCGCCCGAGTAGGGCGCAAGGAACTGCATCGCCGCCGGATCGGAAGCGGTCGCTTTGATCACAATCGTGTAATCCATCGCGCCGAAGTCCTGCAGTGTTTTCACTACCTGGGCTACAGTCGAGGCCTTCTGGCCGATTGCGACGTAGATGCAAATTACGTCCTTGCCTTTTTGGTTGATGATCGTGTCAACGGCGACAGCGGTCTTGCCCGTTTGTCGATCTCCAATGATCAGCTCGCGCTGACCGCGGCCGATTGGCACCATAGCATCGATCGCTTTCAGACCGGTTTGTAGTGGCTCTTTCACCGGCTGCCGATCGACCACTCCAGGAGCGATGCGCTCGACAGGATAGTAGTGCTCGGTGACGATTGGACCAGCGTCATCAATCGGGTTACCCAGCACATCCACTACACGGCCGACCAGCGCCTCTCCGACGGGAACCTGCATGATGCGTCCAGTGCGCTTCACCAGATCGCCTTCACGGATCGTCTGGAAATCGCCGAATAGCACCGCGCCGACCTTGTCCTCTTCCAGGTTGAGCGCCAAACCGCGAACGTCATGGGGAAATTCGAGCAGTTCGCCGGCCATTACTTTTTCCAGGCCGTGTAACTCAGCGATGCCGTCACCAATCTTGATAACGGTTCCGACCTCGGTGACGGTGCCGTTGTTATCGAAGTTCTCGATCTGTTTACGAATAATTTCGTTGATTTCGCTAGCTCTTATCGGTTCCATGATTTCCTCTAATTACTTCCGTTTTAACTACCGGCGAGTTCCTCTGACAAACGTTCCAATCGGTTTTCAACTGAGCCATCGAATATGGTTGAGCCGATGCGCGCAACCAGACCGCCGATGATTGTCTCGTCAGTGTTGAAAGTGACGCGCACGCGACGCCCGGTCGCGGCCGCCAATGAGTCGCGCAGTTGGTTCTTAAGATCTTCTGAGATTGGTTTTGCCGTCGTTACGCTCGCGGAAACTACGCCGCCGCGCTCGTCGAGCACGAGGGCAAATCGTTCGGCTACATCTCGCAACTGAGAGAGGCGCTGATTTCTTAACAACACGCGAAGAAAGCTCGCCGTTGTCGGTCTCACGCGGGTGCGCGAGATTAGCTCCTCGAGAACTTTGCGTTTTTCATCGTATCCGACGGTGGGATTCGCGAAGACCTCTTTCAATTGCGGATTCGCTTCAATCATCGAGGCCCACTGGTCGATCTCCTGTTTGACCTCGCGCTCCTCTTTTCTTTCAACGACAACGTCGGCAAGGGCTGACGCGTAACGACGCGCAACGGTCTGCAAGCTCAAACTCGAGTCCTCCTCAGTTCACCGATGCTTTCGCTAATCAGTAACACGTCGTCCTCGGGATTCATTTGTGAGCTTACTGTCTTGCGCGCAACATCGATGCTTCTCTTTGCGAAGAACTGCCGGAGTTGCTTGCGGGCGATTTTGTCCGCCGTTTCCATTTCTCTACTCGCCTGGTGGTCCAACTTTTCGAGTTCGCGCTTGGTAGCAGCCGCTAATCGCTCGCGTTCGGATTGCGCTTCCTCCTGCGCCTGTTGGTGAACCGATTGAATGTCCGCATCAAGCCGGCCCAATAACGTGTCAGCCTCGGCAACCTGGGCCAATGCTCGTTCCCGTCGTTCCTGCGCGTCGACCAGCTCCTGCTTGATCGCGTCACGCCTCGCGGCGAGAGCTTCGCTTATCTTCCGTCGCAGGATGTAGATCATCACCGCGACAAAAACAAAGAGATTGAAAAACTTCCAGAATTCGAGTCCTGGATAGTTCATCCACGCGGGCAATTCGACAGCGGCCAGTATGTAGTACATCGCCAATGTGATATCGAGTCGCTAAATACGCCGGCGCAGGATTTGAGAACTTATCAACACACCGATTGAGTCTGCTTGCGCTTCAAGTTCGGCTCGGACCTGCTCCTGCTGTTTTTGGATCGATTCGCGTTCCTTCGCAACCGCTTGAGAAAGCTCTTCGCGATGCTGCCGCACCTTCTCATCTCTCTCTTTCAGGCCGGCGGCACGTTCCTTTTCTAGTAGGCGATAGCCGTCTGCGCGTGCTTCGCGTAATTTTGCCTGGTAGTTCTTCTTCTTCTCTTCGGCTTCGGCACTCAGCCTCTGCGCTTCGCTGAGACGACCTCCAATCTGCTTTTCCCGCTCGGCCAATATTTGATTGATGGGTTTAAGCAGGGTGCGATTCAGGACGAACACCATCACCGCTATGAACAGCATGTGGAGCAGCAAGGTACCGTCAGGAACCAACTGAATTGAGGCTTCCGCCAGGAACATCCGATTCCTCTACTCTGTGAGTTGATTATGTCCGCCGAAAAGCGGGCGAGTCTAACATGGTGACAATAAAGGGTCAACCGACCGACTTGTGGACAACACCTGGACGCCCGATACCAAATTTCCCCGAAACCTCAGCTGTACTTTGTACTGTTGGTCGTTGTACTGATTACACTGGGGCGGCAGTGATCAGTAGATCGTAAATGCGATCTAAATCCTGTGGGTTATAGAAACTTATTTCGACCTTTCCGCGCCCCTCAGTTCCCATCTGTACTATGCGCACCTGTGTACCCAACGCCCGCCGCAGTTTCGTCTCAGCCGCCCTGATGTTCGGGTCGACCGGTTGTGAGATTCGCGGAGCTTTTGGTGGTCGGTCGGCAGATGCTTTCTGGACCAGGATCTCCGTAGCCCTCACAGATAAGCCATCCTCGATAACTTGCCGAGCGAGTCGGCGCTGAACATCCACATGCGACAAACCGACTATCGTACGAGCATGGCCCGTGGTGAGCCGTCCCTCGATGACGAGTTGTTGAAGGTCCGGCGGGAGCTTCAGTAGCCGTAAGTAGTTAGTGATGTAGGAACGATCCCTGCCAACTCGGGCAGCGAGCGCTTCCTGGGTAAGACCGACGTTCTCGATAAGGCGTTTGTAGGCTAGCGCTTCTTCGATTGGGTTCAAGTCCTCGCGCTGTATATTCTCGATCAGCGCGATCTCCAAAAGGTTTTGGTCGGCGACCTCTTTCACCAGCACAGGAACTTTGGTTAGCCCGGCCAGCTTCGCCGCCCGCCAGCGGCGCTCACCGGCGATCAATTCGAACCCTTCGCCTCGACGCCTGACAAGTAGGGGCTGGACTATGCCATGCGTCTTAATAGATTCCGCAAGGCTTTCCAGCGCCGCTTCGTCAAAGTTCGTTCTCGGCTGCATCGGCCCGGGAACAATGGAGTCCAAATCAATTTCGGACGGTTCGGTTCCGAGATCGATCGTGCGGTCAGAGGACAGCAGCGCCCCCAGACCCCGACCCAGCGCTTTTCGATTCATAGACGATCTCCCGGGCCAATCGCGAGTACGCCTCGGCCCCTTTCGAATTAGCGTCGTAACTGATTATTGGTTTCCCATGGCTTGGGGCTTCGGCCAGCCGTACGTTACGTGGGATTACCGACTGAAACACCTGGAGCCCGTAGAAGTCGCGCAAATCAGCAGCAACGGCTGCGGACAGATTCGTGCGCTCGTCGTACATCGTGAGTAGCAATCCTTCAATCATCAGGCCGGGGTTGTGAAGGCGACGGATCCGGGCGAGCGTGTCGAAGAGCTCGGTGACGCCCTCGAGTGCGTAATATTCACATTGAATCGGCACGACAAGTGACTTCGCCGCCGTCAGTGCGTTGAGTGTTAGCAGGCCAAGCGATGGGGGGCAATCGATTATCAGGTATTCATAATTGGGCTCAACCACGGCGAGCGCTCGTTTCAGTCGAAACTCGCGTTGTTCGACCTCGACTAGTTCGATCTCCGCACCGGCGAGGTCCTTGTTGGAGGGAACGACGTCGAGGGACGTAACGACGCTCGGCAATGTGATGGCAGAGACTGGCTCATCAAGGACAAGGGAATGGTAAAGCCCGCGCCTGAAACTGCCCCGCTGGATGCCGGCACCTGAAGTCGCGTTTCCTTGCGGGTCGGCATCGACGAGCAGGACCCGATTTCCCCAACTGGCAATGATGGCGGCGAGATTTACCGCGGTAGTTGTCTTACCGACTCCGCCTTTTTGGTTCGCTACGGCTATTATTCTAGCCATTTATCGAGCGAGGGCACCTTCCGGAGTTAGTTTCACGTGTCCCGCACACACTACCACAAAACCCGTAACGGGAGATGTTTCACGTGTCCCCTAGGCGCTTTTTTGTTGTGCTGAAAGGAAAACCAACAGCGTCGAAAGCGCGCCCGGCGTCAGACCGGGCAGGCGGCGCGCTTCACCAAAAGTCTCGGGACGCGCCCGACCGAGACGCTCGACAACCTCGTTTGAAAGGCCGCTGATTTTCGCAAAAACTGTCTCGCTCGGGATTCTCAGCGCGTCATGTTGATAGAGCCGGGTGATCGTTGCTTTTTGGGATTCCAAATAGCCGGAGTAAAGGGAATCCGCCAGTACGGAAGTCAGGTCAACTTCCGCAATCGGCTTCAAATCACTCGGAAGAAGCGACATGATCAGGTCGGTGGTCACTTTGGGCCTCTTCGCGAGTTGTGCCAGCGAAATCACGTCGCCGAGATCCGTCTCGAGCAGGGCAGAAACGGCGGCGTGCTGAATGTCTGAACGGCGAAGCCGAGTGTTCTCGAGGGCTGAACGCAGGCGCGCGAGTCGCGTCTGCCGTACATTAAATCGTTCCCAATCGGAGTCACCGACTAGCCCAATCTCCCGACCGTATTGGGCGAGTCGTTCATCAGCATTATCGTACCGAAGCGCCAGGCGATACTCAGCGCGTGATGTGAAGATGCGATAGGGCTCATCAACACCCTGATTGATCAAATCCTCAACCAGCACGCCGGTGTAGGACTCGTCTCGTCGTAGTCGCAGTGGCGCGCGCTTTTGAGTGAAGAGCGCGGCGTTGATTCCGGCGACCAATCCCTGACACGCAGCCTCTTCATAACCAGTCGTTCCATTGATCTGGCCGGCGTGAAAAAGCCCCGCAACTCGCGATGTTTGCAGATCCGGTCCCAACTCCCGCGGATCGACAAAGTCATACTCGATGGCATAACCAGGCCGGATGACTCGAGCGTCTTCCAGTCCCGGAATCATGCGCACCAGATCCTGCTGCATTTCGGCGGGGAGGGAGGTCGAAAAGCCATTTAAATAGACTTCGTTCGTGTTATGTCCTTCCGGCTCCAGGAAGAGCTGATGCCGCGACTTATCTGAAAACTTTACGACCTTGTCTTCAATAGACGGACAGTAGCGCGGCCCAACCCCACGAATCTTTCCCGAATAAAGCGGTGACTCGGCTATGTTTTCTCGAATCGTCTCGTGGACGCGCTCAGTCGTATATCCGATGTAACACTTGATCTGTTCCTGCTCGATTTTGTCGGTGGAAAATGAAAACGGGACTGGCGATCGATCTCCCGGTTGCGGTTCGAACGCGCTCCAGTCAATCGTGCGGCCATCAAGGCGCGGCGGGGTGCCCGTCTTTAGTCTGCCGACCGGGAACCCAAGAATTTTCAAAGCTTCTGCGAGTTCGATAGACGCCGGCTCCCCAGCGCGACCGCCACGGTAGGTACGTCTGCCTGTATGAATGAGCCCGTTTAGGAACGTTCCGGTCGCAACGACTACCGCCTGTGCGCCAAAACATCGACCGTCTTCTAGCGTCACGCCAGCGATCCGCCCATTGCGAATTACAAAATCGACGACCTTGCCTTGCCGCAAATGCAGATTGGGAGTCGCTTCGAGTGTGCGACGCATCTCGGCGCGATAGCGCAAGCGGTCCGCCTGTGCACGAGGCGACTGCACAGCCGGGCCGCGCGATCGATTCAGCAACCGGAACTGAATACCAGTCCGGTCGATCACTCGGCCCATGATGCCGCCGAGCGCATCAATCTCTCGTACTAGATGCCCCTTAGCGATGCCACCAATCGCGGGATTGCACGACATCTGCCCAACGAGGTCGAGGTTCAGCGTGATCAGTCCGGTCTCCGCCCCAAGCCGCGCCGCAGCGGAAGCCGCCTCGCAGCCGGCGTGTCCGGCGCCAATCACAATCACACTGAAAATCTCATCGAATGACATCGATCGTGCCTTGTCCTACTTGCCGATACAAAAGGTCGCAAAGATCTCCGACAGAATATCTTCCGTCGTCGTCTCACCTGTAATCTGGCCCAGGTACTTCAGCGCGTTATGTAACGGCACCAGCACCAACTCTTCACTATGCCGATCACGAAAGGCCACCTGGGCCAACTCGATTTCCTGCCTCGTCCGACACAACAGATCGTAATGCCGCACATTCGTGATAAGCAATCCTTGGTCTTCAACTCCGGCGCTATTTAAAGTCTCGAGCATCGCAGTGCGCAAATCGTCGAGACCTTCTCCAGTCAACGCTGACACATTAATAGTTCGAGCCTCTCCCAGACAACCATTCACGTCTCTGAACGACGGCAGGTCACTCTTGTTCATCACAATCAGTCGACGGCTCTCCGCCGTTTGACTCAAGAGATCGCGATCTGCTGGTCCAAGATCATCGGCGCCATCGATTACGACGAGAACGAGATCAGCATCACTCATCGCACGATGTGTTCGTTCGATGCCAAGCGTCTCGATCCCGTCAGTTGTCTGACGCACGCCTGCCGTATCCGTAAGGATGACAGGAATTCCACCAAGATCGATCGCTTCGGATAGCGTATCGCGTGTGGTGCCCGGTATCTCCGTTACAATCGCTCGCTCATGAGCCACTAAACTATTGAAAAGACTAGACTTACCGACATTTGGTCGACCCGCTATCGTTACGCGCACTCCATCCTGCAGCAACCGCCCCGCACTGAAACTTGTACTCAGTTTCTCCACACCCGCGACCACGGAAGCAAGTGTATCTTCGATTTCGCTAACGCGCGGCAACGGTAGATCGTCTTCAACAAACTCAAGCGCTGACTCGAGCAACACGATCACATCCACCAACTTCTCTTTGAACGGATTGAGTATGTTCGACAACTCTCCATTCATCTGTCGCGCAGCCTGTTTGACGGCTGCGTCAGTCTGCGCAGAAATCAGATCGCGAATCGCTTCCGCCTGGGCCAGGTTGATCTTTCCATTCGACAACGCGCGCAAAGTGAACTCACCTGGTCCAGCCAACACCGCACCGAGCTCCAGCATTCGATCCACGATCTGTCGAACAACCGCCGGCGAGCCGTGACAACTGATCTCGACTACGTCTTCACCGGTCAACGAGTGTGGCGCCAGAAAGCAAGTAAGGATTGCTTCGTCAATAATCTGATCTTCTTTGGTGAGTTTGGTGAGCTTCGCCCTTCTCGGTTCGATGTCACCGAGGCCGGCCATCTGGGTCGCGATGTTGATCGCGAGTGGACCACTCAAACGAACCACAGCAAGAGCGCCGCGGCCTCGTGGAGTCGATAATGCGACGATCGTGCTCATCGTTACGTTGTGAAAGAAGACGTCGGAGGGGACTTTCGACTAGCTGTGGCGGGCAGCGCTCTTCGGACTTATTCTCAACTTGCGCTCGGCGCCTTCGCCGATCGACTCCGTGGAAAGATCAGGACTATCGGCGAGCGTCAGATGGATGATCCGTCGTTCATTAGCGCTCATCGGCTCAAACGTAAACGCGACGCCGGTCTGTCGCACCCGACTGGCGGCGAGATTGGCCATCGCTTGGAGCTCAGCCTCACGCGTCGCCCGGAATCCGTGCACGTCGCAAACCAACCGCTCTCCCACAGCCAGACTTCGACCGAACACCTGATTGACCAGGTGTTGCAGTGATTCGAGTAACTCGCCGGTCTGGGCCTGAAGCACTTCCGCATCGTGGCCCTCGAGATCCAGGATTTCGCCGCTGACCGACTGCTTTACTTTCACTCGCAGTTGCAGACCTGTCTGGTCGAAGATGTTTTCGAGAAACTCTGCTGCCTGTTGCGTGGCCTCACTCATAATTTACTAACTCACACGAAGTAATTCACGGACCTGACGGCACCGGATCGGGTCGCTTCTTCCGTTTTTGCGGCCCCTTGGCCGGCGGCTCCGGAACCTTGTCATCGTCCGACTTGGTCCAATGGTTTATCAAGAACTGCTGACTGAATCCAACAATATTACCAACCAACCAGTAAAGAACTAAGCCTGAAGGCGCGCTCCACAAAATGTAAAGCATGAAGATCGGCATACCGATCGCCATCATTTTGCGTTGCAGCGGATCGGCTGACGGCGCAGGCGTTACCAACTGCAGTATCACCATCGTGCCCGTCATCAGGATCGGCAGAATGTGAATCAGATACGGCTCCGCGGCGGAGAGATCCGGGATCCACAGAAAACTCGCCTGGCGGAAGTCCAACGAGATCGTAATTGCACGATAGAGCGCGAACAGGAATGGCATCTGAATCAGCAGCGGTAAACAGCCGCCGAGCGGATTGCCTTCCTTCATTAACTTAAGCTGCTCCATTTGCAGCTCTTTCAAACGCGGATCGTTCTGCTTGAGGCCTTTGATCTTCTCTTGGAGCTCCTTCATCTTCGGCGCCAGCTTCGCAGCTTTTTTCATTGCCTTTGACGAGCGCCACTTCAACGGGAAGAACAGCGAGTAAATCACGATCGTGAACAGAATGATCGCGACCCCGTAACTGCCGGTCAGTTTATTCAGGAACGTGATCGCCTGAAGAATCGGCACCGCCAGCGGTCGCGAAAGCCACGAGAAATACCCGTAATCGATTAGTCCATCGAGATCGACAGAGCGTTGGACTACCCCACTCACGTATTCGCTCGTCTGCTCAAGCATAAAATGATCTTTTGGACCAGCGTAAACAATCGAGCGCGAACCATCAGAAGGAATCGGTACGTACGCCGTAATCAGAAACCTTTTCTCAGGCGCAGCACCATTATGCGTATGCTCGTAAGCGGTGGTCCGATACTCAAGACCTTCCGTCGTCTTCGGCGGAACGACGACCATTCCGAAATACGTGTCCGCAACGCCGGCCCAATCCATTGGACCAGCCAGTGACAAGCGATCCGGACTGCTGCTGTTGCCATTGATACCTGAAGCGAGATGCCGCTCGACATTATTGTTGACGACGGCGACTGCTTCCGGAGCAACTGAATAGAACGTGTGGTAATCGATTCCCTGGTCGCCGATGCTCGGGCCGATAGCCACTTTCACTTGCGGCATCACGGCGTTGCCGCGCTTGATGGAAACCGCCAGATCCGTTTCGTAGCGTTCGGCGTCGAAAACTAACGTCTTTCTAACCTGGACCTGATCGGGTTCGTCGAAGACAAACGTCAGCTCTTTCTTCTCACCATGACCCAACTTGATCAGGACGTCGCCTTCCGGATTATCAACGCCTTCGACGCGATAGGTAGCCGAACGAAGCAGCTCGTCCAATGCGGCGTCGCCAGTTTGCAACTGAAGAGGCACCAAACGAGGTTGTCGCTTAAGCCCTTCAGGAGAGATCAGATCCAGGGGAAACTTGTCCGATTTCTTTCCCTTAACCGAGTAGATCGGAAGCTTACTGTGCCTGTTGGCCGTGATGATCCAACTGACAGGTTCGGCTCCCAGCGTCTCAAACTTCGCCAGATAATATGGTGTCTCGATCGTGATCGTTCGCTTTGGCGCCGCCGTCAGGTTCACAACCTGAACCGGTGTCGACGCGGCTGGATTCGCGTTAGCAGTTTGACTTGCCGGCGACGCCTCGGCCGTTGCAGCCGGACTCGCCGACGCACCAGGTTGAGTGTTCTGTGGGGTTTTTACCGGAGGAAAGAGAAAGCTCCACAAAATAAGAATTGTGGATGAGAGCAATAAGGCTAATAAAACTCGCTTCTGGTTCATCTTTTACTAACGATACTGATAACTGGCCGGCCGCACAGGCCTCAAATTAACGCTACTATTTGACCGGATCGTAACCGCCCGGATTGAATGGGTGGCAACGGAGTATTCGCCGTGCGGCCAATGCGGTTCCGCGCAATGCTCCGTAACGAGAAATGGCGTCAGCCGCATATTGCGAACAGGTGGGACTGAATCTGCACGAAGGAGGTAACAGTGGTGAAATCGCCAACTTATAAAACCTGAGAAATGAGATCAGAATGCTCTTCACGCCACTATCGCTTACCTTGAAACATCGCGCGTTTCCAACCTACCTACCTTTTCAATGATTCCCGCTAGTTCCAGCCCCGGGGCATGAACCTTTTGACTTAATACCGCTGCCTTGGCATTTATGACCCAATCGTAGTTTCTCGAGAGCGTTCGCAGCGCAGGTTCATTGGATCGAAATGTTTCGCGAAGCAACCGCTTCGCCCGGTTTCGCTGAACCGCCTTGCCTAAAACCTTCTTTGAGGCCGTCACCCCTAGACGATGTCGCGATCCCTGATTTTCAATAACAAATACTGTGATGAATACGCCGTCGTGGCGTTTGCCGTTCCTGTAGACGTGTTGGAATTCTCGGCTGTCTCGCAAATAATTACGCATGCCGAAAAGCGCAACGCCTTTCAGTAGTGCGAAGGTGTGAGGCGCTTTCTTCCTTTGGCGCGACGTCGCTTCAGGACCAGGCGTCCATTCTTGGTCGCCATGCGCGCTCGGAAGCCGTGCGTTTTTGCGCGTCGACGGTTGTTAGGTTGAAAAGTGCGTTTCGACATAGCGATGAATTCTCCTCAAAACGAAAACGGCAAGACTAATCTGACGTTGGACTTATGTCAAGAAACGAGGCCCAATTTAACCGTCGATTGCGAGCGTTATTCGTACGCCATCAAGGCTCCAAGTGAGCCCCAATTCTTGGTTTAAGGAACGTTTAACACAGGGTTGTTTTATTCGTCTCCGTCCCTTGATCGAACCGAAAGTTCTGTGTTAGTCTCCGCTCGCCTTGAAAGACGCCACCCTGTAAACAATTGAAACTAAAAGACTTTAAAGCAACACTTTAACCGTAGACTGGTTTTTCCACGGCCTGTGGAAATGGTTGTGGAAAACGCTCCGGCTCTGCCCATCTGGGCGCTGACAGGAAGGAACGGGGGGAGAGGATCAGTTAGAGTTCGTCGGATGGAGCCGTCTCCCGACTCGTACGGTTCTATTGCGTGGGCTTTACCCGAATTGAAGCCTTCCCCTCCACGGTTTTACTAATGAACACTTCTGTAGAGACTAACGTTTGGGGCCGCATAGTTCACTCCCTCAAAGGCCGGCTCAATCAACAGACTTTTGAGACCTGGTTTTCACCAATCCAGTTTGAAAGCCTCGACAGTTCTCAGCACGTCATTAACCTGCGTGCGCCGAACCAGGTCGTTAAGGATTGGGTGGTCAATCACTACGCGACTGTTCTGGCAGACTCGTTGAACGACCTGCACCTTTCCGACTACTCCGTTGGCTGGGTGATCGGAAAAGGATCTGATTGGCGAAGCGAGTCGCTGTCATCTCCCGAGCCGGCTCATCTTGAGAACGCTGCCTCGGTACCAACTGGCGGTGGGGCTGCTGCGGCGGTCGCCGTCGCGCGAGACTTAGATGTGTCCGCCATTCAACATCCCGAACCATCGCTGAGTGCGAAATACACTTACGAGAGTTTTGTGGTCGGATCCTGCAACCAGTTTGCGCACGCGGCGTCTCTGGCTGTCGCAGAAGCGCCAGGAAGGACTTACAACCCGCTCTATCTGTACGGTGGTGTCGGATTGGGTAAGACACACTTGATGCACGCCTGTGGTCACGCAATCAAGTCTCGAAATCAACATCTCAAGCTTTGCTATATCTCGTCGGAACGGTTCATGAATGATCTCATCAACGCGATCCGCTACGACAAAACGCAGAGTTTTCGCGAGAAGTATCGATCGGTTGACGTGTTGTTAATCGACGATGTGCAATTCATGGCCGGAAAAGAGCGAACTCAGGAAGAGTTTTTTCACACGTTCAACGCGCTTTACGACCAACAGAAGCAGATTGTAATCAGTTCCGACTGTCCGCCCCGTGAGATCCCCACACTCGAAGAGCGCTTACATTCTCGTTTCGAGTGGGGTCTGATCGCTGATATCGAGCCGCCTGATTTGGAGACTAAAATTGCGATTCTTAAACGCAAAGGCGATCTAATCGGTGTTGCTATTCCGGATGACGTTGCGATGTTCATCGCGGGGCGGGTGAAGAGCAACGTGCGCGAGTTGGAAGGGTCACTGATACGGTTGATCGCTATTTCGTCTTTAAGGGGCGAACCTATATCGAAGAGCCTCGCCCAGGACGCGATACGAAATATAGCGAAGGAAGAGGAGTCGGCCGCGGTTACGATGCAACAGATTCAGAAGTTAGTGGCCTCAACTTACAAACTGACTCGCGAAGAACTGATCTCCAAAAACAACGCACGGCACATTTCGCACCCGCGTCAGGTCGCGATGTACCTTTGCAAGCACTTGACGAAACACAGTTATCCCGAGATCGGTCGCGCGTTCGGAGGCAAGCACCACACGACCGTGATTCATTCCGTTGAAAAGATCGAGTCGCTCGTAACGACAGATGAAACGCTGCAACGACTTATCACCGAACTATCCGAATCGTTGCAACCCTAGCGAAGTGAAAAGATTTTATCCACAGTCCACAGAGGATGTTTTGTGGAAATGTGTTAATGTTTCCGGTAATCCGATTTTTCCGAAGATCGACCAGACTTATCCACAGCCTTTCACAGGCACTTGTGGGCGGATAAATAAGTTGGAATGTAGGGTTTAGGATACTAATTCACAAATCCACAGGCCCTACTACTTCTACTAGATCTTCTTTTACAGATTTCTGAATAGTAGAAAAAGAATCGGCGGCTAACGTTGTGGAAAGTTTGAAGGAGTAGATGGCAATGCAATTCGTAGTTAGCAAGCAGAACCTGCAAAAGGAACTAGGTTTCGTCCAGGGAGTCGTCGAAAAGAAGAACACGATTCCGGTTCTCTCAAACATACTCATCGAATCCGTCGGTGAAACAACAATCAGAATCACCGGCACCGATCTCGACGTCACGATTCGCTGCGACATGGACGCCGACGAGATCACAACACCCGGATCGATGTGCGTGCAGGCGCGCAAACTCTTTGAAATAGCACGGTTGTTGCCAGACGCTCCGGTGAGTTTCAAAAAAGAAGAGAACGAATGGGTGACGGTAAAATGTGATCGCGCCAGATTCAAGATGGTTGGAGTTTCTCGCGATGCGTTTCCGGAGGTGCCATCCTTCAAGTCGGCGCCGACAAAGCTTCCCGCCAACGTGATCAAAACGTTCATCGATCGAACCATTTTCGCGATCACTCAGGAAGAATCACGTTACACATTGTCCGGTGCAAAATTCATGCTGGACAGTGAAGGGGCGCGCATGGTTACGACTGACGGACACCGCCTTGCTTACGTCGAAAAGAAGAACATCACAAAGAACGGCGCCGACGCTATCGACACACTGATTCCTCGCAAAACGCTTGCTGAATTGACCAAGTTGACGGCCGGTTTCGACGAAGAGATCAGCCTCGGTATGGATGAGAACCACATCTATTTCCAGATCGGACCACGGTTGCTGATTTCTCGCATGCTCTACGGTCAGTTTCCGAACTACGAAATGGTCATGCCTAAAAACAACGACAAGACTGTTGAATTCAACAGCAGCTTGTTGAATCACGCGATTCGACGTGTGGCATTGATGGCTGACGAAAGATCGCATGCGATTCGTTTCCACCTCGAGCCGAATCAACTGGTGATTAGTTCACAGAACGCGGAAGAAGGCGAAGCTAACGAAACGCTTCAAACCGACTACGCCGGCGAAGCCACAGATATCGGTTTTAATGCGCAATATCTACAAGAGTTTTTGAATGTAATCGGCGACGCTAAAGTCGCGTTTGAGTTCAAAGACGGCAACTCGCAAGCGCAGTTGAAGCCATCGGAAAATGGCGATTACGATTACAAGTACATCGTGATGCCAATGCGGATCTGACAATCACAGCGACACTCAGCGGCATCACTAAAAATTCACTTTACGGAAGAGCGTTGCTCACTTCGCTTTCCCGACCTCTCTCTGTAAAAATAATTGTCGATCTCACAACAATCATTCGACACTCTCTTGTCATGGCTCGCTCCCGATCGTGACGCGGCGGGAATCAAGTATGAAAATATTCGTAATTCGCTAATCAGAATCTTTATCTCAAATGGTTTTGACGACGCTGAAGATCTCGCTGACGTCACAATTAACCGAGTTACGGTGAAGATCCCGGACATGATAGTTACCTACGTTGGAGAACCAGCCGCTTACTTCTATGCGGTTGCGCGTAATGTCGCCCACGAAGCCCGACGCCGCAAAGAAATTGTGACTGACAAGATTCCGGAAAAAATCAACGTGGCGGTTGAGACCAGTGATACTTACGACTGCTTAGTGGAGTGTCTTAAAGTACTTCCGAGCGATAAAGGTGAACTGATACTCGATTACTACGTCTACGAGGGTAAGGACAAGATTACGCATCACCGGCGAATGGCGCAGACTCTCGGAGTAACCGACGGTGCTTTGCGCACTAGAGCTCACCATATTCGATCAAGCTTGGAAAAATGCGTTGTGAAATGCGCGAAACGTTTAAGTGGAAAACAAAAACCAATGTGGGGAGCATTATTGAAGAGACCGGGGCTGAGGGCGGCTACCATTGAGGAGCAGCAGCCATAATCGCAGAACCTAACCAGATCAGGGCTTATTTGCTGCGGGGGCTATCGGAAGCAGCCGCGGAAGAAGTCGAGTTACGTCTGTTGAGTGACCCGCAATTCGGCGAGGAATTCGACATAATGGTCGACACGATCGTCGATCAGTATCTCGAGGATGAACTTTTACCAGAGGAACGCGATCAAACCGAGCGATACTTTTTTAAATCGGCGAGTCGACGCGAGAAACTCAAATTCGCAGCCGCGCTTAAAAAGCGAAAAGCGGATTTGGTTCGCGAGCGCGAGCGAGCGAGGGCACGAACACCTTACTTGCGTGCTGCCGCAATGGCGTTTATCGCCGTCGGTGTTGGTGCGGTAGGGCTTAAGACGTATTTTTCCGGACCCTCGCTGTCCCATGGATTGAATGCGCTCCACAACGCGTATCGAGACGAACGACCACTCGAGTCGCGCATCTCTGGTTTCAAATACGCACCCATGGCGGATCAAAGAACCGGAGCCGTGCCGAAGTTTGATTCGACTCAAAAAGAACTAGCAACCACGATCATTCTCGGAAAAGATCAGACAAGCGCCGGCGCCGATGTTCACCACGCAGTCGGCCAGTACTTCCTCTCTGAGCGTAAATTTGATGAAGCCATCGATCGTTTTCAACAATCAATCGCGCTGGATCCGAATAATGTTCAAGCCCATACTGACCTCGGGACGGCTTTGCTTGAACGCGGCAAAGTTCGACGCCAGGAAACGGAGTCCGGCGAAGAGAACGTTGACTTCGCCAAAAGCCTCGCTCACTTAAACAAAGCGCTGGAACTGGATGGCACTA
>Ga0209486_10000096_pt1 | contig 42729 bp, 60 predicted proteins | sample NCCompost_FD_187518 | JGI IMG/M metagenome (GOLD analysis project Ga0209486, IMG submission 187518) | Agricultural soil microbial communities from Utah to study Nitrogen management - NC Compost (SPAdes) (version 2) | ecosystem: Environmental > Terrestrial > Soil > Agricultural land | place...
CGCGTGCGGCGCCGGAGGGCTCTCGCCGCTCGCGCGCTGCAAGCTCGCCGCGATCGACGCCGTGCTGCCCGATGACGTGCGGCAAATCTCCATCGGCGACGCGATCGACATCTGGCAGCGCGTCCACGACTGCAAAGCGGCGGTCGACGGGGGCGCCCCGTGACCGACGAGGGGCGGCGCAAGCCGCCGCCGCGGTTCCCGCGCCCGGGTGATCCCGAATTGGTGCGCATCACGGAGGACAAGGCCGCCGACACGGAGCGTTTGCCCATCATCCCGCCCGCGCCACCCGTGCCGCGCGAGCCGTTCGCGCCCCGCGTCATCAACGGGCGCCCGGCGTCCTACGTCGAGTTTCAGGCCCAGCTCTCGGACTTCTCGATGAAGCTCGAGGCCGTCATCTCGAGCGAGGCCGCGGTGCTGGGCGTCCAGCGCAAGATGGCGCTCCAGCTCGACGGGCTCGGGCAGACCGTCAACCAGCGTTTCGACCTGTTCCACAAGGAACTGGCCATGTTGCGCGCGCGCGTCACGGGCACCGAGCAGGAGGTTAAAAAGCTCACGCCGGGCGAAAAAGCAAAGCTCGGCATGCTCATCACCGCGAAGCTCGGCGCCGCTGGCGCTGGGCTGCTGCTCGTGGCGGGGCCGCTGCTGCGTGCGCTCGCCAAGGCCTACCCTGATTACGCGCATCTCATCGATGCCATCCTGGGGATGCTCTGATGCCGCTCGGCGCGCTCTCGCTGCAGCGACTCGGGACCTGCCATCCCGAGATCCAGACGCTCATCCGCGCCGTGGAAAAGGGCGTGGACCAGGGGGATCTCGCCTACGCCGGGATATATGACATCACCGTGCTTTGCGGCTGGCGGAACGAGGCCGACCAGAACGAGGCCGTGCGCAAGGGCGCGAGCAAGACGCCCTGGCCGCGCAGCGCGCACAATCGCGAGCCGAGCGATGCGGTCGACATCGCGCCCTATCCCATCCCCAAGGACGCCGACGGCAACTGGCTCGAGCGCCCGTTCGAGATCCTCCACGCCTACGTGGCGGGCGTCGCTCACGCGCTCGGGATCGACCTGGATGACATCAGCTGGGATCGCCCCCACATCGCGAGGAAAGCGCCGTGAGCTACTCGTTCTTTTCGGCTTTCATGCAGAAAGCGTTCCCGGAGGCGAACGTGGAGCGACTCGACTCGAGCGACCACTTTGTGGTGCGCGTCCTGGTGGACGAGCGGGACGTGCGTTCGCGCAACGAACAGGCGCTCCGCGACATCCACCGCAAGCTCACGCCGCGCGTGGTGCGCCGCCGTCGCTTGCACTGGGGCCGGCGGCGATGAAACTCCCGGTCCGCCTCACCTGGATCCTGGTCGAGAAGGCCGTGGACGGCGCGTTCGCGCTCGCCATCGCCATCGATCGCGGCATCGATGCGTGGAAAGCCCGCAAACCCAAGGGGCTCTCGTTCAAGGACGTCCAGCACCAGCAGGAGCAGATCCGCCGCGCCACGCGCGCGAGCGCGAAAACGGTCGTCCTGCCCGGGAGGGAAAAGCCGTGAGGGCCGACGAAACACTCCGCCTCCGTGAGCGCCGACGGGCGCGCCGCGGCGTCACGGAGCGCCAATTTGATCGCTGGTCGGCGCTGCGCGCCTGCTCGGAACGCCACCCGGCACTGGTCAAGCATCGCGCCCGGTGGCGGGCGCTCGTTCGCGTCTTGAAGCGTCCGCGGCTGGAGCCTTACACGCTCCAAATGACGAACTACTACCAGTTGGTGTTTCGCTGATGTTCACCGGTAACACGCACGCCGAGCGGCGGCGGCTCATCGAGGTGTTTCGGCGGACCTATCCGGTGAACGCCGCGGGGCTATCCGATGCGGAGGTGGAGGCCCAGGCGCTCGCGCTCGCCGACGCCAGCACCGAGGCGCTCGTCTCCGTGCTCCGCCAGCGCGGTTACACCGTCGCGCTCGAGGTGGGCTGATGCCCGTCGAGCTCCTGCAGATTCCGATCAACGGCGGCCAGCGCGAGGACCTGGACCAGAAGGTCATGCCCGATGGCCTGTTCAAACAGGTCACGAACGCGCGCCTCCGCAAGAGCGGGGAAATCGGCGTGCGGTTCGGTTATCGAGCCTTAACGGCGTCCTGCTTTGGCGGCGGGACGCTCAAGGCGTTCGACGTCGTAAGCCACGGCGGGAGTCTCCTCGCGTTCGGCAGCGAGTCGAGCAGCGCCGGCGGCCCCGAGAAGGTGTTCACGTTTTCGGAGGACACGAACCAGTGGAAAGGGGAGGACATCGGCACGCGCCTCCGCGCGTTCTCGGCCATCACCGAGCTCACCCAGGTGTTTCGCCCGCCGTTCGTGAAAACGGATGAGGATCAGCTCTACGACATCGCCTATGCTAACGGCCACGTCGCCCTCGTGTTCGAGGGGCACGCCACGGAGGGTAACGTCTATGTCCACATCTTCGATCCCGACACCGGCGCGGCACTGTACTCCACCACGGTCGCCAGCCGCACGCACCCACGGGTGTGTGGAGTGGGGTCGGTTTTCGTATTCGCCTGGCAGGATTCGAGCGATGACGTCCGTGCCGCCACGTTCACGGTGGGCACCAGTACCGCCCTCAGTGCAGAGACCGTTCTGCACAACACCGGCACCGTGGGAGACGGCATCGACCTCACTGCCGTGGTCGGAGCCAGCGAATTTCTCCTCACCGTCGTCCGGAGTGACAACAACGTCGCCACGATTCGGCGTTGCACGACCGCTCTATCAGTGTCGGCCACCGGGACCCTCACCGATACCGATGTGGCGCTCGCGTCGGCTGTTTCCGTTTCTGGTGGGCGAACGACCGTCGCCTACGTCGACACCAGCGGCAACTACCTCGCGCAGAGCTTTACGACCAGCACGCTCGCGAGCGCGGTATCTCCGGTGAGCCTGTTCGGGGGCGCGACCAGCGCGACCCCCGCGCGCCCGCCCGGCATCGTTCGCAAGAACAGCACCCAGCTAGTCATCACGGCGGCGACGCCCGACACCTACGACCACCGGCTACTCTCGGATCTCCGCACCGAGAGCACGCTGGCGCTCGTGACGGCGAACACGTTCCGCGAGGTGAGCCAGCAATCTAAGCCTTTCGTGAGCCCAGACGGGCGGTTCGTGGGCGTCGTCTCGCCCTACGGTAAAGAGACCGTCCGGAACTTCACGGGCATATTCGACGTGGAGCACGGGCGCGGGTTCGAGTGCCAGCATCACCGCGGGTATGCGGTCGACGCGCGCCAAGGCTGGCTCGGCAGCGTAGCAACCGACGGTTCCCGCTACTGGGCGGTGTTCCCTGTGACGGACCTCAACTGCAGCCACATGCCCGTGGTGATGCAGTTTCGCGCGCAGAGCTCGGAACGGCGCCAGACCGCGAGCCTCGGCGGCCTGCTCTACATCGCCGGCGGGTTCGTCGGGTGCTGGGATGGGCAGCGCACCGTCGAGGCCGGCTACCTCGATACGCCCATCATCGTGAGCGCCACGGCGAGCAACGGCGCGGGCTCGCTCACCCCGAGCTCCACCTACACCTACACCGTGGTGTTCGATTGGTACGATAAAGAGGGCAACCGGCACATGTCGCAGCCGAGCCTCGATGTCCAGATGGTGACGGGCGCGAGCGACGACACCGGCACGATCGTAGTCACGACCCCGCACAGTATCCGCATCGCCCAGGGCGGAGACCGCGCGAGCCGCATCATCCTCTACCGTTCCCAGCGCGCGCCGGACAAGGTCACGCGCCGGACGGTGTTCGAGTTTCCGAACGGCACCTTTTCGCAGACCATCACGCTCACGGATCTCGCGAGCGATGCCGAGGTGCTCACGCAGGAGATCGTCTACACCCAGGGCCCGCGCGGCACGCTCAGCGGCCCGAAACCCCACAACGCGCCGTTCCCCGCGCGTTACCTCGCCGCCGGGCGCGACCGCATCTCGAACGGAGGGCTACCGTTCGCGACCCAGCTCCAGCGCAGCAAGCGCTTTTTCCCGGGCGAGCCCATGAACTGGAGCGACACGCCCGGACACTTCGCCACCGTTGCCGGCGCCATCACCGCCGTTTTCAGCCAGGACACCGATGAATTCGCAGCAACCCAGGATCAGGTATTCGTCATTGGTGGAGCAGGACCAGACGACGCTGGAAATGGTGAATTCGATGCCCCTCGCGCCATCCCTGGAGACGGAATTGGGGTCAGTGATTGGCGTAGCGTCGTATCAGCCGCCAGCGGGACTTGGTTTCAAGCCCTATCTTCTCGTCTTTACCTCATGCCCCGAGGGGGAGGCGCCGCCGAGTGGCTTAGTCAACCAGTCCGCGACACTCTCGCGGCTTTTCCGGTCATCACTGGAGGGGCCCGATGCTCTAACGAGTCTACGGTCACGTGGGCCGTTAGAAACAGCGCGGGCACATCTGGACGGCTGGTTTCAGTCGATACCCGAACCGGAGACTGGTACGTCGACACCCTCGACGAAATCGGAGACGGCTCTGGCCTAGTCGACGCGATCTGCGAACACGACGGGCGGCTGCATCTCGTGGTCGGCGGCGTCGTCTACCGACAGGACATCACCTACCCGGCCGCGTCGTTCATTCCGGTCACCATCATCACGGGCGCGCTCGCCCCGGCGGGCACCGAGGGCTGGTGGCGGCTGCAGGGGTTCTGGACCACCGGCGAGCACAAGGGCGGGCACAAGATCGAGGGCGATGTGTCCTACGATGAGGGCCAGACCTGGATCCCGACGGTGAGCGCGCCGGTCGAGCTCGCGACGGGCGTCGGCGCCGATGACTACGCGGTCGGCGAATCGGTGAGCCTCGCCTGGTACCCACGGCGGCGCAAATGCAGCCGCGCGCTCATCCGCCTCCGCATCACCGCGCCCACGGGCTCGGCCGCGAGCGAGGCCGAGACGCTCACGAACATCCAGTACGGCGCGATCCGGAACCGCAAGGCGCGCCGCGCCGTCAAGCAAGCCTGAGGAGCCCTATGCCCACCTACGGATTGAATCGCGACCCGAACAGCAAGCCTTACGTCTCGCCGTTCGCACCCAAGGCGAGCCCCACCGTCTACGACGATCCCGCCACCCAGAGCGCGCGCGCGACGGGCTCGGCGCTGGCGCAGCAGGGCCAGGGCGTCGCCGGCACCCAGCAGAACACCGCCGCCGGGTTCGCTCAGCAGGCGGCCGGGTTCAACCCCCAGGCGCAGAGCATCACGGGCGCGCCGATGGGCGGCGCCGCGGCGGTTCCCGCTGGCGTTCGCGCGGCGGCCAATGCGAACACCGCCGCGTCCGGCGTGCCACCTGCCCTGCAGGCGGAGCTCAACGCAGCGGTCCAGAGCGGCCGGATGACGCCCGCTCAGGCCAGCGCCCAGGCGCGCGCGGCTGCTGGTGGCGGCGGGCAGTCGAGCATGCTCAGCCCCACGTTCAGCGGCGCCCAGGCCGCCGGCATGATGGGCGCCACCGGGCGGCCCGCCCCGACGCTTCCGGCGGGCTCCATCCCCGCATCGATGCAGGCGCCGGGGCCTCCGGCGTTTCAGACGGGCCAGCGCGCGACCGCGCAGAACCTCGGCGGCATCCAGGACGTGAACACCGCCTCGCTCGGCGGCTACAGCTCCGTCATGGGCGGGCTCGGCGCCGCCCCGGGCGCCATCGCGGGCCAGCTCGGCGCGGCGCCCCAGGTGGGGCAGGTCGGCAACATCCAGACGGGCTCGGCCCCCGGCGCCATCGCGGGCCAGCTCGGCACCATGGGCGCATCGAGCGCGGATCAGCAGGGGATGATGAGCCGGCTGAACCAGTTTCTCGACACCCCGAACGGCCCGAGCGTGGCGGAGGCGCAGCTGCAGCAGGCCCAGGCCAACAACGTCGGGCAAATGCTCGGGCTCGCGCGCTCCGGGCGCGGCGGCGCGGGCGCCCAGGCCCAGGCCCTCGCCGGCGCCATGAGCGAGGGCAGCGCGCTCGCGAGCGACACCGCGGGGCAGCTGGCGACGCTCCGGGCCCAGGAGGAGGACATGCGCCGCGGGCGCACGCTCTCGGCCATCGGCCTCGGCGGCGACTTGGCGACGGCCGCGCGCGGGCAGGACCTCGGCTACCGCGGGCAGGATCTGTCGGCGCTCCAGGGTGACCAGTCGACGGCGCTCGGCAGCCGCGGGCAGGACATCCAGGCGGCGATGGCCAACCAGAGCACCCAGAGCCAGCTCGAACAGCTCCGGGCCCAGACCGCGCTCGGCGCCCGGGGCCAGGACCTGAGCGCGCTGCAGGGCGATCAGAGCGTCGCCCTCGGCGCGCGCGGGCAGAACCTCCAGGGGCTCACCGCCGACCAGAGCGCGAGCATCGCGGCGCGCGGGCAGAACCTATCCGCGCTCCAGGGCAACCAGGCGACGGCGCTCGGGATGCGCGGGCAGAACGTCGCCCAGGAGGGGAACATCCTCGGCGCGAATACGGCCATGCGCGGGCAGGACCTCACCGCCGTCACGGGCGACGCCGATCGGAACCTCGCCGCCCAGCAGCTGGCGCTCCAGGGCAAACTCGGCTTTGGCGGCCTGCAGAACCAGGCGAGCGGGCAAGGGCTCGATTTCCTCAGCAACGCCAACCAGCAGGCCCTCGGCGCCGAGGGCATGGCCCAGGCCGCCACGATGGCGAACAAGCAAAACCTGCTCAACCTGCAGCTCGGCAACCAGGCGAACGACACGAGCCGCGCGAACACGAACACGATGGCCGCGGCGCAAGCGGCCTCGCAACCCTCGTTCCTCCAGTCGCTCTTGCCCGTCGGCGGCACCATCGCGGGCGCCATCCTCGGCGGCCCCATCGGTGCGGCCATCGGCGGCGGCATCGGCGCGGGCGCGCAGAGCCAGATCCGCCGCATCGATTCGCAGAACCCTTACGGATGACGCATGGCCTTACGTAAATTCACGCCGGACCCCGATCTGTTCGACCCCGAGGACGATAACGGCTGGTACGGCACGTGGGAGCACGATGATGGCTCGAGCCTCTACGGGCAGGGCGATCCCGAGCTCGGCCGCGAGCTGATGGCGTCGAGCACGCCGGCGGCGCCGCCGACGGGTCCCGATCTGCGCCTCGCCCAGAACGCGCCCGAGCCGACCGACTACCGCCACGACGCGGCGCCCGCGCTCGCCCCGCCGCCCATGATCGCCAAGCCCCCGGAGCCGCCCGAGGAGCCGCCGCCGCCGATGCTGGCGCGCCCGCCCGAGCAGGGCGGTGGATGGGAGGACGACGTGCCGCCCCAGGTGTCGCGCTCGCTCGCCGAGCAGGCCCAGGCCGCCGGCCTCGACCCCGCCGCGCTCGCCGCGGTCATCAAACACGAGAGCGGCTGGGATCCGAGCATCGGCAGCAAGGGCGACGCGGGCAAGGACCGGCACGCGGGGCTCATCCAGTTTTCGGAAAAGCTCTGGCCCGGCGTCGCCGAGGCCGCGGGGCGCCCGGATGTGACGTTCGACGAGATGCGCGCGATGAGCGCCGAGGAGCAGATCCCGTTCGTGCTCGCCTACTACAAGGGCAAGGGGCTCTCGCCCCAGAGCAGCGTGGGTGACTATCGGCTCGCCACCTACAAGCCCGCTCACCTCGGCAAGGCGGACGATTTCGTGCTCGACGACGCGGCGAGCGCCCAGGGGATCCCGGTCACGCCGGACAACGCGCGGCTCGACAAGAACCGCGACGGCATCATCAACAGTTACGAGCAGAACGCGGGGCTCGACCGGGACGGCGACGGCAAGGTCACGGCCGGCGAGGTCCGCGGTGGCCCGAGCGGCGGGGTCGCTCCGCGCGGTAACGCGTCCGGAGCGGGCGGCGCTGGTGGCTTCGGCGGGATGGCGCCGCTCGGCTCGCTCGGCGGGATGCCGCTCGCCGAGGCGCAGATGAGCGGGCTACCGCTCTCGCCCCAGCAGGTCGAGCAGCGCCAAGGCGCCGTGCGGGACCGCTACGCGGCCGTGTCCGCGATGCAGCAGGCGGCGCAACAGGAGCGCATCGCGGGGCGCCAAGAGGTCCAGCAGGCCTGGCAGCAGGCATACGAGCAGCAGGGCAAGGACGCCGCCGCCGAGGAGGCGAAACAGGCCGCCATCGCCGCCGAGGCCGCCGAGAAGATCGACCGCGAGGTGAACCAGCCGATCCAGCGGGTGAACCCGAAACGCTACCTCCAGGAGATGAGCACGGGCGCGGCCGTGCTCGGCGCGATCGGCGTCGTGCTCGCGGGCCTCGGGCAAGCCAAGGCGATGAGTATGGGGATGAACCCGGGGAGCAACGCCGGCCTCGACGCGCTGAACAAGGCGATCGACCAGGACGTCCAGCTCCAAAAGGAGGAGATCCAGCGCGGGCAGGAGCGGAGCCAGAACCGCATCGCGCACTGGAGCCGCATCCTCGGCAACGCCGAGCAGGGCGAGCGCGCCGCGCGCGCCGAGGCGAAGCAGGCCGCGGGCGGTCTGCTGCAGGCCCGCGCCATGAACGCCGACACGGCCGAGCTCCGCGCCGCCGGCATGGAAAAGGCGGCGGTGCTGTTCGCTCAGGGCCAGCAGGAGATCCAGGCCATCGCGGACGAGGAGCGGAAGAAACTTACGCTCCGGTACGCCGTGCCAGCGCCGCGCGCGGGCGTCGATCCGGTCAAGCAAGCGCTCGAGATGCAGGAGAACGCCAAGCGCCTCTATCAGGAGCGCATCCTCGCCGGGCGCACCCCCGAGCAGGCCGCCCAGGAGATCCGCGCCGCGGGGCTTCCGCTCGTTACCGGCGACACGGTGGATCAGAGCGCCGCGCGCAAGGCCAGCGAGGCCAAGGCGGACGAGGAGACGAGCAAGGAACTGCAGCCGGTCACCGAGGCCGAGAACATGTGGAACGACGCGCTCAAGCAGCTCGACTCGCTCGAGCAACAGCCGCTCACCGGTGGCCGCTACAAGCCGGGCGGGTTCGTCGAGAGCATCACGAGCTCGTGGCCCGGGTTCCCGAGCATGGACGAGCAGAACGCCTTTAACCAGGCGCTCACCGCCGCCACCAACGCGCAGATCGCCGCCCTCGGGCGCGCGAGCGATTCCGACGAGGACCGCATCCGTTCGGAGACGATCGGCGGCGGCGACGTGCGGAGCCTCCGGCGCGGCATTCAAAACCAGCTCCGAAAGCTGGAGGAGCGGCGCAAGCTCCTGAACGCTCGCCGGGCGGGCGCGGCGGACCGCGTCACGAGCCGCGAGCATGAGGACGATATGCCGGTGGTGAGCGGTCGGATCGGAGCCCCCTGATGGCGTATTGGGTCGATTCGCAAGGACGCATCCGCGAGGGCGACGAGGACCAGGGCCGGCGCCTCGGCTACCGCCCCGCCACCGAGGAGGACATCAACGCCCACAACCACGCGCTGGACCTGGACGCGGCCGATACCAAGGGAATCGGCGGGCGCATCGCCGAGGGCTTCGAACGGGGCCTCGGCGAGATCCAGGATATGGCGCGCTCCTCGGGCTGGACGCCGCCCCTGCCCGGGAGTGAGGCGTTCGGCACGGGTGGCGGGCTGCCCGCGCCGCCAGAGGCGCCCGCGCCGCTGCCGCCCGCCGGCGCCGAGACGTTCCCCGAGGCGTTCAGCCCAGAGGCGCGCCTCCGCGCCGAGCGGCACCCCTACAGCACGGGGTTTGGTACCGGCCTCGCCGTCGCGCCGTTCGCGGGCATCGCGGGGGCCGCCGGCGGCGCCTTGCTACCTACGGCCGTGCCGCTGGTGGGCGGCGCCATCGGCGCCGTCGGGGCGGAGGCGGGCGTGGAGGCCGTCGCCCAGGAGTACGATGATGCCTGGCTCGAACAGCGCCCGTTCGAGCTCCGGCGCGCCGCGGCGAACCTCGGCCTGTTCGGGCTCGGCGATCTGCTGTTCCGGGGCGGCGCCAAGGTGGTGGGCAAGGCGTTTTCCGGGCCGAGCTCGGCCGTGCGCGGCGCGCGGAACGTCGTCGCGGAGGCGCAAGCCAAGGCCGAGAAGGCCGGCGCACACCCCGCGCGCAGCGTCGGCGCCGCCAGCGCCCAGGAGATGAACGACCCCTTCGATGCCGCGATCGGGCAGATGAGCGACGAGGACGCGTTCACGCTCGCGCGTGATTTCGACGACCACTCGTTTCTGGTCGCGACCGACATCGCCGACGAAATGACCCGGCTGAACAACGGCCTGAGCGAGAGCCTCGGCAACGACCTGAAGTATCGGGACTTCGAAATCGCCGCCGATGCCTGGGATGGCTCGACACTCGAACGGCAAGCGGAGTGGTTCGAGCAGGCCGAGGGCATGGCGCGGGACCTCGTCGAGGGCATCGAGCTCTCGGACGTGGACCTCGGCAACCACGGAAAGCGCGTCGCCGCGGATCTGCGCAACTACTGGGGCCAGATCAACACCGCCGAGAGCCCGGCGCGGCGGATGTATCTGCTCGACCAGCTCAAGCGCACGCTCGACAAGCGTACGATGGCCATCGCTGGTGACTTCCAAGGCGACCAGGTGGCGCGCGCCCAGCTCCTGGAGCTGATCGACAACTACGGCGGCGGCGCGGAAACGCGCGGGTTCCTCCGCGAGAGCCTGGAGGATCCGGAGCTGTTCGGGCACGCCGCCGACCTGCAGCGCTCGCTTAACGCGCCTTGGCACGACCTGCTCAAAAGCTGGCGCAAGGTGACCGACACGTTCCTCGAGGCGACCGGGGAGAAACGGTTCGGGGTGATGGGCGCCGGGCGGAACGTGATGGAGGGCACGGTCGAGCGCGCCCGCTCCGTCATCGCCCAGGACCCGCGCGCGCTCGGCGCGATGCGCGCCCACCTCGGGCGCGTGTTCGACGGCTACCAGGGTCTCATCGATGCCCGCAACGCGCACGGCATCGTGGAAAAGGGCGGCCTGCCCCAGCTCGAGCAGAGCATCCGGAACCTGATGGAGGATTGGAACCTCGGCGCGACGCTCGGCGTCGCCAAAGCCAAGGCCGCCCACATCGGCCGCAACCCCCGGCACTGGCAGCGCATCCTCGACGCCGCCGAGGGCGCTCCGCTCGGCGTCGGGGGGTTCATCAAAAGCGCCCGCAAGCTCCAGGAGATGGCGGGAGATCTCCACATCGCCAAGGGCACCGAGCTCGCGCGCGTGTGGGATGAGGGCCTACGCCGGTACGCGAAGCACCCGAGCCTCGCCGAGTCGCCCGTGTACGCCTCCTATTCGCCCTGGATGCAGGAGGCGCTCCGCACGCGTGGCGCGCCCATCCCGGGCCCGCCCGGGGGCTCTGGTGGCGCGGCTGGCGCGGCTGGCGGGGTCGGCGGCGCTGCTGCCCCTGGAGGGCTCGGGCAAGCCGTGGGCGACGCCGTGCGCGAGCACGGTAGCAAGGTCGCCGGCGCTGGCCTCATCGCGGGCGCTGGCGCGCTCGGCGAGGAGCAGCCGGAGGGCGCGGCTGGCGCTGGCGCGGCGGGGCTCGGGCTGCTCGCGGGCAAGCGCCTGTTTAAGCCGCGCGGGCTCCGGCGGCTCTCGGGCTACATGCCGGTGAGCAAGATCGCCGCGGAGCTGAGCGAGGAGGGCCGCGAGCACCTACACACGCTGCTGAAGGAGCACAAGGTGCCCTCGATGCTGGGCAAAATGGAGCGCGAATTCGACGCGAGCAAGATCGCGGTCACCGCCGACGGTCGCCCCGTCGTGTGGAACCCCAAGGGGTTCGCGCAGAGCACCAGGCGCCACGAGTACCAGGCCCAGCTCGCTGCCGAGCCGAAAAAGCCGCCGGCCTACAACATCGAGAATTCCGAGAAGATGGGCGAGGCGCACCGGCGCACCGTCGAGAGCGTCAAGCGCGAGGGCGGGTTCGGCAAGCCCGCTCACCGCGGGCTCGACACCATCGAGGTGAACGAAAAGGCTCTCACCGCGCTGGCGAAAAAGACGGGCGCCGCGATCAAGGATCTCGACCCCGAGGAACAGCTGGCGCTACTCGACTACATCGAGGGCGGCGGCGCGGCGACGTTCCGCGGGCTCCAGCGCGGCGAGGTGCCGGCGGACGCCAAGGCGCGTTACGCCGACGCCTTGCCCGCGTTCGAGAGCGCTATCGAACAGCTCCAGCGCCCCGGGCTCACCGAACAGATCGGGCCGCTCTGGCGAGGGTTTCACATCAGCCCCGCCGACGCGAATCGGCTGGTGAATTCGAAGTATGTCGAGACGGGCGCGCTCACGAGCACGTCATTTCAACCCTTCTACGCCAAAGACATGTTCGCGGACACGCCCGTTGCCCAACAGCTCGGGCACGTGCCGGTAGTGCTCAAATTCGAGCACGTCGAGCGCGCGGCGCCCATCTCGGCGGCTGGCTTTTCGAAGCAGTACGGCACGGCGGAGCGTGAGGCGATATTGCCCGCGGGTAGCATGTTCGAGATCACCGACGCCACGCGCAGCACGTGGAAATACGGTGGGCACATCGAGCTCACGCTGCGCGAGGTTCCCAAGGGCACCGGTAAAGCCGGGTTCACTCTCGCGGGGCTGCTCGGGCTCGGCTCGATGCTGAACGCCGAGCAGGCCAGCGCGGCGGAGCCCGACGCCCGCGCCCAGGAGCGCCCCGTGGGGCCCTCGCCCGAGGCGGGGCCGGCGACGCTCTACCGCGACGCGGTGCGCGGGATCGACGAGGGCGGCGCGAACCTGCTCCGCCAGCAGGCATCGGCCGCGCTCCGGAGGACGCCGCCGGCGGGGCGCACGCCGCTCCGGGCGTTCACGGGCAGGCGGGACCTCGACGCCGCGGTCGACGCCGCGCGCGCGACGCTCGCCGAGCTCCAGGGCGATCCGTCGGCGCTCATCGAGACGCTCGCGCAGAACCTCGGCGACCTGCCCCGCACCCACCCGAGCGTTTACATGGCGCTCACGGAAAAGGCCGTCGGCATCATCGAGTATCTGAGCGTCCAGGTTCCCGAGCGCACGGGGCAGACCTTGCTCGACCCGCTCGGGGTGCCGCCGAGCACGGACCGCTCACTCGAATTCGCCTACAAGGTGGTCGGCGCCACGAACCCGCGCCAAGCGATGGCCGACATCGCCCGTCTCGACATCCCGCCGGAGGAGCTCGAGGCGTTTCAGCTCAATTGGGCCGAGATTTGGGAGCCCTTCAAGGCCGAGCTCGTGGGGCAAACCATGCGGCGCGCGGAGGGCGGGCGCCCCGTGGACGCCGAGAAGCTCCGCCAGCTGGACGCCATCCTCGGCATGAACGGCGCGCTCGACCCGAGCGGCAGCGTCGAGGTCGCGCAGCACATGCTCGCGGCGCAAGAGCAGGCGCCCGCCGCTCCTGCTTCCAATTCCGCGCCGTCTCAGGCACCCTCGCGCACGGGTCGGGCGTCTGGGATGCTGCGCACGAAGCTCGCGACCATCGAACAGGAGAACCTAGTTGGCTAACGACTACCAGCCCCAGAAGTATCACGGCAACGGCACCGTGAGCGCGACGTTCACGGGCGTTTCCGCCCAGGTGGACCTCCGCGCCCAGAGCGGTTACCCGACGCACGCCCCCGGGCGCGTCGTGGCCTCGAACCCCGAGGCGACGTCGAGCGACATCGTCTATACGGACCTCAAGGGAAACTCGAACACGTTCGGGGTGCCCGCGGCGTCCGTCCACACCATCGATGAGCCGGTGGCGACGCTGGAGGCCGGCACGGTCGACACGATCGACATCACGGCGACGTGGTGGATCGACTCCGTTACGAGGTTCAACCCGTGAACGGCAAGGTCAGCAAAGCCAAGCTCGAGGAGCTCGCCGCGACGACCACGCTCGGGCGGGCCGTCGAGGCCCCGCCGCCGCCCGCGCCCGACGTGGCCGAGCTCATCGCGCGTTTCCAGATCGACACCGAGACGCTCATCGCGAGCATCCGCGGCGACCACCAGCGCCAGATCGCCCAGCAGGATCGCAAGGTGGCCCAGCTCGAGGACCAGTGGACGGCGGCGCGCGCCGAGCTCGCCGGCATCCGCGCGGCCATCGATAACGCGCTCCACGAGATGCGCGAGGGCGTGCGCGAGGCGCTCAATTCCCAGCGCCAGGCCGTGGCCGCCGCGGAAAAGGCCGCGACGTCGGCCGCCGTGTTCGACAAGCTCAAGGCGAGCCAGCCCGATTTCCACCGTCTGGTGGGCGAGGTGCAAAAGGACCTCGGCCGGGTGAAGGACAAGATCGTGTCCGTCGAGGGCACCATCAGCCACCTATCAAAGCGGATCGACGAATTCGACCTCGTGGCAGAGGATTACGAGGAAACAAAAACCACCGTTCGGGGCTTGGATCCGATCGTGGGGAGCCTCCACAAAGAGGCCATCCAACGCAGAACATCAGGAGTAACGACACGATGACCACGAAAGCGAAAGCAACCAAGGGCAGCAGCAAGGGCACCAAGGCCACGGCGAAGGGCGGCAAGGGCGCCAAGGCCAGCAAGGGCAAGTCCTGCTGATGAGCCAGCAGGAGGGGTTACCGACCGCGGCCGAGCTGGCCGAGGTCTACGGCGAGTATGAGCTCGACGAGCTCGCGGATCTCGCCGCGGACGTGGACGCGCACGAAGCGCGCGCGCTGCTGAGCGATGCCCGTCGCCTCAGGCGGCGAGCGCGTCTGATGGCGGCGCTGAACCTGCCCGTGGTGCGCGAGGAGCGGGCTCGCCAATACGAGCTGAACCTGGCTGCCGCGGTGGAGTTACACAACACGCGGGCGGCTATGCGGCAAGCGGTAGACGCTCTGCCGGCGGCGGTTCATTACTACGATCCGGCAACTGCACCAACGTGCGGCGACGCCGGACAATCCGCCGGCCCCTCCGAATAGCGGCCTCCTTTTCGAGGCGTTCCTGGTAGCGGTCGAACCCCGGATCTCCGGGTTTCGGCCGCACGGGATCGCGCGGGCGGAACCGCTGCGATAGCGGGTTCACGGCCATCAGCAGCGCGTCGGAGACGTCGTCCACGAACCCCTCGCGATGGGTTTGCTTGTCCTCGCTCCAGGGTAGCGCCGTCCATTCGGTGAGGACGGCCTGGCAATACTCGGGGCGGAGCTTGAGCGCGCCCGTGTGGATGACGGCGCGGACGTACTCGATGCGCGGTTTTTTCCGCGGCTTGGCGGCGGGCTGAGCGAGGATCCCGTAGTTTTCGAGGTCCGCGAGCAGGCGCCCGCCCTCGCCGCCCGTGTCGACGTAGATTTCCCCCGTGTGGTAGCGCGCGCGCAGCGTCGCGAGCTCCTCGGCGACTTCGGAGGTGTCGAGCGCCGGCTTGTAGTAGGCCTCGAGCACGATGATGTCGCGGCTCTCGAGGCTCTTGGCGGCCACCACGAACCCGTTTCCGTCGCTCCAGCCGATGTCGCACCCGATGGTGATGCGCCACGCGCGATCGGTCGGCAGCGTGAACCCCTGGGGCAGCAGGTTCCGCTCCGTCGGCACGTACACCAGCGACGCCAGATCCCGGATCCAGTCGGCGAGGTACTCGCGCCGGAACTGATGCGAGAGCCGCGCCAGCACGGGCGCCCAGGCGTCATCACGCATCGGCGTATCCCGGAGCGACCAGATCGCATCCATCAGGATCTCGGGGTCGGTGTCGTCTAGGATGTGGTCGGGTAGGATGGTGAGGAAATACCCGCGCGCGTCCACGTGCGGATTGTGCAGAGCCGTCCAGTGGTGGAGCGACCACGGGCGCACGGGTTTGCCCTCGTGCGTCATCCCCGTGCACTTCTCGAAATAGAAGCCCATCGGGTCGAGCCCGGGGCTGCCGCACATCACGATCTGCCCGCCGCCGCGCGCGAACGTGTCCATGAATTGCGGTTTGATGATCGAGTCGATCATGTATCGGAACTGCTCATCGTGGGCGACGAACGAGCCCGCCTCATCGATGGCGCAGCGCCGCAGACCGCCCTCGAGGCCTCGGAACCGCTCGATTTGCACGCGGTCCTTGGCGCCGCGGATGAGGATCCGGTAGCCGTTCGGCAGCGTCGCGGAGTGGTCGCCCGCGTTGAAGTGGATGCCGAGGCCATACTTCTGGTCCAGCTGCAGCAGCATCGGCCAGAGGATGCTCATCGCGTGCTCGAGGGTGAGCGCGATGAACAGCGACGTTGCGCCGGGCCACCGGTGGTATTCCTGCAGCAGCCAGGCGGCGACGACCACGGAGCCGCCGCCGCGCCGGCCCTTCTCGAGGCACTTTTCGCTCGCCGGGTCCTCGATGACGGCGCGCTGTTTCGGGTGGAGATCCGCGAGGATTTTCCACCACGGCGCGTCGGGGTCGTCCGGGACGAACACCGCCGCGAGCTCGTTTTCTACCGCTCTCGGGTCCGGCTCAATTATGAGTGGCATTTCTGGGTGCGCCTTGAAGCATGCACCAGATTCATGAATACTGGCCAGCGGGATGGCGACGACACTAGACCTCTGGTACGAGCAGAAGGGCAAGGAAGCCCAGGGCAAGGCGCTCTGCGCCCTCGCGCTGAAACACCGCGACGCATTCGGCAAGCGCAAAACCCGCGCGTGCGCGCTGCTCAGCATGTATGAGGGGCTGAACATCGATCGGATGAACGCCGCGGCCTACGACTCGGCGGAGCCGTTCACGTTCAACCGGGAGGACCGCAACGGTAACCCCGCGGAGGGCGAGTACCACCAGACGCACAACCTCGGCGCGCGCATCATGGACGCGATCGACGCCAAGATCTTCGCGCTGGAGCGCACCAAAACCCAATTCGTGATGAGCGAGGGGGGCTGGAAGGTGAAAAGCGCCGGCATAAAAGCAGCGCGTTTCATCGAAGGCCAGATGACGGAGCCTCAGGGCATGTTCAAGGACATGTGGGAGCTCTGGCGACAAGGGGCGAGGCTCACGACCATCGCGACCACGGCGGCGATGGTTTTTTTCTGGTCAGACCCCGACCAGGGAAAGATCGTCGCCGAGCTCGACGACACGCTGAACGTGTTCGTGGAGACGACGGGGCTACCCTACGACGGGTATTCGAGCATCGGGCGGATCACGTACTGGGATCCCGAGAAGCTCGCGCGCCGGTTCCCCAAGCACAAGGACGCGATCCGCGCCGCCGCGCTGAACCCCGAGTCGGTCCAGATGTGGCGCGAGCTCTACAACGACGCCGACGATGAGACGAACGAGGCCGGCGCGCTGCGCGTGCCGCTGGTCCAGGGCTGGCGGATGCGCATCGGTGACCCCAAGGATGGCGGCGTGGAGGGGCTCGAGGTGGCGGCCATCCCGGGGCTCACGCTCGACAGTCGCCCGTACCGCTACGACTACCCGCCGTGCGTGCGGTTCTGCCCGTACCCCCAGCTCGCCGGCAAGTGGGGGCGCACGATCCTGGAGCGCGCGGCCGCGGCGATCCGCCGGTATAACGAGATCCTGAACAGCGTGGACGTCGCCGAGCGGCTCACGCCGCGCGCGGTCGTGTTCTACGACCCGACGACCACCGACCCCGCGCTGATGGCCCAGGTCAAGGACGTCATCGCCATCCCGTACACGGGCCCCGCCGGCAAGGAACCGAAATACGAGGCGCTCGACCCCGTCTCGCAAGTGGTGCTGGAGATCCTCGGCCTGCACAAAAACGCCGCGTACGATCTGACCGGCATGAACGAGGCCCAGGCCACGATGGCGCTCGGCAAGGGAATGTCGGGCGTCGCCATCCGCCTCATCAAACAGGAGGTTTACGAGATGTTTTCGCCCCTCGAGGACGAATTCACGCGCTGCGTGGGTCCCGAGACGGCGAAACAGATCATGCGCTGCGCGCGCGAGCTCCAGAAGCAGGGCGGCTTTACGGCGGTGTGGAAGGGCGGCGGCGAGGGCGGCTGGCTCAAGGAAATCGGCGCCGACGTGTTCGACATCCTGGAGGACCAGACCTATCGCACCGCGGCCCAGCCCGTCTCGGGCACCGCGAACACCCCGGCCGATCGCGTCGCGCTCGCCGAGGAGCTCGTCCAGGTCGGTATCATCACGGGCGAGGCGTACGCGCAGATCCTCCAGGACTACAACACGTTCGGGCGCACCGGAAACGAGCTCTCGATGGTGGAAAGCGCGTTCATCGAGAAGATGATCGACGCCTGGATGTTCGACGACATCGCCGACGCCAAGGCGCGCACCATCCAGCCCGAGATCTGGATGGATCGTGACCTATCGATGACGCTCAAGGTGGGCGCGGCCTATCTGCAATTCCGGATGGACACCATCGAGGACCGCGCCGACGGTGAGGTGCAACAGCGGCTCGCGTTCTTTAAAAACTACATGGCGGCGCTGCAAAAGAACGCCCAGCAGCGCGCCGCGCTCGCGACCCAGGCGCAAGCCGCCGCGAACCCAGGAACACCGATGGCGCCCTCCGTGGCCCAGCCGGGCGTGCCCGAGCAACCAGCGCCGCCCATGGCGGCCTAAGGAGACCCGTTTGAAACTCACCTACCAAGCCCAGGTGCAACAGCAGCACCAGGATCCGGGCGACCCCGCGACGACTGGCAACCCCGCCGATGGTCCCGTGCCGGACGGCCACGGCGACGACGCGCTGATTTCGGACATCCTCGGCGCGGGGCCTCCGGGCGACGCGGACGACGGCGCCGACGAGGCCGAGCCGCCGCCGCGCAAAAAGCCAGCGCGCGAGGAGGAGGTCCAGGAGGAGGAGCCCGAGGAGCCGACGCCGGATGATGATGATGACGACGCGCTCGAGGTTCCCGAGGAGGGCGAGGACGAGGAGGAATTCGAGGAGGCCGCCGAGGACCCGGGCAAGGTCACGGGCAAGCTCGCCGAGGCGCGCGCCGCGCTGAAGGGCGGCGACATCGATAAGGCGTTTCTCCTCGCGTTCGGCAAAAAGCCCGAGGAGGTCCAGCCGAACAACCACGTCTGGACGCAATGGCGCGCCGCCAACAAGCGGGAGGAGAAAAAGCGCCAGGAGGAACGCCAAGCGTTCGAGGGCGAAAAGGCCCAGGCCATCCAGCAATTCCGCGCCGAGCGCCTCGACATCAACAACACGATCGAACAGCTCAAGCCCTACCAGAAATACCGGGATGCGGAGCAGGCGTTCGAGCGCGACGGCGATCCGAGCCACCTCGTCGACATCGTTCAGGGCATCACCAAGATGTCCTATAACGAGGCCCAGAAGATCATCCTCACCAAAACCCGGCGCTCACCGGCGGAAGTGGCGATGCAGAACAAGATCGCCGAGCTCGAGCGCAAGCTCCAGGAGAACCTCGGCGAGCGCGAGAAGCAGCAGCAGCAGCAGACCGCGGAGCAACAGTATGCGGCGGATCTCGCCTACATCCGCGGGCAGGTCGAGGGCGTGGTCACCAAGGTGCCGAAGTTTGCCGAGCGCATCCACGCGATCCTCCTGAAAACGCGCGGCCCGCTCGGGCTCACGATGACGCCCCAGCAGGCGGCGGAGCGCGTGCTGCGCGCCGAGAAAAAGCGCCTCGCGTCGCATCCGCTCATCAAAAAGCCCGCCGGCAAGGTGCCGCCCAAGGTCACCGACGCCGCGCGCCGGCTCGCCCAGCGCCGCAAGAACGCGTCCGGTGGTCCGCCGCTCCGGCGCGATTCGCAGAACAACGGCGCCAAGAACCGCGACAAGGAAACGGATGACGACATCATCCAGGACATCCTCGGCGCCGGTAAGCGGAGGGCCTCGTGAGCGAGCTTTTGCGGTTCCCGCTCGACGGCATCCGGAGCCTGCCCGAGGACCTCGTCCTCACGCGCAAAAGCCGCGTCTGGTCGCGTACGGTGTTTTCCGCGGGCAGCCAGCTGGAAACGCCCGTGGTCGTCGAGGTGCTCGCCCACCAGAGCCGGGACAAGCCCTTTTTCGGTGACATCGTGGCCCAGGGCCCCGGCGTCGAGCAGCACGGGGTCCGTAACCCGATGGTCGGCGAGCGCGGGACCGTCGTGGTCACGAACGACAACATGATCTCGTATCGCGTCACGGAGCGCGGCGAGGTTTTCTACATGCTGAGGAACAGCGCGCTGATGGCCACACTCGACCCGGAGACCCTGCTACTCGCCCCGTGCCAGCATTACATCCTGGTGCGCGAAAACGAACGGGCCGCGCTGGCCCTGAGCTCGCGCGGCCCGATCTGGGTGCCCACGATGGACATGGAGACCGATGACGAATCGACCCGCCATAACTCGGGGCTCCGCGCCGAGTACGGCGAGGTGATCGCGGTCGGCCCCGGGCGCTGGCAGGACGGGCAATTGCAAAAACCGTCCTGCCAAGCCGGTGACATGCTCCTCTACGACTGCAGCCACTCGACGCTCGCCGTGTCGATTCGCGGCGAGCGGTTTACGTTGGTGGCGTGCACGCAAGAAGCGATGGTCTACCGGGACGCCGCCTCTACGCCGGTTTGACGGCGACGACCGCGCGAGCGGGAACGGTCTGCTCGGCGGACTTGTTCCCGCTCCACTCGGCCGTGAACTGCAGCGGCTCCGCGTCGGTGACCTCGAGATCCATGTTCGAGTAGTCGCCGCCGCCGGGAACCCGGAAGGTGAACGTGATGCGTGCCCCCTCGGGGATTTCGAGGGTCTGGCGCAGAAACGCGGCGAGCTCCGTCGCGCTGATGCTGCCCTCGAGGCATTGCTTGGTGTTCGGTGTGACTTTCATGCTGCTTCCTCCTCGCGTGTTTCGCCCATCTCCTCGGGGCAGTAGAGCCCGAGCGTTTCGGCAGGGTAGACGAGCCGGGCGAGTTTCGCGCCGGCTGTTTTGGTGAGCATGTCCCGCGGCCGCTTTTGCCACATGCCGGGGTTGCCCTTTTTGTCGGTCCTCACGAGCCCCGCCAGCTCCGCCTCCTCCAGGTCGTAGCGGAACGTGGTTGGCCCCGGGTCGTCGCTGTTCCACGTCTCCCACTCGGCGTAGGCGCTGGTGGAGGCGACGAGGCGGAAGTATTTGCACTTGGGGCTCCGCTTCGCGAGCGCACGGATGAGGTCAGCGCTCGCCGTCGGGCGGCCCTCGACGACGTGGAACCCCGCGAGCGCCGTGGTCACGCCGAGCCCGAGTTCTTTGCCGCGCATGATGACCGTGAAGATCCCGCTCGGGCCCCCGAATTGCGGGTAGAGGCCGCCGTGGTGTAACCACTTACTGACCGTCTCGGCGCTCCGGAGATCCAGCGGCTGGAGGTCCTCCGTGACCAGGCCGTAATCCCGTTCCGCTTTCACGATCCCCGGTTGGTGTTTGCCGGCGCCCTGGGGCGCTTTCTTGGGCCCCTCCTCGAATTGGGCGTCGGTCACCGCCGGGCGCCCTGGGGCGTCGCCCTGGGCGTTGGCGGCGGCCACGGCGACGGGGTCAATTCCGACGGCAGCAAACGCCGCCTTGAGCGGGCTCTGGCCCTGGGCCTCGCGCTTGACCTCCTCGCGGACGGCCGAGTCGGGCTGCGCCTGCCCGAACGCGGCGGCGATGTCCGGCCGCTGCGCGGCCGCTGCGCGCTCGGCGGTGGCCCGGCGTAGGACCTCGTCGGCCTGGGGGTCCTTGCCGATGATGGGCTGGCCTCGCTGGCGGTCAGCCTCCGCCGCTGAGGCCATCAGATCGAACATGGCCTTTGTGGGGTGGCCGTCGGCGCTCATCAGCGTCCGCTCCTGCTCGATGTCCTCGCCCTCCGGCGCCCAGTCGCTCGGCGGCGTGGCGTTGCGTTCGAACCCGTCGAGCTCGACGTCGGAGGACATCGTGTAGCCCTGCTGGTCGGGCTCGGGCGCGAGGCGGACCAGCAGGCCCTCGGCGTCGATCGGTAGGTGCGCGTTCAGGGTCACCAAGTCGAGGCTCATTTTGAGCGCGTTCCACTGGTTGGCGAGGTTCGTCCACATCACCCGTTCACGCGGCGGCGGGTTCACTCCGTTGGCCGCGAGCGCCTCGGCGAGGCCGGTGAGCGTGCGGTATTGCGAGGCCCACTTGGCGGCCGTCTGTTTGCCCACCTTGTCGACGCCCGGCACGTTGTCGCTCGAGTCGCCCATGAGCGCGAGATAGAGCGCCATCTGCTCGGGGAAGACCCCGAATTTGGCCTTTACCGCGAGGCGATTGCGCGCCTCCGCCTTGCGGGTTCCGACGGCCGGGATGTATTGCACGATGTTTTCGGTGACGCACTGGGCCAGATCCTTGTCACCGCCGACGAGGCGAACCTCCTCACACCACTCGCCGTAGATGCGCGCGAGCGTCGCGATGACGTCATCCGCTTCCCAGCCCTCGACGCGCGCGAGCTGGTAGCCGAGTTTACGCGCGCGGTCGAGCAGCCAGCGCTTTTGCGCCGTCTCCTGCTCGCTCGGCGCGGTGCGGTTCGCTTTGTACTCCGGATAGATGGCGTTTCGGGTGTAGCGGGGCTGTTCCTTGCGCGGGGCGTCGAGGCACAGGATCACGTGCGCCGTGTCCTCGCGGACGGCGGCGAATTCGCTCAGCGTGCGCTCCGCCGCCTCGCGCGGGCCCGCGCCGGGCATCGCCTCGTAATTCTTTTTGAACAGGCACGACACGTCCACGAGGGCGACGGTGCGGGGTCGGTTGATGTCGGTCATTGGTTGGCGGCTTTCTGCCCGGCGAGGGGCTGGGTGTAGAAGATCGTGGTGCGACCGACGCCCGGTGCGCCTGCGCATAGGTTTTCCGCGGTCTCGAGGTCACGGAACGGGCGCCACCCTCCGGGCTGATCGGAGATGACGAACCCCTCCGGCGGTGGCGGCACGATGAACGTCGCGAGCTCGCTCAGGGTGTAGTCTGGCTCTAGGCAAAGCTCCTCGCGCCGGCGCATGTAGTTGGCGAGCGCGTCGGCTGGCGTCGCGCCGACGCCCGCGAGCCGCTCGATGGGCTCGGCGTCCTCCGCGGACGGATCGAAACACACCGGGCAGGTCACGATGTGTCCGCGGTGCGGCTCCTCGTCGAGCTCCAGATGTACGCCGCAGGGGCAGAGCTCGAGCAGGGTGATGTTCGTCGGGGCGGGCATCAGAACGGCATCTCCTCGCAATCGGCGCACGCGCACCGCTCCGCCGGGTCTGCGCCGAGGCCAGCCAGCGTCTCGGCGAGCTCGCTCTGGCCGCTCCGGAGCGAGCGCAACTTGACCCCCAGACGCTCGTATTCGTCGGCGGTTTCCTTGATCTCCCGATCGATCTGCTCGCGGCGGTGCACCAAAACCCGGACCGCCTCGTTCGTTACGGCGCACGGATTGACTGGCGGCGGTGCGGCCGCTGGCTCCACCTCGGGGAATTCGGCATCGATGATGTTCCGCTCGAACCGCGCGCCGCGGCGCTGCCGCAAGGGATCGAAGGGTAGCGGCTCGGCCTGGGCGTGATCCGGCTGGCCCAGGTTCGGGAACATGCGCGCGCAGCGCGCGATCGCCATCTCGATGGCGTGCTGGGAGCACTCCGCCCAGATGTCGGCTTGGTAGGTGTGCGTCGCCCAGCGGAGCGTGGTGAGGTGATCTCTTTTAGATTTCGTTGTCATGTGCGGTCCTTCCTTTCACGATGCGTAGGTTGTGGCGGCACGCGACCATGCGTTCCGCGACGTCGAGCTTTGCTTGGTAGGTGTCCCGGAGCGCCGTGGCGGGCAGCCCGGCGAGCAGCGTCCGGATGAGCTCCGTGAGCACGTCGAGGTGGCGACGGGCCGTGCCCATCGAGAGCTCGAACCGGAGCCGGTCGAGGTTCCGCTCGATGGCCTCCTCGAGATGTTTCTCGTAAAGCAGCGTCGAGCGGCTCACGCGACGGCCTCCGCGGCGAGCTCGACGACGCGATAGGTGTAGCCGTCGCCCTCCATCTCGAGCCAGCCCATCTCGCTCCGCGCGGCCTCCTCCGTTTCGTGCGTGAGGATCATGCGCGTCCAGCGCGCGTCGCTCGGGTCGACGCCCGCGAGCTCGTGGGTTTGAATGAATTCGACTGCAAACATGAGGGTCTCCCGTCCTAAGTGTTCCCATTAATGGGAACGGTTGCAATGGGCGTTCTTGGTTCAGTGCTCCGGGGCGGGGCAGCCCATCGAGGCATCGTGGGCGAGCATCGCCACGTCGAGATCCGAGAGCCGCATCCGTGGCCCCTCGGGGCGCCGGCGCCCCGTCTCATCGATGAGGCCCGCGGCGATGCGGTAGAGGGCCCGGTGTGACTCGAGGTGGATTCGCTCCGGCCCGAGCTGGGGCATCCAGCCCGGCTCGCCCCAACGCGGGGCGGTCACGCGGCCCCCTTGGCGGCCTTGGCAGCCGCGGCCATCCGGCGCTGCGCCTCGCGCCTCGCGCCCTCGGCGCCGGCCTTGGCGGGCCAGCCCTCGGCGTTGATGGCCTCGAACAGCGCGTCGATATCGTATCCCCAGTGCACCGCGTGATCCCGTTCCTTGCGGCGCGGGCGGATGGGCTCGACCGGCGCTGGCGCTCGCCCGAAACTCTGCTTCGCGCTCGCCTCGTCCTTCCAACGTTTCCACCGCGGGACCTGCAGCCGCACCCACGCGCCCTGATCGCGTACGCCGTGCGCGCCGCCGATGCGCGGGATGAGGCGGGCCTTGGCGATGGCCTCGAGGAAATCCGCTCGTGGTAGCCCAGCCATCTCGGCGTAGGCGATGTCCGCCTCCGTCGGCTCCCACCCGTCGAGCGTGTGGTAGGCGGCGGGCAGGGTCGTTCCCTCGGCTTGGCGCCGCTCCATTTCGCGGCGCATCAGATCGGCGTGGGTGCGCTCGTGTTCGTCCGCCGCCTTGAGTGGCCGCAAGCCATCATCGTTCATCGGGGGCGCTGGCGGGATCTCCCCCTCTGGGATCTGTTTGTGTTTGGGTTTCTGTTTCTGTGCGTCGGATAAACGTCGGGTTCCGACGTCTGAGGGCTCGTCCGCGTCGGGTTCCGACGCGCTCGAACGGTTGGCGCGATCCCAGCGCGCCTTGCGCGCGCGCTCCGCCGCGAGCCGCGCGCGGCGTCGGTGCGCCTCGATGGTGACGAGGTGCCAGCCGCGCTCGACCGCGACGATCCGGCGGCCCTCGAGTGTCTGGTCCCGGCTATCCGGGTCCGGCGCCTCGAACAGCGCGAGCGCGCGGCGGACATCCTCCAGCGGAACGTTCGCCTCGCGCTGCAGGCCGCGTAGGTTCAACCGAACGAACCCGTCGGCGTCGCTCTTTAGGCACATCGCGATCCACACGCAGCGGATCGCCGGGTCCTCGAACCACACCCCGCTCGTGAGCAGGTCCTCGAAAAACGGAACGTAGGCGTCGCGCATGTAGGCGCCGCTCCTCCAATGGCCGTCCGTGGCCGTACGCGGGCGCCGTGCGCCCGGGGTTCGTTCAGCGCGCGCGCCGGAACTGGGCGCGCGCTTCCTGGTAGTCGTCGAGCTGGGTGGGCACGCGCCCTACCCGGCCGTAGCCCATCGGGATGCCGAGGGCCTCGAGCTCCTCGCGCGTGGCGAGCTCCTCGGCGGTGTCCTGCTCGCCCGAGACGTAGAGCGAGCCGAGCTCACGGAACATCCGGGCGCGCCCCTGCTGCGCGCCCAGTCGATCGAGGTTCGGGTTACCGCGGCGCATGGCTCACCGCTTGCGGCGGGCAGGGTCGAGGCGGGTAACGTTGGTGGGTGAAGGTGCGCTCTGAGGCGCCGGAGACTCGCGTTCGGCGGCCTCCAGCAGCGTTCGGGCCAGCTGTAGGTTGCCCTCGCGCATCGCCGCACTGGTGGCGTCGGCGAGCAATTCCAGAGCGCTCCTGGTTATTGGCACCGCTTTTTGGCGTTCGTGGGCACTACCAGCCACTACGTGGGCTCGTGCCCCCGCGTTTTTGTCGGAGGAATTGCTTGGCGCCTCCTCCGCAGTAGCCTCCGAAGCCAAGGGTCGACGGTTCGATTCCGTCCGGGCGTGCTCGTTATGATTACGTTTTTTCGTGCCAGCGCTTCCGATTTTTGGCAGCGACGGTGCCATTATTCTCGGAATGGCACTTTCCGGTACCACGCGATTGGCCTCGTCGCGTCGGTAACGCATGTGCGTCTTCGGATCGTGGTGGTCGGCGAGACGCATGCTCTCGGCGAACGAGAGCTCGGGGGCGCTGCTCGTGGCCGTGACCGACGCGCGGCGCATCGAGTGAAAGTCCAGCCGGTCCCGCTTGCCCGGGATCCCGCTCTGCAGCGCACAGAACTTTTTCTGAGGCCGGGTCGGATCCCAGCCCGGGCGCGGCCGCACCACGCCCGCCGCCCAGAACGCATCGCGGAGCGGCGCCGCGTAGCTGGTCGCCCCGGGGAGCTTATGTAGGCCCGCCCGCTTGCCCCGGCGCACCGGGAACACGGGACCCTCCGTCGGCTTGCCGTTGCGCTCCCACCAGGCGACGAGGTGGGGAACGAGGCTCTCGGGTAGGTCGTAGGGCTCGAGCACGAATTCGAGAGACTCGTTCGTCTCGTCCTCGGCGCCCTGGGTTTTGGGGCGCGGGACCTGGGCCTCGCGCCAGCTCTGGATATCGATGTGATCCCAGCGCCACGCGTGGATGTCGCTCGTGCGCATCCCGCCGAGGCACCGCGCGAACAGCGCGAGCGAGTGGAGCTCGCCCAGCTGCCCATCGCCCACCTCGAGACCGTGCTCGATGAACCGCTCGAATTCCTCGTCGGTCGGCACCACGCGGGGCAGATACACGCGCCGGATCTTTTTCCCGCCGAGGCTGCCGTCCTTGCGCTTGAAGCTGATCCGGAGCGCGGCGTTTTCGTCGATCAGGTCGTCCGCGTAGAGCGCCCCGAGCACGCTCGAGATGTGATTTTTGATGTGGCGGATCGTCTGCGTCCAGCCCCCGATGTCCGGATGCTTGCTCGCCTGCTCGAGACACTCGCGAATGTGGTGCACCTCGATGTCGTTGCAGAGCATGTCGCCGATCTCGGGGAACACGTATTTGACGAGCTGGTTGTAGCGGGTCTGTCGACCCTTGAGCTCGCTCGCCTCGAACAGCCGCGTCGCCGCTTCCCGGAACGTCTCGCCCTTGCGCGCCGCCTCCGGAATGAACGCCTCGCCCTCGCCCGCGAGGATCTTGCGCGCCTTGGCGCGCGCCACCGCCTTGCTCGCGGTCTGCGCGTTGATCTGCGTGCGCACGGTTACGCCATCGCGATCGATGGTCATCCGCATCGCCACCCCGCTCGCCAGCGGAACGAGGTTCACCTTGCGCGGCCGCCCACGCTTTCGCCGGGTGGGCTCCGTCATAGCCCGAGCCTCCAGCGCCGCCGGAGCTCGGCCCGCATGACCTTGCCGAGGGGCGAGTCCTGGTAGACGCCCGCGAAGGACCAGAGATCAGACTCCGACACTTGGGCGAGCTGGTTTAGCGCCTCGGCCTCCTCGCGCTCCAGGATGACGCCGCCCGTGGCGGGGTCGATAACGCGTGCGGCGTTCATCGGCGCCTCCGGTTCGCGGCGCGCTCGGCCTTGGCATCGTTCAGGGCGGCGCACGCGCGGAACCCCGCGCGGAACGCATCCTCCACTCGCTCATCCTCCGTCACGAACGGCATCGGCACCTGTTTGCGAAACTTCACCCAGGCGTTCTGCTCGCCGACGGTCGAGCCGGCGGGTTTGGGAACGTCGCCCCAACGCTCCTGGTTTTTTGCAGCAGCACCCATTACGCCTCCGCCTCCGTGTTCGCGTCCTGGTTCTGGTCCAGCCAGTCGAGACAAGCCTGAAGCTCATAGCGGGGCGAGTCGCCGACCTTGCGGAAGGGCATGCCGCGGCGGCGGAGCACGTCGATCATGCCGATCGAAACCTGCAGCTCGGCGGCGAGCTCGTGGCGTGTCAGCTGCCGGGGCGCGCCCGCCGGGGCGCGACCGAAACCGGTCTCCTCGACGACGCGGGTGAGGGCCTCGGAGACGAGGTGTGATAGCTGCGCCGCCGTGGCGACCACGACCGCCCCGGGTGGGATGTCGTTGGCTGCCGCCGGCTCCGTGCCTGCGTATTTCGCCCGCGTTGCGGTGCGTCGTGCTTCCTGGTGCTTCCCTGCCATTATCTGTTACCTCCGTTGCTCCGTAGAGCGGCGCCTTGCGACGGCGTGGCGTTGTGCGACTCTGATATAGACACCGCGACACCGCCGTGTCATGCCCTCTCGTCGAGGGTGGCTCAGATTGGTACGGGGTCGGCGGGGCGTGTGGGTCATCCGTGACCTGGGGTCGGAGGCGGGCGCATCACCCAAAAGGGTGGCACGGCGAGTGGAACGGTGTTCTAGTGAATGGGAACGGCACCATGGTATCGAAAGGGAACACGTGACCGGCAAACCCAACAGAGAGATGACCACCACCCAGAAGCTCGCGTGGGATGCATACAAGCGGTTCGAGAAGAAAGAACGGCGCGCGCCCTCCGTGCGCGAATTCATGGCCGCGATCGGCTCGGCCTCGTTCGGCGGCGCTCAGCGCCTGCTCGAGATCTTCCGCACACGCGGACTCATCAAACCACCGCGCGTCATCACCGAAACGCGCATCACCATGAAAGGACGCAAAGCAAAATGAGCGAACAGACCGAACAGGCCATCCGCAGACCCACGACCATCGGCGAGGGGTGGCGTAGCTTTCTCGCCGAGGTGGTCCAGCCCGACGGCGACCCTCAGCTTTCGAGCTATGCGTATTACGCGGGGGCCGACACGATGCGCATAATGATGCTGCGCGCGCTGGAGGAGGCGCGAGATGCCACCAAGGACGACGGGGAGGACACGGCGGACGTGGCTCGGCTCATCGAGCGCATCGATGGCTGGCGCGCCGAGGTGGACGCTTTCGTTGCGACGCTGGAGGACCAGCTCGGTCAACAGACCGCCCCGGGTCCCGTGGTACCCTCCTCCGGGTGTTCCCCGACCCCGACACCGTCCGAATTCTAACCCTCGCCGTCGCTCTCGCGGCGCTGCTCGCCGCGCTGGTGCTGGCCATGTGCCGGCTCGGCCGGCGCCTGGAGCGTCATCGCGAGTGGTTGCTCATCCTCGAATCCCGCATCTCGAACCCGACCGGCGAGCGCCAGAGCCGAGCCGTCCAGCTGTTCACCCCCAGACCGCCCCCGCTCAGCAACGCGCCGACGGTCGAAATCGATGAGGAGATGCTCCTCACCCACCTCGACAGAACGCGGCTCCGGCCGCCCAAACCCAAGGAACCGCAATGAAGCTCACCCCCGAATGCACCCCCGAGTGCGACGCGGAGCCGCGCGTCGAATGCTCCCACGGCAACTGCGCCCGCCACTGCCCCGTGAACCGCGAGCCATTCCCCATCGGCTGGGGCCGCGCTGGCGGCAAGGGCATGGCACTCCGTGAGCACGCGACGCTCGCCGACCACATGAGCTACCGCGGCAACGCGGCCATGGGCGACGGCCCGTTCAACGTGGCCCCGCCCGCAACGCCCGTGCCAGCCGTGGAACACCAGGGGTCCGCGTTCGAGTGGCATTGCCCGACATGTGGGCAGGTGTCGGCAACCAAGGCCGCCGAGGTCTGCGAACGGATGGGCTACGTGCACGTCGCCGCGGCGCTGCGCGGGGTCGCTGGCGAGCGGCGCCTCCGCCAGAGCGACCCGCCCGGCATCCCGTGGGAGGCGCTCGACGCGGAGCTGAACCAGTCGGTGGCCGCTCTCGGGCAAGCTGGCCCCGTCATCACGTTCCCCGCCGAGAAAGCGCGCGTGCTCGCCGCGGCCCGGAAGGTGCTGGAGTCGTGGGAGTACGCGAGGGGATGGCCCCACCCCGTGGAGATGCCGGCGGAATTCGAACTATGCGAGGCCACCAAGGCGCTGCGTGAATTGGAGCCCGGGGGTGACCGATGACGGACCGATCGGCTCTGACCAGAGCGTTCCACGATGCCCTGATGCGTCGCCCCGAGGTCACGGCGGGCACGGTGAACGAGGGCGCCGCGTGGCTCGTGAACGCCGTGTATGGCCGCACGATGCGCGAGCATTTCGATACGGACCACCCGGGCGACATCGCCGAGGGCGAGCGCCTCGGCAGCGCGGGCAAGGAAGGGCCAGAGCGCGAGGCTTGGCTCTGGGGCTATCGCTGGTCACCCACGGAGCCCGGGGGCCAGTGAGCGCCTGGACGCTGCTGCCGCGCGTGTTCCGCGCTGCGCTAGAGCCCCACGAGGCCGACAACGTGGAACGCGCCGTCGAGGGCCTGGCCCGCCTCGAACACGACGGCGTCCTATCTCGACAACACCTGGGCGACATCCTCGCCATCATCGCCAACGACATACTGGACCACTCATGCGCTCATCGGCTGGCCTCGTCCGAGACCTCCGAAACGCCCGCCTCGTGAGCGGCGGGCGCGGCTGCATCATCATCACCACGACCGACGGGCAGTGGATCGACGGCGCCGTGTGCGACCTGCTCTCGGGCGCCGCCGCGGAGCTCGGGTTCGAGGGCCCAGGCTGGGGCGGCGTCGTCGAGGCCATCGTGGCCGGCTGCTGGCCGGACCTGCTCAGCGGGGCCATCGAGGCCGCCGAGGCGCTCGGCGAGCAGGGCGAGGCGGAGGCGGCGGAATGAGCTGGCGCGTCCGTCCCGCCCGCATCAGCGGCGGCCTCGCCGCGGCGCTGGAAAAAGCCGTCGACATCCCGAGCCGCATCGCGCTGCTCGAACATCTGCGCGAGCATTACGACCATTGGGGCCGGGCCGAGCCCGGCAACGTGAGCGTCGAGCCCTACGGCTACGATGAGCGATGCGACTGGGATACTCACCTCATCTGTGTGAACGGCCACGCGGCGCTGTTCGCTAAGGGGCCGATGCCGTTCCCGCTGAACGAGATGTGCGCGCGCGGCGATCATTCGTTCAGTTGGCGGAGCGGCCTCGAGCCGTGCCGCTACTGCTTTGCTCCGCCGCAAAAGGACAAGGGATGACCGTGTTCGATATCAAACGCTACGGGCTACTCGCGGGCGGCAACACGGAGGAGGAGCCCGACGGCACGCTTTGTGACTGGGATGAGGTGGAGCCGCTGCTGGCCGAGCTCACGCGCTGGCGCGCGATGTTCAGCTCACCGGACATCGCGCAACACAAGCTCCAGCGGATCCTCGCGTCGGCGGAAAAGCTCGAGGGCGCCATTGACACGGTCAAGGCCGAGCTCGCCGCGGCCAATGCCCGGGCGGATGAGGCGGAGCTGGAGGCCAAGGTATTCAGCTGCGAACGGGACGAATGGCAATCCGAGGCCGCCGCCCTGCGCGCGGAGAACGAGCGGTTACGCCTGTACGAACAGCGATACTGGGCGGAGGAGTCATACAAGGCCAAGCTCGCCGCCGCGAACGCGCTGCTGGAACGAATCGGCGCGTGGGCGGACGTCTACGGTTCAGCGCTGGTCCCGCATGGCGGGTTCGCGGACACGTTCGGTGACGGGGTGCGCCGCTGCAAAGCGCAGGTAAAGGCGCTGCTGTCCTCTACCCACCTCGCCGGACAGCCCGCGGCCCCGACCCGCACCGCAGCCGAGCAGCGCGTGCTCGATGCAGTCGACGCGATGCCGATTGTCGAGCGTGGCGGGGAGCTGGTGTTCAATTGCGAACACGGCGAGCTGGGGCGACTGCTGGAGGCGCAGAACGCGCGCCGGGAGGGCAAGTGAGCACGCGGCGCCTCATCACCATTCACGGGCGTCACTCGGAACGCCCAAACTGGAGCTGGTGCGGCCGGCTCTACGCGCACGTGTTCACTCACCATTGGCATCTGCCCCGGGTCGAGCTCATTCGTTGCAAGGCGTGCGAGCGCGCCGCGCTCGCGTGGTATCGGGGCGGCGGCAGCGTGAGCGACGCTCCGGAACCCGTGTTCGTGGAGGGCAAATGACCCTGTTTCACATTTGGTGGGTCGGGTGCCGCGCGCGTACCGCGAAGCTCGATGCCGAGACGGTGAAACTCATCAACGCGACGACCTGGGAACGGCCGGAGGGGTCATCGATCTGGGTGCCGCGCCGCCGGAAGGAGGACGAGTGAGCGTCGCTACCAAGGGCCTGATCCTGGACATATTCATGCTCACATGGCTGGGGTGCGCCATGCTGCTCGCCGTCGCGGGCACGGCCTACACACTGGAATTTATGTGGCGCAAGCGGAAGGAGCGGCTCGATCGCAATGCCCCGTAAGCCCCGCCCCAAACCCAAGGCGCCAGCGCCCGCCGAGCCCAAGCCGCACCGGCACGCGGTCGTGTCATCGGTGATGGACGGCAACGGCCACCAGACGGCGCTCACCCCCGAACGCGCCGCGCGCCTCATCGAGGAGCTCAAGGTGGGCGACTGGCCCGCGCTCGCGGCGCTGCGCGCCGACGTCGCGCCGACGTCGCTCTACCGCTGGGTGCGCTGGGGGTGTGAGCCGGCCGCCGTCGAGCCCTACGCCTCGTTCGCTGCCGACTTCGTCAAGGTGGAGGCGAAGCTCGCGGGCGAGATGATGGCCATCGTGATGGCCGCGGCGCGCGGCGGCGTCGGCAAGGAGGAGGGGCTCTCGCGCCCGAACCCCGAGATGGCGATCTGGGTGCTGCAGAACCGGTTCCGGTATCTCTGGAGCATCGATAAGGACGGCAAACAGGGCGGCATCAGCGTGCTCGAGACGGTCATCGAGGCCGTGGCCGCCAACGACAACGCGACGCGCGAACAAGCCAAGGCGATCCTCGCGGCCATCCCCGAGGCCACGAAACAAGAGGCGAGAAAGAAAGGGTTTTTGCTCAAATGACCGACACCACGACGCCGGAAGACCACCGAATCGAGCGCGCGATGCTGTTCGCGCGTCGGCAAGCAATGCGCGATGTGCTCGCGATGGTGAACCGACTGCAGCAAGGCGGCGACTGGGCCGCTGGCTTCAGCGTGTTCCGCGATTGGGTTGAGCAGCGCGAAAGCGTGCAATCTCGCGCACTCGAGCAGGCCCGCACCGAGGGCGGCCGCGTGCCGGACGAGCTCCGGGAACGCCCTATCGAAGCGGACGCCGCGGCCATGATCGATTCAATCCGAGGGGTCGGCGGATCGGTAGTTGTCGAACACGAGGGCAAGCGGGCAATATTCATGGTTGCCGGCTGGAAACGATCGCCGACATCCGTTGGCGATTGGCGGCTGATACTTCAACCCCAGGTCGATCCATGAAGCTGAAACTCATCTACGCCATCCACATGCTCGCCCCGCTCTCGTTCGTCTACTGGCATATCGACAGACTCGCGCCCGACACCGTGCGCGCGCTGCTCGCGTTCGGGGTCAGCTGATGGCCGCCGTCCGCGCCAAGCCCGAGCGCGAGAGCACGAACGTCGACAAGGTGTTCACCATCGCGCTCTCGGACGCGCTGAGCTCGCTGGTCGCGAGCCGCCACCTCACCCCTCCGGAGGGCCAAACCGACCAGTGGTTTTTCGCGCTCGACGGAACAAACCTCCGCATCACTCGCTCGCGGCAAACAGTCACCCTCACGCCCGACGAAACCGACTAAGACCCCACCCCCGAGGGCGGGCGCCGATCGGGCTCGCCCTCACCAACCACCAACCGAAAGTAATTCCCAATGCAACAGACCGACACGATGCGCACGCCGATGCTGCGCGTGAAACAGGACCCCGTATCCCGAATCGTAAACCTCGAATTCCGGCGCGACGTGCCACTTGGCAGGTTCAGCCCGGACCAGATCGCGCAGATCCGCGTGGAGACGGCGGCGCAGATCGACCGCCTCGACTTACGGAAACACGAACGCGCCCAGGTCGAGGAGATGGTGGCGCAGACCATCACCCGTCTCGAGGTCGGAGGCATCGGACGGGCTGGAGCGGAATCGCTGATCGCGGCGCTCCAGGCGCTGGTGGCGCAGGTCAATGGCTTCGCCCCAGCGGTAGAGTCGCTCGCGCGTTGCCAAGATCACGGCTCGGCCGTGCTCGGCCTGGGCACCGCGTCTGGCATGCTTGCCGGAGCGGCGGCGCTGCTCGCCACGGCGGGCGACATCATCGAGCGCATCGCGGTGCAGGGGCACGCGGAGCCGCCGAGCGACGACGCGCAGACTACCGACGAGGTGAAAGCGTGAATGGTCGGAACACCCCCGAGCCTCGCGAGCATGCCTCCGCCGGACTCGTCGCGGCGCGCGGCGCCGCCCTCCTCGCGGCCTCCGCCGCCACCCGAGCCGCCGCCACCGCCGCTCGCATCCGAGGCCGAGCCCGAGCCCGAGAAGCCGCCCGCGCCACGGGACGGGCTCTTGCACGTCAACAGGGGCGAGGGCCCCTATTACGAGGCGACGCGCGCCGTCGCGCCACGGAGGCGCTCTGAGATGGCCGCGAGACGCAAAAAAGCGGCCCGCAAGATGCGCTCCGTTGCCGAGAAACAGGCCATCGTGGCCGAGCTCCTCGACGGCCGCGCGAACGGGACGGCCACCATCGCCAGCATGTCGAAAAAGCACGGGGTCGCTACCAGCCTGCTCTCGCGCTGGCTGAACGATCCCGAGCTGAACCCGCCCAAGCTCCGGGCGCACGGCGCCGTCAAGGCCAAGGTCGTCCCGCCCGCCGCCAACGGCAAGAACCCCGCCGAGCTCACCCTGCTCGGGCTCCGGGACTACATCACGTTCGAGGTCCAGCGCCTCTTGCCCGAGGTGGTGGCCGCCGAGATGACGAAACGATTCGGAGGTGGGTCGTGAGCAAGGCACGGGACGTCTACGACCAGATTCACGCTCTCAGGGACGAGGGCCGGAAGCACTTCCAGGTGGTTGTTATGGTGGTGGTCGCCGAGGACGAAAACGGCGGCTGGCATACGCGCCAGCTGATCGACGGCGACGCGACGCCCCAGCAGACCCTCGACATCGCCGAGTCGCTGGCAACGATGAACGCGCAACTCATCCGCGGCGTGCTCAGCGGACAAGGCGAGGTGGTGGACGTTCAGGAGCCGCCGCCGTGACCCTGGTAGACTGGATGACGGCCCACCCGTGGCTCACGTTCATCGGGTGGTGCTGGGCGTGGTTTCAGCTGCCGCCGCTGGTCAGCGTGCGCCCGTACACGGCGCGCGAGCGCAAGGCGCGGGGGTTCGACGAATGACGCGCGAGGGGGAGCCCGAGGGCTGGGTCCGTCACATCGAGACGGGCAGGCGCCGCCCCGACGGCGAGGAGGATCGCGAGTACATCAACCCGTGACCGTGTGGGGCGGTGTGCGCGCACGCCGCTCCGCTTGACAGGTCAAAAAAGACCCACCAGGGTAAACACGCGAGTATCCACCTCGCTAGTGCGCTGCGGTAGCTTGTCGAGGCGCATCAGCGGGGTGGAACGAGCACCCCGCCGAGGATGGAGCAATGGCGGCTCACCGGTCTCATAAGCCGGGTATCGGTTGGTTCGAATCCACCCCGCGGCACACACTTTTTAGTGACTGACAGACCCCGCCCGTGAGGCTCACGGAGAGACGTTCGCCCTAGTCTATAAACGGGTAGGTGGCCCCGGGCCCGTAATCCGGAGAAAGCGATCCGAGCAGCGTCGAAGCTCGGGCAACCCCTTTTTCTCCGGAGTTTCCCCGTGGGTAACACCTATTCCGAGCAATTGCTCAAGCGCAAGTATGACACTCACGAGAAGGTCGCGAACCTTGCTCTGATGCCGACGCGCTTTCTGAGCGCCGTGAAGCGTTCCGTCAATCCAGACGGCGAATCGTTCAACTCGTTCATCCAGATTTCAGCCGGCGTCGGCTGGGGCGGCACTCGCTCCGGCGCACGCGCCATCGCCAACCAGGGCGGGCGGCGCGGTAACGGCTCGTTCCAGCAGATCCGCAACGCCCAGGGCTGCCTCAAGGGCGAGGTGGTGGTCACCGAGCGCGAGGTCAAGCGCGGCAACAGCGGCGACGCCGCGGCGCTCCGCGCCATGGGCGCGCACGTAGACGGCCACTTGAAGCAGTCTGGCCAGATGCTCGAGTGGATGGTCACGTGCGGCAGCGCGGGCCTGAGCGTCTGCACCGCCACGATCAGCTCCGGCGTCTGCACCATCACGAGCAACCCCGAGCACATCAACCGGGTCCGCCCGGACATGATCCTCGTCGCCAGCGCGACGGACGGCACGAGCGGCTCGCTGCTCGGCGGCGGCTCTCAGGGGTTCGTTACCAAGGTGGGCCGCTCCGGCGCCTCGCCCACGTTCACCGTCTCGACGACCTCGGGCGGCTCCGCCGGCACCCCCTCGGGCTGGACAGGTACGATGTATCTGTTTCAGCTCTCGATGTACGCGCCTTCGAACGGCGGCGCGGGCAACGACAACGGCGTTGACGGCGACACCAGCGGGTTCGTGCTCGACACGCTCGCCTCCTGGTGCCCCGCGACGGCCCCCGGCGCGACCCTGTTCAAGAACATGGATCGCACCGTGGACGAGGTCCTCGGCGGGATCCGCCTCACCTCGAGCGAGGTGGCGGGCCTGAACATCCTGCAGCGCATCGAGAAGCTCGCCGTCGTGGCGCGCTCTCGCTACGGCTGGGATGACGCCAAAAAGGTCGCGTACGTCCACACGACCCGGTTCAACGAAGCGAGCCAGCTCCTGCAGCGCACCGATGTGCGCGAGGCGGGCTACAAGGTCACCGACCAGGGGAAGACGAAGTACGGATATAAGTACATCGAGCTCACCTGCGTGGGCGCCGACGTCCGCCTCGAGGAGGGGCCGATGTTCGATCCGGACATCTGCTGGATGACGGATCCCGAGGATTGGGAGCTCCACTCCGCCGCCGGCATCCCCGCCGTCATGCAGGACGACGGCCTCCGCTGGGTGCGCGATCCGAACACGGATACGTACGCGCTCCAGTACACCGGTTATGCGTCGCTCCGGACGCGCAACCCCACCAGCCTCGCGCGCTGCCCGCTGAACTGAGGTCACCCCCATGGCTGACCCCACTAAGACGGAGAATTATCATAACGTACCGGTGGGCGACATGTTCGCTCGGCCGATCCGTTGCCGCGTGCGGGCCACGTTCAGCGCGTCGGGCGCCACCGTTACGGTGAGCTCGACGCGCCGCCAGAGCCACCAGGCCACCATCACGGGCTCGGCGGGCGCCTACAGCGTCTCCGGGCTGCCCCAGGGCGCGGACTACCACGTCGCGGGCATCCACATGGTCACGCCCGGCGCGACCGCGAGCGTGTTTCACGCCGACGTTACGGCGTTCGACGCGGCCGCGGGCACGCTCTCGTTCATCACCCGACAAATCGCCTACGACGGCAGCCAAGCGGGCGCGGCCGTCGCCACCAGCGCCGCCGCGGCGCCCGCCGACAACGCCCAGGTGCACATCAGTCTCGACGTCGAGACGGGAGTCTATTCATGACCCTCGGAACCTACGTCCCCACCATCCCGGGGAATCCAGAAAAGCTCATCGCTCAGTGGTACGCGGCCCAGGCCGCCGTCAAGGACGCCGGATCTTCGCTGAGCTCCGGCAACGTCAGCGACGCCGCCAACCGGCTGCAGGCGCTCGCTCGCGTCCTCGATGAGCCCACCGTGGCGAGCACAACGACCACGACCACGAGCGACAACGGCATCGCGCTGAACCTCACTACCGAGCTCGGCGCGGCGTATTTCTCCGATTCCTCGGCGTACTACCGCATCAACAGCCGCGTGTGCGCGCGTGGCAACGGCGCGGAGTATTTCTACTGGGAATCGATCGCGGTGCTGCTCGGCGGCACGACCCCGGTGTTGCTCGAGGAGGCACTCGTCGCGGACATGGACGGCGACGGATTCGACCCGACCGTCCCGGCCGTCACGGTGAGCACCAACGATGTGATCCTGAGCATCACGGGCGTCGCCACGAACCCGGCAAACTGGCGCATCGAGTGCCGCATCACCAAGTTGCCGATCGCGGCGGCGGGGAGCTGAAATGGCGATGAAGGGTGGCTTGTTCGCGGTGTCCGCTCCTCCCGAGGAGGAGGACGACGATCTGGAGGACTTCTCCGGAGACCTCGAGGAGCTCGACATGGCGGACGAGGCGGAGCCGGCCAGCGCCGGCCCGTTCGACGCCTACGCCGAGACGGTGTTCGATGTCTCGGCGGACCCCGCCGAGCGCTCGGACGCGCTGCGCCAAGCCATCCTCACCGCGCTGGAGGAAAGCGGGCGCTGATCGCTTTCGGGGCCCTTTTCTGGGGTTCCGCCAGCGATTACGCCCGCTTGAGGTGATCACCCATTGAGCACCCGCACCGTCGAGGAGCTGATCGACGACCTGATCGATCGGGCTGACCTGGAGGACATGGAGGTGCGCCACCCGAGGGCGCGCCTCATGAACTACCTCACCGTGAGCCTGCGTGCCGTGCGCGCGGAGCTCAAGCGCGGCGGGTTCGAGGGGTTCCTCGAGTGGAGCACCCCCGCCGCGCTGCCGACGGCGCCGCCCGTGACGGGCCAGAACTACCTCGAGGTGTCCTGGCCCTCCACGGCGCTCGCCATCCACGGGGTCGACGTGAACCGCGGCTCCTCGGGCGCGGGCGCGAGCTGGTACCCGCTCGACCCGATGAGCCTCGTCGCTCGCCGCAACTACTACGCGGGCGAGAGCATCCCGCGCGCGTGGCTCACCCGGACGCTTCCGAAGGAGGCCGCCGCGGGCGATGACGAGCTCGAGGCGGGCAAGATCCAGATCTACCCCGCGAGCACGCTCGGCCTGGAATACCAGGTCCTCTACTTCCCCGAATACCCCGCGCTCACCAGCGAGGCGCACGTGGTCCAGGGGTTCGACGGCGACTGGATCGAATGGGCGCTCTGGAATGCGGCGATCATGGCCCTTTTCAAGGATGACGAGATGGATCCGAGCCAGGACGCCAAGGCGACGCGCGAGCGGGCCATCATCGGCGAGCGCATGCTGGTGAACATCAACCGGATCCAGCGCGCCGCGCCCATCCAGCCGACGCGCTACGGGGGAATCGCGTTCCGGAGGGGATAGCTCCCGCCGCCCACCGACACGCCGCGGGCGAGCGGTGGGCGTCTCCGGAACAAGCCGCATTTCGGCGCCGCGCGAGGCGTCTCCAGAGCAAGGGCAGGCGGAGGCTAGCACATGTCGATCGAATGCGACCACCCACGGCCGCCGCTGGCGCTGCCCGGGTACACCCCCGTTCGCCTCGCCTGGCAGCCCCCGACCTACATCCCCGACCTCGCGCCCAACGCCGCCCGCGTCCTGCGTGAGGCCCTGCAGGGCGTCTACCAGGAGCTCGGCAAGCTCGGCCAGACCCGCAACGTCATCCCGCTTTACGAGGACGTGTTCGCGCGCCCCGGCAGCGTGATCCAGGGCGTCGGCAACGGGCAGACCATCACCCTGGCATCGCCCGGCGCGAGCGGCTACGTCGACCCCGTCTCGATCCTGCTCACCGATGTGAGCTCGCCCGTGAACGTGGTCCACCCGGACGGCACGGTCACCAGCATCGCGAGCCCCGGCGCCTACACGTTCGAGCCGACGGGCGCGGACGAGGCCTACGCGACCGACACCGCCTCGCTCATCCTCGCCGGCGCCGTCCCGACGGATACCCTGCTCGGCCGCGACACGGCGGGCACTGGGGAGGTGGAATTCATCACGCTCACCGCGCCGCTCGAATTCGACGGCACGGGCAAGGTGCGGCTCGCGCCCCAGGCCGCGGACACGTTCCTCGGCAATATCGGCACGACCAGCGCCGTCCCGGGCGCCGTCGCGCTGGCGGATATCGACTCGGCGAGCGTCATCTACGACGCGACGACCCACACTTTCCAGCGCGCCGCGCTTACGGGGTTCGCCGTCGCCTCGCAAAACGGCAACGCGACCACCAGCGCGGAGCCGATCGTCACCTACTCGGCGAGCGCGAACATGAGCGCCGAGCGCGTGCTGAGCGCTGGCACGAACACGACGATCAGCACGGCCGTTGCTGGCCAGATCAGCGTCGGCGTCGACGACTTGCCGTTATCGGCGCTCGCCGACATCAGCGCCGGGACCATCGTGGGCCGAGCCGTGAACGCGGGCACGGGGGTTCCGACGGCGCTCACCGGGCTCCAGGCGGGCGCGATCGTCCGGTGGGGCACCGAGGAAAATATCACCATCTCGGGTGCCGCGCAGACCGCGACGGTTGCCGACACCACGACGATCGCGGACTTTCTCGGGACCGGGGATCTGGTCGGCATCACGCCCGGCTCGGCCGCGCAATCCGGGCGGATCCTCTTTTTCAAGCACACGGCGGGCGGCGGCACCACCACCACGATCAAGGACACCGCCACGGCCGGCGCGAGCGAGGGCATCCGCACGCCGGGGCAGGTGGATTTCGTCATCGGCGCCGGCTCGGGCGGCCTGAACCTCGTTCAGGGGTTCCTCTACAAGGACCCGACCGACACCGATGGCCGCTGGTACGTGTTCCCGCGCGGCCATAGTCGCGCGGAGGACATCGCTTGGACGGGTAGCCACTCCTTCACGAGCACGTCGTTTGTCGTATCGACGACGGCGGATATCTCGCTGGCGACGGGCGCGGGTGGCGGTTTTGGCGTTTTCGCCGGCCACACCGCGGCCGACGTCGCCGGCGGCGATCTGGTGCTGAACGCAGCGGGCGGAATCTCGATCCGCGCCGACACGACGACGCCGGTGGCCAGCGTCACCAACGGCGTGTTCGCGCTCGAGACGTACGGCGATGCGTGGTTCAGCACCACGGCGGGCGGGCTAGCGCTTTCGACTGAGGCCGCGCACCCGACGGGGGTAACCAACGGGCTCATCCTCCTCGACTCGTCCGCTGCCATCACGCTCGACGCGACTACGCAAATCGCGCTGAACACCGCCGGCGCTCAGCGGCTCACCATCGAGGCCGATGGGAGCTGGAATATCGGCGGCAGCAACGGCACCCTCGGCCACACCATCGTGTCGGCGGGGTCGTCCGCGCCGCCCGCGTGGGGCCAGCTCGGCACGGTTGGCATTGCCGACGACTCGGTTACGCCGGCGAAGCTCGCGCCCGAGATCCACACGCTCTCGGGCGCGGGGCCTCACGCGGACGTGGCGATCGCGGACACGGTCACCACGATCGTGCTCCTCGACACGGGCACGCTCACGAGCATCGCGGGCGGCTGGCAGGGGCGGCGAATCGCCGTCCTAACGAACGGCGGCGACACGCTCTCGATATCGCATGCGAGCGGATCCGCGGGTAACCAGATCGCGACTCCCGACGCGCTCACCTACAGCTGTTTACGCGGCGGCGCGCTGCTCGAATACGAAACGACCAGCGGTACGGGCGCTTGGCGGTTCGTCGCCACGGCAGGCACCAGCATCGCCGGGGTCACGCTCGCCAAGATGGCGAACCTAGCCCAGGCCACGGTTATCGGTCGCGCCTCCGGCGCTGGCACGGGCGTGCCGACCGCGCTCACCGGCGCACAGGTAAGGGCGATCATCGGCGGGGCGATGGTGGCCCGCACCGTTTACACGAGCGGCTCGGGCACCCACACCATGAACGCGGCGACGACCCGAGCGGTCGTGACCGTGGTGGGCGGCGGCGCGGGCGGCGGCGGCATCGAGGGCGCGACCGGCGTCGGCTACGCGCTCGGCGGCGGCGGCGGCGCGGGCGCGCACCTCACGCTCAATATCACGAGCAACCTCGGCAGCCATGCGTACGCGGTCGGCGCGGGCGGCACGGGCGTCGCCGGGCTCAGCGGCAACGACGGCGGCGACTCGACGTTCCACGACGGCACCGGCACCCGCACGGCGCCGGGAGGGTCGGGCGGCGGCCTGCAAGCGCTCTCGTTTACCTCGGGCTTCAGCGCAGGCGGCCCCGGCGGCACTCGCCCCTCTTCGGGCGGCTCGGTCGTCGAACGCTCAGGCGGCAACCCCGGGCACTCGGGCTGGCGCGTCAACCTCGAGAGCCTGGAGCTTGGCGTCGCGGGCCACGGCGGCGCGGGACCTTGGGGCGGCGCCGGCATAGGCGTCGACAGCAATAGCTCACCGCAAGACGGCGGCGACGCCACGGGTTACGGCGCGGGCGGCGGCGGCGCGTACGGGTCGGGCTCGACCACCGACCGCGCGGGCGGCGACGGCTTCGCCGGCATCGTGATCGTCGAGGAGTTCAGCGGGTGACGCTCACAGTGCCGAGCACGGCTGCCAGTGAGTGCAGTAGCCCGTCACGCGGTCGTAGACGGTGGTCTGGCACACGCGCTCGCCCGGGTAGGCCTCGATGGCCTCGTCGAACGAGAGCCCGCATCCGGCGTCGGGCGCTGCCGCGCCCGCGTCGTAAGCGCTCGGCCCCGGGGCGTCAGCAGAAGCGGAGGGGGGGGACTCGACGCCGCCGCCACACCCCGAGGCGAGCAGGGCAACCAGTAGCACGATCCGGCGCATCAGCGAACCCTCCAGTTTGCATCGAGCGTGGTCGGCATCCGGTACGCCGCGAACCCCGCCAGCTCGTTCGCGAGGGCGATGTTCCGCTGGCGCCGGGCGAGCTCGCGGGCATCGCCCCGGGCGCGCCAGCTCCGCCAGAGCGCCGAGAGCGCCCAGGCGGCGAGCAGCGCCGCCATGATGCCGAGGACCACGTCCACGGCGTTTTGCGAGGTCAGAAAAAGCTTGAAAACGAGACGAGTCACCCTCTGAGGGTGGACCGTGCAACAGCGGCGTGCAACACGCCCGATCTGGGGCACTGAATAGGCGCGCCGGGCCGTGCTGCCAACGGCTTTTACACTTCGATTCGAAGCCTCCTCGGCGGGACGCTGATACCCGCTCCTGCCCGGCGCCCGTAGAGTGTACCCCCTTACGGCCAGCGCGGGGGCCAACGCCTGCGGGGAAAGTGTAACCCCGGCCTGACAACGATTACCCGATCGTCGCCCTCGGGTCCGGCTGCCCCGGACGGCTTCCCAAAAGAGACCGCACGGGCGACAGGGTAGGTCCAAAAATACCCCGGGTCAAAATTGACCCCTGAACGGGTGCACGGTAGGCTTTCTGGCCAGGAGGTTCGCCGTGAATAAATTCGCGATCGGGGCGTTGGTTGGAATCGGGGCAATGACGGTGGCCGTCGCGTGCGGCGCCGGAGGGCTCTCGCCGCTCGCGCGCTGCAAGCTCGCCGCGATCGACGCCGTGCTGCCCGATGACGTGCGGCAAATCTCCATCGGCGACGCGATCGACATCTGGCAGCGCGTCCAC
>Ga0209486_10000097_pt1 | contig 42578 bp, 44 predicted proteins | sample NCCompost_FD_187518 | JGI IMG/M metagenome (GOLD analysis project Ga0209486, IMG submission 187518) | Agricultural soil microbial communities from Utah to study Nitrogen management - NC Compost (SPAdes) (version 2) | ecosystem: Environmental > Terrestrial > Soil > Agricultural land | place...
CTTCTACCAGGCCGAGCACGCGAGCCACGGCGTCAACGTGCTGACGGAGCGCAAGGTGCAGGGCTTCCTCGGCGACGACAGCGTCCATGCGGTCGAGTGCACGGACGGCACGCAGGTGCCCGCGGACCTCGTGATCGTCGGCGTCGGCCTCGTCCCGAACTGCGCGCTCGCCCAAGCCGCGGGCCTCGAGTGCGACGACGGCATCGCGGTAGACGAGCACTGCCGCACGAGCAACCCGGACATCTACGCCATCGGCGACTGCTGCAGCCACCCGAGCCCGCGCTACGGCCGGCGCATCCGCCTCGAGTCGGTAGACAACGCCTTCGAGCAGGCGAAGACCGCGGCCGCGAACCTCTGCGGGAAAACCATTGCGCACGACAAGACGCCGTGGTTCTGGTCGGACCAGTACGAGCTGAAGCTGCAGATCGTCGGGCTCTCGCAGCACTATGACAGGGTGATCCTGCGCGGCGACCCCGCGACGCGCTCCTTCAGCTGCTGCTACCTGCGCGACGGCGAGCTGATCGCACTCGACGCCGTGAACCATGCCAAGGATTTCATGGCCGCGCGCAAGCTGATCGGCGAGCGCGCCCGCCCGGATCCCGCGAAGCTGGCCGATGATGCTATTGGTCTGCGGGAGACGGTTACCTGACCGCTTCGGTGGCGAACGCAGGCTCCTCGAGCATCTGCTTTGCCGCCTCTCGTACGCCGGCATCGGCATCCCCGAGTGCCTGCTCCAGCAGGTAGCGCGCGGAAGTACCGCCAACCTGGCCCAGGGCCTCCACGGTCGTGCGACGCACGCCCGGGTCGGGATCGCCGAGGCCGATCGACAGCCAGTCCGCAGCGGCGCCGTCTTCGATCCCCGTCATGGCCTCGATCGCCGCGGTACGCACTCGGGGATCCGGATCCGTCAGCGCCTGCCCGATGACAGCGGCCTGGTCGGTGCCCTCGGCGTCGGCGATCGAATAGACCGACTCCCGTCGTTGCATGGGATCCGGATCCTCGATCATGGTCGTCGCCAGCTCGGGAACCGGCTTCGCAGGTTCGTCAGCCTTCGGCGCCGCGATCGGCGAGTGCTGCGCGGGCCGCGCAACCGGGACCGCGGCCACGGTGCGGGGTGCGTCGCCATCGACGCACCCCGCCACCAGGAGCACGGCGCCAAGGAGCGTGACGCCCGTCCGTTGCATGCTCATCCGATTTCGAAGCAGCTCTCGACGGCGGTCAGGTTGCCGTTGCGCAGCTTCGTAATGATCTCGTACTTCACTTCGCCATCAGGTGACAGGCGGGTGAACTCCGTCGGCAGGGTGAACTGTGTGACGTTGCGCGGCAGGACCACTTCTAGCGTGATCTCTTCCGGCACCCTGTCTTCCCGCTCGATCTCACCCACGAACAGGTATTCCTGAACCCTGACGTCGACGTTCGGGATGCCGATGGTCGGGTGCGACCGCGTGACAGGCGACCAGTCGATGGTCACCGGTCCGCTGACCTCCGGCAACTCGTCCGAATCACAGTTGGGCGCCTGTGGAATCCCGTTGACGGTGATCGTTTCAGGCGGGGCTGCCAAAACGTGGGACAGCCTGATCTCGGCTTCGACCTCCTGGCCTTCCAGCGTAATGCCTTCGATTTCGTAGAAGCCCTGCGGGAACCGGCGGAAGAACTGCGCCGGCGTCAGCTCGTCGAAGCCCGGCTCTTCGCTTTCGAACGAGAACTCGGTCAGCCCCTGCCTGCGCAGGGCGTTGCGAAGCCAGATGGACATCAGGACTGGTTCTTCTTCTTCCTCGTTGCGGCTTTCGGGGCCCGCGATCTCGAGGCTCTTCCAGGCTTCGCCGTCCACGAATCCCTGGAGGCCCAGATCGCCATCGGTATGGTTGAGCTCGAAGAAGAGCCCTGCCTCCTCGAACTCCAGCTCCTCCTCGTCATCGTCGTCATCGTCGTCGTCATTGGATTGGCCCATCCCTACCTGGGCGACGGTCGCCAGTACCGCTGCGACCGCGATGGCCAGCAGATTCTTCGTGTCAAAGATGCCATTCATTGTCCTTCCTCCTTCACCCGCGCCTTGTATTGCCGTTTCAAAAGTCCACGATTATTCAGGCGGCAGCACGACCCGGCACCAGAGGTATCCACCCCTGGTGCGGGCCGGTCGCCGCTTACAACTGCCGTTCTGTCCCCGCACGCGCCTCCGTTATTCGATCTCGAAGCAGCTTTCGACCGCGGTCTGGTTGCCGTTGGTGAGCTTGGTCACGATCTCGAATTTCATCTCGCCGTCGGCGAGTCCCGTGAAGGTTTCCGGGAACTCGAACAAGGTGACGTTCCGCGGCAGCGTCGCGCTGAATACGAGCACTTCGGGGTTCTGGCCTTCGCGCTCGATTTCACCTACGACCTCGTAAGTCAGCACAGTGACGTTCACGTTCGGCGTGCCGACAGTCGGGTGCGATCTCGTCACGGCGTTCCAGTCGAGGGTCACCGGCTCGCTCACGACCGGCAGCGTCGCGTCGCAGTTGGCCGCGGAGTTCTTGCCGTTGACCTTGATGCCGCCGGGCGGTCCCGGCATCACATGCGACACGCGGATCTCGGCCTCGAGCTCTTCATCTTCGAGCGTGATCCCTTCGACCTCGTAGACGCCCGCCGGGAAGCGCGCGAAAAACTGGGCGGGCGAAAGCTCGTCGAAGCTCGGCTCGTCGCTCTCGAAGAAGATCTCGGTCATGCCCTGCCTCCGCAGCGCGTTGCGCACCCAGACGTTCATCAGAAGCGCCTCGCTGGGCGACTCGATCTCGAGGCTCTTCCAGGCTTCGCCATCGATGAGGCCGTGGAAGCCCAGGTCGCCATCCGTGTGATTCAGCTCGAAATACAGCTGGGCCTCGTCAAATGGCAGCTCCGGCCCTTCCTGGCCGAGGCCGGACTGAGACGACAGCAGCATGGCGCCCGCGCTGACGGCGGCTGACAGGGCCCGTGCATTTCTGGGATAGACATTCATATGGGCGTCTCCGGGAGTCGTTATGTTGATGAGACGCAGGGCTCGCCCGAATCCTTCGCGGCCGGCCTTTTTTCGGTGGCGGGGAGGCCCGATAATGAGAACCAATGACCGACGAAACCACGAAAATTGACAACGTCGAGCGCGAATTCCGCGCCAATCTCGCCAAGGTGACCGGCGGACTCGCGCCGGAGGACTACGGCACCGCCTTCTGGGACTGGTGGCTCAACCTCGCGAAGTCGCCGCAGAAGCAGGCGGAGCTGCAGTCGACTGCGCTCAAGCAGGCGATGGACCTCTGGCGCTTCAATCTCGAGGCCGCGCAGGGCAAGCCGACGGCGCCCGCGGACAAGGGCGACCGCCGCTTTGCGAACCCGGCCTGGCAGCAGTACCCGTTCAACGTGTGGGCGCAGGCGTTCCAGAACGGCATGTCGCTCATCGAGCAGTCGGCGCGCGACGTGCCGGGTGTCGAGCCGCGCAACGCCCAGCTCGTCGAGTTCGCCGCGCGCCAGGCCGCCGAGCCGTTCTCGCCGGCGAACAGCCCGCTGACCAACCCCGAGGTGATCCAGCAGACCGTGGCCGAGGGCGGCCAGAACCTCGCGCGCGGCTACAAGAACTTCATCGACGACATGGAGCGCACGCTCCGCGGCGGCGAGGCCCCGGGCACGGAAGACTTCCGTGTCGGCGAGAAGGTCGCCGTCACGGAAGGCAAGGTCGTCTATCGCAACGAGTTGATGGAGCTGATTCAGTACGCGCCGACGACGCCGGACGTCCATGCCGAGCCGGTCCTGGTGGTGCCGGCCTGGATCATGAAGTACTACATCCTCGACCTGTCGCCGAAGAACTCGCTGGTCGCGTGGCTGGTCGACCAGGGCTTCACCGTGTTCATGATGTCGTGGAAGAACCCGACCGCGGCGGACCGCGAGCTCGGCATGGACGACTACCTGCGCAAGGGCGTCTATGCGGCGTTCGATGCGGTCAACGCCATCGTGCCGGACCCCGACATCCACGCCGTCGGCTACTGCATCGGCGGCACGCTGCTGTCCGTCGCCGCGGCGGCGCTCGCCGAGTGGGGCGACACGCGCATCAAGGACATCACGCTGTTGGCCGCGCAGACGGACTTCAGTGAACCGGGCGAGCTGTCGCTCTTCATCAGCCCGGCGCAGGTCGAGATGCTCGAGGCGCTGATGTACAAGGAAGGCGTCCTCGACTCCAAGCAGATGAGCGGCGCCTTCGCGCTGCTGCGCGCGCACGACCTGCTCTGGCAGCCGGCCGTGAATTCCTACCTCAAGGGCGAGCGCGACGGGATGATCGACCTGATGGCGTGGAACGCCGACGGCACGCGCATGCCGTGGAAGATGCACACCGAGTACCTCGTCGGCCTGTACCTGAACAACGACCTCGCCGAGGGACGCTTCAAGGTCGAGGGCGAGCCGGTGAGCCTTGCCGACATCCGCGTGCCGATGTTCGTCGTCGGCACCGAGACGGACCACGTCGCGCCGTGGAAGTCGGTGTACAAGCTGAGCGGCCTCACCTCCTCCCCCGAGTTCACCTTCCTGCTGACGAGCGGCGGGCACAACGCCGGCATCGTGAGCGGCCCGGTGCATCCGCGGCGCCGCCACCGCATGCGCACACGGAAAGCGGGCGAGGCGCCGCTCCCCGCGGAGGCGTGGTACGCGGAAACCGAGGCGCGGACCGGATCGTGGTGGCCGGCCTGGGCGGAGTGGCTGAAGGCGCATTCCTCGGCCGATCGCGTCGCGCCGCCCGGGATGGGCGCGCCGGAAAAGGGCTATGCGCCTCTCGACGAGGCGCCGGGCAGCTACGTCCTCCAGCGCTGATCCCTGATGCCGGGCGGCGGCCCCGCGCACGTGGTGGCGATGCGCGGAGCCGCGACCCGGCGTCTACTCAATTGGCGATCTTGCGGCGCGTGGCGCTCTGGATCTCGCCGTCACGCCCGAAGTACAGGCGCCGATGGTCCCAGGAGATCGTCGAGCGCGTCTCGCTGCCCGCCGTATTGACGCCGGGGCCAAGGTTGACCGGCGCCGAGAACGGCTTGCTCGTGCTCGTGCGTTTCGCCACGTAGACATCGAAGCTGCCAAATGACGCGGTGCCTTTCGAGTCGACCGGCCGATTCGAGCTGTACACGATTTCAAGTCCGTCCGAACGCACGTTCGGCATGCGGTCGTCGAACTCGGTATTCAGCTCAACCACAGGCGACGGCGGACTGAAACTGCCGTTTGCACGGCGCTTGCTGCGATAGATGTCCTGGTTTCCACCCACGCTGCTCGAGAAGTACAGGTAGGTTCCGTCCTTCAATTCGACGAGCGACGGGCTGAATTCCGCAGCCGCGCTGTTCGGGCCTGTTCCATTTTCCACGCAGCCGAGATGCTGCGGCTCTCCCCAACCAAAAGCCGCATTCCGGCGGACGATGTACATGTCGCCGGACCCTGGCCCCGTGCCGCAGGTTGGCAGACCCGCCGCCGCGTCGGACGGCAGCTCGGACACGAACATCAGGTAGCTGCCGTAGATCGGCGTCGGGCAGAAGTCGTTGGCGCCCGAGTTGACCGGCCCACCTAGGTTCTGCGGCTGGCCGAACGGCTCGTCCTTGCTCGCGCGGTCCGCGGCCCAGATGTCGTTGCCGCCCAGCCCGCCGGTGCGAAACGAGGCAATGTACAGGCTGAGCCCATCCCGTGACTCGATCGGACAGCCGTCAACTGCGAGGTCGTTGACCTCGGCGACCGGCAGCGCAACGCTCCAGGCCGAGTACGTGGGAGCCGCCTCGACTGCGAAGGATGCGAGGGCCACTGGCAGGGTCGCTGCCAGGACAGAAGTCTTGAGTTTCCTTGAAAGCATGGTGTTCCCCTTTAGGAAGGTTTTCGGTCGGGGGCCATGCTGTCGGGAAGGTCAGTGTTCAGTCCTGATCGTTCAATGATCTCTGGTCATCGTTCCTTGATAATGTCTTGATATTCTTCTCGTACCTTCTGGATATGGGCGAACAGGCAGAAAACTTCCCTGGTCGTGCGCTTGAACGGGGCTTCCGCCTCGACGCGCTGACGATCGATCCGCCGGCCGGCGAAGTGACCGGGCCGGGCGGACGCCAGAAACTCGACCCCAAGGTCATGGACGTGCTGCTGGCGCTGGCCCGGAACGCCGGCCAGGTCGTGCTGCGCGAGGACCTGCTTAGCAGCCTGTGGGCGAACGCCGTGGTGACCGACGAGTCGCTGTCACGCTGCATCTACGAGCTGCGCAGGCAGCTCAGCCTCGCGGGCGGCGACGAGCGGTACAAGGCCATGTTCGAGACCGTGCCCAAGCGCGGCTACCGATTGAACGCCCAGGTGACGCCCATCGCTGCTGAGCCGCCGGGCGCCGAACCGCCAGCGCGGCGATCGCAGGAGCGCCGGAGGTGGCATCTCGTCGCGCTCCTCGGCGCATTCGCCGTCGCGATTGCGGCCTGGTTCATGATCGACCGCCCAGGGCGCGAACAGCCAGCCCCACAGGTCGCGGAGAAGTATTCGTTGGCCGTGCTGCCGTTCGACGACCTGAGCGAAGAACAGGACCAGGCGCATTTTTCGGATGGAATCTCCGAGGAGATCCTCAACCGGCTGACCAACGCCCGCACCGTGAGGGTGATCGGACGGAAGTCGTCGTTCTCCTTCCGCGGACAGGCCTCGAGCATCCCGGACATCGCCGGGAAGCTCGAAGTCACGCATGTTCTCGAAGGCAGCGTGCGAAAGTCCGGCAAACGGTTGCGGATCACCGCCCGCCTGGTCGAGGCCGCGGGCAACTCGCAGGTCTGGTCGAAGTCCTACGATCGCGAGATCGGCGACCTGTTCGCAGTCCAGGACGACATTGCCGGCGAAGTCGCCGGCGCACTCAATGCGACGCTGGCGAGCCAGGTCCAGCGAGTTCCCTCCCTGGAAGCCCACAACCTCTTCCTGCAGGGGGAGTTCTTCTACAACCGCCGGGCACCGGGCGACATCGAGCGCTCCGTGAAGTACTACCGGAACGCCCTGGAGATCGATCCCGGCTATGCCAGGGCGTGGGCCGCGCTCGCGGGCGCCTATTCCCTGCTCGCCTATGGGGGAAGCATGCCGCGGCAAGAGGCCCTGGAAGCCCAGGGTGAAGCGGCGCGCAAAGCGGTCGACCTCGATCCCAACCTCGCCTCGGGGCACGCCCGGCTGGCGCAGTACTACTGGGACATCGGCGACCGCCCCAACTCCTACCGGATCTTCGACCGGGCGATCGCACTCGACCCCGACGACCTCCTGGTGCTGACCCTCGCGGCCGGAATCGCCATGCGCAACGGCGAGATCGCGGAGGCCATAGGTCGGTACGACAGGCTCGTCGCGCGCGAGCCGCGCTCGGCCGCCTATCACGCGAATCGCGGCATTTACCTGCAGGCTGCGGGCCGCTTCGACGACGCGAGGACTGCGCTCGACAAGGCGCGGGAACTCAATCCGGAACTCGGGCCCGAGCTCGATCTCGCAATCGCCCGCATCCTCGTCGTGCAGCGGCAGTTCGAACAGGCGCGTACGGTGATCGACCGCCTGCCGGAAGGGGCGCCGCGCGACCATGGCCTTGCACTGCTGTATCGCGCCGAAGGCCGCCAGCAGGATGCGGACGCGGCGCTTGACCGCCTCGAAGCCGAGTCCACGCAGGCGGTCGACGTGCGGCTCGCGGAGGTCTACGCATTCCGCGGCATGAAGGACGCGGCATTCCAGGCGCTCGACGGCCTCAGGGAAGCGATCGAGCGGAACGAGGCGTCGACCGCTTCGCAGTTGTGGTCATGGCAGGTGGAATTGCGCGTGTCGCCCTTCCTGAAACCGCTGCACGACGATCCGCGCTGGCCACCCCTGCTCGTCGAGCCGACCGCAGTCAGCTTCTGAAGGGCGTCCAGCGCGCGAAGCGCCGCGCGTTACGATCCCCCGTCGACTCGCCGTCGTAGGTCATGGGCTGCGCGGCCGGCAGGCCCTGGGGCTGCGGGTCGAATGCGCGCAGGTTCAGCACCATCAGCGCCTGCCCCGCCTCCTCTGTCACGGCGCCGAGGTAACCGCCGCAGCGGCCGCAGAAGACGAAATCGGCCGTCTGGTGCCCGAAGCGGTAGCGCGAAAGCGCGGCCGCGTCCGTGTGGACGAATCGTACCGATCCTGCAGGATCCGACGTGTAGCAGGCGCCGTGCTTCTGGCAGAAGCTGCACTGGCAGTTACGGACCGGCCATTCGCCGGGCGGCTTCGCCGTGTCGTACTCGAAGCCGACCACGCCGCAGTGGCAACGGCCGCGCCAGGCGCTCACCTGCGGATGCTCGAAGGCAGGGTCTCGAACTCGGTCGTCTGCGGCATCGCGGCGAGCGCCTCGCGCAGGTCGTCGGGCGGCGCGATGAGCTTGCGGGCGACGAGGTCCATCCAGCCGCCCTCGCTCCTGATGCGCGCGGCCAGCCGGCCATCCGCCTTCAGGACCTCATTCAACAGGCGGAACCGCGATCCGTCGGGCGCCATTCCGGCAAGCGCAAGTGTCACCGTGATCGGTTCGAGCAGGCTCACTTCGCGGTGATACTCCAGATCGTCGCGGCGGACGACCGGCCCGATGCGTCGCTTGGCAAACTCGGTCACGGGAAAGCCGTGCTGTTTGAAGAACGCCATGCGCGCGTCCACGCACTTGTTGAGGTACGCGAAATTGCCCATGTGGGCGTTCGCGTCCATGTCGGCCCAGGCCGCCGTCGTCGAGATGCCGAAGGGGCTCGTGCTCACGTCCAGCAGTGAAAGTTCAGCTTGTTGCCGTCGAGGTCGCGGAAGTAGGCGCCGTAATAGTTGTCGCCGCGATCTCCCGGCGGCCCCTCGTCAGTGCCGCCCAGCGCCAGCGCCTTCTTGTAGAGCCTGTCCACGTCGGCGGGCCTGGCGACCTCGAAAGCGATCATCGATCCGTTGCCGACGGTCGCCACCTTCTTGTTGTGGGGGGACGCGAGCGCAAAACCTGGCTTGCCCTTGTCCTGCTTCCAGGCGACGAACGTCTCGTAGTCCATGACGCGCTTGGCGCCGAGCTCGCCCATGAGCGCGTCGTAGTACGCGATCGCACGCTTGAAATCGTTGGTGCCGACGCATGCGTATCCGATCATGGGACTCTCCCGGTGTTGCCGCTTCAGTGGAGCGCGTGAAAAAACGCCTGTAGCTTCCCTGCGTCCAGGCGCCCATTGGGCCTCAAGCCGCTGCAGACGTCGAGCCCGGCCGGCCGGACGCGATCGAATGCTTCGCGTGCATTGCCGGGATTGAGGCCGCCCGCCAGGAGCACCGGCACGCCGACGCTGTCGCAGATGCGCCGGCTCGTCGTCCAGTCGTGAACGCGGCCGGTACCGCCGAGTTCCTTGACAGCGAGCCGCGGGTTCCCTGAGTCGAGCAGGAGGGAGTCGACGAGCGGCGCGGCCGAGCGCGCCTCGTCCACGGATTCCTGTCCGGCAACGTGGATCACCTGCACGAGTCGAATGCCGGGCAGCAGCCTGCGCAACCGGCGCAGCTCGGCTTCCTCGAGGGCGTCCACGAGCTGCACCGCCGTCGTGCCGCAGCGGCGATGCTGTGCGGCGACCTCCTCGGCGTCGGTCAGCGCGGTGAGCAGGAAAGTCTCCGTCGGCCGCGGCACGGCCGCGGCGATGCGTGCGATCTCGGCCTCCTCGATCGGCCCCGGCCCGCTCGGCATGGCCGAAACGAGGCCGATGGCCGAGGCGCCGGCCCCGATGGCGAGCCGCGCCTCGTCGAGGTCCGCAATGCAGCAGATCTTCACGAACATGGCTTCGACGCTATTTCCAGACGTTCGCGTCCTGCCCGAAGCTCTTGTTCTGCGGCCGGACGACGCAAAAGCGCTGACCGGTCGGCGCCTCCATGACCACCCAGGTCTGGACTTTCTGCACGCGCTTCGCGCCGAGCTTCTCGAGCCGCTTGACCTCAGCCTCGACGTCGTCCGCCTCGATGTCGAGATGGACGCGGCTTTCATGATCGACGGCCTGCACCTCGATGTGCAGGCGCTCTCCGGGCACCACGAGCTTCACGTAAGAATCGCCCTCCGGGCCGGGCAGGCTCTCGGTCGCCATGCCGAGCGCCGCAGACCAGAACCGGGCCGCGCCAGCCACGTCGGTGGTGCGGCAATCGATGATGAAGCCCGCAAGCCTGCTCCTGTGCATCCTTCAACTCCTGGCCGGATCGAAATCCAGCTCCATGTAGACGTCGCCGCGCGCGTAGTCCGAGGGATGCGGCCACGGGGCGTGACGGAACCCGAGCCGCTCGTAGAGGCGGATCGCATTGCCGAGCCGGCTGTTCGTCTCGAGGAACACGCGGCGGAAGCCGCGCTCGCGCGCCCACGCCGTCCCGGCGCCGCCGAGCAGCTCGCCGATCCCGCGGCGCTGGTGCGTCTCCGCGACGGCCATCTTGGCCAGCTCGCAGCGGCCATCGTCGGCCCGGATCATCGCCACCGTGCCGACAACCGTGCCGCCCTCCACCGCGAAGAAGATCATGCCGCCCGGCGCGACGATCGCCCGCTCGGGATCGTCGAGCACCTTGAGGTCCGGGGCCTCGACCTTGAACATGCGCTCGATCCACTCGAAATTGAGCCGGCGGAAATCGGCCGCGTACTGCGGCCGGAACGGAGTGACCTCGATGCCGCTCACGCACCCGCCTCGCCGCGCCACTCGCGCGCGAGCAAGCCCAGGAACACCGAGTCCTGGATCGCACCGCCTACGTTCCAGCGCTCGCGCAGCAACCCCTCGCGCCGGAAGCCCATCCGGTCGAGGATTTTTAGCGAGCTCGCATTGTCCGGGTCGACGTCGGCTTCGAGCCTGCGCAGCTTGAGGACGTGGAAGGACTGGTCGATGAGGGCCGCGAGCGCCTCGCCCATGTACCCCTGCCCCCAGTGCGCGCTGTGCAGGCAATAGCCGAGCTCGGCGCGCATGTTGGCGCGGTGCAGGTTGAACAGCGTGCAGGTGCCGAGCAGCCTGCCGTCTTCCTTGCGTTCAACGCCCCACTGGAAGGCCGACTTGTCGCGGAACCCCGCGTGAATGCGCGCCAGCAACTCCGCAGCCTCGGCACGCTCCTTCATCGGCGTCGAGGACCAGTAGCGCATCATCGGCTCGTCCGAGAAGATCGCGAAGAGCCCGTCGATGTCGGCCTCCGCCAGCCAGCGCAGCCGCACGCGCGCCGCCTCGAGCGTCGGCAATTCCGTCCCCTCGATCATGACTGCAGCAACTCCTCGTAGATCGCGAGGTCCGCCGCCGAGAAGCAGCAGAAGATGACCTCACGGACCTTCGTCGCCGAGCCCGTGAAAGAGCGCGCGGTGTCGATCGCGATGCGGGTTGCGGGCCTCACCGGGTACCCGTAGACGCCCGTGCTGATCGAAGGAAACGCGATGGACTCGAGCGCCGCGCCCTCTGCCACCTCGAGCGCGCGGCGGTACGCGCTCGCGAGCAGTTCCGCCTCGCCGCGATCGCCCCCACGCCACACCGGGCCCACCGCGTGGATCACGTGGCGCGCGGGAAGCCGGTAGGCGGAAGTGATCTTCGCGTCGCCCGTCGCGCAGCCGCCGAGGCGGCGGCACTCCGCCAGCAGCTCCGGCCCCGCGGCGCGGTGGATGGCGCCGTCCACGCCCCCGCCGCCGAGCAGCGTCTCGTTCGCGGCGTTGACGATGGCGTCCACGGCGAGCGTCGTGATGTCGGCCCGGACCGCGCGCAGGGACGAGTCGATCTTCATTCAGGCCACTCGCGCTTCGAGGTCGTACTCGGACGAGCCGGTAATCTCGACGTCGGCGAATTCGCCGACCGGAAGCTCCCCGGCGCCCGCGCCGCGGATCCGCACCACGCCGTCGATCTCCGGGGCGTCGGCCTCGCTGCGCGCGATCGCCGCGTTCCCGTCGATCGCATCCACCAGCACGCGCATGCGCCGCCCGACGCGCGCAGCGAGCCGGCGCGAACTGATCGTCTGCTGAGCCTGCATGAACCGGTGCCAGCGCTCTTCCTTGACCCCGTCCGGAACCGGGTCCGGCAGCGCGTTCGCCGCGGCGCCCTCCACCGGCGAATAACGAAAGCAGCCGACGCGGTCGAGCCCGGCCTCCTCCAGCCAGTCGAGCAGGATGCGGAAGTCATCCTCGGTCTCGCCCGGGAAGCCGACGATGAAGGTGCTGCGGAGCGTGAGCTGCGGGAGCTCCGACCGCCAGCGACGGATCCGCTCCAGCGTGTTCTCCGCGTGTGCCGGGCGCCGCATCAGCTTGAGGACCCGCGGGCTGCCGTGCTGAAACGGGATGTCGAGGTAGGGCAGCACCTTGCCGGCCGCCATGAGCGGAATGACCTCGTCGACGTGCGGGTACGGATAGACGTAGTGCAGGCGCACCCAGGGCCCGACCTCGCCGAGCTCGCGCGCAAGGTCGATGAACCGGCTCGGGACCTCGCGGCTTCCCCAGGTGGAAGGCCGGTAGCGGAGATCGGCTCCATAGGCGCTCGTGTCCTGCGAAATCACGAGAAGCTCGCGCACGCCGGCGTTGTGCAGCCTGATCGCCTCGTTCAGGACCGCATCGATCGGGCGGCTCGCCAGGCGGCCGCGCATCGACGGGATGATGCAGAACCGGCAGCGGTGGTTGCAGCCTTCGGAGATCTTGAGGTACGCGTAGTGCCGCGGCGTCAGGCGCACCCCCTGCGGCGGCACGAGGTCTAGGAACGGATCGTGTTTCGGCGGCAGGTGCTCGTGCACGGCCCCGACGACTTCCTCATAGGCGTGCGGGCCGGTCACCTTGAGGACGGCCGGGTGACGCTCGGTGATCTTGTCCGGCTTCGCACCCAGGCAGCCGGTCACGATTACGCGCCCGTTCTGCGCGAGCGCCTCGCCGATCGCGTCGAGCGACTCGTGAACCGCGTCGTCGATGAAGCCGCAGGTATTGACGACGACGAGGTCGGCTGACTGATAGGAGGCCGCGACATCGTACCCCTCGGCGCGCAACTGCGTGAGGATGCGCTCGGAGTCCACGAGTGCCTTCGGGCAGCCGAGGCTCACGAAACCGACGCGGGGATTCCTGCTGGCCACGCGGCATTTTACCGGTAGAATCAAGGGATCTTCAGATTGACCCGCGCATGGGCGCGACCTTGGCGATATTCGTCCCTGGCAAGGCGCGAGGAGCGAGATGTATCAGGGCATACATGAGCGACGAGCAACGCAGCCAGGGACGAATATCGCCCGGTCCCGAAGGGTTACGCGCGGGCCTTGGCGGGACTTCGTTGCTCGCCTCGCCCATAGGGCTCGCTATCGGGCTTCGGCTCGCGCCTTGTCCCGCCAAGGCGCGCGCGTAACGCGCTCCATGCGCGGGTCAATCTGAAGATCCCCAGCATGCGGTTCACGAAGATGCATGGGCTCGGAAACGACTTCATCATCTTCGACGCCCCTCCCGGCGGCGCCCCGTCGGCTTCCGACATCCGCCGTCTCGCCGACCGCTTCACCGGCATCGGCTTCGACCAGGCCCTGATGCTCGAGCCGCCCCGCAAGCCCGGCACGGCGGTGTTCTACCGGATCTTCAACGCCGACGGCCGCGAGGTCGAACAATGCGGCAATGGCGCGCGCTGCATCGCCCGCCACGTCGTGGAGCGCGCGGTGAAGCCGCCCTCCGAGCTCGTGCTGGACAGCCCCGGCGGGCTGGTGCAGGCGAAGCTGAAAGGCGACCAGGTTTCGGTGACGATGGGCGTCCCGGATTTCGACCCGGCGTCCCTGCCCTTCGAGGCGAGCGGCGAAGCCTACGTCTACCCGCTCACCGCAGGCGCGAGCGAGGTCGAGATCGGGGCGGTCTCGGTCGGCAACCCGCACGCCGTCATCCGCGTGCCGTCGGTGGCCGACGCGCCGGTCTCACGGCTCGGCCCCGCAATCGAGAACCATGCGCGCTTCCCGAAGCGCACCAACGTAGGCTTCATGGAGGTCGTCGACCGCGGCCACATCCGCCTGCGGGTGCACGAGCGCGGAACGGGCGAGACCCGGGCCTGCGGCACCGGGGCCTGCGCGGCGGTCGCGGTGGGCCGCCGGCACGGCCTGCTCGACGAAGAAGTGCAGGTCGACCTACCGGGAGGCCGGCTCGACATACAATGGAAGGGACCGGGCGAGCCGATCTGGATGACCGGACCTGCCGAACGCGCATTCGAGGGAGAAGTACAGCTATGACCACAAGACCGGTTCGCGGCGTCGAGATTGCCGAGGTCGACGAGGCCGCGGTCGCCTCCTACCTGAGCGCGACGCCCGAGTTCTTCGACCGCCACGCCCAGCTGCTCGCAAAGATCCGCCTGCCGGACATGCGAAGCGGCGCGTCCACAGTCTCCCTGCTCGAGCGCCAGGTCGAGGTGCTGCGCGAGCGCAACCGCGAGCTCGAGCGCAAGGTCAAGGACTTCGTGGACGTCGCGCGCGAGAACGACGTTCTCGGCTCGCGGGTCCTGGCCATGGCGCGGCGATTGATCGCCGCGAAAGACCACGCCTCCGCCGTCGCGGCTATCGAATCGGCGCTGCGGGAGGAATTCGGCGCCGGGCAGTCGGTCCTCGTGCTCACGGCACCGCGCGCGCCGCAGGGCCTCGCGGAGAGCCGCTTCCTGCGCATCGTGCCTGCGGAGGCGCCGGAGCTGCGCACCTTCGACAGCCTGTTCAGCTCGGGCAAGCCGCGCTGCGGGCAGTTGCGCGATTCGCAGCGCGAGTTCCTGTTCGGCGGAGATGCCGGGGAGATCGGCTCGGTGGCGCTGGTCCCGCTCGGCGGCAAGGCGGGCCTCGGCCTGCTCGCCTGCGGTTCCCACGACAGCCATCGTTTCAACCCGACGATGAGCACGGACTACCTCGCCCACATCGGGGAGCTGATTGCCGCGGCGCTCGCCCGCGACTAGAGGAACCCGTGCAGCCCAAGGCGGCCGCCTGGATCGGGCGCTACCTGGCCCACCTGCGGACCGAACGCCGGCTCTCGCCCCACACGGAAGCCGCTTACCGTCGCGACCTCGAGGCACTCGCAGCGTTCTGCGACGGCGAAAAGATCGCCGACTGGAAGCGCCTCGACAGCCACCACGTGCGCACGTTTGCCGCGCGCGAGCACCGCGACGGGCTGGGGCCGCGCAGCGTCCAGCGCCGCCTGTCGGCGCTGCGCGGCTTCTTCAACTACCTGATCCGCGAGAAGGTCCTCGACGCCAACCCCGCCGTCGAAATCCGCGCGCCGAAGGCCGCGAAGCGACTGCCCAGGACGCTCGACGTCGACCAGGTCGCGAGCCTGCTTGCGCGCACGCCGACCGACGCGCTGTCGCGCCGCGATCTCGCGATGCTCGAGCTGCTGTATTCGTCGGGGCTGCGCCTGGCTGAACTCGCCGGCCTCGACGTCGCCGACCTCGACCTCGCCGACCGGACGGTGCGCGTGCTCGGCAAGGGCTCGAAGACGCGCGTGCTACCCGTCGGCGGCAAGGCGGCGCAGGCGTTGCGCACCTGGCTCGGCGAGCGCAGGGGACTCGCGAAGGACGGTGCCGGTGCTCTCTTCGTCGGGAAGAACGGCCGGCGGCTCGGCGCGCGCGCAATCCAACGCCGCATCGGCCGCTGGGCGGCGGGCAGCGACCTGAACGTGCCCGTGCATCCGCATCTCCTCCGACACTCCTTCGCGACGCACCTGCTCGAGTCGAGCCGCGACCTGCGCGGCGTGCAGGAACTCCTGGGGCATGCGGACATCAGTACGACCCAGGTCTACACGCACCTTGATTTTGCCCACCTGGCCCGCATCTACGACGAATCACATCCGCGAGCCAGAAGGCGCAAGTAACTGATCCCATGAGCAATTCGCAGTTCGATCCGCACGGCACGACGATCCTTTCCGTGCGCCTTCGCGGATCCGTCGCCATGGGCGGCGACGGCCAGGTCACGCTCGGCAACACGGTCGTGAAGGGCAATGCCCGCAAGGTGCGCCGCTTGAACAACGAAAAAGTGCTCGCGGGATTCGCCGGCGGCACCGCGGATGCCTTCACGCTGTTCGAGCGCTTCGAGGGCAAGCTCGAGAAGCACGGCAACCTGACGCGCGCCGCCATCGAGCTCGCCAAGGACTGGCGATCGGATCGCGCGCTCCGGCGGCTCGAGGCCTTGTTGCTGGTCGCCGACCTGAAGTCGTCCTTCATCATCTCCGGCAACGGCGACGTCATCGAGCCCGAGGACGACGTGATGGCCGTGGGCTCGGGCGGCCCCTACGCGCTCGCGGCCGCGCGTGCGCTCACCGCGAACACCCAGCTTTCCGCGCGCGAGGTCGTCGAGCGGTCGCTCGGCATCGCCGCGGACATCTGCATCTACACCAACCGGAATCTCGTCATCGACGAGCTGGCGGGCTGATCATGGAAACAATGACGCCCCGCGAGATCGTCCAGGAGCTGGACAAGCACATCGTCGGCCAGGGCGCGGCCAAGCGCTCGGTCGCGATCGCGCTCAGGAACCGCTGGCGCCGGATGCAGGTCAGCGAGCCGCTGCGCCAGGAGATTACGCCCAAGAACATCCTCATGATCGGGCCGACTGGCGTCGGCAAGACCGAGATTGCGCGCCGCCTCGCGAAGCTCGCGCGCGCGCCTTTCATCAAGGTCGAGGCGACCAAGTTCACCGAGGTCGGCTACGTCGGCCGCGAGGTGGACTCGATCGTCAAGGAGCTGGTGGACGTCGCAGTGAAGCAGACGCGCGAGGAGGAAATGTCCAAGGTCCGCCCCCGCGCGACCGACGCCGCCGAGGAGCGGATCCTCGACGCGCTGCTGCCGAAGCTCACGAACGGCGACGACACGCGCCAGAAGTTCCGCAAGATGCTGCGCGAGGGTACGCTCGACGAGCGCGAGGTCGAGATCGAGCTGCGCGCCGTGCCGCTCGGGCTCGAAATCATGGGCCCGCCCGGCATGGAGGAGATGACCCAGCAGCTCCAACAGGTCTTCCAGGGCATGGGCAGCGGGCGCACCAAGACCCGCAAGCTCCGCATCCGTGAAGCGGTCAAGGCGCTCACCGACGAGGAAGCGGCGCGCATGGTCAACGAGGAGGAGCTCAAGACCCGCGCGGTCGCCAACGCGGAGCAGAACGGCATCGTCTTCATCGACGAGATCGACAAGATCTGCCGCCGCACGGAGACCCTGGGCGCGGACGTGTCGCGCGAGGGCGTGCAGCGGGACCTCCTGCCGCTCGTCGAGGGCTGCACCGTCAGCACCAAGCACGGCATGGTCAAGACCGACCACGTGCTCTTCATCGCCTCGGGCGCGTTCCACATGGCCAAGCCCTCGGACCTGATCCCTGAGCTGCAGGGCCGCCTGCCGATCCGCGTCGAGCTCGACGCGCTGTCGGTGGACGACTTCGAGCGGATCCTGGCGGAGCCCGACGCGTCGCTGTGCGAGCAGTACACGGCGCTCCTTGCGACCGAGGGCGTCGCAGTGAACTTCGCGCGCGACGGGGTCCGGCGCATCGCCGAGATCGCCTGGTCCGTCAACGAGAAGACCGAGAACATCGGCGCGCGCCGCCTGCACACGGTGATGGAACGGCTCCTCGAGCAGGCGTCCTTCGAAGCCGCGGACCGCAGCGGCACCACGATCGACGTGGACGCGGCCTTCGTCGACCGCCACCTCGGCGCACTCGCGAAGGACGAAGACCTCTCGCGCTACATTCTCTGATGCAGGCGCCCACGGGCATCACGGTCAAGTCGAAGTCCCGCGTCGTGGAGATCGACTGGCCGGACGGGTCGCGGCACGCCCTGCCCTTCGAGTACCTGCGCGTCTACTCGCCGTCGGCCGAGGTGCGCGGCCACGGCGGCGGCGAGGGCAAGCTCGAGCTCGCGAAAGAGAACGTCAGGGTCACGCAGGCCGAGCAGGTCGGCGTCTATGCCGTGCGCCTGCACTTCGACGACGGGCACAACACAGGCCTCTATACCTGGGCCTACCTGAGGGAGCTGGGCGAGCAGCAGGCGGCGAAGTGGGCGCATTACCTCGCGCGCTGCGAGAAGCTCGGCTACGAACGCAAGCCCGCTGGTTGAACCTCCGCGGCAGGTCTAAGATCAACTTGACGGACAGCATCCTGACCGCCCACGTCAGGGAGGCAACCGATGAAACTGCAATGCATCGCCCTTGTGGCCGCTCTCATCCCGGCCGTGACCGCGTTCGCGCAAGCCGTCGCTCCCGGCAATGCGCAGGATTTTGAGTCGATGCGCAAGGCCATGGAAGCCGCGCAGGCGAGCGCATCCAGGCCCGGCGACGAGGACCTCACGTGCGAGCAGCTGCAGGAGGAGTTGGCGGCGACAGCCAATGATCCCGCCTTACAGGCGCATATCCAGGAGGCGGGAGCGCAGGCCCAGAAGGACATGGAAGTGATGGAGCAGGCGCAAAAGGAGATCGCGAGCCAGACAGCAACGACCGTCGCCGGCTCGCTCGTGCCGGGCGCCAGCATGGGCGCAATGGCGGCGACGGCCGCGAATGCCGAGTCCGCCAAGGCCCGGGGTGCGGATCACATGGCATCCAGGATGGCCCAGGCCGGCCAGATGACGGCGCTCATGCCGACGCTGATGCGCGGCGAACGAGTCATCCAGCTCGCGGTCTCGAGAAAGTGCGAGTGGGCCGCCGATATCGACCCGACGGCGGCCGCGGCGAAACCGAGCGAATAAAATCATGCGTGGTCCGGGCGGGCGGAGTGCCGTTCGGAAATACGCCCTTGCCTGCGGCTTGACCGTTGGAGCCCTCCTGGCGTCGGTTCACGCATCATCGCCGGTAGCGGCCGAGGGTGGCACGTCGTGCCCGCTGTCGCTCGCAAAGCAGATTGATTCCATCCACAAGTTCGCCCCGATCGCGGAGTTCGTCACGAGTGAGCCGCGCTGCTTCAACTGCCATGGCGGCGTGAACCCCCACATCGACGGCGTTGGGTCCGATCCCGAGGATTCGGATGCCCCCGCATCGACAGTCGAGCATGGAGGCGGCGCGATGCCGCGCGCAGCGCGTGGTTCCGGGTCGATCGCGGGCGGCTGTCTCGAGTGCCACAGCAACATGGCCAGGAAGCGGGACGGCTCGGCGTCCAACTGGATGACGGCCCCTGCCTTTCGCTCATTTGTCGGTAAAGACGCGCCGACGCTCTGCAAGCAGTTCAAGCGCGCCAGCGGCTCGGCCGATCACTTTCTCGGCCACCTCAAGGATGACAATGGCGGCAACAACTTCGGCGGCACGGCGTTCAAGGGAGACCGCGGCCTCGACCCAGAGATGTTCGACATCCCACCCGCGCCCCCTTCCATCTCGCATCCGACACTGATGCGGCTCGGCCAGGACTGGATCGACGCCATGGGCGGATCGTTCAAGGGTGATGAAAGGTGCGGCTGCGAAGTCAGGATCAAGGGAAAGTTCACGTCCACCGATACCGGGGAGCTCGGCCCCGCGCGCGATGTCACCCGAGTCACCGGCGAGCTCGTCTGGAAGAAGAAGGAAGAGGTTGGAGCGGGAGCCACTTCCGCGGGTGGCGAAACGATGTTCTTTACCCCTGTCGACGGCTCGATCACGGTCGAGATGGAGTTCGAGAATCGCGGCCTCGACGGCACGAGCGTGTGCAAGGGCTCGGGCCAGAAAACCTTCCCGGTCGCAAGTCTCGCCAGGGGAGCGCTCCGATTCATGGAACTCAAGATCGCTGGCGACGGCAGCTACCGGGTCACGCTCGTGATACCGGACACGCCGGACCCGTTTCCCACTTGGTACTTCGACACGCAGTGCATATTTCCGAACGTGACTTCAAGTCAACCCGTCGATGTCCGTCACGTGTCCGTCGTGCTCGGCAAGCAACAGGGCGTGATTGACGGTCAGCAGGGCATCGTCGGTCAGCTCGAAACGCCGATACGCCGTGGTCCCAGGACGATAACCGGAAGCTGGTCCTTCGAAACGCAGGGCGCGCCCTAGCGGCTGAACCGGAGACGCCCGGCTACAATCGGGCTGGTATGGCTTCCAGCCTCCTCTTGCTGCTCGACGACATCGCGACAATCCTCGACGACGTGTCGGTGATGACCAAGGTCGCGGCCAGAAAAACCGCCGGCGTCCTGGGCGACGACCTGGCCCTCAACGCGGAACAGGTCAGCGGCGTGCGCGCCGAGCGCGAGCTGCCCGTGGTCTGGGCGGTGGCGAAAGGCTCGGTCCGCAACAAACTGATCCTGGTGCCAGCCGCGCTCGCGATCAGCGCTTTCCTGCCGTGGGCGGTCACGCCACTCCTGATGGTCGGCGGCCTTTTCCTCTGTTACGAGGGCTTCGAGAAGGTTGCGCACAAGCTGCTGCACGATCCAGGGGAGAACGCCGCGCACCGGGCCGCGCTCCGTGCGGCGCTCGTCCAGTCTCGCGAAGCGCTGCTCACTGTCGAGAAGGACAAGATCAAGGGCGCTATCCGCACGGACTTCATCCTGTCCGCAGAGATCATCGTCATCGCGCTCGGCACGGTCGCCGACAAGGCGTTGGCCGTGCAGGTTGGCGTCCTCGTCGGCATCGCCGCGCTCATGACCGTCGGCGTCTACGGCCTCGTCGCCGGCATCGTGAAGCTCGACGATCTCGGGCTGCGCCTCAGGCGGGGGGCGAACGCGGCGCTCGCTACGACGGGCCGCGGCATCCTGCGCGCGGCGCCGTGGCTGATGAAGTTCCTGTCGGTCGCGGGCACGGCGGCGATGTTCCTGGTCGGCGGCGGCATCCTCACGCACGGCGTGCACGCGGTCGGAGAATGGATTCAGGATGCGGCCGTCGACGCCGCCGCGATCCCCGCCGCGGGCACGGTGCTCGGCGCGCTGACGCCGATGCTGGCCAATGCCGTCGCCGGCATCGTCGCGGGCGGGCTCGTCGTCCTGGCCGTGAAGCTGTTTCAGCGCCTTCGCGGGCCTGACGCCGCACGGCCGAACCCGTAGAATCGAGCGGCCGTGAAAACCGTCGATTTCGGCTACGAGAAGGTCTCCCCCGAGGAGAAAACCGCGCGCGTGCGCGGCGTCTTCGACTCGGTCGCGGGCAACTACGACTTGATGAACGACCTGATGTCGGTCGGCCTGCACAGGCTGTGGAAGCGCTTCACGCTCCTGCAGACGGGCCTGCGGCCCGGGCAGCGCGCGCTCGACGTCGCCTCCGGCACGGGCGACCTCGGCGCCGGCCTCGCGCGCCAGGTCGGTCGCGACGGTCTCGCCGTGCTGACCGACATCAACCGCGAGATGCTCGCGCGCGGCCGCGACCGCCTGATCGACAAGGGGCTGGGCGCCCAGGTCGCATTCATGATCGCGAACGCGGAGTGCCTGCCGTTCGCGGACGCGAGCTTCGACTGCGTGACGATCGGGTTCGGGCTTCGCAACGTCACGGACAAGCCCGCGGCGCTCGCCTCGATGCGCCGCGTGCTGCGTCCGGGCGGCCGTCTGCTCGTGCTCGAGTTCTCGAAGCCGCGGCCCGAGATCCGGGCCGCCTACGACGCCTACTCCTTCAATGTGCTGCCACGGCTCGGCGGCATGGTCGCCGGGGACGCAGCGAGCTACCGTTACCTGGCGGAATCCATCCGCATGCACCCGGACCAGGAGACGCTCGCGGCTATGATCCGCGATGCCGGGTTCGACGACTGCCGCTGGCACAACCTCGCCGCCGGCGTCGTCGCGCTGCACGTCGGCGTCGTTCACTAGCGTCCTGCCGTATGACGCCCGACCTGCTCCGCCCGCTCGAGGAGATGCTGAACCGCCGGATCGCCGGCTCGAGCCGCGCGCGGGCGATGCTCGCCGCCCTCGCCGGCCGATCGATGGAGCTGCGTTTTGAGGCGACGCCACTGCGGGTCCGCCTGGCCGAGGCTTCCGGCACGCTGACGGTGCGGCCCGCGGGCGAGGAACCGGCGGACGCCGTCATCGAGGGGACGCCGCTCTCCTTCCTGCGGCTCGCCACAGGCGACGCGGCGAAATCGATCCGCGCAGGCGGCATGGATGTCCGCGGCGACGCCGAGGTCGCGGAAGGTTTCCGCCGGCTGCTCGAAGCCGCGCGGCCGGACTTCGAAGAGGAGTTGTCGCGCTTCACCGGCGACGCCGCCGCGCATTACCTCGCGGGCTTCGCGCGCGACGCGGCGGCGTTCGGGCGGCGCGCCGGAGACACCCTGGCGCGCAACACCGCGGAGTACCTGACCGAGGAGAGCCGCGACCTGCCGGTGCGCGTCGAGGTCGAGGAGTTCCTCGAAGACGTCGACCGGCTGCGCGAGGCCGTGGATCGCCTCGAATCGCGCGTCGCGGCCCTGGTGCGCCCGCAAGGTCCCGCATGATCTCGATGCGGGTCGCCGGGAGGCTGCTCACGATCCACCGCGTGCTCGTGCGCTACGGACTCGACGACTACGTGCGTGCGACCCATCTCTACCGGCCGCTCCGCTTCATTTTCTGGCTGTCGCCCTGGACGTGGTTCACGCGCCGTCGCGGGACGCGCGGCGAGCGCCTGCGTCGCGCGCTCGAGGACCTCGGGCCGATCTTCGTGAAGTTCGGCCAGGTGGTCTCGACGCGGCGCGACCTGCTGCCGCCCGACATCGCCGACGAGCTCGCAAGGCTCCAGGACCGCGTCCCGCCCTTCGACGGCGCGCTCGCGAAAGCGCGCATCGAGGCCTCGCTCGGCCGGCCGGTCGCGGAGCTCTTCGCAGGCTTCGATGCCGCGCCGCTCGCGGCGGCCTCCATCGCCCAGGTCCACGCCGCGACGCTCCCGGGCGGCCGCGAGGTCGTCGTCAAGGTGCTGCGGCCCGGCATGCGCGAGGCGATCGACCTCGACCTCGAGGTGCTGCACACGCTCGCCGGCCTTGCCGAGGAATACTGGCCGGACTCGCGGCGGCTGCGCCCGCGCGAGGTCGTCGTCGAGTACGAGAAGACGATCCTGAACGAGCTCGACCTGATGCGCGAAGCCGGCAACGCCTCGCAGCTAAAGCGCAACTTCGCGGGCAGCGCGCTGCTGCACGTGCCGGAGGTGTACTGGGACCTCTGCCGCCAGGACGTCATGGTCATGGAGCGGATCCGCGGCATCCAGATCTCCGAAGTCGCCCGCCTGCGCGAGCTCGGCACCGACATCCAGAAGCTCGCCGAGAACGGCGTTCAGATCTTCTTCACGCAGGTGTTCCGGCACAACTTCTTCCACGCCGACATGCACCCCGGGAACATCTTCGTCGACGCCAGCGACCCGAAGAGCCCACGCTACGCGGCCGTAGACTTCGGCATCGTCGGCACGCTCGACCCGCGCGACCAGCTCTACCTCGCCGGCAATTTCCTCGCCTTCTTCGAGCGCGACTACCGGCGCGTCGCCGTGCTCCACCTCGAGAGCGGCTGGGTGCCCGCCGGCACCCGCGTGGACGAGCTCGAGTCCGCGGTGCGCACCGTCTGCGAGCCCATCTTCGACAAGCCGCTCAAGGAGATCTCCTTCGGCATCGTGCTGCTGCACCTGTTCGAGATCGCGCGGCGCTACCAGATGCACGTGCAGCCGCAGCTGATCCTGCTGCAGAAGACGCTGCTCAACATCGAGGGGCTCGGCCGCCAGCTCTACCCCGAGCTCGACCTGTGGAAGACGGCGCTGCCGATCCTGCGCGACTGGATGCGCGAGCGCGCGAGCCCGCGCGCGGTCTTCGGCAGCATGCGCGAGCACTGGCCGGACGTTGCCGAGGCCATCAAGGTGTTGCCGGTGATCGCGCGGCGCGTGATCCGCCGCGCCTACGACGATGAGCTGTCCGTGCGGACGGAGTCGGCGTCGCTCGAGAAGCTGCGTGCCGAACTGCGGCGCCAGCGCCGGCGGAGCGACGCCGTCATCGCCGCCAGCGTCGTGTTCCTCGGCGGCATCGTCTGGATCGCGCTCGCGACCCAGCCGGCGTGGATCGGGTGGCTGCTTGCCGTAGGCGGCGCGAGCTGGATGGTCAGTCGCCTGCGGGCTTGAACCCCCCTCTCGCATCGCACCCTCACTCCACGCTGAATGCGACGCGCTTCGGCCCCTTGCCCACGTGGATGCGCGCGACCTCGCGCACTGCCCCGATGTCGATGATCGAGACCGAGTCATCCTCGGGGTTCGAGACGTAGGCGAACCGCCCCTCGGGATCGCAGACCACCCAGTTCGGGCTGCCGCCGACCGGCACCGTGCCTTTAAGCGTGAAATCCGGAAGCGCGTATATGGCCGCGTAGTTCGCGACTGTCGCGACCGCCACGAGATGCCGGCCGTCTCGGGTCATCGCGAGGCCGTGGTTGTAGGTGTAAGGCCAGGCGGCCGCGCCCTCCAGGTTCGCGAGCCGTTCCGCTAGCTCGCCCTCAGCGGCGGCGACCGGTTTCGGGAGCGCCGGCAGGTCGATTCGCCTGACAAGCGAGCCATCCGCGAGTCGCCGCACTTCGAAGCCATGCAGGCGGGAGAGCTGGTAGTACATGAGGCCGCGCGACTCGTCGAGCACGATCGGCCGCACGGACTCGCCGGCGTCGATCGCCATCACGACCTTGCCGGTGGCCGTGTCATAGACGTAGATCGAGTCGGTCACCATGTTGCCGGCGTAGAGCCGCTTGCCGTCTGCGGAGATCTCTGTCGCGTGGTTGCCGATGGTCGCGGGCCACCACTGCTGGATGCTGCCGTCCGCGGCGTCCAGCACGACCAGCCACTGTCTAGTGTAAAGCGGGACGTAGATGCGCTTGCCGTCGGGCGACCGGGAGAGGTGGTTCGGGGAGCCGTCGAGCGCAACGGACCAGAGCGGCTCGAACGTGCGGCTGTCGAACGCCATGACCTTGCCGCTCTCGTTGTTCTGGTAACCGAAGGGACTGCGCATGTCGTCCTGCGCCCCGACGTAGAACACGCGGCCGTCCGGCGAGCCCATCACGTCGTCGGTGTGTTCCCCGATGGGGATGTTGCGAACGACCTTACGGGTTTCGGGATCGATCACCTGCACGTCCTGCGAGTGGGGGCTCTCGACGAGAAGCCAGTTGCGCGGCGATTCCGCCGCCGTAGATGGCGCGCCCAGGGCGCAAGCCAGGACCGCCACAAGCGCGCGCACGGTAAATGGGCGTAGCGTCCGTCGCATCGACTCTCCTTGCACGTCGGGCACTATCCTGGCTCCTTGAGCAAGGACCCCAGGCGACTCACGAGCCTGACGAGATGGTCCACGTCGCCGTCGTCGTTCTCATAATGCAGGAAGCAAGCGCGCAGGGACGTCCTGCCGCAGACGCGCGAGGTCGGCAGGTGCGCCTCGCCGCTCGCGCTGATCGCCGCCGACACCTTCTCATTGAGCGCATCGAGCGCCGCTTCGTCCAGCTTGCCGCCCGCCGGCCGGTAGCGGAAATTCACGACCGAGAGCGAGGCCGGCGAGAGCAATTCGAGGTCCGGCGCCGCGCTCACCCGCGCCGCCAGGAGCGCCGCCAGGCGGTTGCAGCGCGTCACCAGCTCCGTGAGTCCGCTGCGTCCCAGCCGGGCGAGCGCAGCCCAGACTTTCAGCGCGCGATTGCCGTACGTGAGCTGAAACATGTGTTCCATGGGCCAGGGCGCCTCGCCGTGTCCGGCCTCGAGGTAGTCCGGGGTCAACGAGAAAGCGGCCCGATGGACTTCCGGGTGCCGCGTCAGCAGCGCGCCGCAGTCGACCGGTACCTGCAGCCATTTGTGGGGATTCAGCGTGACCGTGTCGGCGCGCGAAATCGCCTTGAACCGGTCGCGGTAAGCCGGGTCGAGCGCCGCCCAGGCGCCGAACGCGCCGTCGATGTGCAGCCAGGTGTCGAATTCCGCCGCGATGGCGGCGACATCGTCCAGCGGATCGATGGAGCCGGTATTCGTGGCACCGCCGCAGGCCACGATCGCGAACGGAACCATGCCCGCCATCCGGTCGTCCTCGATCGCCGCGCGAAGCAGGTCAGGCCGCATGCGAAAAGCGTCATCGGCCGGAATCGAACGCAGGTGCTTGGTTCCGATGCCGAGTTGCTCCGCGCATTTCTGGATGGAGGAATGGCTCTCGGCGCTGGCATAAAGAATGAGCGGTGGGCGCCCGCTTTGAAGCCCCTCGACGCGCAGGTTCCAGCCCGCCCGTTCGGCGGCACGGTGACGGGCTGCGGTCAGCGCGTTGAGCGTCGCGGCGGAGCCGCCGCTCAACAGCAGGCACAGGCTTCCTTCCCGGGGGAAACCGACGAGTTCCATGATCCAGCGCCCGATGCTCGCCATCAGGAACACGCTGGAATGGTCGTAGCCGTCGAGCCCGCAGTTCATCGAGCTGGCGACGGCGTCGGCCAGCACGGCGATCGGCGCCGGAGGCGAGTTGACCCACGCGAACGACCGCTTGTGACCGACCGCGACGGGCCAGGGCATGATTTCGGTCTGGAGAAAATCCAGTATCTCTTCCGGCGGCAGCCCGCGCTCGGGCAGCGGCAACGACATGAGGCGCCGACGCACGTCGCCGGGCACGACGCGGTCGACCGGCTGCATGGGCAAGTCGCGCAGGTACTCACCGAGCATCGTGACGGCACGCGCACCGAGCCGGTCGAACTCCTCGCGGTCCTGGGCGAAGGGGTGCATCGGCCGCACCTTCAGGCCCCGCGCGGCTCGATCCACGTCGCCAGCGCACGGCCGCAGAGCTCGCCGAAGCTGTCGAAGATCGCCGTGCCGACCACGTGCTTGCGGCCTTCGTGCTTCAGCGCCCAGCCGATGACGACGCAGGGCGCGTCGAGGTGCACGCAGCGGTCGATGCGCGCGGCGTACGTGCCGAGCAGCGGGCCGCGCGCCGCCGCGCCGGTCGCGAAGAATCCCGGGCAATCGAGCGCCGCCCACATGAACTCGGGCAGCACCTTGCCGTCCGCGCCGACCAGCGAGCGGTCCGGTATCCAGGCCGCCGCGACGAGATCCATGCCCTCGATCGGCGAGGCGAAGATGCGCATGCCGTCGCCGCGCTGGCGGACCGGCCCGCAGACGAAGCAGTCCGAGTACGCGTGCTCCTGGAATCCCTCGTAATGGCTCACGGCCGCGAGCGCCTGCTCGTAGGTCGGCGGCCGCGGCACCTCGAGCTCGAACGCCTTCGGCGACGCGGTCGCGACGATATCCGCGCTGTCCTTGAGGACGAGGCCCGATGTCGCCGGGTCGGCCTCGATCGCGAGCGGCGCATCGAGCGGCGGCGGACGGACGAGCCGGACCTCGACCGGTTTCGCGGCGGCCGCCGCCAGCATGCCGCAGGTGTAGCCGCCGTTGCCCGAAGTCGGCGGGCCACGGAAACGGCGGTTGATGATGAGGATGCGGCTCGCGCACATGCTGCGCGGCATCGTAGCCCATCGGGGTGGATGCCGGCGCCCCCGGCCGTTAAGCTGGCCGCCTCCCTTCACCGGTCACGGAAGCCCCGATGAAATATGCCGCTCTCTGCCTCGGTCTCGCCCTCGTCACGACGACGTCGATCGCCGCGGAATCCGGCGACGGCCTGCGCGAGTTCCTCGCCGGCCGCGCCGCGCGCGACGCCGAGATGGCACGCTCGATCTGGGAGTTCGCCGAGGTGGGTTACCAGGAGACTAAAAGCACCGCGCTGCTCCAGCAGGAGCTGGCCAAGGCCGGCTTCAAGGTCGAGGCTGGCGTCGCCGGTATTCCGACCGCTTTCGTCGCGACCGCCGGCAGCGGCAAGCCGGTGATCGGCATCCTCGCCGAGTACGACGCCCTCCCCGGCATCAACCAGGACGCGGTACCCGACCGCAAGCCGATCGATGGCAAGGACGCCGGCCATGCCTGCGGCCACCACCTGTTCGGCACGGCCTCGGTTTCGGCCGGCATCGCGCTCGCCGACTGGCTGAAGAAGAGCGGCACGCCGGGGACGATCCGCGTGTACGGCACGCCCGCAGAGGAAGGCGGCTCGGGCAAGGTGTACATGGTGCGCGCCGGCCTCTTCAACGACGTGGACGCGGTCATGCACTGGCACGCCTCGGACGTGAACTTCGCGGGCGTCGACAAGGCGCTATCTAACAAGTCCGCAAAGTTCCGCTTCCGCGGCCTCTCGGCGCACGCCTCCGGCGCGCCCGACAAGGGCCGCTCGGCGCTCGACGGGGTCGAGGCGATGAACGTCATGGCGAACATGATGCGGGAGCACGTTCCGTCGGATGCGCGCATGCACTACGTAATCACGAGCGGCGGCTCGGCGCCGAACGTGGTGCCGGATTTCGCGGAAGTCTACTACTACACCCGGCACATTGACGCGAAGACTGTCGAGGAGATCTTCGACCGGCTGGTCAAGGTTTCCGAAGGCGCCGCCCTCGGCACTGGCACGACCGTGGACCACGAGGTCATCGGCGGCACGCACAACCTGCTCGCGAACGAAGTGCTCGCGCGCGTGATGAACGAGAAGCTGAACGAGGTCGGCGGCTTCGCGTACACGCCAGAGGAACAGGCGTTCGGCGCCAAGATCTACGCGACGCTGATGTCCCCCTCCGTGGAGCTCGACTCGCACGAGAACGTGCAGGCATTCGATTTCGAGCGCCCGGGCCTCGGCTCGACCGACGTCGGCGACGTGAGCTGGACCGTGCCGACGGTGGGCCTGCGGACCGCGACCTGGGTGCCGGGCACGTCCGCCCATAGCTGGCAGGCGACGGCCGCCGGCGGCATGACCATCGGCTACAAGGGCATGAACGTCGCTTCGCAAACTCTCGCGCTCGCCGGCCGCGATCTCTTCACGAGCCCTGATATCCTCGCGAAAGCCAGGGCGGAGTTCGAAGAGCGCCGCGGCGCGGATTTCCAGTATCGCGCACTGCTCGGCGACCGTGCCCCGGCACTCGACTACCGCAAGAGCGTGGCGGGCGGCGCCAAATAAGCCAGGAGGGATCGAGATGAATCGTTACGCATTGATGATCGCGGGGCTGCTGGTCGGAGCGCAGCCGATACAAGCCGCAGAGATCCCGGAAAGCATCGCCAAGGCCGTGGCCGCGCCGGAGCGCAGCGCCAAGGACCGCGAGCGCGATGCCATCGACAAGCCCGCGGAGCTGCTCGCGTTTGCCGGCGTGAAGCCCGGCATGAAGGTCGCCGACTTCTTCGCAGGCGGCGGGTACTGGAGCGAGCTTCTCTTGCGCGCCGTCGGCCCGACGGGCAGCGTTACGCTGGTCAACAACCCGGGCTATTACTTCTTCAGTCGGGACGGCCTCAAGGAGCGCTTTGCCGACGGGCGGCTGAAGGACATCAAGCAGCGCGTCGTCGAGACCGGCAACCTCGACCTCGGCAGCGAGCAGTTCGACCTGATCGTCATCTTCATGGGGTACCACGACCTCTACTGGGTCGACGAATCGAATGGCTGGCCGAAGATCGACGCCGGTGGCGCGCTGGACCAGCTGAACCGCGCGCTGAAGCCGGGCGGCAAGCTGCTCGTCGTGGACCACGCCGCGAAGGAAGGAACCGGCAGTTCAGCCGCATCGGACCTGCATCGCATCGATGAGGCCTTCACCCGGAAGGACATCACCGCTCACGGATTTCTGGTCGAGAAAACCTGGCCGGGCTACCGCAATTCCACCGACGACCACTCGAAGGAAGTCTTCGACGCGTCGATCCGCGGCAAGACCGACCGCTTCACGCACCTCTACCGCAAGCAATAGGGCGTCCGCCCCCTCAGAACGCTGATCCCGGGCGCTTGAGGAACTCTATTTCCTCCGGTGTCGAGGTCCGGCCGAGCGCAGCGTTGCGGTGCGGATAGCGGCCGAAGCGGTCCACGATCGCCTTGTGCCGCAGCTCGAAGTCGTGGTTTTCGGCAGGCGTGAACTCGCGGAAGAGCTGCTCCGCCACGACGTGAACCTCGGGTGACTCGCTGTGCATGTAGGGCAACAACAGGAACGTCCGCTGCACGGGCTCGAGCTCGCGGTGCGCGCCGGCCGCAACCGCTTCCTGCGCGAGCACGAGCGCTGCAAGGTCCTGGGCGAATGCCCGCGCCGACCCGCGGAACAGGTTCCGTGAAAACTGGTCGAGCACGATGATTTCCGCGAGCCGGCCTTGCGGCGCGGCGCGCCAGGCACGGAGCTCCCCGCTCGCGGCTCGCTCATGCAGCGCGGCAAAGCGGCCGCGGATCCGTTCGTCGAAGGCAGGATCCACCGTCCACCAGGCTTTGGGCTCGGATTCGACGAACCAGAAGTCCAGGACTTCGTCGTACGGTGTCACGTAAACACCAGCTTGAGCCCCGCGATGATGAGCACCACCGCGAGCAGCCGCTTGATCACGAGTGGCGCCAGCCGGCGGCTTCCGAAATGCGACCCGATGGCTCCGCCCACGCCTGCTGCGACGAGCAATGAAATTCCGAACTTCGGGAACGTCTGGGTCGCGCTGAAGTTCCCGAGCAGGCCCGAGATCGAGTTCAAGAGGATGAACAGGGCAGAAGTTGCGGACGCGGTCTTGGTCCTTGCCCAGCGCAGGAAGATAAGCAACGGGGTCAGAAAGATCCCGCCGCCGGTCCCCGTCATGCCCGACAGCAGGCCGAGTCCCGCACCCACGCCCATCGCCAGCGGCTTCGCCGGCGGGTGCGGCTCCCCCTCGGCTGGCGGGCGGACGAGGAACTGCACGGCCGAGACCAGCAGGACGATCCCGACGATGACCTTGAATACCTGCGTCGGCAGGTTGAGGTAGCCGCCCAGGAAGGCGAATGGCACGGACAGCAACGCGAACGGCCAGAACAGGCCCCACGAGAAATGCCCGGCGCGCCAGAACTGCCAGCTCCCGATCGAGGCGACGAGGATGTTGAGCGCGAGCGCGATCGGCTTGATCTCCGCCGGCGCGAGGCTCAGGAGGGACATCACCGCGATGTAGCCGGATGCGCCCGCGTGCCCGACGGACGAATACAGCAATGCGATGGCGAACACGCCCGCGGTCAGCATCACCAGGGTTTCGATAGCCAAGACGTCAGTTTCTCACGATTGTCGAAAGAAGCCGGAACGGCTGCCGTTTGCCGTAGGCGAGCGAGCGCCACGCCCACTCCGCCGGGCCGAACTGGAACTTGCGCAGCCACCACGCACTCGCGGCAGCCTGGGCCGCAAATACGACGACGCAGATGCCGAACACGGCGGTCGGGCCCACGCGCCCGTACCACCCGAGCCCGACGCCGTAGAAAATGAGGATGCAGGCGATGCTCTGCCCCAGGTAGTTTGTCAGCGCCATGCGGCCGACCGGCGCAAGGAAACCCAGCGTCCGGTTCCAGTCCGGGCGCCGGAACAACAGGACAATCGCACAGACGTACGATGTTGCCAGGGCAAGGACACCGACGTCCCAAAGCGCGGCTTCCGCAACTCTTGCGCCCCAGGTCCCCGCGTCCAGCGCCGGGAAGACGGCGTCCGCGACGATGACGCCTTCGCACGCGACGCCGAGCGCGAGGCCACATCCGACTCCGCGCCGCATCCATGCGGCTGACCCGCGCACGAGGACGTCTGTGCGTCCCGCCCAGACGCCGAGGAGAAATTTTCCGAAGCTCGCAAGCACCGCGGCCACCAGGACGTCCGTAGAGAGCCGTGACCAGAGGTCGATCGCGTTGGCGCGTATCACGCCGGCATAACTGGAATCCGCGAACTCGGCATGATGCGCGAGGGCGAGGTCGCGACGGGCCTCGGATACCGCCTCCGGGTCGATCGCGCCGTCCGTCAGCAATGGCAGTCCCCAGGTCAGTGCGCGTACCGCGACCGGCAGGACGATCGCAAAGGCAAGTCCCCAGCCGATGAGTGCCTTTTCGCTGCGCGCGACCCAGCCGATGAGCAGCAGGCCGAGCACTGCGTAGATGTGCAGGACGTCGCCATAGAACCCGAGCAACGCATGGGCGATGCCGAACGCCAGGAGCCAGAGCATCCGGCGCACGTAGAGGCGCTTGACAGGCGCCCCTCGTTCCTCCGCGCGCCGCATCTGCAGGGCGAATCCCATGCCGAACAGGAAGGAAAAGATGGAGATGAACTTGTCCGTGACGAAGAATCGTTCCAGCTCGAACACGACCGGGTCGAGCGGATTCGCTGGTAACTGCAGGACCTCTGCTGGAGTCAGGTCCCCGAAGCCGCTGAAGTACCAGAGGGCGTTGGCGAGGAGCACGCCAAGAAGCGCGAAGCCGCGCAGGACGTCGATGACGTCGATGCGTTCATTTGCCGGGACCGGCGCGAGGTTCACGCGCGCCTGTACTCCGCATGCCGATAGTATTTCGGGCTTGAATCGAGGCGCACGTGCAGCCAGGCCACTCCGTGCCCCGCGGTACTAAGCCATGTCGGATCTGTGTTCAGTCGCGCTTCCATGGCCTCACCCACCAATCGCCAGAGGGCGTGCTGTTGGTCCATCGGCGCGCTGCGCACGAACTCTGCGAGATGCCCGTAGCCGCCGCCGGGCCCTGCCGGGCACGGCACGACGAGCAGCGCGTCGCCGCCGAGGTTGCCGAATGTCACGACGCCTTGTTTCGCGCGGAAATGCTCCGCGAACACCTCGGGTTCCGGTGCCATATGCGCGAGCGATGGGCTCGATACGAAGACGCATTCGAATGGCCGTGAGCGATCCTGCTCGCTCACGGGCGGGCATTCCCAGCAATAGGCCTCGAAGGGATTCCCTCGCAGGCTCGCGATCCAGAAATCGCGGAACGCCTCGTCTGACTGCCAGGCCCGCACGACTTCTTCGAATGTCGCGCTGCGATCGGCGACGGTCAATTCAGCCCATGCATGGGTTCCGTGGTCCGGCTGTGCGCGGTGGATGCGCCACACGGCGTTCACTTTCCAAGAAAGGCGGCCAGCAGCCTTGGTCCATCCGGCGTCAGGATGCTCTCGGGGTGAAACTGCACGCCTTCGAGCGCAAGCGTCCTGTGCCGCACGCCCATGACCTCCCCCTCCGCCGTCCAGGACGTCACCTCAAATGCGTCCGGCACCGCGTCGCGCTTCGCGATGAGCGAGTGATAGCGGCCGGCCGCAAACGGATTCGGCAGTCCCGCGTAGAGTCCACGGCCGTCATGCATCACTTGCGACGCCTTGCCGTGCATGAGCCGCTCCGCCCGCACGATCGAGCCCCCGTACGCCTCGATGAGAGCCTGGTGGCCGAGACATACGCCGAGCACCGGGATGCGTTCTGCAAACGCCCGGATCATCTCCTCGGAAACGCCCGCATCCGCCGGAACGCCGGGGCCGGGCGAAATGCACAGGTGGGTCGGGTGCATATGGCTGGCCGCCTCGATCGTGATCTCGTCGTTGCGGTGTACGCGCACGTCTGCGCCCAGCACGAGGAAAGCCTGCACCAGGTTGTAGGTGAAGGAGTCGTAGTTGTCTATGAGCAGGAGCCGCGGCGCCGTGCGCCCGGCCGACGCCGTCATGGGTCCGGACCAGCGAGCGGAAGTTTCAGGTAACTGCGCCCGTTCGACTCCGGCGGCGGTGGCCGGCCGCCGCGGATGTTGAACTGCACGGCCGGGAACAGCAGCACCGGCATCTCGAGCGTCGCGTCGCGCTGCCGGCGCATGGCCGTGAACTCCGCCTCGCTCGTGCCGCCCTTCAGGTGGATGTTGGCCTCACGCTCGGCGGCGATGGTGGTCTCGCAACGCGCCTCGCGGCCGCCGGGCCTGTAGTCGTGGCAGACGAAGACGCGCGTCTCGCCCGGCAGTTCGTACAGCCGGCGGATCGAGGCGTACAGCAAACCAGCGTCCCCGCCCGGGAAGTCGCAGCGCGCCGTGCCGCTGTCCGGCATGAAGATCGAGTCGCCGACGAAGACGGCATCGCCGACGAGGTAGCTCAGGCTGTCACCGGTATGGCCGGGCGTCGCAATGGCGCGCACCGTCAGTGAGCCGACCTCGATCGACTCGCCGTCGATGAGCAGGCGATCGAACTGCCGTCCGTCGACCGGGAACGCCGGCTCGAGGTTCAGCATGTCGCGGAACGTGCGCTGCACCTCGCAGATCCCCCGCCCGATCGCGATCCTGCCGCCGATCGCCGCCTGCAGCCATGGCGCCGCGCTCAGGTGGTCGGCGTGGGCGTGCGTCTCGAGGATCCACTCATTCGTCAGGTCCCGCTCGCGGAAAAACTCCGCGATGGCGCCGGCGCTCGCCGCGGAACTGCGGCCCGACCTGGGATCGAAGTCGAGCACCGGGTCGACGATCGCCGAGCGCCGCGATGCCGGGTCCGTGACGACATAGCTCCAGGTGCCCGTAGGTTCGTGGCGGAACGGGTACACGTCCGGGCGCATTTCGGATCAGCCCTTCTTCGAATCCACCCAGCGCTGGATCTCGGACTCGAGCACGGTCAGCGGCACGCTGCCGGTCCGGAGGACGACGTCATGGAACTCGCGCCGGTCGAACTTACTGCCGAGCGCCGCCGCTGCGCGCTCGCGCAGCTCGACGATCTTCAGCATGCCGATCATGTACGCCGTCGCCTGCCCGGGATTGAGGATGTAGCGCTCGGTCGCGCGGATGGCCGCGTCTTCGCCGGTCGGGCTGTTCTCGACGTGGTAGCGGATGGTCTGCCCGCGCGTCCAGCGCTTGGCATGCAGGCCCGTGTCCACGACGAGGCGCACCGCGCGGTGCAGTTCGAGTGCGAGGCGGCCGAACTCCGAGTACGGATCGGCGTAGAAGCCGACTTCCTTGCCGAGTCGCTCGCTGTACAGGCCCCAACCCTCGCCGTACGCCGTGAATCCGCCGCTGCGCCGGAAGCGCGGCAGCGAGGCCTCTTCGAGCGCGACCGAGTTCTGCATGTGATGGCCCGGGATCGCCTCGTGGTAGACGAGCGCCTCGAGCTCGTACTTAGGCATCTCCTTCATCTGGTAGAGGTTTCCGTAGAAGACGCCCGGCCGCGTGCCGTCGAGCGATGGCCGCTGGTAGAAGGCCTTGCCCGCGGACTTCTCGCGGAACGGCTCGACCGCCTTCACGACGACATCCGCCTTCGGCAGCGTCACGAACAGCTCCGCCAACCTGGCGCGCATCGCCGCGATGTGCTTTTCGGCGTCCGCGATCCAGGCCGCGCGGCCTGCGCCAGTGTCCGCATAATAGAACTGCGCGTCCGTGCGCATGAAATCGAAGAAGGCGGAGAGGTCGCCCTCGAAGCCGACCCGCTTCATGACCGCGCGCATCTCGTCGTGGATCCGGGCGACTTCGCGCAGGCCAATGTCGTGGATCTGGACCGCCGTCAGGTCCGTGGTCGTGAAGTTTTTCAGCAGGTAGTCGTAGTAGGCGGCGCCCTCCGGCAGCTTCCATACACCGTCATCCTCGGTGGCGGTCTTCGTGGCCTCGCGCGCCCAGGCGATGACGTCCTCGTACGCGGGCTTCACCGAGCCGCGCAGCGCGCGCCCGGCATCGCCGATGAGGGCCTCGCGACGCGCGGCGTCGATCTCGAGCTTGCCGACCTTGGCGCGGAAGTCCGCGAGCAGCGGGCTGTCGTCCGGGCCCTCGTCGAATGGCCGGCCCTTGATGATGTTGCCCGCATCCTCGATGACGTAGGGGAAGACGAACTTCGGCGGCAGGATGCCCTGCTTCGCCGCGGCCGCCGCGCGCTCGAGCTCCTGCGCGAACAGGGGCCGGATCCCTTCCAGGCGGCGCACGTAGGCGACGGCGTCCGATTCCGACTCGACGCGATGCGTGTTGATCAGGAAAGCGGGCACCGACGCGTGCGACCCATCCTTGTCGAAGAGGTAGTTGTGATTGCGCCAGCGATAGCGCGCGAGGCGCCGCTCCTCGTTGGCCTCGAACACCTGCCAGGAAAGCCGCGTCGCGTCGTCGAGCGTCGCCGGGTCGAACTTCCTGAGCTCGGCGAGCTGGCGCTCCGCCAGCGCGTTTCGCGCGGCGTCGCCCTGCTCGGAGGCGTCCGGCCAGCGGTCGTAGCCGGTCTTGAGGCCGAGCGACGTGGCCGTCGTCGGCTCGAGCTCGAGCCGCTCGTCGAGCGCGCGTTCGAAGAACGCGTTGGCCGCCGCGTCCGGGCCGGTTGCGGTCGTTGCGGCCGTTTCGGCCGAGGCCAGGTGACCGGCCAGGAAGGCGGCAACGACCGCCAGGGCAATGCGCACGAACGATGTGGTGGTATGCATGGCCCGGCAAAGTAGCATGGAACTTCCCTGCGTATAATCGCGCCGTGGCGGACTACGAAAAACTGGGCGCGTTCTACCTCGGCCGCGGCTATGACGCCGCGAAGGACGCGCTCGCCGCGGAGCCGCTGATGTACGACTCGCGGGACCTCACGACGCACGCGGTCTGCGTCGGCATGACGGGCAGCGGCAAGACGGGCCTTTGCATCTCGCTCCTCGAGGAGGCCGCGCTCGACGGCATCCCGGCACTCGTGATCGACCCGAAGGGCGACATCGCGAACCTGATGCTGACGTTTCCCGGCCTCGGCCCCGCGGAATTCCAGCCCTGGATCGACCCGGCCGAGGCGGCGCGCAAGGGCACGACCATCGAGGCGCTGGCCGCGAAGACGGCCGAGACCTGGAAGAACGGGCTCGCCGAGTGGGGCCAGGATGGCGAGCGCATCCGCCGCTTCCGCGAGTCGACGGACGTCGCGATCTATACGCCGGGCAGCAACGCGGGGCTGCCACTGTCCATCCTGCGCTCGTTCGCGCCGCCGCCCGAAGGCAGCGACGCGGGCGCAACGCGCGACCGCATCTCGGCCGCGGTCTCGGGACTGCTCGGGCTCGTCGGCATCGCCGCGGACCCGCTGAAGAGCCGCGAGCACATCCTGCTTTCTGCGATCGTGGACGCGGCCTGGAGCCGCAGCCATGCGCTCGACCTTGCCGGACTGATCGGCGCCGTCCAGAAGCCGCCGTTCGACAAGGTAGGCGTATTCGACGTCGAGACCTTCTATCCCGCCAGGGAGCGCCTCGAGCTGGCGATGGCGGTGAACAACCTGCTCGCCTCGCCCGGTTTCGGCACGTGGCTCGAGGGCGAGGCGCTCGACATCCAGCGCCTGCTTTTCACGCCCGAGGGAAAGCCGCGCATCTCCGTCGTCTCGGTCGCGCACCTGAACGACGCCGAGCGCATGTTCGTCGTGACTCTCGTCGCCAACGAGCTGGTCGCGTGGATGCGACGCCAGCCGGGCACGGCCGCGCTGCGCGCGATCTTCTACATGGACGAGATCTTCGGCTACTTCCCGCCGACGGCCATGCCGCCGTCGAAGCTGCCGATGCTGACGCTCATGAAGCAAGCGCGCGCATTCGGCCTCGGCGTGGTGCTCGCCACGCAGAACCCGGTCGACCTCGACTACAAGGGCCTGTCGAATGCCGGCACCTGGTTCATCGGGCGCCTGCAGACCGAGCGCGACCGCGGGCGCGTCATCGACGGGCTGCTGACCGCGCAGGCAGGCGCCGGCTTCGACCGGGGCACGCTCGAAAAGTTGATGGCCGGGATTGCGCCGCGCGTATTCCTGATGCGCAACGTCAACGACGATGCGCCCGTGCTGTTCCGGACGCGCTGGGCGCTTTCCTGGCTGCGCGGACCGCTGACGCTCCCCGAGATCGGGCGGCTCATGGCGGGACGCAAGTCCGCGGAGCCGGCGAAACCCGCAGCCTCGGCGCCGCCTGCGGCGAGCGCGAGCGCGCGGCCGGCGCTTCCCGCAGGCGTCGAAGAAATTTTCCTCGCCGCTAAACCCGGCAACGGAACACTCGTCTACCGGCCGCGCGTCGCCGCGACCGCGGAACTTCACTACGCCGACAAGCCGGCCGGCATAGACGCCTGGACGCGCGGCGCCTGGCTCGCACCACTCGCGGACGGCGACGGCGCGCCGGACTGGCGCCAGGCCACCGCCGTGCAGGGCCTCGAGGCCGTGGCCGCGGACGGGCCGATCGACGGGGCGACGTTTGCGGAGGTCCCCGCGGCGGCGCTGGCGGCGAAGAATTACGCCGAATGGGGCAAGGCGCTCGCTGCGCACCTTTACAAGAGCGCCTCGGCGGAGCTGTTCACGGCGAAGTCCCTGAAGCTCACCTCGAACCCGGGAGAGAGCGAGGGAGACTTCCGCGCCCGTATCGCGCAAGTACTGCGCGAGCACCGCGACCGCGAGGTCACGAAGCTGCGCGACAAGCACGCGGCCAGGCTGAAATCGCTCGAAAGCCGGCTGCAGCGCGCCACCGACAAGGTCGAGCGCGAGAAGTCGCAGTACGGCCAGCGCAAGCTCGACACCGCGATTTCGATCGGAACCTCGGTGCTCGGCGCGATCTTCGGCGGCCGCAGCACCGCGACCACCCGGGCCGGATCGGCCGCGCGCTCCGCCGGGCGCGTGTTCAGCGAGCGCGGCGACGTCGAGCGCGCGGGCGAGAGCCTCGAGTCGCTCAGCGCCGAACGCGACGAATTCCTGAAGCGGATCGAGCAGGAAGCCGGCGCACTCACCGCGAGCCTCGACCCGGCGAGCATCGGGCTGGAGAAGATCCGCATCGCGCCGCGCAAGTCCGACATCGCCGTCGGTCGCATCGCCCTCGCCTGGGAACCCTGGCGGGCCGGGCCCGACGGATTCCCGCGCCCGGCCTCGACGTTGTGAGGCACGCAACGGCCCTGCTCGCGGCCTGCGTCCTGCTTACGGCCTGCGCCCGGCCGGACGCGCCGCCGCTCGGCATGTACCGCGCCGTGGCTTCAACCGACGGCGGCGACCTGCCCTTCGGGCTCGAGCTCGTGCGCGAGGACGACGGACTCGTCGCTTACCTCGTCAACGGCCCGGAGCGCGTGCGCGCGACGGACGTGCGGCTCGAGGACGGGAACCTGTCGATCCGGATGCCGGGCTACCAGAACCGCATCGAGGCGACGTTCAAGGACGGGCGCTTCGAGGGCATCCTCTACATCCTGCGGCCGCGCGGCATCGTCCGCGAACTGCGGCTCGTCGCCATGCCCGGCGAGCCCTGGCGCTTCTTTCCGAAGCCCGACGCCACGCCGCTCGATTTCTCGGGGCGCTGGGCGCTCACGTTCCGCAACGCGGACGGCGGCGAGACCGCCGGGATCGCGGAGCTCGTGCAGGACGGCCACGTGGTGACGGGCACCGTGCTGCGGCAGAGCGGCGACGACCGGTACATCGCCGGCGAGGCCCGCGGCGACACGCTGTTCCTGTCGCGCTTCGACGGGGGCGTCGCGTACCTCTACCTCGCGCGCCTCGGCAGCGACGGCGTGCTCGCGGGCGACCAGTTCACCGGCGGCGGCTCCCAGGAGTCTTTCAGCGGCCGACGCGACCCGGCCGCGAAGCTCGACAACCCGGCCGAGCGCACGGCCCTCAAGCCCGGCGTCGACCGGCTCGAGTTCAGCTTCCCGGACGTGGACGGCGAACTGCAGCGCTTTCCTGACGATCGCCATGCGGGCAAGGTCGTGCTGGTCACGATCGGCGGGAGCTGGTGCCCGAACTGCCACGACGAGGCCGCATTCCTGAAGGAACTGCTCGCGACCCGTGGCGCACGCGGCCTCGAGGTCATCCAGCTGATGTTCGAGAGAACGACCGACTTCGAGAGCTCGGCGAAGGCCGCGCGGGACTTCGCGGAAAAGTTCTCCATCGACTACCCGGTGCTGGTCGCCGGCACCGTCACCGACGACGACGTGCTGAAGAAGCTGCCGCAGATTGCCCGGTTCAGGGCCTACCCGACGCTCTTCATGATCGACCGCAAGGGCATCGTGCGCGAGATCCACACCGGCTTTGCGGGACCGGCGGCGGGCCGTTACCACGAGGAGCAGCTCCGCGAGATGACCGCCCTCGTCGACGGGTTGCTCGACGAACCGGCATAGGGAAGCGGAGCTTCCCTGGCGTGCGTGCGGTTTTCCTGGATTTCGGTACGGTCAGCAACGGCGACCTCGACCCCGGTCCGCTCGAGCGCGCCCTGCCCGGCATCGTGATCCACGAGCGGACGGCACAGGCCGACGTGCCGGGCCGGGTTGCGGGTTTCGAGGCAGTCCTTGCCAACAAGTCCGTGATCGATGGCGCGACGATCCGCGCGAACCCGCAGCTCAAGCTGGTCGCACTCACCGCGACCGGCGTCGACAACGTCGACCTGGCCGCGGCGCGGGCATCCAAAGTCGCGGTCTGCAACCTGCGCGACTACTGCACCGCCTCGGTGGCGCAGCACGTGTTTGCGCTCCTGCTGGCGCTGACGCACCGGCTCGCGGACTATCACGCGCTCGTGGCGGGCGGCCGCTGGCAGCAGGCCGGCCAGTTCTCGGTGTTTCCCTTCCCGATCCGGGAACTGCAGGGCCGCGTCCTCGGGATCGTGGGGTTTGGCACGCTCGGCAAGGCGGTGGCCGCGATCGCGGGCGCCTTCGGCATGCGGGTCGAGATCGCGAACCGCCCCGGCGGTACGCCGGCTGCCGGACGCCGCGACCTCGACGACCTGCTGCCGGATCTCGACGTGCTCTCGCTCCACTGCCCGCTCACGGGGGCGACGCGCGGGCTCATCAGCCATGAGCGGCTCGCGCGCATGAAGCCAAGCGCCGTGCTGATCAACACCGCGCGCGGCGCGCTCGTCGACACGCAGGCGCTCGCCGAGGCGCTCGAGGCCGGCACGATCGGCGGCGCGGGCATCGACGTGCTCGAACGCGAGCCGCCGCCGCCAGGCCATCCGCTACTCGACCCGTCGATCCCGAACCTCATCCTCACGCCGCACGTCGCCTGGGCCGCGCGCGAGGCGCGCCAGCGTAGCCTCGATGAGCTCGCGACGAACGTTCTCGCGTTCCTGTCCGGCGATCGCCGGAACCGCGTCGACTGACGCCAGAATCGCCCGTGCTGTCGCTGCGTTCGCGGCGGGCGGGCTGGCTCGCTCACGCGGCCGGAACTTTACGCGTTCGCTCGCCACCCGCCCGCCACGTCGCAGCGGCGGCGCGAGCGAGGGAGCCCGGCCGGCCCGAAGACCGCGTCGACTGAGTCAGTCGAGGAATTTCCAGGTCTTCGCGCCGTCGAAGCGACGCACGCGCGCCTTGGCGATGACCGCGGGATCGCAGTTGCGCATGTTCACGCCGACCCGGCCGTCGGTCATCTTCCGCGTCCGCTCGTGGTGAAGCACGCAGCCGCAATGACGGCAGCGGACGTAGCGGATCATCCGGTCGCCCCAGGTGTAAGTCTCGACGTCGCGCCTGCGGTAGCGCCGGCGAATGGCGCTCGAGTCGTAGTAGGCCCACAGCCCGCCGTTCCGCCGGCAGATCGAGCAATTGCAGGAGAGCAGCCTGCGCGGAGCGCGCGGCAGCTCGAGCCGCAGGGCGCCGCAATGGCAGGACGCCTCGATCACCGTGCAGCTTCCCCGTCCAGCTTCGTGAGCCGGTCGACGACGAGGGTCGTCACGACGTCCGAGCCGACGTTCACCATCGTCCGCGTCATGTCGAGCAGCCGCTCGACGCCCAGTATGATGCCGATCCCTTCGGGCGGCATGCCGAATGCAGCCAGGAGCCCGGCCAGCAACGGCAGCGCGCCTCCCGGGATGGCCGACACTGCGACGGCGGACAGGACCGCGAGGAGCACCAGCGTCGCCTGCTGAGCGAATCCAAGCTCGATGCCGAAGACCTGCGCCACGAACAGGACCACGCAGCCCTCGAACAGCGCCGTTCCCGACATGTTCATGGTGGTGCCGAGCGGCAGCACGAAGCCGGCGACGGGCGCGCGCACGCCGAGGTCCTCGCGCGCTACCGCGAGCGCGGTGGGCAGGGTCGCGGCGCTCGAGCTGGTCGAGAATGCCGTCACCAGCACGGGCCGCATCAGCTTGAACGTCTCGAGCGGGTTGCGGCGCGCGAGCAGCCGGATCCAGAGCGACATCGTGCCGAACAGGTGCAGCAGCATGACCAGGATGCAGCCAGCCACGAACATTCCGAGCGCGATGACGATGTCCCAGCCGATCTTCACGACGACACTGAAGATCATCGCCGGCACGGCATAGGGCGCAAGGCGCAGCGCGAAGTGCACGATGCCCGTCATGAGCTCGTTGACCAGGCCGAGGCCGGACCGGAGTTGCTCACGCTGCTCTTCGCGCAGCTTGACGGCGGCGGCACCCACGAGGATCGCGAACAGGATCAGCGGCAGCACGTCGCCGAGGCGATTGCGGTCGTTGCCGACGAATGCGCCGAACAGGTTCCGCGGCATGAACATCTCGACGATCGCCATCGGCGTCACGTCCGGCTGTTCCGCGCGCTTTGCGACCTGCTGCGCGGCCTCGCCGCCGTACTCCCGCAGCAACTGCTCGCGAGCCTCGGGCGCCATTGCGTGGCCCGGCTCGAGGACGTTCATCATCACGAGCCCGAGGGTCACGGCGATCGCCATGTTCACGAAGAACAGCACGAAAGTCCGCACCGCGAGCGGCCCGAGTGTCGAGAGGTGCTCGAGCTGGGCGACGCCCATGGCGAGCGACGCAAACACGAGCGGGATGACCACGAAGAACAGCATGCGCAGGAAGACCTGCCCGAGCGGGTCGAGCACGAAGGTCGCGAACTCGCGGGCGCCCTCGAGAAATCCCGGCGAGAAATCGCCGACGAGCAGCGTGACGCCGCCCGCCAGCGCGCCGATCACGAGGCCTATGAGGATCCTGTTGGCCAGCCGGGCGCCCGCGTCCGCCGTCATCTCGTCGTCCCCCGGCACCGGCCGGCGCCCGCAATGGTAACCTCCGGGGCCGCCATGAAGCTCCTCCTGTTGATCGCCACGGCCATTCTCGCCGGCTGTTCCACGATCGGGCCGGCGGCCGAGCAACTCTATCCGGCCCACGCTGCGTCGGATGAGCGCGTCCCGGTGATCCTGATCCCCGGCCTGCTCGGCTCACGCCTGACGCGCGCCGAGGACGGTACCGAAGCCT
>Ga0209486_10000099_pt1 | contig 42449 bp, 32 predicted proteins | sample NCCompost_FD_187518 | JGI IMG/M metagenome (GOLD analysis project Ga0209486, IMG submission 187518) | Agricultural soil microbial communities from Utah to study Nitrogen management - NC Compost (SPAdes) (version 2) | ecosystem: Environmental > Terrestrial > Soil > Agricultural land | place...
TTTACGACTTCGAAGGCCATCCGCTTGGCGACAGCGGAGTCGCAAGGCGTCTAACTGCCGGTGCGATGTGCACCACGGTGATCCCCGTCGCTGAGCTTGTTGGACCACGCAAAAAATTCTGGGGTGGAATGAAGATCCGCCTGCGGCCGAAAACGCGCGTGCCGACGCACGCGAGCGATCTGTTCAGCTCCGCGTTTGTTCGCTGGAAAAGCCGCGACACGTTTACCAACGTGCACGCCAATCCCGATCCGTTGCAGTGGCAACGCGCTGACAGCTTTTTCTACTCGATGCCTTTCCCGCCGCTCGACGATTACGATTGCGTCTACAGTCTTTTCAATCCGTATAAGGAACGTAGCGCCGGCAATGTGACGCTTTACGATCACCTCGGCGCGACGTTGAAACAACTTCCGTACGACATGAATCCGCACTCGTCACTGCTCGTCGACCTGCGCAAAGGTGAGTACGCGAACAGTTTTGAAGAAACGTTCAGTCACAAACGAACTGCGCACGCGAGTCGTGCGGGCGCGCGCGGTGGGACGGTTGCGGTTACGAATCGTCAAGGCTCGGTAAAGAACTTTGGTTACATGCTGATCAGGCATACGGACAATCCTCGCTTCAGCATCGAGCATCCGATTCATCAACAGTCGTACAACCCGTCGGCCGCGAGGGTTCCTTTTGATTCAGGCGGAACGTTCAAGGCGCAGAACATTCTTTACACGCCGCTGGTGTTTCGTTCAAAGAAGATTGGCGGTGTCACACTGGAGTCGCGTTTTCACCTGAGCTCTGGTGCGCCGGTTGAAGAAGTTCTCTGGCTGAACCCGTTTATTACAGACCACGGCGGCAAAGTGGTCTGGCAAACGGGCGATGGATCAAGACTTCCGTCTTCGATTCCCGAGAAGCAGATCGAGCGTGGTGCGATTAAGCTGCGTGGTCAACAGAGCTGTGTCTTTGATTGCTCGCGCACCGATTTACCGAAAGGCTTCTCAGGTGGTTTGTCGTTGGCGACTACGCCCGTTGTGAATCACACGTTGATGAAAGTGGAAGTTGCGGTTAGTGAGTGGAACGCCACAGCGTTTACCCATTTCCGGCCTGGTCTCGCGGCGGCGCGCAAGTATCAAAAGCCGTCGTTCCGTTCGGGGCTTGGCACCGACTACATCGTTGCCGGCGCTTCTTTATTTGCGCGGGAGAACAAGATCGTCCGCGACGAAATCATCGCGGTGATCAATATCGATGACAAAAGTATTGCTGGAAATCCGACGCTCGAGATTTTTACTTCCGCGGGACTCGCGGCCCGTGTGCGTTTGGGAGAAGTGCCGGCTTTTAGTTGCCGCCATTACTTGCTTTCGTCATTGCTATCTGGAAAGATCGGCCCGAACGACTTGAGCCTGAGACTGGTCGACGAGCAGGCGACTCTGCTGATGTCAGTCTTGCATCTTGATTACGAGCGTCGCGACATCGCGGCGGACCACGGGTCAGATCGATTTTCAACCTTTAGCGAGTTTACTTGCGACCCTCGGGCTTAACGTTTTAGCCCTGACGTTCAAAACCCATCATTATCTAAGGAGCAGTTAGTAATGAGAACAGTAGTATCTGCGTGCTTAGTGGCTTTGATGTTCGCCTTTGTGGCGGTAGCTCAAAAACAAAAACCCTGGACCGAATGGACGAAAAAGGACGTCGACAAGACCCTGAACGATTCAGCGTGGGGGCAGACACAGACTGAAGGTGGAAGCTCCAGTTCACAGTCAACCGATAGCGCCGTTACACAAGTTGCCGCTCCAAGATCGTCCGATCGTCAACTCAGTACCCGTCAGGGCGAATCCGGCGAAGGTAAACCGGTGAGCTATGTGAAGTACCACGTGCGTTTCCTGTCAGCCAAGCCAGTGCGCGCCGCGTTTGCGCGTCTGGTGTTGTTGTCGAAGACGGAACCTAACGAAGCTCTCACCACTCAGCTCCAGGGCTTCATAGATCGTGACTTTTCGGAGTACATCGTGGTATCGGTAGGCGTGGAAGTCGGGGATCAGAAGATGGCTGGTCCAATAATGCAAGCCTTCAGCGGGGCGAACGCCGAAGCTCTTCAAAAGACTGTTTACCTCGAACGCAAAGACGGCAAGAAACTATTCCTGATGGACTACCGGCCGCCAGTCGAAGATGGAATGGGTGCAAAGTTTGTTTTTAAACGTGTGGTTGATGGTCAGCCCTTCTTAAGCGAGAACGACAGTGTTCGTTTCGTGGCCCAGATGAACGAGAAGATGAAACTCGACACTCGTTACAAACTTTCAAACATGCTGTACGACGGCAAGCTGGAGTACTAACGAGCTCCCACAAATGAAGAAATCTGTTTTTGCTTTACTACTAACCGCGCTGCTGCTCGGCGCCGTCAGCGCGCAGGAAAAACCATGGACTCAATGGACCAAGGTTGAAGCGGAGAAGATCCTGAACCACTCACCGTGGGGTCAAACTCAAACCGATACCGATACGTCAGAGATGATGTATAGCCCAACCTCACAGTCGGGAATCAGCTCCTCAACGCGCACCGGTGTCATGGGCACGACGACTGAACGCCAGTCGGTGAGTGGCAGTCGCGCTGCCCAGGGCGCCAAGAATCAAGCAATCTCCGTTAACTACCACATTAGATTGCTGTCCGCGAAGCCGGTGCGCCAGGCGTTCATGCGCGTAATCGAACTCGCACAGAAAACTCCCGACAAAGAATTGCTCGATGGACTTCAATCGTTCGTGCAGCGCGACTTCAGCGACTTCATCGTCGTTGCTGTCGGCTTCGATTCGACTGATGGTCGCTTTTCTGGTCCAGCGCTTCAGGCATTCGCGTCGAGCAATCTCGGTACGCTCAAGAACAAGACCTATCTGGAACGCAAAGACGGCAAGCGAGTGTTTCTGATGCAGTATCACGCGCCAATCAACGACGGACTCGGAGCGAAGTTTATCTTTCCGCGATTCGTCGACGAGAAAAAGTTTATAAGCACCGACAGCGGTTCGTTTCGTTTCTACAGTGAAGTGAACACCCAACTTAAACTGAACGTCTCTTTCAAGACTTCCGAATTGATGTACAACGGTCAGCTCGAATACTGATAACAAAAGGAGTCCGCCCAATGAAGCATTCGACGATCAAGACGATCTTCGCTTCAGTCGCATGTGCGGTTTTGTTGTGTTCGTCGTTCGCGTTGCCGAGCGTTGCGCAAAATCAGAAAGAGAAGCCGTGGAGCGAGTGGACGCAAAAGGAAGCTGAAAAGGTGCTCAGCAGTTCACCCTGGGCCCAGGCGCAGGTTGATACTGACACGTCGGAAATGTTCTTTTCACCAACCAACGATCCACGCGTGCGCGGACGCGAACAGTCAAGTGAAGGTCAGCGCGTGGAAAGCGGTGCGAGAAATCAAGCGGTCAATCTCAAGTTTGTAGTTCGCTTTTTTTCTGCGCGGCCGGTGCGACAAGCATTGGTGCGATTGCTGGAGTTGAAGAACAAACCTGAACCGGCCGTGATCGAACGCATGCACGCGTTTGCAAACGTGAAGAGTGGTGAATCGATCATTTTGACGTTGAGCGTCGAGAGTACGGATCAACGTTATACGGGCCCCGCGATGCAGGCGATGAACAGCGCGATCACGGCGACGCTGAAGAACGAAACGTATCTCGAGCGCAACGGTAAGCGTAATTTCCTGCATGAGTATGTGCCGCCGGGTCAGGATGGCTTCGGCGCGCGCTTCATCTTCCTGCGGACCGTCGATGAGCAGCCTTTCGTCAAGGAGAATTCCGGCGAGGTTCGCTTCTTCACAAAGTATCCCAACGGCATGAAAGTCGATCGCCGTTTCAAAGTCAGCGACATGATGTACGAGGGTCAGCTCGAATATTGAGAGATTTTGATAGCCTCCGACTCGCTGCTGAAAACCAATTTTTTGCACACAACCACGGCATCTATTCAAAAATTCGGATTAAGTTCTCCAAAGTTTTGCCGAATCCCCGGCGGGCCGCTCGCTATCCCCAGCCATGTCTATGTTTTAGGAAACGACACTTAAGGCATGCATGTTGCTTAATAACATTTATCCGAAATTTTCCTGACTTGTGTTTCGGATGTAGTCATTTTGATTCCGGCCGCTCGAACTGTTCGGGCAACCAAACGAAAATTCGATAGTAACGGCAGCTTAACTTCTCCCGGGTAAGCGCTTCTTGGTGGCTCAGATCACTGATTACGGTGATCCCTCTTGTTTAGCAAATTTCTGCACGCGGAATCGGTTTCGCTAGGAGGAAAAATGAGAAAGTTTACGAAGATTCTGTTAGTGGGCTTGGCGTTTCTTGTCGCTCAGATCGCTGTTCAGGCCCAGACGACAGGTTCCCTGTCAGGAACGATCACTGACCAGAACGATGCGGTGGTGTCAGGTGCTACCGTTACGCTTCGCAGCAATATTGCGGGTGGGGAGCGTAGCGCAATAACCGACAGCAACGGGGCTTTTGATTTCCAGGCTCTGTTGCCGGGCACCTACTCGCTCTCTGTAGAGGCTAGCGGTTTCAAAAAAGCAATCGCGAGAGAGATCGTTGTGTCTGTCTCTCTTAATACTCAAGCGAACGTTCAGCTTGAGGTTGGGTTAGCTGGCGAGTCTGTTACCGTCACCGCAACCCAGGAAGTAATCAACACCGTCAGTCCCTCTCTCACGAACGTCATCAACACCAGGCAGGTGGCTGACCTGCCGCTGGGAACGCGGAATCCGCTTCAGCTCGCGGGACTTCAAGCCGGCATCGCAGTTGACGGAGATAACGTGCGCGGATCGTCTATAGCCGGCCTCCGGCAGACGGCGACCAATGTAACGCAGGATGGTATCAACGCGATGGACAACTTCGTGAAGACGAGTTCACTGTTTGCCATCAGCACTCCGTCCTTGAATTCGACTGCCGAGTTCAGCATCACAACCGGAACCGTTGGTTCTGAGCAGGGACGAGGCGTGGGCCAGGTGACGCTGGTCACGAAGTCAGGAACGAATGAGTTTCATGGCGGCTTGTTCTACATGAACCGTAACGACGCGTTACAAGCCAACACCTTTTTCAACAACGCGCTCGGAACTCCTCGCGGACGTCAGAACCAGCACTTCTTTGGATTCGACATCGGTGGTCCAATCTACATGCCGCGGTTTGGAGAAGGCGGGCCAGTGGTCTGGAGTGGCAAGGACAAGGCTACGTTCTTTTTCGCCTACGAAGGTTTCAGGGATAACTTTTCCGCTACTCGAAACCGTACCGTGCTGACTAGCGAGGCCCGGCAGGGAATATTTCGCTATACGCGAATCTGTCCTGCTCAGCCGACTACTTGCACGGCCGGCGTCCAGACCGTGAATCTCCTGGCGATTGGAAATCAAAACACTTTGAATCCAATAACGATGGGGATCATCGGCAGTACGCCATTGCAAAACAACACAGACGTTGGAGACGGTTTCAATACTGCCGGATTCCGTTACAACGTTAACGGCATAAGCAACAACGACAAGTATGTGGGTCGATATGATCATCAGTTGGTAGAGAACACGCGGCTCGGCTCTCATAAGTTCGAGTTCGTGCTCAACTACTTCAAGAATATATTGTCTCCAGATACGTTTAATGGTCTCGAGGCGCCATTCCCGGGTTTAGTCAACTCTACGCAGGGCGGCCCGCGCTGGTTGGTTACTGGAGCCCTGGTCTCAAACTTTGGCGCCAGCATGACAAACGTTTTCCGCGTCGGAAAACAATGGGCGCCGGTTGGGTTCCTGCTCGAGCAAGATCCGACCGAACCGTTCATTGGTTTTCAAGGAATAACCCTTCCTTACGCTGGTGGCGGATTTCAGTCGCAGGGACGGGATACGCAAGTTTGGCAGATCACTGACAACTTCTCCTGGTCACGGGGCGCCCACCTGATTCGCTTTGGTGGCGACTATCAGCAGATCTTCGCTGATACTTTTAATGATGCGGGAATTAACCCGTTCATCACGTTAGGGACGCCGTCACACAACAGTGGTGGCATCGCAGACTCCAGTTTCCCGTTCTCGAACGCCTCCATAAGGACTTCGGGTCGCAACGTGTTTGCCAACCTCGTCGGAAACTTGTCGAGCGCTTCAGCTACACTGAATGTTACCAGTCCGACGTCCGGCTTTGTTCAGGGGGCCACGAGGTCGAGATTGTTCAACCAACGTGACCTGGCGTTGTATGTTCAGGATCAATGGCGTGCTCGCCACAACCTGACACTCAACTTCGGAGTGCGTTGGGACTACATGGGTGTTCCCACAATTCCTAACGGTTTGGCTATCCAGCTGACGGATCACCGTCACATCTTCGGCGTATCGGGTTTCGGCAATCTCTTTACTCCGAACGCTTCGGCCGGTGCCGCTCCCGCAATCGGGACACTGGATTTCGTAAGCGGCGAAACAGGCAGGGGTTTGTACAACAATGACTGGAACAATTTCGCTCCGTTCGTCGGATTTGCCTGGTCGCCAGACTTCAACGGAGGGCTCGGAGGTCTGATTTTCGGTGGACCGGGTAAGAGTTCCATCCGCGGCGGCTTCTCCATCAGTTACATCCGCGATGGTTTCACTGTTATCAGCAATGCGATGGGTGTGGGTACAACCAATCCAGGCTTGATCGCAAGCACTGCGAACACTACTCCGACGGGAGTGTTGACCGGGGCCGGTGTCGCGCTTCCTTCGGTGACGTTCCAAATCCCGATCAGCGACAGAACGAATAACCTGTCCAATCCGAACAACTCGTTGTGGGCGATTGACCAGGACCTGAAAACTCCGTATGTGCAGCAATGGTCATTCGGCTTCGAAAGAGAGATTGCGAAGGATACGGCGTTCGAAGTTCGTTATTCGGCGAACCATGCGATAAAGCTATACCGAGCAGTTGATTTCAACGAGATCAACATTTTCGAGAACGGCTTCTTGAATGAGTTCTTGAATGCACAACGGAATCTTGCTGCGTTTACATCGGCTAATCCGTTATGTGGACAAACCGGTCAACCAGCATGCAGCTTCGCGCCGGGTTCTGCACCAGGTACCGTTCCGCTGCCAATCTTCGCCAGGTTCTTTGCTACGGGAGTATCGGCAGCAAATGGTTTCCAGAATACGACCTTCATCAGTCACCTCAACAACAATAACGTTGGCTCGATCGCTTCATCGCTGGCCTTCAGCAATATCTACAGGGCTTCGCGTGAACTCGTGGCCAATGGGATTCCCGCTAATTTCTTTTTGGCAAATCCCAATGCCCTTGGTTCTCGACTTCTGACGAACGATTCCATGTCCAACTATCATTCGTTGCAGGTCGAACTTCGTCGACGGTTCTCGGGAGGCCTCATGTTCCAGGCTGACTACACGTTCAGCAAGGCACTTACGGATGCTCCAGACGCTCAGGGCAACAACCAGAGCACCCTGGAGAATTTCCGCACGTTCCGCGACAAGCGCCTCGACTACCGAAGGTCAACCGATGACCAAACCCACCGATTTGTGGCGAATACCATCTACGATCTTCCGTTTGGCAGAGGGCGAAATTACCTGAGTGGCGTGAACAGCTTCGTTAATCAGGCAATAGGCGGCTGGTCCGTCGGCGGTATCGTTGTCTGGGCGACACGGCCTCCGTTCTTCGTCACCTCGGGTCGTACCTCGTTTAACGCATGGCCCGCTGGTAGCCAGGACGGGAATCCGGCACAGCTTCTGGGCATGACATTCGAGGAGTTCAAACAGAATGTTGGGGTGTTCAGAACGCCCGGCGGTGTGTTCTGGTTCAATCCTGAATTCCTGAACATCACTACCAACCCGACTACGGGCCGGGTGGTTAGCTCAACCCTTAAACCTGGATTGTTGGGCCAACCCGCACCTGGAGCGTTTGGGAACTTCCCATTGAACAGCCTCGATGCCGGCAGGTACTTCAATCTGGACATGAGCCTTACGAAGCGGTTCCCCATTGGTGAGCGTGTCACCTTCGAATTAAAGACTACGTTCATCAACATTGTGAACAACGCGAACTTCAGTTTCGGCAGTACAGCGTTCGACTCGACCAGCTTTGGTCGTATCACTGGAACGCTGTCTACCCCAAGGGTGATCCACTTCCAGGGAAGTTTGAGGTTCTAAGTTCCTTATTTCGAAGTCATGAGGTTCTTGTGACTCTCAAGGAATAAACTTAGCCACTTGAGGCGTTGCCGGAGTAATCCGACAACGCCTCTTCTTCGTTCTGTGATCATGCCGGATCTGGTTCGGCTTCTTTGAGTGAAAGGCAACGTTATGAAAGTTCACTCACAGCCCAAGTGGGCACATTTTATAGCTCTTGTTTTCTTATCATTTTGTCTCGCCGGTCCTGTGCGGGCGCAGATCTCGACCATCTCCGAGAGCGAAAGTCAAACTGGTCTGGGTGGCATGAATTCAATAGTCGGAATGGTCTTCGCCCCTTCGGGTCGTCCGCTGGAGACACGTGTGCGCATTCGTTTGTCGACAATGACCCGCGGCGATCGTATCTTCACGACCAATAACAACGGCGCCTTCGCGTTTCGCGGACTACCCACCGGGAGCTATACGATCGCAATCGATAAAGAGGCCGACTACAAACCTTTTTCGACCTCGATCGATATCATTCAGTTAAGAGGATCACCCGCTCAGACCCAGACGTTGAATATTCGGCTGGAGTTTAAGGACCGAGGTGAGGTTAAGCCCGCAGTTGTAAACGCGGAGTTCCTGAACGTCCCCAAGAAGGCACTCGCGTACTACAAAACCGCTATGGGGCACATTGAGAAACGTGATCGCGCGGGGGCTATAGATAATCTGAAATTAGCGATAACCGAGTATCCGTCCTTTACGGCGGCTTTTAATGAACTCGGCGTTCTGTATCTCAAGATGAACCGTCTGGAAGAGGCCGATCAGACATTTCAGAGCGCTCTGAAGATTGACCCAGAGTCGTTTCCGGCAAACGTCAACCGTGGCATCACCAACGTTATGATGAAGCGGTATGGTGAGGCGGTGCCTATCCTTCGCAAGGCCATAAAGAAGGAAGACAAGTCTGCGGTCGCGCACTATTTTCTCGGTCAGGCGATGGCGAATCTGGGTTTGTTCAATGAAGCCGAAAAAGAACTCCAGACCGCGTTGAAACTCGGCGGCACCGAGATGAAAGAGGCACACCGAATACTCGCAATCATTTACAGTTCTCGGGGAGCAAAGAAAGAGGCTGCGGACGAACTGGAGGCTTATCTGAAAGTGGCTCCCGACACGCCGGATGCTGAGAAGCTGCAAGCAATGATCCGTCAACTAAGAGAACCGAACGACTAATTTAGAAGCTTGCACACCATATCGCGCTGCTTCAACTGGTTCGACTGTTCTGCTCGGACGAAGTTTTTCTTCCGGGCCTTTTTTTTTAATGGTAAGCTTGATCCGCTGCTTAGTTAAATTTTTCGGCTGCATCAATTTCGCCAAGTCGAAAACCAGCTTGATGTCGACGTTGTCAGCCAGTCAACTTCCTCTCGCACCGCTCGGTGCCGGCGACTTGATCGATCGCGCTGTAAGACTGTATCGACGGCATTTGTTTGTCTTGATCAGGACAGCAGCGCCTCCCGTCATCATCGCGACCGGTGGATGGATCGTCTTCTCCCTTGCTTTCCAACGAGTGTTCCTCAGTGATGGTACGAGCGAATTGGCGGGCTATGCTGTTCTATCGTTCGTTGCGTTGGCGGTGACCTTCGTTGGCTACCTTTTAACCCTCGTGGTGATGGGCGGCGCGAGCCGGACGTTGGTGGCCCATCTCCTGCGTAACGATCCGGTGACTGCGCGCGCGACTTACAGCGCCGTTCGCGCGCGATTTTGGGGACTCATCGGCGCTTCGATAATCGTTTTCATCTGGATCAGTATCGCCTTTATCGCCGTGTTTATGGTCTGGTACATGGTGATCGGTCTCATCATGATCGTCGTCATGGTTTTAGCCTCGACCACGTTCTTCATTATTCCGGTGCTATTCGCCACCGTGACGGTGATAATCGACACGATGCTGGCAATTTGGGCGTTCTTTTTTATCGTCGCGCGAGTCGCGTATGTGCCGCAGATATTGCTGGTCGAGGGCAAGGGCGTTTTTGCATCAGTGTCGCGCAGCTTTAGCCTCGCGCGTGGTAATGTGCGGCGGTTGATTGCGATGACGATCTTTACGACCTTCGCCACCTATTCCGCCCTGATGATTCTGGTGGTTCCGCTCGGTTGGTATGGTTATCTCGCCGGAGTCGATCCATTCAATAGCGCGAACTGGCCGGCGTGGTATGCGATCGCTTACAACGTACTTGCGCCGCTAAGCTCAATTCTGTTGACGCCGGTTTGGATGCTTGGTCTATCGTTGCTTTACGTCGATGAACGAGTGCGACATGAGGGATACGACATTGAGTTGATGGCGGCGCGACAGTTAGGTGAACTGCCAAACATCGATGTTACTTCACCTTTAGGAACGGCGCTCTCGTCTAACGAACGACCGCCCGTGCTGCCAACCGGGCCGCGTCCGTCGACTCGAATTCTGGATCTCAGTTGATTACGTTGAAGAAATTCACCGTCAAATATCGCGTCTGGTCGCGCCTGCTGCTCTCGTTATTCTTGCTGTGCTTCGCGCGTTCGACCGTCAGTGCCATTCCGCTTTCTGAGTACACCTCAGCCATTGAATCCGCTATCAGCGACATCGGATCTCTACTCGCTCGGGACGGCCACGAAAGCGACGACGATTACCAAACCCGTTTCTCGACTGCCATAACAAACGTGCGCACGGTGTTGCCGAGAAACCAGCAGGTGGAGTTGGAAAAGCTTACGTGGACCACCGACAACTCCTGGCTTCATAGTGCGCTCGACGATTTGGAACGTGCCAACATTGAAGAACAGCCCGCGAAGCTCCGGAGTGTCTTGGATGCGTTGAATGCTCTCAACGAACGAGTCGGAGAGCTGGAAGATGCGCAGCGAGTTGACGAGCATAAAGGAGCGTCGAAACAGAAATTGGAGGGTATTCTGTCGCGTCCCGAATATGCGTCTGCGGCACAAGGTCCAAACGCGATCACGAGGCTGCTGCGCGACTTGATTCGTTGGATCGAGAGCCTGATGCCCAAGCAAACGGAGATGGCACCAGGTCGCGCCAGGTTTATCAGCACGGCCGTCATCTTCGCGATCATCGGCGTGGCGGTGTTAATGATTGCCTACGTCGTCTGGTTGCTATTCAAACGATTCTACCGGCCGGTTGAAACAAAACCCCGCCAGAAACGCGAACCCAGAATCGTTCTTGGCGAACGGCTTCAGCCGGAACAAACCTCCGCCGATCTTCTTGCCGAAGCCGAGGCTCTTGCGCGCAGTGGCGATCTACGTGCGGCAATTCGGAAGGGTTACATCGCTTTGCTCGTCGAATTAGGCGATCGCGATTTGATCAGTCTGGCTCATTACAAAACCAATCGCGACTATTTACGAGCGGTCAGTAATGTTCCGCAGCTTCATTCACCACTGAAGAGACTCACGGAAAGTTTTGAGCGGCACTGGTACGGCTTAGCACGGGCAACACAAAACGACTGGCAGGACTTTCGCGCGCGCTACCGCGAAGCGTTGCAAACCGGAAACTAGACCTCGATGCGCCAGCGACTCACAGTCATACTCACTTTCGTAGTGATAATCGGCCTGCTGGTGATTATCAATGCGCTCTCACACGTGAAGGAAGACGATTCGCGCGATCTTGAATTCGCTCCTAACCGATCAACCTACCACTCCGGACCAACAGGCCTGCGCGCGTTGCACGATTTTCTTAACGAGTCGGGTTATCGCGTCATGCGCTGGCGTGAACCAGCTGCGAAACTCCTGGGCCGGTCTGGAGAAATGGTGAGAACGTTGGTTGTGGTCGGCGAAACTAAATTGCCGCTTGAAGAAGAGGAGATATCCGCGCTCAAGGGTTGGGTAGCGACGGGCGGACGACTCGTTGTTGTCGATCGCACGCCTGACCGAAGCCTCTTGTCGACAGATACAGGATGGGCAATCAGCGTCAACTATGGTGACTTGCCAAATCTCGACACGAATCCCAGCGACGTCACTCAGATGACGAAGGATGTAACTGAGCTCAAGCCGGTTCAACCAACGCTGGTTACGAGTGACGTTGAGAGCGTAATGCCTTCCCGGTTCGCGTCGCGATTTGTGATTGCCGCAATACCGAAGCCATCACCGGTCGCCATTTCCCAATACCGCGAGGGACAGACGGTCATTGGGATGCCATCGCCAACGCCGGAGGAAGACGACGCATGGGTGCCATCGAGCGGTCAACTGCCTGAGGAAGCATCACCACCACCCGCCGCGTCCAGTTCGCCAGTCGTTATAGAAGATGACGACGACGACTATTCGGTCAACAGTGCGCCCGTCATTCATGTGGGCGATGCTAACGGTGCGTTGCTCGTGGACTATGCCTACGGCGGTGGTCACGTAATTTTGCTGAGCGATCCCTATGTCGTCGCAAACGGCGGCATTGTTCAGAAAGACAATCTGATGCTGGCCATCAACATGCTGGGTGGACCACAGACGACAGGCCTTATCGCTTTCGACGAATATCATCAGGGCCGCGGCATTACTCAAAATGCGTTTGCGAGCTACTTCGCAGGCACCCCAGTACTCCCGATCGCGGGCCAACTCGTGTTGCTGGTTCTGGTAGTTCTTTGGACTAACGGTCGCCGGTTTGCTCGTCCTTTGCCTCTGCCACAGGTTGATCGCCGTTCGAGTCTCGAGTTTGTGGCGTCGATGGCCGAGTTGCAGGAACGGTCACGCGCCTTTGACCTGGCTATCGAAAATATTTACACGCGCACTCGCCGCGTGCTCGCACGTCACGCGGGCGTGGACTACAACAGTTCGCGTTCAGAGATTGCGCAGCGGATCGCGGAGCGTTCTACAATTGATCGAAACAAACTGGAAACGTTGATGCGGCAATGTGAGGAGGCAATCAACGGCGAACCGATAACCTCGCGCCAGTCGATTCATCTGGTTAAGCGCCTCCGCGAGATCGAGCGGTTTCTTGGTTTAAGGATGCGTTCTCGCGATGTCCGACAAGCAGCAGAAAACATTTAATCCGTAGTCAGTGGTCCGTAGTCAGTGGTCCGTGCTTACTATTTACAATTGAGAACAACTGACCACGGACAACTGACTACGGACAAAAAACAAAACGCAAAGGACAAAGCACAACTAAGAACACACATATGCCTGAGTCAGTAGCCTCTACCGTCACGCACATCAAAGATGAATTAAGAAAAGTAATCGTCGGACAAGATGACGCGATCGAACAGATCCTGATCGCGTTGTTGGCCGAGGGCCACGCACTGATAGAAGGCGTTCCCGGTATCGCCAAAACTCTGACGGTCAAAACTCTCTCGCGTATCATTAACGCGACGTTCAGCCGCATTCAGTTCACGCCCGATCTGATGCCGTCAGATATCACCGGCACCAACGTCTTCAACATCGCAACCTCCAGTTTCAACCTGCGGCGTGGTCCAATATTCACGGATCTTCTTCTTGCCGACGAAATCAATCGCACGCCTCCAAAGACGCAGGCCGCCTTGCTCGAGGCGATGGAAGAACGTCAGGTAACTATCGACGGCGACGCGTATCAACTACCGCCGCTCTTTACCGTCCTGGCTACTGAGAACCCGATTGAATACGAAGGAACATATCCATTGCCGGAAGCGCAACTCGATCGCTTTCAGCTAAAGATTCTTTTGACATATCCAAGCGAAGAGGAGGAGCGTGAAGTGCTCGCGCGGTGGGACGCAGGTTTCAATTCAAAGCGGTTGGACCAGGTTGATATTCGACCGCTGCCCGATCCCGATGCCATCCTGCGTTGCCGTGCGGAAGTTGCACGCGCGCGCATGGAACCAGGAGTGCAACACTACGCAGTTGATCTAGTTCGTCGAACACGCATCCATCCGTTTATTCATTACGGCGCAAGTCCGCGCGCATCAGTGGCGTTGCTGTTATGTTCAAAAGCGCTCGCTGCGATTCGCGAGCGCGACTTCGTTACGCCTGACGATGTTAGGGATGTTGCATTGCCCGTTCTTCGTCATCGACTTTCTTTACGCGCTGAAGCTGAACTCGACGGCGTGACGCCTGATTCAGTTGTTACTGACATATTAAAGGCCGCTGAAGTACCTCGATAACTGACCTCACAAACAACGTCTACTATCGCCACTCGTCGGGCAGTTAAACGGTCCTCCTTGTACCCGCAAAGACCCGTAAAAATACGTGCAAAAAATGGTATCTACGTCCAGAAAATTAAATGTCACAGGAATGTCTGTTTGGAAAACTGAAAATTCGTTTCGTTTTTTGGATTGAACAGTGGTGTGCGCACAAAGCTACAGCGCGGCACTGCTAAGGATTTTGCATAATATCCTAAAAGACGGATACAGGTACATTCTTTGCATCTCCGAAAAACGGTTGGTCTCCCCAAGTGTTCCAACTTTGATATCTCACGAATCCTAACAGTGAGATTTATGTTGATAAGGACGGCTAGTATCGCCTCGTTGGGCAGCAATTCCGTAGCGCCAAGCGGTTTCACTCCGAGCAAAGTTGATTCCTCGGCCGCCTTTTAGTCAGGTACAGGTTTCTTAAAGGAGCTCACGATGAAGAGACTGATATTTACCGTGCTGATGCTCTGCTTCTCATTTGCAGGGGCGTCAGCGCAGACATCTAACACCGGCAGCCTCGTCGGAACCGTCTCCGGTCCTGACGGTTTGATTGCAGGCGCCACTGTGACAGTTACTGACGATAAAACGCAGCGGACCGTCACAGTCAATACTAACGATCAGGGAAGCTTTACGATCTCACAACTCGATGTGGGCGAGTACACAGTTACCGTCACATCGCCGGGATTCAAAACCTTCACGGCAACGAAAGTAAAGATTGACGCCGGAAGACCCTACACTCTTAATGCGACATTAGAAATTGGCCAACTCCAGGAAAACGTGACAGTGGTAGCAGGTGCCGATGTCGTCAATTCGGTAAATGCTGAACTGAGCACTACCGTCAGCCCACGTCAGGTTTTGGATCTCCCAATCAATGGACGCAATCCTCTTGCTCTGCTGAATCTGCAAGCTGGGGTGAACGCCACAAGCAGTTCGATAAACGGGCAGCGTTCCTCTTCAGCAAACTATACTCGAGACGGAATCAATGTTCAGGACAACTTCATAAGAACGGGTGGTTTCGTCCAAGATCGCCCCACGGTGGATGACACCGGCGAGTTTACCGTCGTCACGCAAAACGCGGGCGCGGAAGCAGGCGGAGGCGGATCCACGCAGGTGCAGCTCGTAACTCCCCGCGGTGGAAGCGATTTTCACGGTGCATTGTTCGCCTATAATCGCAACTCCAAACTTGCTGCGAATGAATTCTTCAGCAACGCGGTTAGATCTCCAAGACCCTTCCTTAACCGCAACCAGTTTGGCGGAAAAGTTGGCGGTCCTCTGGCGCTGCCTCGCTTTGGCGAGGGTGGTCCCTCGCTTGTCCGCGGCAAAGCTTTTTTCTTCGCCTCGTATGAGCGTTTTCTTCTCCGCCAACAAGCTACGATCACCCGAACGGCGATTCTACCTTCCGCAAGGCAAGGCTTCTTTACTTACGTCGACAATGGTGGCGTGTCCCGTACGGTCAACGTTCTCACGGGAGCAGGTCTAACTGGACCAATTCCCGCCTCGTCTTTCGGAGTGCTGGCGGTTGATCCAGTGATCCAGAGCCGCATTTTGAACAATATTCCCACTGCAGGTAACGGGGATTTGTCGAATGGCGGCCTCACTCAGCTGCTTACATTCAATCAGGCTGACAACGACACCCGTAATGGTTTCGCAGGACGTCTTGATTTCAACATCAACGACAGCAACGAGCTCAACTTCGTCTACAAATACAACGACAATGATGACGACCGCCAAAGCGATGGTGGTGGATTCGATACTCGCCCGTTCGTGACACAGGGAGGTCCGACAAGCCTTTATATCGGCACCTACCGTAGAACGTTCGGCAGCAGTTTCGTTAACGAAGTACGTGGTGCGTATCAACGAAGCGAGCCCTTCTTCAATCAGGGAAGTGTGCCGCAAGACTTCATCATCGGCGGACTTCCTTTCGTCAGTAATCCGCAAGCTACCTTTAGAGATCAGGGACGTAATACTGATCTCTACGTGTTGCAGGACAATGCGTCCTGGACATTTGGTAACCACACGTTTAGGTTCGGCGGACAGTGGGAAGCACACCGAATTGAATCCGAAGTAAACTTCGATACGATTCCAACCTTTAGCATTAGTACGACGGGTAACCTAAACACCCCGCGACTGCCGCTGGGTCTCTTTCCGGGCGGCATTAATGCTACAGACCGAGGTCGCGCCGATGCCCTTAGATATTTCCTCGGCGGTATCATCGGGTCAGGTGTCGTAACGGCGAACTTTGTAAATCAAAATGAAGGAACTGTTCTTGGCGCTCCCAATATCGACAGGTTTAAGTACGACACCCTCGGGTTGTACTTCAGCGATCAATGGCGCGTCTCTCCGACTTTGACGTTGAACCTGGGTTTGCGCTACGACATTTTCACTGGATTGGAAAATCCTGACGTGGCCTACCTCGAGCCTGTGATTCCCGCCGGCTCAAATATCCGCGAGGCCTTGCTCAATCCGAACGGTACTTACGATTTCGTAGGTACGAACACCGGACAGCCAGGCAAGTTCTTCAATACCGATAAGAACAACTTTGGTCCGGTACTCAGCTTCGCGTGGTCGCCCAACTTCAAGAATAAATTCCTGGGCAGCGTGCTGGGTAGTGAAGGTCGAACGGTGATTCGCGGTGGTTTCCGCATAAGTTATATCAACGACGAGTTTATCCGTTCAGCTGACAACGCTCTTGGTGGAAACCAGGGCTTGGATCAAACATTCAACCTGCTCAATCTGAACCGGCGAGCGAGCAACGTCTCGATTGCACTGTTCCCACCCGTAACCACGATTGACCTGCCGGTGAGTTTTCAAGAACGCAATTTCACCCCAGGTCAGAATTTCTTCAACACGGTGTTTGCGGTTGATCCCAACATCAAGTTGCAGCACAACTACGAGTACAACTTTGGTATCCAGCGAGAGATCGGCTTCAATACCGCGGTTGAGATTCGATACGTTGGCGGTCGTAGTGATACGCTCACGCGCGGATTCGACTTCAACCAAATAGACATTTTCAGCACGGGATTTTTGGCTGATTTCCGGCGCGCTCAGGAAAACTGCCGTTTGGCGGCCGGCGGAAACCTCAATAACTGCGTGGACGCCCGTTTTAATCCGGCGATTCCAGGCAGCCAGCCATTGCCCGTTTTCAATCAATTGCCTTTCGGGGCTTTCCTGAACAACCCGGTAATCACGGCCCAGTTGATCGCGGGAACACCGGCAGACCTGGCTCTCACGTACATTCAGAATGGTCTGGATATCGACGAAAATGCCAACGGCGTAAATTTCCGGCCCAATCCGTTCGCCGGCGTCGTTGACTTGCTTACGAACGGCGGCAAGTACCGCTACGATTCACTGCAAGCGGAGATTCGTCGTCGTTTCACTGGAGGCTTCTCGCTTCAGGCAAACTATACGTTCCAAAAAATCCTGACCGACGTGCAGAGCGATCAGCAAACACGCTTCGATCCATTCCTCGATGTAAACAATCAGGACCTGGATTACGCGCGCGCTGATTATGATCGAACACACACGATCAACTTCAACACGATCTATGAATTGCCATTCGGCGCCGGCAAGCGTTGGTTAACTGACGGCTGGGCCGAGAGGATTTTCGGCGGGTTGCAATTCTCCTCGATCGTGAACATCAGTTCGGGACCGCCGGTCGGCATCATCGATCCACGCGGTACTTTCAATCGAGGCGGAAGATCGGGCCGTCAGACTGCCAGATCGAGTCTATCTCCTGATCAGATAAAGGACCTGATTGGCATTCACAAGACGCCGAACGGCGTATTCCTTATTGATCCAAGTGCGCTGTTCGCAACGGCTGTGCGACGCAACGCGGCAGGAACGATCGTCGAAACGCGAACCGGGATCGATCTAACCCAACCGCTCCCGCCGGGATTTACGCTCAGCGAAGTCCGTGGCGCTGCGGCGCTCAACCAACCAGCGTTTGCGGGTCAGGTGTTCTTCCGGAACGCTCCTGGTGAAACCGGGAATCTTCCCAGAGCTTTCCTGAACGGTCCCATCTATGTCAATTGGGATGCCGGGTTTATGAAGCGAATTAGATTCGGCGAAACGATGAGACTGGAACTCCGCGCTGAGGCGTTCAACGTGCTCAATCGCGCGAACTTCTTTATCGCGGATAACAGCGGGATCTTCAACGTTAACAGCACGAATTTCGGAAGGCTGACAACGACGTTTTCGCCTCGCATTATGCAACTTGCCGCTCGGTTTGAGTTCTAAACCGGGCGCTCGTTAACTCCACTGGGTTTTACTTCGGGCGTTGTTCCACTGGACAACGCCCGAATTTTTTATTAAATGAACCGTGGCTGCAATACTGAAAAAAGGGAGTAAATATGCAATCTCGCTATCTGGTACTTACCCTAATCGTTTGTTGCTGTTTGGTAGCATCGTTATACAATCCCATCGTTCACGCCGATGACAAACTAAAGCCCGAAGACATCGTCGCCAAACACCTCGAAGCTATTGGTTCGCAGGAGGATCGTGCTTCAGTTAAAACGCGCGTAATATTAGGGACCTCGAAGTACGTCCGGCATGGTACGGGAGGCGGGACAACGGAAGGTCGAATAGTGCTAGCGTCCGAAAATGAAAAGTATATGTTTGGGATGAAGTTTGGGGTTCCTGGATACGATGTCGAGTCAGTAGGATTCGACGGTAAGGAGTTGACCGTGGGGTATGTGTCCCCCGGTGTCCGGTCACCTCTGGAAAACCTATTTCGAAACAATGAGTCGACTTTTAAGCATGGCCTCCTGGCGGGCACGCTCTCCTCGTCGTGGCCACTCCTGGCTATCAGTGAGGAGAAAGCCAAGGTCAAATATGCTGGGTTGAAAAAAGTTGATGGAGCCAGTTTACATCAGTTGAAGTATCAACCGCGCAAGGGCTTCGACTTGGAGGTCAGCCTTTTCTTCGACAGTGTTACTTTTCACCATGTCAGAACTGAATACTCGCGTGTCGTTTCTGCGAATATAGGTAGCGGTGGTGTTGATTCGTCAGCCAGCCAGAGGGAAACGCGTTATAAGTTGGTCGAAACTTTTTCCGATTTCAAAAAGGAAGGCAATCTCACCCTGCCACACGAGTATAGAATCCAATTGCAAATTAGAGGCAACGTTGAAATACACGATGAATGGACCGTCACGTTAAAAGACTTCGTCTTCAATCAACCGATTGAGCCGAAGGATTTCGTGGTCGATGTCCCAGTAAAAACTAAGTAGGAAAGATGATGTTCGGCGACTAAACCGAAGTTCGAAATGCGAGGTGACACATGAAGGGTCCCGCTTTGCTGCTGCTGCTTCTTTTCATACCGTTGGTTGATGTCTCTGCACAGTCTTCCCAGGCATCAGAAGCGCCGGACCTAACAGTCACCAAAAAGATTTGGCGAAAAGAGATCCACCATCCGGCACTCACCGCCGATCCATTTCGCTCCAACGATGAGCAAGCGGAGTTGCAACGAGTTCAAAAGGACAACTCTATCCGTAATTCTACGAGAGTGAGAGAAGGTAATACGCCACAGCCGGTGGTGCGGAACACCAAGCCCATGCCAACTCAGTCCGACGGGCCACAAGTTTGGTTTGCCTATCGGGTAACGGTAAAGAATTCAGGCACGAAAACGATAACGGCCCTGGAGTGGGATTACCTATTCTTCGATTCGGAAAAAGCGGAACGGGTCGGGCAACATTCCTTCCGACATAGGATAAAGATTCGGACAGGTAAGTCGACCGAGTTGATCGGTCAGTCTAATAAACCACCTTCTTCAGTAGTAGACGCGACAAAAGCGAAGAATGGAGACGCCCAATTGTCTGAAGAGGTGATTATTCGCCGGATTGAGTATGAAGACGGATCAGTCTGGCAGCGCCCACCCAATTAAACCGTCAACCTTTAAGTTACTGAAAGCGATTGCGCTCACGTTAAAGTTGTGACACGCAGCACTGCTCTGGTCTAGAATCCTGCACGTTGCGCTTCGTTTTCACTAAACTCTTTTATTTCCTGCTGGCCCTGGCGTTCGTCCCCCTCGCATTATCGGGCGGACGCCCGTGGCTGGCATGGCTCGCACTCGGTTATAACCTTCTCCTGATCGCTGTCGCCATCGTCGACGCACGCCTCAGCAAGCTTCCCAAAAACTTAAAAATCTATCGGGAGTTCGGTGGCCGCTTCGCGATGGGCGCTGAAACCGAGGCGAGGATCCATATTCATAATGGATCCAACCGCGGCATCACACTAAAGCTGAAAGACGAGTATCCGCCGCAGATGATCCTGAGCGGATCACGCGACGTTGATTTGCGCGTTGACGCACACAGCACGGCGACTTTGATTTACGGCGTGACGCCGCCGCGCCGCGGCAGGTTTGAGTTTGGTCACACCGCGGTTCGCTTTCGTTCGCAGCTCAACCTCGTGTGGTGCGAGGCGCGCGCGTCGGAACCGATCACGGTCAAAGTTTATCCAAACATGCGGCGGGCGCGAGAGGCGGAGTTGAAAGCGCTGGGCGCGCGGTCACTCGTCTCCTCACATCGCAAGACTTCCTGGCGTGGCGAGGGGCGCGAGTTTGAATCGATGCGCGACTACGTTCGCGGCGACGAGTTGCGCCACATCTCATGGACGGCAACCGCACGCCGCGGAAAACTGACCACGCGGCAATATCAAATTGAACGAGATCAAACCATCCTCATCGCACTCGATGCCGGCCGGTTGATGACCGCACGCATTGAGCAGGAGACGAAACTCGATTCGGCTGTTCACGCCACCCTCGCGTTGTTTTCAGCAGCGGCGCGGGCCGGCGACAACGCGGGCCTCGTAGTGTTTGGCCGCCGGATCAAGAGCTATCTCGCGCCGAGTCGTGGGCGCGACCACATCGAAGCAGCACTCGAAGCCCTCTACGCTGTCGAACCTGAGATGATCGAGCCCTCCTATCCTCACGCGTTTGAGTTTATCGCTGCCAACAGTAAGCGACGCGCACTTGTAATCCTGTTGACTGATCTGGTCGATGAAGAAGGTTCGAAAGAGTTGCTGACGTCGCTTCACCTGTTGCGGCCGCGCCATTTGCCACTCGTAGTTACGATCGCCGATCGTGATTTGAAAGCGGTGGTGCGTGAAACGCCTGACACGATTCGTTCAGTGTTCACCCAGTCTGTGGCGGAAGAGATCATTCATCACCGTGAGGCGGCACTACGTTTGGTTGAATCTACTGGCGGCCTGGCGCTTGACGTAACCGCCGCGGCGCTTGCGCCGGCGTTACTGGAAACTTACTTGCGCGTGAAAGAACGCGGGCTGTTGTAAGACTCCGCTATTTGTGGCCGGCAAATAGCAGGTAGGAATAGAGCGCGACACCAGTCACCGCCGCGACGCTGTACTTGATTCGCGGATCGATCAGCGCCGGCGAAATGAACCCCTCGATAATTCCCGCGATCACCAATAGAATCGATATTCCCGACATCAAGCGAACTGCTTCCATGCCTCGTGTTTTCAGTGCGTCCGCGCGAGTTAGATCACCCGGCATGATTATCGCGGTCCCAACCAGCAGTCCCGCTCCTCCGGCGATGAAGATACAGGTCAGCTCGATCACGCCGTGGGCCACCATGAACGTCACCAGGTCATTTCCGAAACCCGCGCTATAAGTTAGTGCGAGAACTGAGCCAATATTCGCGCCGTTATACGCGAGATAAAAAAGCGTTCCCACGCCGAATGTCGCACCGAATGCAAACGTGTAGATCGTGACCATGATGTTGTTTGTCATGATCCCGCTGGCACCGACCTGATTGGCCTCGTTGAGCGATTCCCACCAATGCGTCTTGGTTTCGATGATTGTTTCTCGAAACCATGCATCGACGCCGATAAGTTCGGAAAATTCCGCGTCGTAACGCGTTCCGACAAAACTAAAGACGCCAAAGATGAAGAAAACGAAGAAGGACACGAAGGTATAGCGCCAGGTACGTCGAAACGTTTGCGGCAGTTCGTGAGTGAAGTAGTTAAGAATTCTTTTTCCGCCCTGCGCGTCCGCGCGATAGATGCGGCCGTGGGCGCGAATGACGAGGCTGTTGAGATAGTTTACGAGACGCGGATCGCGCGACTCAGCGCGCGCGATGGCGAGGTCCGACGCAGTGCGACGGTAAATGCGACCCAGTTCGCGCACCTCTTCGCGGTTTAGGCGCCGTAGTGACGCGTGGTCGAGCAGCCTGAGCAGTTCCTCCAGCCGTTGCCAGGCGTTCTTCCGTTGATTGATGAATCGATCCTGAGGCATCGAGGCTTTATACTTCACACACGAATGCAACGTCTAGTGGAATGTGTTCCAAACTTCAGCGAGGGCCGAAATCCGGAAACGGTTCAGCAGATTGCCGCTGCGATCGCGTCGGTTGAAACGGCCTGTGTGTTGGACCGGCACATCGATCCGGATCACAACCGCTCTGTAATTACGTTTGTCGCGACGGCCGAACGCGTGGTGGAAGCGGCGTTCGCGGGAGTCAAGTGCGCGTCTGAATTGATCGACATGCGCCGGCATGAGGGTGTGCATCCTCGTCTTGGAGCGACAGACGTGTTGCCGCTTGTTCCCATTCGCGGCGTCACCATTGACGACTGCGTCGCGCTCGCGCACGAAACGGGAAGGATGATCGCGCGCGACCTTTCAATTCCCGTTTACTACTACGAACGAGCGGCGTTGCATCCGGAGCGAGTAAACCTCGAGGACATTCGTCGCGGAGCGCGGTCACAAATGGTACCCGATGAAGGTCCCGATCGATTTCATGATTCGGCGGGAGCGATCGTGGTCGGTGCGCGTCCTTTTCTGATCGCCTTTAATGTTGTACTGCGCAGCGACGACCTTGCCACCGCGCGGCGCATCGCGCGGACCATCAGGGCCAGAAATGGTGGGTTACCATTCTTGAAAGCACTCGGATTTCAATTGCAGACGCGCAGTCTCGTTCAGGTGTCGATGAATTTGGTGAACTATGAAGTCACCGGAATGGGAGACGCTTACGACGCAATTCGGCGTGAGGCGGACGCGCTGGGGGTTGACATCGCAAGCACGGAGATTGTGGGACTCGTACCGCGAAATGCGCTTGATCGGGACGCGGAATATTTCCGCAAGCTCGAGAAGTTTTCCGAGGAGACGATTCTGGAAAATCAGATCGAGAAGTGTTACTGAGATCCGAGGTCGATGATCTGTTGGCGCAGTCGTTTGTCTTTCTGCATCAGTCTCAAATAGGTTGTTTCTTCAACGGCCGCCTTTGCGCGAATGAGCCGGTCAGGTAAGAGTGAGAGCAACGGCTCGAGCTGCCCCTTCAATTTGAACCCGATGTTGCGGATTTGAAAACGATCCCAATCGTGGTTTTCAGTACCGCGAAGTTGAAAGATCATGGGACCTTTGGCCAGTGCGCGCAGTGTACGGGGCGATGTCCGGTATCCTTTTCGCAACGCAATCTTCTTCTCTTCCTTTTCGGCAAGCGCCTCTAACTCGCGGCGCATCGGGCGGAAGCCCAGTTTTCGATAGAACCAGAACGCGCCTGACTCGATTCCTTCTTCGTTTTCGTGCCCGATCTGATACGGATCGAGCGTGAATGCAGTGGCGCCTGTGAAGTGGTGCATCACGTTGAGCACGCGAGCGTAAAGCCAGGCAGTTTCGCCGTCGCGAAACGTGTAGTAAAGGTTGAACCCGCTTTCCATCCGCTCGAAAAGCGTGAGCGATTCGAAGTAACCAACAGGCACGCCGTTCTTGTAGATCATTACCCCGTGAACTGCTCGCAACGGCAGACGTTTTTCACTCGGCAGGCCCACGAGGAACAGTTCAACACCACGACCCAAGTCGGCGTGGTAAACATACTTCGGATCGCCGTGCGTGAAACCGTAAAGCTCGCGGTACCGGATCGTCGAGGCGTCGCGTGTCCGATCGAGCGCACTTTCACCTTCGCGCAACGAGAGTTTTCGCAGCGGTGGCGAGGGTTGGACCACTTGCTCGTTGAGATCGATGTCGCGACGTTGAATCAAAGGACCCTGATGGTAAAACAATTTCTTCGCCGGAGCGCGAAGACCGGTGCGCGTCGCGCGATACGGCGGCTGCCATTGCACGTAAAGGTATTGTGAATCGTAGAGTTCGGCTTTTTGATCGTCAGACGCAGGCAGTTCGGTGAAGCGATCGATCAACCAGGCAAGTTCAGAGCGACCGCCGCGCGCTGCGCGCAACCAGTCGCGGTAAGGAACGTGGGCCTCGACGAATGCATCTTCGGCCAGCAACGGCATGAACCGCGGCCACGTCGCGGCCAGGCGGTTTTCGTCTTCAAACCATTCCCAGTAGATTGACGTCTGCGATGGGTATCGTTGGACGAGAGAGCGAACGATGTGAAACCCGAAAGTGTCGGTGACCGGTGTGCCTGCGATGCCTGAGACCTCAGGATGTTCAAGTGGAGCGACGTCCACGCCTTGTTCGCTCAACCACGCGACTCGTTCCGCAAAGCCGCGAAGTTCTTTTTCAGCCGCGCGCATTACCTCCGCGCTTTGCGGGTACGCACGAACGAACATCAGCAGCTCGTGATAGCGAACGAGTGAATCCGTATCGTGAAACTTCGTCCGCGACAGGTGGCGCAACAGCGCCTGGACCTTCTTCGCTTCCTTTGGCCCAAATTCGGTTTTTAATTCGTCGAGTTGATCGAGCAGCTACCGTGCCCCCTGACTACGCTCGTCGGATAAACTTCGCGGCGATCCAACCGAGCAGTATCAACATGGATAGAATGATCCAGTTGTAGCGATCGCCGTACGTGACGCCGGGATAGTGATGGCTGATCATGATGAACACTACCGGCACTGCCATGAACGTGTTTTGCTTCGATCTGAGCTTGGCTCGCGCCGAGAGACGCTCGTCAGGTTTGCGGCCCTCCTTGAGTGCGGCGATCATTCGTTTTTGCGCGGGCAGGATATGCATCCAAACGTTCGCGGCCATGATGGTCCCAAACATTGCGCCCATGTGAATGTAAGCCGCTCGCGCGCTGAAGATCTGTGTGAGACCAAAAGACATTGCAACGATGAGGACATAAGCCACGACCGCGAACACTTTCTCGTTGCGCCCCAACGGTGAAGCCATCATAACGTCGTAAATGAATCCACCGGCGAGAATTGCACCGATTCCTAACGCTACCGCGACGCCGATACTCAGTTCGCGCACGTCGAAATCGATCAACGCTCCGCCGCCGAGATAATAAATGAGCACCAGCAACGCAAAGCCGCTGATCCACGTTGTAAATGCCTCCCAACGAAACCAGTGCAACGTCCGAGAAACCAAATCGGGGACTTTCTTTCGCTCGACGACGTAAAAACCGCCGCTATGGACCATCCACACTTGCGGCGTGACGCCTGTGTTCAAAGCAGCTTTCTCTTCTTCGGTCAGCCGCGCGTCGAGCCACGTGAAGTAGTAAGTGGTCCCTACCCACATGATGCCGGCGAAGACGTGTACCCAACGAAATATTAGATTGAGCCATTCGCTGAGGGTCGGGTCGAGGATCATTGTGCTTTGTACTTGGTGCTTTGTACTTTGCTTTCTATCAGAAGGTTACTCCAGAGTTCAGTGGCCCATTCGGTAACGAAAAACAAAGAACAAAGTACCAAGCCAAAGCACTAACTCCCGCGATACGTCGAGTATCCGTACGGACTGATGAGCAGCGGCACGTGATAATGCTGCGACGCGTCGTCGACGTTGAACACGACCGTAACTTGCGGATAGAAACAGGAGACGCTGAGCCCCGAGAAATAAGGCTCGGTATCGAAGACGAGGCGATACGTGCCGTCGGCGATGGGCCGATCGACCAGAAAGAACGGTTTGACGCGACCGTCGTCATCGGTCCAGGCGTGGCTCAACTCGGTCCAGCTTTCGTCAGTGTTCTGCGCTTCAAGGCTGACGGCGATACCGCTCGCCGGCGCTCCGCGCGACGTATCGAGAATATGGGTTGAGATCGTGCTCATTGGTGGTGCTCAGTGTACCAGCTTTTTGAGCCGTATTTCCGTGATCTTTGCTTGTTCCGCTGAGGCGATGCGAAGTTCGGCGTCGGGTTCGTTGCCGACGCGCTCGCGTAGGAGTTCGAGCATTTCGGCGGCTGATTTTCCCGTGGCGCAAACGATGAATATGAAGCCAAACTTTTGTTCGTAGTCCTGGTTCAGTTGGGCCAGCGAGTCGAGTGTTTTCTGAGTAGCGATTTGCACTCCAGCCTGTTCCTGGCCAGACCATTGTTTGGATTGAGCCGAGACTTCCGCAGCGGCCTTTTCCTGTCCGATTTTTGGATGACTGTGAAACGCTTCAAGCCAATCAGATTGTTCCAGCGCCCACCACATGTCGTTCGCCGCGCGTGTTAATTCATCGAGACTTTCATAAGGACGGCGCTCGGTCATGGCGGCCGCCCAACGTGACGAACCACAGCACTTCAGAAACTCTTGCGACGCTTCAGCGGCAGGTAAAGCGTTCAACGATTTGAGATTCATCAGTCGACCAGTTTCCCGTAAACGCGCAACCGGCTGACGCCGCCGTCCGGATAGATGTTGAAGCGAATGTGCGAGGCGACGTCCGTGTCTAACAACTCGCGATCGAAATAGTGTCGCGTATGAGCGTGTAACTTGGTGCGCGGCAGCAGACTGGTCCATGCCACGGAGAGATCTGAAAGGTCCGCGTCAGCGCCTGTGTCTGTGGCGTGGTAGGTTTCCAGTGAACAACTGTCGGGAAAGTTGCCTTTAAAGTGTGACGTGTCTACTTCAACTGACTGAATCAATCCCGGCCGCGCGAGTTGAATGATCGACCAATCGTGGCCTGGACCACGGCGACGTTTTGTTTCCCACCCGTCGCTCATGTTCGCGGCCCGGCCCGGCATGATCATGTTATGACGATGACCGAAAAACATGTCGCTGCACGAAATAACGAGCGCGCCGTTCTCTGCTGCGGCGAGATCGATGCTGCCACCGGAACGTTTGAGCCGGTCCCAGTCGGGAGAGACGATGCCGTAAACACGCAATCGCGCGACGCCGCCATCGGGGTAGATATTGAAACGCAGATGCGTGATTCGCTCGTCGTATCTGATCGGGAAGTGGTTCTGACTATCGCCTGCGAGGGGCATCTGTGGTAACAGCGGAATCCATTTGACCGATTCGGCAGTCAACTCCTCGACCGTCGGCAAATCGTCGAATGTCGCGCCCTCGAGCGAACAATGTTCGGGATAGTTACCACGGAAGTAACTCGTATCGACGGTGACACCGCGAACGATCCCGGGCAAGCCAAGACGGATGATGCACCAGTCGAACCCTGGGGTGCGTCGCCTCCGGCTCTCCCACCCGTCCATCCATTTCCCGCGGTCGGTGTATTCCCCTTCGCGCCAAACTGGTGCGCTCGCCTTTAACAGGTTCTCTTTCGGTGCAAAGAAGTCGTCGTTGGCAAACAGCACCGCCCCACCGAGTTTCTCCGAGGCAAGATCGATTAGTTCAGTGAACTCCATAGCCACAAAAAGGCACAAAAGGCACAAAAAGAAAACGTCAAGTCAGAATATACTTTCTGATATCGAGTTTTGGACCACCGAAGTTAATCAGCAACCCATGTTGAATTTTCGTTGCCCTTAGATAACCTAGCAATTGTGCGGTGTGCGCATCAAGCAAGGCGCCACAGCTCTTTATTTCGCAAATCAGGATTCGTTCGATCAGAATATCGGTTCTCAATAGACCCAGCAGCGTGCCGTCCTCGTCAAATACTCGCACACATTGTTGTTGTTCGACGCGAATTCCCCGTTTCCTAAGACGATGTGCTAACGCGTTCTCATAAATTTTTTCCGTAAAACCGCTACGCAAATACTTGTGAATCTCATAGCTGGTTTCTCGAATTACATCCGACAAAGTGAAGATATTTCCGTCGTGAGGAACGGTTTCCATAATGCCTCCTATTCTGTTTGTGCCTTTTGTGCCTTTTTGTGGCTACAAAAGCAAAACCCCCATCGGTTGCGGTGCTACGTTGCGTTCATCGTAGATCTCTTTTCCGCGTAGAAAAGTTTTTCGCACGACACCGTTAAGCCGTTGACCATCGTATGGTGTGAGCTTGTGACGGTGATGAAGGTCAGCGGCGTTTACAGTAATCTCTCGATACGGATCCCAGATAACGAAATCGGCATCGTGACCCGTGGCAATCACTCCCTTGCGTGACTCCAGGTTCACTTGCCGCGCCGGATTCGCACAAAGCCACTTCGCCAGATCGTGAAACGAGTATCCCCGCCGCTGCGCTTCGGTCCAAACGATCGGCAATCGCAGTTGGACCGACGAAATGCCACCCCAGGCAGCGAGAAAATCGCCTGACTCGCGCAACTTCATCGTCGCGGGACATGGCGAGTGATCGGAGACGATCATGTCGATCGTTCCGTTTGCCAAACCATCCCATAGCCATTCACGATTCTCGCGCTCGCGAATCGGTGGACAACACTTAAACTCCGTCGCACCCGCGGGTATCTCGTCGGCTGAAAAGTAAAGATAGTGCGGACAAGTCTCGGCCGTAATCGCAACACCCTCACTCCGCGCTTCACGCAATAAGGGAATAGCGTCGGACGATGAAAGATGAACGATGTGCACGCGCGTTCCAAACTCGCGGCTCAAACGAATCATCAATTTAACTGCTTCATTCTCAGCAGTTCGCGGCCGTGAATCGAGAAACGTCTGGTAATCACCACCCGACCCGCTTGGAGCAGCACGATCGATCGGCCCAGGCAATTCAGCATGGACGATCAATAACGCATCGAGTCGCGCGATCTCCGGCATTGCTTCGCGCAGATGGGTCTCGGTTACGTGCTGAAACTCATCAACGCCAGACGGCACCAGAAAACATTTGAACCCAACCACGCCTGCTTCAAGCATCGGCGCAAGCTCAGCAGTATTTCCGGGCACAACGCCACCCCAAAACCCAACGTCGATAAAGCACTTGTCTTTCGCTTCATCAAGCTTGGTTCGGAACGCAGCGAGTGTCGTCGTCGCCGGAATCGAATTGAGCGGCATGTCGACGAGCGTTGTGGTCCCACCGGCAGCAGCGGCCGTCGTTGCATGCTGGAAACCCTCCCAGTCCGTGCGGCCGGGCGCATTAACGTGGACGTGCGTATCAACCAGTCCAGGCATGATGACGGAATTCTCATCAGCCTCGACCAACTCGCAGTCGCCGGCGATCTCCTCATAGTCACGCACAGATTCGATCACACCATCGCGCACATAGATCGATTGAGCGCCGATCGAATCGGGCAACACAACGTTGCGTCCGCGAATAATGAGATCCGGACTCGCCATTGAGATCAAGTAAAGACCGGCGGTGGTGGGGGCGTGCTGGGCGGTTGTGGACCCTGCCGCAACCCAAAGATCTGCTCGTAAGCGACGGCCATGCCCGCATAGCTGATTGGCAAAACGAAGTACACCCCGATGATGCACATGAGTAGGCCCGCGAGGCTCAACAGAAAATTCAAAAAGACCATTCCCAGCAGTCCCCAGAAGTTTGCGAACGCGCCCCTGAAACTCATCTTGATCGCGTCGAGTCCCTGAAGCCCGCGATCAACGATTAGGGGGTACACAAACATAAACCCGATCGAGAGGAACATGATCAACCCAATGATCGCTATCCAGAACACTGCATACACGAGAAAGACAAGCATCATTGCTCCGCCGCTTGGTTCTCCGTTCGTCTGCGAGAGCATCGCGAAAAGGAAGAAAACGTAGAACAGAACGTAAGCTCCGACCACGAGACAAATAATCGGCACTACGTGGATCAGCGTTGCGACAATGCTCTGGCCCAGGTATTCGAAACCCTTGAATAGAGTCCCGAATTCAATGGGCTCCCCACGACGCAGTTTGAAAAACGTCAGGAACAGGCCACACATCATCGGTCCCATCAATATTCCGAACGGAACAGCCGAGGCAATCATCCATCCGACAATGACCATGCCCAGGATCAACCAGTACTGGTTCTTGATCAGGTTCCATCCACCCTTAAGGCATTCGACAGGACTGACTGCATTTCGATTGAACTCGACTGGAGGGACAGTTGACATTTAGTTTTTCCTTAACGGGTCAGATTGTTTTGCGAACTTCAGATTACGGGATCGGCCGCACGGGGGCGGCGACGGCTCTTGGTCCACGCAGGGGACCCATGGCTCCGCGGTCCACCTGAAAGAACATTGGCCCGCGCCGCGGCGACAGAACGCTCGAGTATGTTCCACCGTATGGCGAGCGAAAGTACGTCGAAAAGAAAGGCACGAATGTGTACTGCCCTGCTGCCTGAGGTTGATACCAAAAGCCGGTGCTTTTGAAGCGACGCCGGCGCAGTTGGCCCAGGCGCGTGGCCATGACCAAACCGGTGAAGTGCTGACCTTCACCACGATGCTGGCTCCACACGTCGAAGTTATCAGTGATCTTGCGGTCGCACTCGAACGTGTTTCCGCCGGTGATAATTCGACAGGAGCCGATCGATCGGTCCTGAATCAGGACCTTGCCTCTGCGAACTATGATCTCATCGGTACTTGGCTTGGCATTGACGCGGAAGTTTCCTTCTTCTCCGACGACGGCGGAACTCGATGGTCCACGTACCGTTATCTCGGGTAGCTCTTTTCGATCGAACCTCGCGACGTCGAGTATCGCGGAACCTCGCAACACTTTAAAGGCAACTGACTCGTTCGACAGTTGTTCGAGCAAGACCTCCGACTCGCCGTCAATTCGCAGGTAAAGATCCGGAAACATCGTCAACTCGGCGAAGCTATGGCGGCCCGTACGCACTTTGTCGCCGGATACAAGTATCGTCTTGTCGGTTAACTCCTGCCAGGGTTTATCTGTTGATGTAAATTCAACTCCCATTTCGACAAAATTAACTGCGCCCGGTCTCGCAGACACCACGTGAGGATTGCCGCCTCGCTGGTCGGAAGCGGGAATGTCGACGATCGGTTCACGTCCTTCTTTCTTCTTCGCCCATGGGGAGTCTTTCTTTAGCGCGTGATTGGCTTCGATCAGTTTGTCTGAACGTTCGCGGCCCCATTTATCAAACGAGTCTTCTACTTTTACGTCGGCCTCACTGACGATCACGGATCCTCCCGCGGCAACAGCGGAGCGTTTTTCCTTTACGCGTCGCCCGTCGATCAACGCCTCGCCTCGGCGGACGAGGAGTTCCGTTCGTCCGTCTGCGGTGTTGATACGAAAGACTCCGGGTTGAGTGATGAAGACTTCCGCGTTCGGGGTGATCACGCGGATAAGCTCAAAGCCCTGTTTGAGTGTTTCGAAGAAGTCTGATGTGTCTTCCCAATCGTTTTTCAGCAGCTCAAAACTCAGCGTGCCCTTGTTGAGGACAAACTTCAAACGATCGTATCGGTCGTCGACGAAGTGGCATTCAGTGTTTGCGCCCGCACGCAGGAGATTTCCTGGTTGCAGCAAGAGTTCGATGCGTGAGTTAGCGCCGGTGCGCAACGTGTCCGCCTGCTTCAATTCGAGATCCGCTTCAATCGGAAACTTTGCGTTTTCACGCACGTAGACCACGTCGCCTTCCACCGCATTCGCCCGCAGACCACTGAGGACAGCCGGAATGTTCGGGATCGGTTCTTCCGGATCCTGGTCTTGCGCCGGAATGTGCACCACAAGAGTTGCTAAGGTCACCATTAGCAACACTGTGCGACGATAGTTTGACATGCTCGTTGATTACGATTTCAGCGTTGCCACAAAGTCGGCGAGTAAGTTCAACGCGACTTGCAGACGGTAATTTGCAGTCGACCGAATGTCGTCAATGGGAGAGATCTCGCGTCGCAGCGTCGCCTGTGCCGACTTCACGGTTGCGGCGTCGGGCGACTGATCTTTCAGCGCGTTTTCTGTTTGCACGCAACGAACAACGATCGGGGCTACGCTGCCGACAGCGATGCGCACGTCTCCGACGTGGCCACTGTTCGTACGCGCTACACCGGCAAAACAGACTTTAGAGATCGCCTGCGCTTTTCGCGTTCCGACTTTGCGATAGTAATGGGTCGCGCCGGTGGTGTTGCGCGGCAACCTAATTCTCGTCAGCAGTTCGTCAGGGCGAATCAGCATCTGCTTGTAGCCGGTGTGAAAACCCTGGTACGGCAACCAGCGCGAACCTTGCGTTGAGACTAACTCAACTTCGGCGTCGTAGGCGAGCAACGCGGGTGGTGAATCCGCCGCAGGTGAGGCATTGACGATGTTGCCGCCGAGTGTGCCACGGTTCTGGACTGCGAGCCCGCCGGTTTCCCCCGCGGCCTGACAGAGCATCGGAAACTCGGTGCGCAAAACTGGATGCGTTTGAACATCGGTGTAGGTTGTTAGCGCACCGAGTGTGACGTGATCGTTGTTAACTTCAATTCCGCGAAGTTCAGCCAGTTGCCAAATGTTAACGTAGTTGCGATGGTCCAACCTGCCGGCTTCGAGCAGGACCATCAGATCGGTCCCCCCGGCGAACGGCTTCCAAATCCCCGGTTCGTTCGCGAGCAGGGAAAGGACATCTGCGAGCGAAGTTGGTGTAGTGAGCTGGTAACTTGGAATGTAGGCTCTCATTCGATCGCTTTAACTACGGATTCGAATATCTTCATGTACCCGGTGCAGCGACACAGATTACCCGCGAGCGCGGTGCGAATGTCTGCTTCCGTCGGCTTTGGATTCCGTTCGAGCAGATCGATCGCGGCGAGGACCATTCCGGGGGTGCAGATCCCGCATTGCGCTCCACCATGTTCGATGAACGCCTGTTGGACCGCGTGAAGTTCTGCCTCTCCGGCAACACCTTCGATCGTTGTGATCTCGCTGCCATCAACCTGGGCCACCGGGACCAGACAACTATTAACGATCCGGCCGTCGATGTTCACCGTGCACGCGCCACACTCACCCTCGCCACAACCCTCCTTGGTCCCCGTGAGCTGCAACTCCTCACGCAACACGTCGAGGAGACGCGCCATTGGAAACACTTCCACGCGATGTTGCCGGCCGTTAACCTTGAACGAGACTTCGCTCTTGTTCATGTCGTTCCATCAACAGTTCGGGCATAAGCGGGACGTGAGTAAAACTCGTGCCGGTGGCGTTTTCGATCGCATTCAGGATTGCCGGGGCCGCGCCGTCCATCGGTAACTCGCCGATTCCTTTTGCTCCACCTGGTCCATAGGCGTATGGATTCTCTTCGAAGTAGACGCGAATCGGAGGAATGTCGACCGGTGTCGGAATGATGTAATTCGTCATCTGGTTGTTGATCATGCGGCCGTCTTTCCACACCACATTTTCAAACAACGTGAACCCAATCGCCTGCGCCACGCCTCCTTCGATCTGTCCGGCCGCGAGCACCGGATTAAGCACACGCCCGACTTCCTGCAAGGCTACAAAATCTTCAACTCGCGCCTCGTAAGTCAGCTCGTCGTACGAAACTTCGGCAACGTAAACCGCCCATGCGTAGGCGCCGTACGCGTCGCCCTGGTACTTATCGTCGTCCCAATAAATGTTCGGCGGCGGTTGATAAGTAGCCGACGCTTTCAACGGACCAAACCGCGTCACGTAGTCGCGGCATGCGGCGCGGAAGCCTGACGCAGTGTAGCCGTCGGCGAGTAATCCGGCGCCAATCAACGTTTGCTTCAAGGCTGTGACGGCGGACTCCACCAGTTTGCCGACAACCATGGACGTGCGTGACGCGACCGTCGGTCCACTATTTGGGACGCGTCCCGTGTCAGGCTGGACAATTTCGATCGTGTCGAAGTCGACGCCGAGAGCTTCGGATGCGATCTGCGAAAAGATCGTGTTTGTTCCCTGGCCAATTTCGGTGCTCGCCGCGAGTATTTGTACCTGTCCGTCGATCGTCGCTTCAGCGGAGACAACCGACTGCAAATAAACTTCGCCGGATCCGGTGAATCCGGCGCCGTGCATGAACGTTGCGAAACCGATGCCGCGCTTTTTGCGGAATGGACGATTGCCGTTAGCCGAGTTTGCCAGCGCGAACCGTTCGCGTTTCGCATGGTAGTCGCTCAACTGAAGCGCGCGATCCAACAACCCGTTCATATCGACGCGTTCGTGAATTACCTGACTCGTCGCGGTTGTTTCACCTTCGCGAATGAAGTTGCGACGGCGAAATTCTTCCGGGGTTAAACTAACTACTCGAGCGACCTGGTCCATGTGACGCTCCTGCGCGAAGATACTTTGCGGCGCGCCGAAACCTCGGAACGCGCCATGGGGCGGCACGTTCGTCGCAACTGCACGGCTGTGAATCCTGACATTCGGGCAGAAGTATGGACCGGCAGCGTGAATCGTGCCGCGCGAAAGCACTACGGGCGAAAGCGTGCAGTAAGCGCCGCCGTCGATCGTGAAGTCGATCTCCATCGCCAGCAGCTTGCCGTCTTTCGACACGGCGGTCTTATGACGGGTGCGCGAAGGATGTCGTTTGGTCGTGGCTGCCATGTCTTCAGCGCGGTCGTAAATGATCTTCACCGGCTTGCCCGACTTCCATGCCAGCAGGGCGGCGTGGCCGGCGATTAGCGACGGATACTCTTCCTTGCCTCCAAAGCCGCCACCCGTTTCGGTTTGAATGATGCGGATCTTCTCGTCCGGCAGGTCAAACAACTTAACGAGCGCCTTGTGAACGTAGTAAGGACACTGCATCGATCCCCAAACGGTCACGCCTTCCGCGGGATTCGCAACCGCAATCGCGCCGTTGTTTTCAATGTAGAGTTGTTCCTGCGCACCCGTTTCGTACTCGCCCTCGACAATGAAGTCCGCGGTGGCCCACGCTTCGTCGACGTTCCCTTTATCAACGAGAAACTTTTTGAAGACGTTGTCCTCGCCCCACACGATTTCTTTCTTCGCGAGCGATTCCTCGAGAGTAAACACGGCGGGCTGCTCTTCGATCTCGATCGCGATGTTTCGGCGTGCTTCTTCGACGAGGTATTTGTCGCGGTGTGCGATCAGCAACACAGGTTCTTCGGCGTGGTTAACGAAGCCTTCGGCGAGGTATGGCTGATCGTTCAGAATTAACGCGACGTAGTTCGCGCCGGGAACGTCTTTGGCGGTGACAACGGTGAACTCGTCCCAGGGTATGTTGCCGCCGAAGTTGATGTTCTTAATTCGCCCGCGAGGCCTCGGGCTGCGAACCGTGGCTCCATGCAGCATCTCGGGAAACGACAGATCGTCGATATACAACGCCTGCCCAGTAACCTTCTTGCGTCCCTCTTTTCGAGGAACAGACTTGCCGATGGGGTTATCCATACACGGAGTTAAATGACTAAGGCTTTGCGATTACGAGCGGATTTGCTTCCAACTCGCGGCGATAGAATACGCGCGGGCGCTGCACAGTTCGCTGCTGCGGATCGGCGACGTCCGCTTCGCCTTCAGTGAATGCGATCTGGATACCAAGCCCACGGCCCTGCGCCATCTTTTCTTCCTGCATGCGAGGCACACGCTCAGTCGCGAAGTTGAGCCACTCGCGCGCGATTAGCACACCGTCTTTCGGCTCCGCGTCGGCGATCGGCGTTTTCAGTCCTTCTTCAACCAAGGCGTACGTCAGGTACCCGTGGCCCAACTGCGCCGCTTCGAGTGCCGCCTGAAAACTCTGCGCAGCCGTCAGGATATACATTCCCTTTTCGTACGCGAGTTGCGCTAGGCCTTTTGAATTCATTGGACCACGACGCTTTTCCTCGGCCTCGAGCGCTTGTCCTGAATTGCACGCGTCGATGATCAGCAGAAGATGACCCGCATCCAAACCTTCGACGGCCGCTTCCAGTTCGATGTCTGAAATGCTATGCGACAGCATCGTGTTCAAACCAGCTTCCGTCAATTTCGTCCGGTCGCCGGTGTATCCGAGATCGTGTGGGATCAGATAGAAGCGCTGTGCCTGCGCAGTCCCGTGTCCGGCGTAGTAAATGATCACCGTGTCTTCAGGCTCGACGCGTTTGAGTCCATCGCCGGGACCGGCCTTCAGCGTTGGTGGCCCAGGCTGACCGGTGAGCCGCTTGATAACTGAAAGGATGTTGTCCTTCGTGGCGTTTGCGTCGAGTAGTTCGACAACTTCGACGCGCTCGAAAGCTCCGATTTGCGTTTGCTTGCGACGCATCTCGTCACCAAAGCTGCGCGCATCCGCGACCGCGTACTTCAGATTGTACTGAGTGTTCGCGTATTCATTTACTCCTATCGCAACGATGTACGCCGTGGCTTTCCTCTTAAGGGTCTCCGCGCCGGAAAGTTCGAGCGGCGAATCCTTGCTCTTGACGTTGTCGCGATTAAACGCGTAGGCCACGAGCCGATTCGGTCCGGCGGTAACTGTAATCTCGTGTTCCAGCGACACCGAGGCCTGTCCGTTCAGCACGTCGCCGCGCCATACCTTCACCAACGATCCATTGCGAAACAGGCGCAGATCGCGCGCGCCGCTTCCTTTTGGATTGTCCTTGTCAGCGGGCGCGTCGGTGACGTCGATCTTCACCTTGATGGTGCGCGCCGCAATACCGGATTCAGGTGCCGATGGTCCAACCAGCGACAGCTTCACCACCGGTTGTCGTCGATCTTTCTTCGAAACATCCTGCGCCACGCGCGGACGTTTTCCATTAAAGACGTCAGCCAGCAGGCCCGGATAGTAAAACTCGTTGAAGAACCACTCGATCGGCGCGACGTTGAAGGTGTCCTGGTTGTACCGCCAGAGGATCTGATTCCAGGAAACAGGTGTGCCGTCAAACAAACCCTGCGGCGTGACGACCATCCACTCACTACCATCGTCGAGCGAGATCAACGTCAACAGGTGTTCGCCGCTCTTGCTGTCCCACAGAAACGTACTGCCATCGTCGCTTGATGAGGCGAGCAATCGTCCATCAGGAGTGAAGTCGATCGACTGAATACTCGAAGTATGGCCCGTCAAGGTGCGTACGTCACGACGATTCTCGACGTCCCAAATCTTGATCGTGTTGTCAGACGCAGCAGTGGCAAGAAACTTTCCATCACGACTGAAGACGAGTTTAGTTACGCCGCGCCCATGTCCTTTCAGCACACCAATCTCACGGCCGCTCCCGATGTCCCAAAGTTTCACCTGGCCCGTCGTCTCAACTTTGAGGTCCTTTATGTCGACCGGGTCGGGCTGCTTTGAACCCTTCGAACCCTTTTGCGGACGTCCGCTCATCGCGGCGCTCATCATTGCCGTGAAATCGATGTTTGCCTTCGACTCGAAGCCGCCGGTTGCGAGGATACGTCCATCGACGCTAAAGGCGAGTGCCTTCTCGCCCATCGTTCCGGAGGAAACCATTCCGAGGGTGTTGTTCAACATAGCCGTGAAGTCGGCCATGTTTGGCATTGCGGGCATCTGGCCGGGTTTGATACTGCTGGGATCGATGGGTTTCATAAAGCCGCTCATCGGCGACGACGTCAGATCGCGCACTTTGTTACCCGTCTGCGCGTCCCACAGCGAGATTTGGCCCATGCTTCCGATCGTGGCAATGGTCCGGCTGTCGCGACTGAATTCTGCTTCAACCGGATTGTCGGCCGAGATGGACCGTAGTTGTCGACCTGTTTTTACGTCCCAAATTTTTATCTCGCCGGACGGTCCCGCGATCGTGGGTTGTTGTTTTGTATAGTCCGGAAAATAGATGACGACAAGCATCGTCGAGTCAGGACTGAAACGAGCGCGTTGGACTGACGCGTTTGCGGGAGGCGCCAGCGCGTGTACCTGGTTCCCACTCGAAGTCTCCACGACCGACACCATACCGGTGTTTAGAGTCATCAGCGCCAACCAGCGCCCATCCGGACTCGGAGTGCCAAAGCTTTTTTCAGGCGGCTTTGCGGTGAGTCGTAGGCCACGCCCCGTGCGCAAGTCCCAACGGGTGCGGTCACCTGAATATAGATGCATTCCATCGGCGCTGAACGAAACATTGCCGGCCATGTTGGTGCGGCCGCTCAGCTTGTTGAGTTGTTTACCGGTTTCGGTTTCCCAAACGATCGTGTCGGTATCGAAGCCGCCGGTGGCAATGCGCTTTCCGTCTTCGCTGAACCCGACATAAGCATCGCCGTATGTACTCATCCCAGTGGTTGGTGCTTTCAGACTCGACAGCTCGCGTAGCGAAGTCACTTCCCAGATGCGAATGTTGTAGTTGTCAGACAAGGCAAGCAGCCGGCCGTCGTTGCTAAATTTGGCGACGCTGTAATCTTTTGTCGTGCGGGTGAGCTCCTGGTCCTTTTTAGCTGTGAGGTCCCAAAGTTTGAAACGGCGCTCATCATTAACACCTGCGGCAAGCAGGCGCCCATCGGCCGTAAAGGCTAGTTGTAGGGTGTTGATTCGATCGTCAGATAGCTTGAAGCGTCGACTCTCACGGCCGCTCGTGACATCGATCAACTTTACGTGCGGGTCGGGGTCGTCGCTGAGCAAAGCTAACTGGTTACCGTCAGCCGAAAGGGCCACCCCGCCGTCCATGCCGTTGAATCCAGTCACAGTTGGGGTCGAGTTGCTGTGCAGTGTCCGCAGTTCGCGACCTGTTGTGACATCCCAAACACGCGCCGCGTCGCTGACTGTGACGATCTGATTGTTAGAAGCGAAACCTATGAAGTAGACCCCGAACGAGGCAATGACGACACCTTGTGGACCAGCCAGAGTCTGTATTTCACGTCCGGTAAGTACGTCCCAAACCTTCACTGAGTTGTCAGCGGTGGCAGTCGCGATCAAACGACTGTCACGACTAAACGCTACATAGGGAGCGATGCCCGGTGCGTTCTGTCCGCTACTGGAAATGTCGCGCAGTTTGCGACCGGTAGCAGTCTCCCACAATTTGATCGTGTTGCTGCGAAGCGTGGCAGTGGCGAGCAGTCGTCCGTCAGGACTAAATACCAGACGCGTCGCGCCGATGTAGCTGTTGTAGCCGGTTTGCAGCACGAGCTCGGGTTTCGCTTCTCTCGGTTGCTGCCCAGCTTGTGACGTGGATGTGGACGTAGCGCTTTGAATGCCAAGACCACGTTGATCGACGGGAGTCGAGCTCGGCGCGGGATTCTGGGCCTGCACCACGAATGCACTCGACACGATTGCGATTAGTAGAACGATGTTTCTCATAACCTGTCTGCCCACGCCGAATGCTCGAGCACTAACAACCCGACAGCAATCAGCGCCAAAACGTACATTACTGGATGAATATCTCTCCTGCGGCCGACAACCAGATAAAGGCCAACATGCGCAATGAAGCCCCAGAGTATTCCCTGGGTGATCGAAAAGGTCAGGGGGATGAGGATTATAGTCAAAAACGCCGGAAGACCTTCCTCGATTTTGACGAAGTTTATGGCAGCAACGCTTTTAAACATCGCGGCGCCTACCAGCACGAGGACAGGGGCGGTCGCGTAAGCCGGAACCATGCCCGCGAGCGGGGCCAGGAAGAAGCACGGGAGAAAACAAAGCGCTGTGAAAACGGCGGTTAGTCCGGTGCGGCCGCCGACGTTAATACCCGCGATGCTTTCGATGTATGCCGTGCCTGACGACGTGCCCGCCAGTCCGGCGCCGAAAGTCGCGACCGAATCCACAATCAATCCCTGGCGCAGATTCTTTGGATTTCCTTCTTCGTCGAGCAGGCCGGAAGCGTGGGACACGCCCATAAATGTGGAGATTGAGTCGAAGAGGTCGGTGAAGAGTATGGCGACGATCGCGGGTAACAACGAAAGTTTCAGCGCACCGAGGATGTCGAGTTTGAGAAAGACGGTGTGGAAATCGGGATAGCTGAAGAGTTGAGGCGGCGCCGTGATGTGCCCGCGCAGCAGAGCGAGCACGGTAACGACGAAGATTCCCGCGAGATACGCGAGCGAGCTGCCGCGAATGATCAGGAAGACGATGATCGCCATTCCGATAACGGCGATCAGTGTTTTTTCGTCGAGCTTACCGAGTTTGACGAGCGTGACCGGGTCGCCTGTGATCAGTCCGGCGTTCTTGAGCCCGATGAACGTCAGAAAAATTCCGATACCGGCTGCGGTGCCGATGCGGAGCTCTGACGGGATCGCCTTTGCGATCGTTTCGCGGATCGGGGTTATCGAAATTAAGAGAAAAAGAACTCCTGCCCAGAAGACGATGCCGAGTGCTGTTTGCCACCAGACGCCTTGTGTCAGAATGATCGTGAAGGTGAAGAATGCGTTAATGCCCATGCCGGGTGCGACGCCGAATGGGAGTTTGGCGTAGAGGCCCATCAGCAGTGTCATCGTGAAACAGAGCAGGACTGTGGCTGTCAGTGCGCCGCTGAATGCGATGCCGGTTCCGGGTGTTGAGAGGATCGACGGGTTTACGACGACGATGTACGCCATCGTGAAAAAGGTGGTAACTCCGGCAATTGCTTCTGTGCGTATGTGTAGGGGAGTGGGGGCGGCCGGGGTCGTCATCAGCGGGAGAGATTAACAGATTTTATCTGTGTTTCCCGCTCACCTGAGGACATGAAAATGTTTTTGAATTCCGTAAACACAAGGCTTTGCCCCGAAAGTCATTTACTCGACTGTTCTTTGTATAACCTCTGCTCTGTGCCTCTGTGGTTATTTTTTCTAACAAATAGTGAACCACCGAGCACACAGAGAACACAGAGCTTACACAGGGAGAGCGGTATCCCGACTTTTAGGGTAAAGCATAAACACAACAACCCAGAGCCACTGGCGACTCCGGGTCGTTGCTTGTTCAGCCTGCAAGGAGTTCCCCAACTTCTGCCGGCCGATTCCCTTGTTCGATCCCCTTTGTTCTAGTGAGCAACGATCGCGACGACGGTACTACTGTCGGGACGCTTCATTGCCCGTTGCGTTGCACGCTCGGCGCGCGTTTTGGTTGCGGCGAGACTCATCGTATCGCCAGCCATTTGCGCTTGCGCGAAGAAGTACTGCTCGCCATACCGGCGAAATACAAGCTTCGGGTCCTTGGCGAGTGCGCTGTTAACACCGAAAGTCTGAACCATCGCGCTCACCCGACCGTTTTCACTTCGTATCTGCAACGTCTTTCGATCTGAAGTCGGATTCAGAATTCTGACGGTGTAGTCACCTGCCGGCAGACTCTTGTCTCCCACGGTAAACGTAAACGGAACGTGAGCGCGCATCGTTGGCGAAACGCTCGTTTGCGCCTGGCCGTTGATTGCAAAAACCCCGCAGATAATCATGATTGCAATGGACAAATAAAGATTCCTTTTCATGGCTAAACCTCCTGAAAGTTGTCGTCCGGCCAACGAAATTGCTTTTGGCCTTCACTAACTTACGCGCACGTTGGAAGTGGATTCCCTCACGGTCGCAAAATTATTGTTGTAGAATTCGGCTCGTTTTTGCGGCAATTATGCGCGCCGGAAGCGTTTGACGATGGAATCGCCGGAAGGCATCACGCAGCTTTTGGTCGATTGGGGTGAGGGCGATCAGGCGGCGCTCGACCGGTTGATGCCGCTCGTTTACGCTGAGCTCCGTCGTTTGGCGACAAACTACTTGCGCCGCGAACGGGTGGGCCATACGTTACAGCCGACGGCCCTGGTGAACGAGGCGTATCTAAAGCTGGTCGGGCAGAAGAATGCGAAATGGCAGAACCGGGCGCACTTTTTCGCTATTTCGGCGCAGTTGATGCGGAGGATCCTGGTGGACCATGCGCGCCGGCACCAGGCTGAAAAGCGCGGTGGATCGGAGCAGCAACGGCTTTCGATTACGAGCGTGGAAGAGGTGGTTGCGCAACCGGTGGTCGATCTGCTGGCGCTGAATGAAGCGCTCGATGAGCTGTCGAACTTGGACCCGCAGCAGGGTCGAATTGTTGAACTGAAGTTCTTCGGCGGTCTTTCCATCGACGAAACCGCCGAGGTCATGGGCATCAGTCATGCGACGGTGGAACGAGAGTGGAAATCGGCCCGCGCCTGGTTGCGCCGTCAACTGGAGTGAGTCGGAGCGGCATAGCCGTACCGTCGCGTCAAAGCTGTAGTGAGGGACTTGGAAGGTATCAGCCGCGTATATAGCTAGACGAGTGTTTTAAGGACAGATGACCCCGGAACGCTGGCAACAAGTTAAGGAGATCTTTGATTCGGCAATCAAATACCTGCCGGAGCACCGGCCCGCGTTTATATCGCAAGCCTGTGGCGGCGATGACGAACTGCGTTCTGAAGTCGAATCGCTGATCACCTCACACGAAAAGGAAGGCAGCTTCATCGACGAGCCTGCCTACTACGCCGCTGCCGAACTGCTCGCCAACGAAAGATCGGAGCTCCCAACCGGCGACACGATCGGCGACTACGAAGTGCTTTCGTTCATCAGCCGCGGCGGCATGGGCGAAGTCTATCTGGCCCAGGACAAGCGGTTGAGCCGCAAGGTCGCGCTGAAGCTCCTGCCCAGCGCG